>Ga0207752_1000063_pt1 | contig 43561 bp, 45 predicted proteins | sample Pon2CUnioCityCA_6_FD_187272 | JGI IMG/M metagenome (GOLD analysis project Ga0207752, IMG submission 187272) | Marine sediment microbial community from Union City, CA, USA - Pond 2C Sediment 2 (SPAdes) | ecosystem: Environmental > Aquatic > Marine > Intertidal zone > Salt pond sediment ... | reverse complement strand
AATCCACCCGGGTGGCCTCGTGCCTGATCTTGATGCGGTACTGGTACATGCCCTCGTCCACGATAGCCCGCTCGACGAGGATCTCCATGCCGGGCGTCAATTCGACCCAGACCTCACTCGCCTGAAACGGGACCTCGACCGTCGTGACCTCTTCGGCCAGCAGGACGTTCATGGTCCATTCGACCCTGCCGAGCAAGTCCGGGTAGGCGGCGTTGGGATCGATGGGCAGGTTCAGCGAGATTGTGTTCTGCGCCCGCACACCGGGCCTGCGGGATGCCGGCTTGGTGTACCAACGCACCATCTGGCTGTTTGTGGTGCTGCTGGCGACGGCGCGGCCTTCCCGGTCGAGGGCAAGCACCGAGGTCGGGATCCACGACCAGCCGACGAGGCCGCTGTTGTCAGTGAGAAGGTAGACCATGCCCATCATCGACAGGGACCACTGGGGCCCCTCCACCTGCGCACTTCGGCTGAAAGCTGGATTGCGGATTCGGGAGGTCATGTTCACGGCGATCGATTCCCAATCCGCCGTGAGATGCTCGACCGGATCCCACGTTTCATTGGGGTCCGCCCCGGCCGGCGGGAGGGGAATGTTCGGCTCCCCGCTCGCCACGATCAGGATATCGCCGGGAGGAACTTGTGCCGGTTGCTCTGCCTCCGTTACGCGCACGCACAGGGCAACCACGATCGAAATGATGAGAATTCCGCTCCGCATGACATGTCTCCTTAATGGAACTACGCTTCGCCTTTCGCCGGAAGATGAATCATATCTATCGTTCATCGACTCCCCACGTTAGGTCCCCCGGCGGCTTCCTTCGTTACACAGTTTCTCCCGGAACCTGAGATGAATCTGGTGCGGGATTCAGGAGAGGCACAGGGGGAGTATGCGGCAGAAGACGGCAGGTTCGTGGTGCGCCACGGGAACCACGCATAGCGCCAACCGCGGGGGTGGGCCGCTCCTCCGCGAGCGGCCCACCCTGGGAATGAGTCGCAGGACAGCCATGCGCCCGTTATGGCGTTGCGAGCATCCCTGCACAGCGGCGGTTGCCTTCCGGCCCCTGTCCCGCACCCCGAAGGATGGCTCAGGCGGCTTGAGCTCTGCCGGACATACGTGTAGTCCGCAACCTGGCCGCCGCGTTACGCGATTTTCCAGGAAAAGTCCGTCTCAGGCCCGGCCGCGTTACGCCTTTTCTGGCGGAAAATGCAGGCGGTTGTGGAGAATGTGGGGCAGGAAGGGCAAGCCCGCTCGTATTCCGGCGGCGGTTGGGGTATACTTATTCGCGGAAAATGCACGGAGGCGGGTGTAACGAGAGCGGCGAATCGCGGACTCTACGAGGTGAGTTGGACGCATGGGTACCGAAGACAGCCTCATACAGATGGTCCGGCAGGCACAGCTTGGGGACCAGGGAAGCATGGACTGGCTCGCTGAGACGGCCAGGCAGCGGCTCTACGCCTACATCTACCGCCTGACGCTCAACCACGACCTGGCCCAGGACCTCTTGCAGGAGACGCTATTGAAAATGGTCGAGAGGATCAAGGACCTGGAACATCCGGAGGGATTCTGGTGCTGGCTGTTCCGCACCGCGCTGGGGAACGTGCAGCACCACTACCGCGCCTGCGCCAGAGAGCGCGGGATCGAGTTCTCCCAGCTCAGCCGGGAGCGTTTGTCGGGATATCTCGCCGGGGAGTACGAAGACGAGTTGAACCGGGCCGCACGAAAGGAGCTGTACGAGGCCGTCGTCGACGCGATGGCGCGGCTGCGGTTGTCCTATCGCAACGTTCTGATGCTGCGCTGTTACGAGCAACTGTCGTACGCCGAGATCGCCGAGACGATGGGCTGCAAGGAATTGCGGGCGCGGGTGCTGTTCTTTCGGGCCAAGCGATCGCTGGGCCGGCAGTTGACGCGGCGGGGCATCGGCAAGGGTCTGCTCGTGACAGCGTTGGGCCTGTTCGGCCTGCTGACAGCCCCGGCGGACAGCGCCTCGGCGGGCACCGTCACCGCCGCCTCGCTGAGCGTCGGCCCCGTCGCCACAGTCGTCGGCATCGCGGGCTCACCGTCCGGCGTAGCGGTGGCCGTAACCGTCGCCGGCGCGACCCTCACCATCACCATGGAACACGTCGTCTATCTCTTCGTCTTCGTACTGATCGGCGCGCTATCGCTCATCGTCGGCCTCTACATCGAGTAGCCGCCCGCCCGAGACTCCACCACAGAGGGCACGGGCCGAATATGTGCGTTGGCCCGGACCCGCTGTGGTGCAGAACAGACTCACCGGATGCGCCGCCGAACGGTCAGAAGCTCGGCATCGGAATATCCTCAAGCACGAAGTGGATTTCCTTCTCGTATGGCTTGACCGCAATGCGGTGACGAATCGTCGCCACCTGGCCGCAGTCGCTGCAACTGCCGCTTCCCGTTTTGGTAGTGAGCTTCTGGCCGTTGGAGTCGGCGGTCCTGGTACTGCTGGGGAATCCGCCCAAGCCGCCACCTACCGGCTTGCCTTCTGCGTTGAGAAACTGCATCTCCAGTACGATCTTGTCCGCCAACGGCTGATGCTCATTCACGAAGATGGTCCCACGCGGAAGATACGAGACGGTGTCGGCGTCGTATCGAGCCTTGATGGTGTACTCGAATTCTATCCCCTCGGCGATGGCCTTCTCGATCAGGAGTTCCAACCCCGGCGTCAACTCAAACCAGTCGTCAGTTTTCTTGAAGGGGACGTCCACGGTCTCGACCTCATCCGCCACCAGCGCGTATGTCGACCACTCGACCTGGCTGAAGAAAAGGGGGTATTGCTCGAGATCCGTGTCGATGGGTATGGGGACCACCAGGTTATACGGCTGGAGCTCGAGAACCCGAGTGCCGTCGGGCTCGGAGCGCGGCCTGTAATCGGGCGGGTGGTAAAGGCGACTGAAGGATGGAAGAACGCCCCTACGATGAAACAAATCCCCATCCTGATCCAATACAAGGACATCCACGGCGGACCAGTGTAGCCCGATCAACCCGTTGGGGTCGACGATGTCCAGTTCCCCGGAGATGGTGATAGTCCTGTCAAGGACATTTGGATCGCGATCCGGCTGTCTGGCCCAGTTGTAGGTCCGGCTCCTGAAGGCTACGGAATCCCAGTACGGCACGAGGTGTTCGGCCGGATCCCATACGGCGTTGGGATCCTCCTTGGCGACGGCCGGCTCGTTCGGGTCGCCGGATAAGACATCACCGCCGAACAGGTAGATGCCCTGGCCGTAACCGGTCGTACAGACCCCGAACCCCAGCGCGCAGATGAACCACATGATTGCTTGCTTGTTCCCGCTCATGATCCTCTCCTTCCTTATGAAAGATCATCGCGACGCCGGTGCGAGCACGCGCTCGCGTCGAATCTCCGCCGCATTACTCTTCGCATTCGATCGAACCGCGTGACCGAGCAACTCGCCATCTCAAGCCACAGAACATCGGCCCGGAAGGATGGCACCAGGAATCCCGTCACAAATGGCGTCCGACTTCTTATCTCGACTGTTGATTGTACGACAAGGCCGCGTCTGCAACAAGAGGTTTCTTCTCTTCGGCCGGAAAATTCCTGCTCGTGCGGCTCCGTCCGCAGGTTCTACTCCAGGTAGCCCATCAGAATCAGTGGCGCTTCCTGGCGCGGTACGATCAGACCTCGAAGCTCCTGCCGGGCACGAGCCAGGTCCTGTCGGGCGCGGGCCCGAACGCGACGCAGCGCATCTACCTTCTGGGCGACTTCCTCCGGCGAAGCGGACGGATACTGCAAGAGGCGATCCAGGTCGGCACAGAGGATTTCTCCTTCGCTCATATCCATCGGGCTCTTCTGGGGTGACCCCCAGGTCCACGTCTTGTATTGGCTCCGGGTTTGCCCCGGCTGCTCGGGGGACGCCGGTCCGGTCGACTCGAAGCCGGAGGCCCAGCCGCCGCCGAAGGCCATGCCGCCGCCCTGAAAGCTGCCGGGCCCGCCGGATGAGCCCGGCTCGAGGGCAACATCTGCCTCGGCTTTCAATTGCTCGATGCGATCCAGTTTCGGCTTAATTTGCCGCCACTGCATGTCGCCGACACCCAGAGCCCGCTGAATGGCCTGGTTGCGGCTTTCCTCGGCCCGGCGCTGCATCTCCTCCATCCGCAGTTGCATCTCGCGCATCCGCTGCTGGTGCCGCTCGGCCATTTCGCGAGCGGTAGCCGGCTGCTGGTCCGGCGGGATCGCGCCACCGAATCCGCCGCCGCTCGCCCGGCCTGAACCGCGGAACGAGTTTTGGACTTGCGAGAGCGTCGCCGGCACAAGCAGAGAAAGAAGCACACAAGCCGTCACTGAGATTCGGGTGGTTCGTTTCATGATTCGGCTCCTTGAATGCGAGGTTTAGTACGTCCAGACTTTCACTCTCTGCCGAAATTGTTCGTGGTCGATATCGTCCCTGGCCAACGCATCGATATCCGCCTTCTTCGCCTGAATCGTCAGAACGGTTGTCGAAGCGCCAGGGACTGGGGACTGCCCGAGGCGGCTTCCCCGGCGACCTCGCGGAGCGCGGGAAGACGAGCGGGAATCCATATAGAAGCCCCCACGACCGCCGAACGAGCCGGTTCCACCGCTGACGGAACCGCCGCCGACACCGTATCCGCTGCCTTCGACCCATCCGCCTCCGCCCATCATGCCGCCCCCATAGCCGCCCGTCATGCCGCTCATGCCACGGCCGGATGTGGCGATGCCAAGACCTGCTTCGTCTCGTCCGACCACCGTCAGAATGACCCACTCATTCGGCTCGACGTTCCGGATATTGGCGGCGTGTCGCAGCGTCTTGACGAGGTCCTCCTGGAACTGCTCGAAGCTCACCTTGTCCGTTCCGCCCGGTTGGCCCCTGACGCCATACCTCTTCACGCCGGGCGGGGCGTAGAGTCTCTGTCTCGCCCTCTGCCAGACCGGATCGACGGGCTCTTCTTCTTTTGGCTCGCCCTCGCCACGCGGCTCCGACGGGAACGAGAGGGGAAAATCCACCTCCATCACGAATAAGGCCGCGTAGCCCTGAAGGTAAATCGCTTGTATATCACGACCACCACCACCGAAGAAGTCGCCGTAATCATACAGCACGCCGAGAATCATCCGAGGCTCGCTGAGCTTCTCCCGCAGAATATGCAGCATCACCTGCATATCCTCCCTTGTCTCGGCAAAGTCCTTGAGGTCCACTTCCCAGGTGGGGATCAACAGGATCTCAGGTGCGCCGGCCGCGAAGGAGGGCAGACTCCCAATGGAGGGCACATAGTCCAGGCCGGAAAAATCGGCCACGACTCTCTCATACTCCCGCGACCGTGGTTCAAACTCGATGTTTCCCCGAACTGGCGTGACCCTGCCCGACCATCCGTACGGCACGCGTGCACTGTAATTGCCCTCAGCATCGCTGATAGGATCGTCCGGCAGACCTTCCATCACCACGCCGGGCAATCCAACGTTGCCCGAAATCCGGTACATAAGCTCCCGGGCAACGTAATCTTCACGCGTCATGGGCTCGGTCATCATGGAGTACTCGCGCCGCTCGGGCTCGAACTCGTACCCCTCTTTCTTCGGCGTAACCGTGCCCGACCAGCCGTACTCCACCGTGGCTCTATAGCTGCCCTGGCTATCCGTCACCGGGCTCTGGGGAAGACCCTGTATCATCACACCGGCCACACCGGTAGTGCCGGAGATGGTGAACGTCAGTCGGCTGGGATGGTAGTCCTGGCTCCTCAGGTCCTCTCTGACCACGCTGTACGGTCGGCTGCTCGGCTCGAAGCGGAATCCTGGCTTCTCCGGTACGACCACACCGCTCCACCCGTATACCACTGTTGCGCTATAGGCGCCGTCGGCATCGCTGTGGACGTTGCCCGGAAGACCCTGCATAACGACCCCCGCTGCACCCGCCGTACCGGAGATGGTAAACGTCATGAGGCGGGCCGTGTAGTTCTGGTCCGGCTGATCTGCCTGGACCGAACTGTACACCCTCGTCGCAGGCTCAAAGACGTAGCCTGCTTTCATTGGAGCGACCGTGCCGGACCAGCCCTGCCCCACCTGCACACTATAGAAACCTTGCTGATCGCTGGTGGGATTGCCGGGCAGGCCCTTGAGAGTCACACCGGGCGCGCCCACGCCTCCGGAGATGAGGTAGGTTCTCGCAGCCCCCTGTTCAGCCCAGCTCAGGCCCGGCATCAGCAAGCCGACGAGGACAAAGGTCCTAAAGGCTCGGTTTATACGCATCATGGCTCGATCCTTTCACAGGCTCGTTGTGTTTGGCTCATCCAACCGGCACATCAGTTCTCCACCGTGGTGAGGGAGGCATCGGCCGTCAGTGCGGCGAGCGATTGCAGTCCCGCCCCGGTCTGCATTCTGATCTGCTGCAGCGCCCGGGCGACCCGCTGACGGTCTTTCAAGCGGCCCGCCTCGATGAGTTGCACCAGTTCGTCAAACCGCCGGTCCATCGCAGCCTCGGAATTCGATGCGAACTGCAAGGCAAAGGCCCGCAAGTCTCGCCGGAGCTGCTCGGCTAACTCGATTCGAAATTCGACATCACTGGCCGACAGAGCAGCCTGCAACCGCCGTTCCATCTCGGCCCAGGCATCCTCCCGGCCGGCGGACTCCAGCGACGCGACGACGGACGCCTCAAGGTCCGCGCGAAGCTGCGCGACGTCCACCGGCGCTGGCCCTGTCGCTCGACCGATCAGAATCCCCGCCCCGATAGCCACGACCGCGGCGACGGCCGTTCGCAGGAAGCCTCCGATAAACGGGAGCACGCGGCTCGCGGAGACTTCCGCAGGCGCGATTTCCTCCAGGGCTTCGATCGCCCTGTCCGCGCGGGCGCTCATGCCGGCCTCGATTTCTGCGCCCAGCTTGGCGAGTGCTTCGCCCCGCGTGTTCAGGCTGTGCAGATACTGTCGGCAGTGGGGGCACTCTCCGAGGTGCTCGCGCAGGGTCTCGGCCTGCCGAGCGTCCAGCGCGGCGAGCGTGTAGTCGATGATCTTATCCTGCCATTGCGGACAAGGACCGTTCATGGTGTCTCTCCTGGTGCAGTAAGGATATCGTGCAATTCTTTGATCGCGGCTCTGAGCTTCTGGTAAACTCCCGACGTCGAAATCTCGAGCCTCTCGGCGACGGTTTTGACGTTCCGGCCGTCGAAATAGTACATCACCAGCGGCAATCGCAGGTCCCACGGGAGCCGGGCCACCGCCTGCTGCAAATCCTCATGGCCGAACTCGGTCCGCGCGTATCCAGCCGATCTGCCGACATCGGACAGCTTCCCGGCGGTCTTTCGCTTGCGGAGCAGGTTGATGCTCAGGTTCCGGGCGATGGCGATGACCCAGCCGGCGAACTGCGACCCGTCCCGAAGCTGGCGGATACGCTCGAATCCCTTGATCATCGCGTCCTGGGCGATGTCCTCGGCATCGTGGACGTTTCCAAGCACGCCGAAGCAAACAAGAAAGACGTGGTTGTAATGCCGACGGACCAATCCGGCGTACGCCGGGCGATCCCCCCGGCGCGAGGCCAAAACCAGGTCTTTGTCGCTGCGCTCGTCCAACGAGAACTCCGCATTGGGATGGGGTCCGTATCCCCAATCCACCATAGAGACAAAGGGAAGGCCTTCAGATTACACAAAAAAGAAGCGCTTTCCGCAATATTCCTGGTTCTTGGATCGGCCGGGGCGGTCGGCATACGGTGGCAGATGTGGGTTTGCCCTGCACTGGTGTCATTCCGACCGGAGGCCGAAGGCCGTAGCGGAGGAATCTGGCCGCGCAGGGAAGACACGCCATGTTCGCGGCCAGATGTCTCGACTGCGCTTCGCTTCGCTCGACATGACAGACAGTGGCCACGCAGCTTCCTTTGACCGGCGCAGGCCCTGCCACCGCATACTGACCACACCCGATCGGCCCGGACCGTCTCGCCCGGATTCCCGGCACGCTCCACGCCCCGGGCGGCTCAACATTCTTCTATAGCCTGGCGAGCTTAAGCGTATCGTGCGTTTCTTTCATCCAGCGATGGAGCTCCTCGTCGAGCCGGCGCACCGTGTCGGTGTGGCGCGGGTCCTCGGCGAGGTCCGTGGTCTCCCACGGGTCGTTCTTCAAGTCGAACAACTGCACCTCGCGCACGTGCGGGTAGCGAATCAGCTTGTACCGCTCGGTGCGGACCATGCGCTGAAAGTCACGGTATGCCCCGTAGACGGAATCGTAGAGCTTCTCCTTTGCGCTGGTGAGCAGTGGCACGAGGCTGGGGAACTGCACCGTTTCCGGCGTCTCGATGCGGGCCATATTGCACGTGGTGGCGAAGAGGCTCTGGAGGTAGACCATCGCATCGATCCTGCGGCCGGCCTCGATGCCGGGGCCGCAGAAGACGAACGGCATACGCACCGAGTGGTCGTACTGGTTCTGCTTGCCCATCAAGCCGTGCTGGCCAACGGCCAAACCGTGATCGGCGGAGAACACGATGATCGTATTGTCGGCTTTACCGGTCTTCTCCAGTGCGTCGAGGATCCGCCCGATGTGGTAATCCGCATGCGTGATGATCGCGTAGTACTCGCTTCGATGCGCCTGCACCGCTTCGGTCGTGCGCGGGAAGGGCGCGAGCCGCTCATCGCGGAGTTTGTGGTCGCCCTGGTCAAACGGATGCTCCGGCAGGTAGTTCGGCGGGACCTCGACTTTCTCGGGCGGGTACATATCGACGAACTCTTTCGGCGATTGCCGCGGATCGTGCGGGGCATGAAAGGCCACGTACATGAAGAACGGGCGGTCGCTCTTCGCGGCATGGTCGTTCAGGTACTCGATGGCCGTATCGGCCCACAGCTTGCTGCTGTGAACGATTCGGCCGTCGCGCCGCCGCCAGTGTCCCTGGAGGCTCGTATCGTATGGGCTCCACGAATTCCCGGGCCGGGGACGATCGTACGGATCGTTCACAACGCCCTGCTTCTTGTGCTCGGCGGCGTTGGGGTCCTTCGACGGGAACATGCCGCCGCCGGTCGGGCCGATGGTCTTGAAGCTGCGCTTCAGGGCCTTGTCCTTGTTGTGCCACTTGCCGGTCATGAAGGTATCGTAGCCGGCCTTGCCGAGCGTCTCGCCCCAGAGGGGCCAGTCGCCGCAATCGTCGCCGCCGCAGGTCCAGAGGTAGCGGCCCGTATTGAGCATGGCCCGGCTGGCCACACAGACCGCCCCGTGCCAGGCGCCCTGATTGAAGCAATGCGTAAACGTCGTGCCGCGCCGGACCAGGCGATCCATGTTCGGCGTCTTGACCTGGGGATTGTTCAAGACGTTAAGCGTGCTGAACGCCTGGTCATCCGTGAAGAGAAACAGGATATTCGGCCGATCCCTGCCCGGGGCGGCAAAGCGATTGGACTTGGTCAAGGCCGCCTGCGAAGAGCGCAGAGCCCCACCCCAGGCGATTGCCGCCGCACCGGCCCCAGCCATTCGCAAGAACGCACGACGTGTATGAGCGGATTGTCCCATAGCCATTTCTCCTCGGCGTTGCTCACGATCTTGCCCGACGGATTCGACCCGGCAGAACAGGCTCTGCACGGCCCGCGGACGGGCCCAATATACCCCCTTCCGGCCGTTCCGCCAAGGTTTCCGGACTGTGCGCGGGACAGATCGGCTGCAGGAACCGGCCGATTTTGCCGATAGAATGTCTACTATGACTGCGACGAAACTCTTAATTGCACTGGCCGTGATGGTCATCATTGCCACGGGGGCCTCTCTGGGGCTTTCCCAATTCGACCGGCTGCGCACGGAGGTGGCGATTGCCGATTTTCGGACGAGCCCCTCGGAGACGGGGGCCCGCACGCTTGTCGAGCTGGTGGATGAGCAGGCGGCGACCCCGAAGCAGGTGGAGCGAATTCTGCCGATGCTGCTGACCCCGAAGGTGACGAAGGATAAGACGTATCCGCTGGAAGTGATCCCCAAGATTAAAGTGGAGCTTCCGTACGAGGTGACGTTCAAGAACCTGATCGCCGATATCGAGGAGTACGTCTGGATCGACGGCGAGAGCCAATACGGCACGGGCACACACGGGGTACACACACTTCGCAGGGCCCCGAGTGTCTTGCAGTTCTATCCCACGCCGGAGAAGCCCGGGATCTACACGATGGAGATCCGCTACACGTATCGGCTGATGCCCCACCGCAAGCGCATTTGGCGGTGGAAACCATCGGAGGATATCCTCATCCCTCGACGGCAGTTTGTGGAGCTGCCCGAGTCCGCAGACCGTAAGACGATGTACGAGTGCCACATCACTGTCCCGGTCGAGATCGTCATGGTCTACACCCAACCGTAGGAAAATCAAAGTAGGGTGTGCCGTGCACACCACTGGCGGGGAGTGCAATCATCCATCATCATTCGGATAGGGTCATGCGGCTCATTGTCACGTCCTCGACGGCCGGCCGCGACAGCGGCGCCGGACGCAACTCGCCTTTCCGCCATAGGTCGTAGCCGCTCAGACGGCAAGGGCTTTCCGGATGCTCCGATGCACCGACGGGCAGCAGGGCCATCGACTTGTCGGCATCGTCGAGCCGCACGTACTGTGTGTACGACTGCGCACGCTGCGAGAGGATCGTGCCGCCCTCGATGCACTCCAGCGCGGGGAACGTGATGTCCCGGTCTTCGTCGAGCGAGCCGAAGCCGTCGAGTGTGGACATATAGGGCAACTTCGTTTCGAGCAGCTCTTTCTTGGCGCGTTCATGCCACTGGCTCGGGTCGTCGCCGTAGCGGGCCTTGCCGTAGCGCCACGCGGCGCGAAGCATCAGGTTGACATAATCCGCTTCCTCTTCGGTCAGAGCGGCGTTGGGATCGACAGCGATCCGCGCGCCGATGGTCTGGAGCATGTTACACAGGCCGGAGAGACCGCCGCCATAGGTCGTGGCCGCCGTGAAGTTCCGCCGGAACGCCATCGGCATGAGATTGATGATCTCGGTGCCCTTGATAGACATTCCCGACTTGCATCCGGCGGCTCGCCAATCTTCCAGATACTCGAGCGCCTGGAGGGTCTCGGCCTCCAGCGGGTATTGCCGGACATCGCGCAGATGGTAGCCGAGCTTGACGAGGTCGCGCTTGATCGGGGCGACGGTGTCGTAGTGAATGTCGAGCACGTCCTCCGGCGCGAAGGTCCTCCGGGCCGTCACGCGCTCCTTGAGCCGCCAGGAACGGTCGGTGTCCCCGAGGCTGCCGGTCGAGATCCCCATCGAGATCGGATAGAAGGAAGCGATGGGCCGATGGTTCGCCGAGACCAGCCAGCCCTGGTCCGGGTCGATCACCTGGGGCAGCAGCTCGTGCGGCAGGATGTCCTGCCAGTCGTTGTCGCCATCCCACCCCTCGTGGGCGGCCCGATCGTCAAGCAGCGCGTGTGCCGAACGGACGGGCAAAGCGAGAATCGTCTTGTACCCGATGCCGCCCTGGCGGTCGCCGAAGACGCAGTTGGCGCTGGGGAAGCTCCAGTCTCCGAGCGCCTCCTGGAACTCGCGCACGTTCCGGGACCGCATCATCTCCAGCACACCGCGGAAGGTGTCGCGCTGCGGCTCGCAGATCGGGATGCGCTTGAGCGCCACTTCATCGCCCCGGCGGACGCCCATCGCAATGGACGTTACCACGGGGCCAAAGTGGGTCCGGCGGTATGTCACTGTATGAGGCCTTCCACCCTTGACCTTGATGGTTTCGGTCCGGACGTCCATGTCGCGCCATTCGCCGTCGAGGAAGTACTGGTCGGGGCGGTTCGGGTCGGTCTTGAGCAGGAACAGGTCGGCTTGGTCGGCGCCGAGCGCGGTCAGGCCCCAGGCGACGTTCGGCGTGAAACCGATCAATAAGCTCGGGCTGCCCGCGACGCCGATGCCGCGGGCGTTGAAGGTCTTGCCGCTGATGTGGAACTCGTAGAAGAGCGACGGATTGCGTACGAGCGTCTGCGGATCGCTGATCAGCACGGCCGAGCCCGTCGTGGTCCGCTTGCCGCCCACGACCCACGCGTGACTGAACCTGGGACCGGGTCGACGAGCCTCGGGCATCACCTCGACCTTCCGCGTCAGATTGTGCTCCATCCCATACTCGTAGACGAGGCGCAGCCATTCTTCACTGACGTCGGTCCGCTGGATGACGGAGGCATCGTCTCGGACAGGAAGGCCCTCCATGGCCCCGGCACTATCGGTTAGGGTGAAGTGCCGTACGTCCCTGTCACCCTCCTTCACCTGATAGTACGACATGACCTCTCGCAGCCCGTCGCCGGAGAAGAACAGGCCCATCCGCCACCACGAGGCGACGCAGGCCGCCGGCGTCCACGGCTCCGGCTGCAGGTCGTACTTCTTGAATAGATACAACAGATCGTTCGGATGGTTGTCAAGGCAATTGTTGACGCCGCGGCAATAAGCTTCCAGAAGCATGCGAGCCTCGGGGTCGAGCTGCGCGGCCGTTTCCTGTGCGGCTTGCCAATAGCCGATAGTGCGCATGCGAATGTCACTGCGGAGAGCAGAGTTGCGACCCTGCGGCCTCTGCCGGCTCACGCCCACCTTCACATCGCCGACCATCTCTGCCAGGCGTCCCTGAATGATCCGCAGGTTGTAGTACATCTGAAAAGCCCGGTCCCGCGCCGTGGCGTACCCCAGCCCATACATCGCGCCGGCGTCCGTATCCGCGAAGACGTGGGGCACGCCCCAGCGGTCCCGCAACAGCTCAATCTGCTCGGGCCGGTCCGCATTGGCACGATCGCCCATCGATGGATGGCAGCCAACGACAGCGAACGATAACGCAAGACACGCAGTGGAGAACGCACATGATCGACTCATAACGAACCTCACATTGTCATAACCTTGTCCCTGTTGACTGCTTCTTGCCGCCAGAGTAGCACAAGGATAGACGATATGCACTCATTCTCTGCGGGCGAGTCGTTGCATCCCGGCCCGCGACCGATACAATGGGGCAACTTTTTGCGCACGCGCCGCCGACGCCGCGTGGCTCGAATGGTTTGGAACGGCCAAGGATCGACCGGACAATGACGAATGACAGCAGCATGGTGCCGGCGCAACGGTGGGGTGTTCTCACCCTGGCCGCCGCTGTTTCCCTATGTGCACCTCTGCAATCGTACGCCACAGACGCCGGCGACTTCGAATATTGGCCGAAGGCAGACTTCCTCGTGCCCCTCGGGGAGCAGTGGAAGGTCAACTTCGAGGAGCGGCTTACCTTCGGCGATGAAGCCCGCCGGCTCGACGACATTCAGACGGACCTGTGCTTCTACTATTCGGGTCTCGCCGACTGGCTCACGGTAGGATTCGGGTACAAGGAGACGTTCGAGAAGGACGGCGATGACTGGCTCCTCGAGCATCGTCCGCTGGTCAACCTTATCGTCAAGGGCCGGCCCTTCGACCTCACCTTCATCAGTCGCTCGAGGTTCGAGTATCGCATGCCGGAGGATGACGACGATGTCTGGCGGTATCGCAACAGACTCCTGATCGCGCCGGAACCGGCGCTGAGCTCCACGAAGATCGTGCCGTACCTGGCCGAGGAGATCTTTATCCGCTTCGACGATGAGGACTTCAACCAGCACCGCCTCCAGGGCGGTTTCTTCATTCCGCTATACGGGCAGATCCGCCTCGAGCTGTTCTACTGCTGGAAGCTCGACGAGCAGGAGGACAACTCCTGGCATGACACCAACGTCGTCGGTTCCTACCTTTACTTCCTCTTTTAGACCGCGTTACCGCTACGGCACTTCGTAAGAGCAGGTGGTCTCGACGTTGCCGGAGGGCTCATACGCGAGCGAACCGTGTGAGACATCGTTCACAGTCGAAGTATAGGTTCCCGCCTCTCGCCACTTCAGGGAGAGCACGACCGCGCCATCGGGGCCCGTAACGCCCATCTGGATGAGGCTGGTGTTCCCCCACGGCGGCACGACAGTCTCCACCACCACGATCGCATCAGGGACGGCCGTCCCCAGATCGTCCAGGACGGTGACTTGCGTGTAGACAAAGTAGTTCTTGCCCGCCCGCCGGTGCCGCATGCTGATTTCGGAAACGTACATCGTCGCGGCGGCCGGCGGGGGCTCCGGGGCAGCCACGCTGACAAAGCCAGTTTTGGTCACCGTATCCGTGCCTCCCGAGCCCGTGGCCGTCAGGGTGACCGCGTAGCTCCCGGCGTTGTCGTACCTATGCGACGGATTCTGAGCGCTGGAGCTGCCACCATCGCCGAAATCCCACGACCAGGCCGTGGCGTCGGTCGAGAGATCCGTGAAGCTCACGGTCAGCGGCGCCGTCCCGCTTGTGGGGCTGCCGGCAAAGTCGGCCACCGGCGGCGCTTCCGTAACGGTGATGTAGCCGATCTTGGTCTCCGTGTCGGAGCCTTCTCCATTAGTGACGGTCAGGCTGACCGCGTACGTACCGGCGCTGGTGTAGGTGTGGGATGGATTCTGCTGGTCGAAGGTCTCGCCGTCCCCGAAGTCCCACAGCCAACTTGTCACCGTTCCCGTGGACAGATCCGTGAACTGCACGGTGAGCGGGACGTTGCCGCTCGTCGGGGCGCCTATGAAGTCTGCGACGGGAGGCTGAGCCGGCCCACCCGTCGACTCGGCGGCCTCGTCGGCGTCCACAAGGCCGTGGCCGTACCAGGTATCCCGTCCGGGCGCGCCCAGCTCATCGGCCGTGGCGGTTAGCCGGCCTCTGACATCGGCGTAGCCGGCGGCGATGATGAGGGCCGCCGTGCCCGCTACATGCGGCGCGGCCATGGACGTGCCGCTCTTGGTGGCCCACTGCCCGTTGAGGACGGTCGAATAGATGCTGTTCCCCGGCGCCGCCAGCTCGACCTCGGGACCGGTGCTCGAATAATACGCCAGAGAGTCCACGCTGTCGGTCGCTCCCACGGCGATGACTGAATCGTATCGGGCCGGCCATTGTACGGTGTTCCCGATCAGGCCGAAGAAGTCGGCGTTGCCCGCCGCCGCGACGGTGACGACGCCCGCGGCCTGGGCCTCGTCGAACACCTGCCGCACGAGAGATCCCGGGTCGGTGGATGTCCCGAGGCTCAGGTTCACCACCTGCATCGAATGGGTGACGGCCCACTCCATTGCTGCGATCAGATCGCTGTCGTTTCCGGAACCGGAAGCATCCAGAATCTTCAGGGCGTACAGTTCCGCGTCGGGGGCGACGCCCACCACGCCCGCGCCATCGTCCCGAGCGGCCACAATGCCGGCGACGTGCGTGCCGTGGCTGTGATCGTCCATCGGATCACCGTCGCCGTTGACGAAGTCGTAGCCTCCGCCATAGTTGGCGGCCAAGTCCGGATGGCTGTAGTCGATGCCCGTATCGATGATGGCGAGTTTGATCCCGGCGCCGGTATTGGGCAGCGCGTGAACGACGCCGGCGCCGATGCGTTTCACGCCCCAGGAACGGTCCAGTTCAGCGTCGACGGCATGCACTTGGCCGTCGGGCTCGATCCGCGTTATGCCCGGACTGGCGCGCAGTGCGGCCACGGCCTTCTCCGGCAGCGACGCCGCGATGCCCGGCACCAGCCGGTAGCTGTATTTGATGGCCCCGCCCCGGCTGCGGACGAGGGCCTGCTCGCTGGGACCGGGAATACGGCGAAATGAAATCAATACGGCAATGCGGGCGTTCTCGCCCCGTGCGAGCAAGGCATCGGCCTGGCCCGACCCACCAGCCGGCGGCTCTGCAGACAGGCCTGCCGCACAAAAGAGCACGGCGCCTGCCAGAACTGAAAGAGGATGCATGTGGCTGCTCACGACGAATCCTCCGGAAAACGATGCCCCTTCTGAGCCGGATAACAGCATTATGCCACATCGCCCTCCGAGAGCCATCGGGAAAATCCGCATTCTTGCGAAATGTCCGCGTATGGCGATTCTCCGAAAAGCTTCGGATTCTGCAACGCACACGGGCCGCTCGTCAAGGCGGGTTTGACTGTCCCCGTGTCGATCATGGTGGTATGATGGACGAACCTGGGTGGTAAATGGCGATAGCCGACGGCAGGACATTTCGAGTCGTACGTCCAACGGGCAACGCCCGCAGGGGGGCGTTCACACTCATCGAGCTGCTGGTCGTCATCGCCGCGATCGCACTACTGATGGCGATTCTGCTGCCCGTCCTTCGCAGCGCCCGGCGGCAAGCGAAGACGACGATCTGCCAGGCGAACCTGCACCAGTGGGGATTGCTGTTCGCCATGCTCGCCGACGGCAACGAGGGGCAACTGCGCGACCGCGACGCCTGGGACCGCTGCCGAACGCAGCAGTTCGCGTACTATCTCGACAATTTCGACTACGAGGTGTTCTGTCCGCTGGCCACTCGCAAGACCAGCCCGACCGGGGCCGGCGGCACTTTCCTCGCCTGGTATTGCCCCCGACACTCGCACCGGGCCGGCAGCTACGGCATCAATGGCTACACCCCCGCCTATGACGGCGGGGAAGGCTTTGGCCCGCAGCCGCCCGCGCAAGAGCAGCGCTGGTCGAACGTCTATCGCAAAGGCGTCGGCAGCGTGCCGCTGATGCTCGACGGCGCCCTGTGGGCCGGGTACCCGACTCATTACGACACCCCGCCGACGTCGGAGAGCGAAGCCGCAACCGACCCGAGGATCGGCAACAACAGCATCCGGGCCTTCTGCATCCCGCGCCACGGCGCGTTCATTAACGCCCTCTTCATGGACTGGTCCGTCCGCAAGATCGTCCTCAAGGAGCTGTGGACGTTGAAGTGGGGGCCCGATTTCAACACGATAGGCCCCTGGACTCGCGCCGGCGGCGCCGACAGCACCGACTGGCCCCCCTGGATGCGAGGATTCAAAGATTACTGAGAGCGGCGCGCATTCCTACCCATCGGATTCTTCAGAAGACGGGCTTTTTCTTTGCCGATAGACAGAACAAGTCTAAGAGGTGCTATGAGTCTTTGCATGGTAGAATCGGGTGTAGTGTATGCCGACGTCTCGCCGGAGCCGCGGCTGCGCGCCGATCTCGAGTCGCTGCGCCGACAGGTTCGTGACAGGGACGCCGTCGATGCGATCGTGAGCCTCTCCAGGGTGGACATCATCCAGTCGCCCAGTATCGGCAGCCTCGTCCTGCTGCACAAGGCGCTGCACGAACGCGGGCAAAGGCTCATCCTGTGCGACATGGGCATGGCCACCCACTGCATTCTGTACGTGGCCGGCCTGCACAGACTCCTTGACGTGGCCGACGACAAGGTCGCCGCACTGGCTTTGCTTCGAAGGCTGCAGAAGCACAAGGGCTGAGAGAAAGTTCCCGGGGATTTGGCAAGGGTCCGGATAACCTGGTGGTTGCGGGTGTCTCCGGATCGGCAGGATTGTGTCAGTCGGCTCCCTGCGAGGATGCACTCACAGGCACGACTGCCGTCGCAACAGCCTGGTCCGAAAAACTCTCCGTCTCGACCCAGTGCCAGAAGAGGTCCAGGCACCGCAGACATCGCATCACCAGCGCACAATCCGTCTGCTGATCGTCTGTAAGGTGGCGGTCCATGGCCAGGACTTCAAAGCCGCCCGCCTCACAGTGCGGGCAAGTGAAATCGCCGGAGTGATTCAGGGCGGTTAATTCATGCTGCTGCCATTCTCTCATGCTCGGGCCTTTCTTTCCACAAAGGGCATCCTGTGCTAATTATCGACACAGGGGCGGTGAGACATTAGCCGACCCGGTGGTTTATGTCCTTCGTGGCCCGTCGGCGATGGAGCGTATACACCCCGTGACGGCATCTCCGGGGGGGAACGCAGGAAGCGCCCCAACGATGGTGGTTCTCGACCCTTCGTACTACGGGTTGACGCCCTGCCCGGGAGAGACCACAACCACTTGGATTCTCAGGAGATTCTCACAATCGTTGAAACGGCCATGGCGCGCATCCGCCGTTGACGGGTCGCCGCTGCGGGTTTATGATGAGACGTCGTGGTGACCATGCGAAAAGAAAGGAGATGCGATGCAAGGTTCTCCCGTGCCCGGTGCGTTTGAACTCGTATTCATCGTTTGCTTTGTGTTCGGGTTCGTAGTCTTCGGGATCCTGCTCACGGTGCTGCCGTTCTGGAAGATCTGCACGAAGGCGGGCTTCCCCGGTCCGCTGGCGCTGCTGATGCTGGTGCCAATCGCGAACGTCATCCTGCCGTTCTATCTCGCGTTCGCCGACTGGCCCGCACTGCGGCAGGCCCAAGGCCGCCAGCCCGGTACGCTATGAACGTCGGTCGCGTCTGACGAAAGCGCCCACCTACCCACGACAGAGGCAATCACCCCATCACAGATACCCCAGGCCTCGGAAATCCTCACCGACTTGGACAATAACGAATCCGGGGCAGCATCACGGGCCCGCTCGCTTCTTGCGAACGCCGCGTATGTGCGGCAGGTTCACCGCCTGTGGGAGACGACGAGTCCGGCTTTCTCCGTCAGCCAGATCACGGCCATGGCCACGCACGGGACACCCACGGCCAGCAGCAAAAGACTTCGCCAGCCCAGGTGCCACAGGTAGAACCACACGGTCACGAACAACTCCCCAAGTCTGTCGAAGATTCCTGCGACATAATCCATGCAGCACACCCCCTTCTTGCAGATGAATCAACAAACACTATTCTATCGGACTCACCGCCGCATGTCAAAAAAAGTTGCCTTTTTCGGACCACCCGCCCAAATCCGACCGCCCCAGCCCCACGACCACATGGATGGCCTCCTCGCGAGCAGATGCTCTTGCCACAAGGCACCCAACCTGGACAGCCCCGCGGCAAGGCACGATTCCGCCGCGACCAGCAGAGCATCAAGTCAAGACGCGAGCCCCCCATGAAACGGCCGTCGGCCGAAGATCGACTTCACAGCTTCGACCTTCGCTTCTCGATGTTTGATCTTTCTTGTCGGCAGGGCTTATCATTTGAGTGCGGCCACGACTTGCCGGGTTTTAGGGGATTGGTGCTGGTGGGCGGCTTTGAAGGCCGGGGCCTGCGCTTCGTTCTGATGCTTGAACAGTTCGTTGCCTTCAACGATCTCCTTGAGGGCCTGGGATTTGGCGCGGGTGTCCTGGAGGAATCGCACGGCCCGCGTGCCATAGACCCCGCCAAGCAGGGCGCAGATGCCGATGCCCATCTCGAGCATGGAGTCGGCCACCTGCCACGCGTCCGGGCGCTCGGCGGACTGGGCGAGAGCCGTATCGGCCAACTGCCAGCTCGCCTGGCCGAGGATCTCTTGCGCGGTCTCGGCTGGCGGGTACTCCTTCGGCAGGCCGCAATAGGAGGTGAAGGCCCGGCTCTGCGATTCGGACAGCCTGGTCAGCGACTGGAGCTCTTGAGAGCTCTGCTCGGCTCTGGCGGTCTCGGCCGCCACCGAGGCCGTGCGGTTGTGTAGCCAGGCGTTTTGCTTCTGCTTCTCACTCGGCGCAAACCGCAGGCTGTCACACCCGGCGGACAACAGCGCCGAAACGAGCGCCAGTGACAGACACACGCCCACTCGGACGATCTTGTGCGGTTGTTGCATCGAATCGATTCTTCTCATTTCATTTCTCCTTGATTGCTGGCTTGATCTTGCGATATGCTTCTTGAGGACAATGGCAGTAGCGGAGTGCCCCATGGACACGGCGAAGACGTTCGCACCCAATAGGATCTTGCTGTGGAAGGCCGTTGCGGATCATCCGGAAGCCCGGAGGATCATCGAGATGTTCCCCCAGGCCAGAACGGAGATTGTAGAGCGGCAATCGGGAGTCGCCATCGCCACGCACCCCTCCAAGCACCCGATCGTGCTCGGCAAGAGAGTCCTGATGATCGGCGCCACGAACTCCTTCGTACGTCGTTTTGACGGCCGTCTCGGTGGAAGTGTGTGCTGTGCTCCGTACTTCAAGCTTGTGCCCGTATCGAACGGCTGTCCCTACTACTGCACGTACTGCTATCTCGCATACGTCTATCGGGAATATCTTCCCCTCATCAAGATGAACATCAACTACGATAGGATGTTCGCCGAGATCCGACAGATCGCCGCAGGCGCGCCCTGTGCGACTTCTTTCAACATGGGCGAGATGCTCGACAGTCTCGCCCTGGATCACATCAACCATCTGACAGAACGGTTGGTTCCGTATTTCTCCCGCCTGCGAGGCGGCAATCTGATACTGTTGACAAAGAGCTCAAACGTGGATGGCCTGCTGAGTGCCACGCCGAACAGTCGAACCGTGGTGTCCTGGAGTCTCAATGCGCAGCGAATGATCGAGGCCTACGAGCCGGGCACGGCCCGTCTCGATGACCGGATCGATGCGGCAAGACGCTGCCAGGAGCACGGCTATCGCCTCAGACTGCGCATCGATCCGGGGATCCTCTATCCTGATTGGCGGGCCGGCTATGCCGAAATGGTCCATCGAGCGCTCACGATCCTTCGTCCGGAGAATATCACACTTGGCATGTTGCGATTGCTGGGCGGCCACTTTCGTCTCATGGGACGAGCCTACGGCCAGCGAGGCCGAAGACTGCAAGCTACGCGTCTCAGCGATCGAGGATCCGACGGCAAACGACGCTATTCTCCTATGCAACGCATCGAATTCTACCGGTTCCTCATGGGCCTGATTCGCGACCATGACAAGCGCGTCTCGATCGGTCTGTGCCGAGAGGCGGCCGATGTTTGGAACGTCCTTCGTGACCAATGTGACTCCCGCAAGTGCAATTGTCTTATCTGGTCATAGGCATCGCGTTCCCGTGCGCGCATGCCTCTACGATCGCGACCCTGGCTGCGACTCGTCGGTGACGTCGATGGCCCGTTCGACGGCCCGCAGACGGTACTCGTAGGAAATGCTCCGCTCCGAGAGCAGCTCGAGCTTGTGCTGGGATTCCTTCTGGCTTTGCAGCAGCATGGTGACGTCGTGCTGGAGCAGGTCGAGCTGCCGCTGCAGGTTGACCCAGCTTCCCAGGATCAGCGAAGCAAGGACGGTCACCTGGAGCAGGACGGATAGACTGATTCGGCGGTCGAGCCGCCAGGTCGCTTTGCTTTCTTCGGCCATCGTCACCTCCGGTTTCTCTCATGGCGTGACATGGAAGACGTTCTTCTCGCCGATGCGGTGCATGACGGCGTACGCGCCCGGCGCGAGACTGCCTGCGCCCACGAACGATTCGGCAAGGTTGAACGCCTCCATCTGCTCGCCAACTTCTATCGGAGGCAAACCTGCTTCCTCGATGAGCACGCGACGCACGCTGTAGACGTTGTACGTCACGTGACTCTTGACGCGCACCGTCCAGACGCCGGTCCCGGCACCCGAGGAGATCACAGCGGAGGTCTCCCGGCGGTTCGCAGAGCCTTCGCGGGCCATCTCGGCCAGGAGTTGTTGCTGGTCTGTAATGTGTCTGGGATCCATGGGATTATCCTTCGTATACGCGTTGCCTGATCAGGCGCAGGCTCGTACACTGCTTCCGGAAGTCCATGCGGACTCGCTCGATCCAGGTGAGACTGCGATTGTCACGCCTGTGGCTCAGCAGGTCCGTGCTTTCGGGACTGGAGGTCACCCTGTCGCCGGGATGGAAGTGCAGGACGAGACTGGGCGTTTGGACGTCGGCGGTTTCGATGGTCGCGGCGGACGCCGTGCAACGACGGCGAACGAATTCATACAAGGCGGCGGAGTCGTCCACCTCGTCCGGCTCGCCGCCCCCTGCCTGCGAGAGGACACTCTGCGGCGAGACCTTGCGGTATCTGAACCGACGCGGCAGAGTAAGAATCTGATCGATCACCGGCGCCGCCGAACCGACCGGCCCATCCGCCAGCACGCACGTCAGGCGCTCATCACTGACGACCGACGCGGTGATGCGGAATCGCAGGATCCCCTTGAGGGCCGCCACCCAGGTATATACGTCGAGTTGATCGCTGCTGAGCCAGATCCCGCATTCGTCGAGCAGATTGTTGAAGCCGTGAACGTAGGCCGACCAATTCAGACCATCGTCCAATGAGACCTCGAGGAGATAGCCGAGGGAGTTACTCCGAGCGTCCGTACTCAGTGCTGGCCAAAACCGTCTTCGACGATGGACATAGCCCCCCTCGAAGATCCCAGAGAAATCATACGGCTCGCCCGTGTAGTCGCCCGCCTCGCTGAGGCACCACTTGCGGTACACGTCCTTGACCTCAGTGAACTGCGGATTCGTGGAAGGAGAGAACTTGTAGTAGTTGATATCCTCCAACGCCGGGTCCCACGCCTTCACCAGCTCGAACGTCGCTTCGTATACCTTGAAATCGCCCTGACCGACGTACCTGCGAGTGATCGGGTACAGATGTCTCTCGCCATGATACGCGGCCACGTTCGTTTGGGAAGGGCTCAACAGCTCTCCCTTCGGCTGACAGTTCAACTCAACCGCTCGCCCGCAGCCGTTTCGGTAGAATACGATCGCCTGGGTCGGTCCGGTCTCCGCGAGCCGTGGCATGAAGTGGAACTGAACGCCCGCCGCCTCGCTGCACCGATGGAGGGCCTCGAGCAGACTCAGGCCCGTCACATCAAGATCGCGGGCCTGACCGCACTCCGTCAGAGCGAGCAGTGATTCGATACTCGGCCAGCACAACCGACCGCCGGGAAGATACTCGCTCAGCAGATAGTCGATTGCCTCCGCGTAGCTCCAGGCTTTGGCTGCTGCGGGCCCTGTGTGAAAGGGCGTGCGGGGTTGCCCGTCAACCGTGACAGCCGTGGCCGCCGCATTGCTCCGGCCGCCCGGATTGAAGACGGTCTCCAGTCCCGGAAGACATACGGCGGAGTCGCCGTGCAGGACGCGCTGCCCATAGACCGTGATGCGATCGAGAACCGCGCTGAAATCCCTCGCTGTGATCTCGAATTTCTCCGTGTCCGCCTCAATCCTCGCATCGATCCGCTCGATCTGTCCGACAAAGACGGGCAGGTGCGCCACGGCTACATCGGGCGGCGTCGCATTGTACCATTGGCGCACGCTGATCTGGCGACCGGTGCCGAATCGGTTTTCTATCTCCTCAAAGGCAAGCGTGGTTGCATCCTGCCCGGCCGCCGGATCATAGACGAATCGTGCCCGGCCAAACTCCGGCCAACCGTTGCGGACGATCTCCGTCACTTCGAGGTCCTCGCAAGCGGTCCCATCGATGAAGACCGTCGTCACGGCAGCCGGAAGGCTGAGCTGCTTGTGCTCCGGTTGAAACAGGTCGATTGTGTTGCTCATAGGAGTTCCTATCGAATGTATAGACGTGTGCGACACAGCCCGTTCGGTCAGACTACCTCCGCCGCAAGGATCTCCACCGCTTCGGGTGGGAGGTTTTTGATCTGGCAAGACACGTTTGGCGACGGTGGACTCTGTATACAGTCCGTGCTTTCCACGGTCATGACAAATGCATACTGTCCATCGTCGGGGACATTCCACTCATAAGCATAGAACCTTGGCCCTCGATACGGGATCGTGGCGATGGGGCTTTGGAGATCGATCTGCCCCGAGCCACCATCCCAATAGATGTCGAAGTATCCCGGCGTTGCGTTCTGATCCAGAGGACTATAGAACCAGGTCAGTCGGAGTTTCCCAGCACCGACCTGCTCGGCTCCGAGGCCGAGGACGGAGTTGGGTGAGGGCTTGGCCAGTTTCCCGTCCGGCGTGATACGAACGATGACCGCCGCGGTCTCGGTCTGCTCCCGATGGCCGCAACTATTAAACCGTCGTACAAGGTAGCAATGGGCCGATCCGGGCGCGTGCGACAGATACGCGGGAAGGGAGAACTCTCTCGTCCCCGGTTCCAGCACACAGAGGATACGGCTGAAATCAATGTCCCCGAGGTTCGCACCGCGGTAGACAACGGCACAGCCATTGTGACGCACCCAGAACCAGCCTTGTGTCAGCACGGTCCCCAGTTTGAGTGCGGCGGAGGTCATTCCATGGAAGAGAGCTTCCCTCAACCAGGGTGTTTCCGTCTGCAGCATGGCGCTGAATGCGGCTTGTGAAGCCAGGACGGACAGGACCGCCTGCAATCCTGAGACGCCGCCGGTCGTGCCGGAGAGCAGGACAACGCCCGCTGTTTGGAGGGTCGCGAGCAACGTCGTTGAGGCGGCACAAACGCCGGAGAGGTCCCTCACAACCTGTAGTGACATCGTCGCGGAGGTGGCCGCATGCACTGAGGCGGACAGGTCTCTCGATACACAAAGAGACGCCATGGCCGTCGACTGCCCGCCCGTCGAGCCCGCGCAATCGATGAACGCGCCGCCCGGTGAAGCGGCGAGAGCCACAGAGCGCCGGCGAGCAAACAGAACGAATGGATCGCGGTGCAACTGCCGGATTTCCGACTCCGTGAGGACGCGCTTCCACACGTAGACGACGGCGATGGCGCCTGCAAAATCCCAGAACCATCCGCCGTCGTCTTCCCCCTGGCGCGATCCAATCGCAAATGCGCGGGACCCGCTCAGATCGTTTCCATCGATGGGCGTCGGATCGTTGGTGGCCGTCTGCCGAAGTCCGTCGATGTAAAGCCGCATGCCGGTTGTGCTGTCGCGGTCGCATACCCCCACTGCCATGTGGTATTGGCCGTCATTGAGCGCGTTGTCTGAAGGAACGGTGAAATTGCTCGCTTGGTTGCGGACCTGCCAGTAAATCTGGTTGGCGTTGTTGACGGATAGTCCGTAGCCGCGGCCCGCGCCGTCCAAGTGTCCCTTGCCGGCGATCACGCCGAAATGCACGCCGCCCCACTCATCCGGCTGAGCCGCTGCACTGTACTTGACGACGGCGAGCATGGTAACGTCATCCGTTCCCAAATCCAGGCAGTCTCCCGTGCTGATCCAGTCGTCACTCCCGTCGAAACTGATCGCGCGTCCGAATGGCCCGCACGACCAGAGGGGTCCTCCCGAGAAATCACCGTTGTGATGATGGCCGCTTGCGTCGTGGACGACCCGGCCCGACGCCTCATTGAACCGCCAGCAGCCGACAAGGCGACGCGCCAAAGGATGATCTGGACTGGGCCCGGTGGCTACGGGCGGCTCAATTCTCGATGATGTCTTGATCAACATGAGTTAACTCGCCTGTGCATAGGTGCCCTGATAGAAGGCGGAACAGTCGCTGCTCTTGAGCGTCTGTCCAGTCCTGTTGTGAACGACGATGCCCCATCGCTGAGGCAGCAGCCCTCCGAAGGCCGACGCGATGCTCATGGGCTCCGACTCGTAAATCCTGTCTTTGGTCGGAGCGTGGATCACGCCGATCAACCGGCAGTTGTCCAGTTGTTGCGGGTCGGTCCCGAACGCGGCGTCGCTGCCGGAGGCGTTCCCTGAATAGCTCGTTCCGCCGTCACTGGTTCCATAGGCGTACACGTATGCCGATTCATCGCCGGTCGAGTCGGTCGCCGTATTGGTGGCGATCTTCACCTGGACCAGCGCGTCCAGAAAACAATTCGTCGCGTTGTCGATGGCGGCGGACTCACGCTTGGCGTCGTCCGCCAAGCCGTTCATCGTGATGGTGATCGCCTGATTGCTACCACCGTACTTGGCCTTGATATCACTCATGATTGGCTTCCTTCTGTAAAGATCCGGATCGTTCTGCGATCCGCGCTCAATCCAATGTCACGTGGAGATCCCCCGCGGGAATCCGCGCGGTGTCGCCGCTGCCGATCGTCTTGGCTTGCGTCAGGGCGCCGTGCGCGAGCATGTTGCCGGAGGCCGCGGCGTCGAACAGGGCGAAATGCGTGAGCGTGCCCCAGTCGCCAGTGGCGGCGTCGAACGTAATGATCGAGGCGTTGTCGATCAGACCGGCGACAGCCGCGTTCCAGTCGCCCGCCGCGGTCGGCACCCGCGCGTACCCGTTGCCGCTCGGCTCGCCCAGTCCGGCGCCGTCGTCGCCCGGGTCCGCCGAGGACAGAGCGACATAGACAGTCGGCGGCGTGTAAACGCCCTTGCCGAAAAGATGATCGAGTACCTCGTTTTCCCAATAATCCGAAAAGCTGCCCATCGTCTTCACTCCTATCTCGATGAAGAATTGAATGCGTGCGGTTGACCGGCCGGGCGCGTGGGATTAGCCCGGCGTCTTCGTGATCGTCGATCCCGCATCGTACAACGTGTGTGTCAGCAGGACGGTCTGGCCGTCGTCATCGTAATATTCGATCGCACACGTGACCTTGTCCTGGATGGACTTGTTGGCCAGAATCTTGGCGGGCGTCAGCTCGCCCGTGCCCGTCCAGAGAATCGCGCTGCTGCATACGAGCGTGTCGGTATCGGCGGGATTCGCCCCCGCTTGTTGGAAGACCTGGATGGAGTACGAACCGGCCGGGATGTCGCCGTCGAAGTCGCCGATGTAGCGGCTGGCTCCTTTGTCCGTCAGCGCGATGCTATAGTCGTCGGCGGTGCGCCCGCCGGCGTCCCAGTCCTCGAAGACCTGTCCCGCCGGATACCAGACCTGCCCCGACCGGTTTCGTATCGTTGCGTACAGCACGTCGCCGGACGCATGATCCGCCTGAATCTCAAATGCCATGATCGAACACCTCGTCAAACTCTCTGCTAAAGCTCTTCCGTCCACGTCCCATTCTTGGCCACCGTGGCCCAATCGCCGTTGGCGTCGGCCACGAGGGTCAGACTCGCGCCGATGGCGTCGGCGGCCTTGTACTTGCCTGCCGTCGCGCCGCTGTCATCGCGAATCGCGGCGACGCCCGGCGCCACCCGCAGTTCGTAGGCTGCTTGCACCGCGAACGTGAATTCCGTGCCTTGCGGCGCTGAAGCCGGGAGCGTGAGCGTCACAGTTCCCGTCGCGCCCAGGTTGGTATGCACGCTGCCCGATTCCGATACAAGCAGCGTGTCGTCCTCCGTGTGGGCTTCGACGGTCCTGCGCAGGCCGCCCGCCGAGTATGGAACGGCGATGTTGTGCCCCGTGCGGCAATCCTCGATCGACGTGATATCGCCGCCGGAGGTGCTCACGATCGCCAGGCGCACGTGAGCGACAGCGGCCATGCTCGGGAATCCGCCGTATTCGTCCGTAACCAGGTTGCCCTGCGCGTCGAGATAGACGTATATGCTCGCCTGGTTGTCGGCCAGGGTGTTGCCCACGGAGCCGGCGTATTCGACCAGGGTCGTGCCCAACCAGAACTTGCCGGCCTTGACGCCGATATTCAGCCCGCCTTCGTCGTACACGCGCAGGTCGTTCGCGCGGCGGGTAGCGAGCAGCAGACGGTACAGCAGCTTCCGGAAGTGCACGTAGTACGGCGCGGTCCCGGTGGGGATGTACTCGACGCCGGTCTCGCCGTCCGATTGCAGGTTCAACAGTTCGCTGTCTGAGGGATACGTTTCAGCCATTGTCTTGTCCTCGCATTTATTGGGGATCTGAGATACACAAAGTGAGCCGGTTGGTCGCCGGGTTGAACGCGACGATGTCCAGTCCGGCCGCCGGCGCGGCCGGGGGCACGACCGCGATCGGCTCCGTCTCGCTCGCCAGGCTTACGTTGCCGTGCGTATCGGTCACCTTCACGCCGAACCGATAGTGCCCAAGCGGCAACTCGGGGCTGATCCATTCGAGCGTGTCGGCGTTGAGTCCGAACTGGCCACGGCCGAAACTGCCTTTACCGCAACCGACTGCGGCCGCTGAGTCATACCCGAAGTCAACCGTGCCGAACTGCGCCATGCCGAAGCCTGCCTTGTCCTGCGCACAGGGCCAGACGGCCAGAGGCGCGGCGTTCACCGGCTCGGTGTAGTCGATCTGCCCAGTGCCGTTGTCCGTGTAGACGTTGATCGTCGCGCCGATGGGCAGCGCCTGGCTGCGCAGCAGCGTGAGCTTCACACGTCCATTGTCCCCAGCCAGTCCGGCGAGCTGTGCGGCGAAGTCTACATGCGCAAGCTGCGGCTCGACCGCGATGACCTCGATCCGTACGGCCGATTGAAACGAGCTTGGCGCCTGGATGACCAGCGAGCGCTGCTGGGCATCGAGCGTCGCGCCGGCGAACCGGCCGTCTGCGTAGACCTGATGGAGCCGGTCCGCGTGCGAAGAGCGCCAGGTCACCAGCGCCGTGCGAGAGACTGCGGCGGAACGCCCGTCTGCCGCTACGCCGTCGGGCAGCGGAAATACGCGAACGCGATCGATCCCTTCACGCAAGAATGACATCGCATCAGTCTCCCAACTGCGTGTACACGATTTCATAATCGACGACGACGCCGGTCCCGCCTGTGCGCTCGCGGAGCTGCGTGAAGACATCCATGCGAAGGTTGCCGAAGACGCGCCCCTCCGCGGTCGAAAGCGTGTGGAGCCGACCGTCGATGAACGCCGCGATCGAGCTGAGGCGCGCCTGCATCGCGGTCCGGCTGACCGCCCGCAGCGACCCTGTCTGACGGACCTTCCGCGGACGAGCGCCCAAGTCGATGCTCAGCACGCCGTCGAGCCCCGCGACCGCGCGCTCGACCGAGGCCCGGCTCGGACTGCCCGCCACCACGGCAACCTCACCATCGTCGAAGAGTGCTTGTCCATCCAACGTCGTGTTCATGAGTGCTCCCTTCCTTCGTCAATCGCGGACCAGATGAATCGCGCCGCCGAGGCGCGTGACATCGGCGATCCCGTCGGAGCCGAGGTCCGCGCTCAGACGGCACCGCTGCCTCGCCTGCTCCGAGAGCTGCCTGTAGAGCAGACTCTTTCGCCAGAAGCATTCTTCCTGCGTCCGGCTCGTCCACATCGCATAAACGCTGGAGATGACAGCCAGCACGGACACCCTTCGCAGTCCTTCCGTATCGATGAGACTTTCGATCCCGATGTCGCTCGCCGGGTTGCCCGGGCGGATTCCGAAGTATTCGGTCAGTTGGAAAGTCACCTCGCCCGCCTGCGGTCCGAACGTGCTCACGCGGTATTCGATCTCGCTCGCGGCCGGCGGCGCAATTGCGGCATCGCCAACATCCGAACGCACGACCGACACGGTGAGCTGCGTCGCGGAATCCGCGGACACAACCTCGTACGCGCCATCGAGCTGCCCGTCCGATGATTTCAGGTAAACGACACTGCCGGCATCAACGCCCGAGGCGAGGAAATCCGCCTCCGGCGCGGTCAACGTCGTGCCGTTCAGACTCGCGCCGGTCCCATGAGCCAGGACCTGCCAGGGCAGATGCAGCTCTCCGAACAGCACCGGCTCGTACTTCAGAACGTCGACATCATTCGAGAAATTCGCCATTTCGTTGATCTCCTCGTCGCGGATTGCGGACCGGCAAGACCGCCCGATCCGCAACCCGCAATCGTCTATCCGCAATCGACGTCAGCTGGTCGTCAGGTCGCGGATGAGCCCGTGAGCGGCTTCGTTCTTCAGCTCCAGCGTGTACTCGCCGATCAGCTCGCCGCACTCGTAGTCGCCGCTGCTGGCCAGCGGCTTGAAGTGGAAGCTTCGCCCGGCCAGGGGCAGCACGCCGATCCGCGACGAATCGAGGAACAGGGCCGCATCCTGCGGCATCCACCGGGTCGTCACGATCCGGCAGATCCCGAAATCGCTTTCGTAGATGCTGACCAGATTCGTGAAGGTCGTGTCGTTCGCGCCGTAGCTGCGGCTGTCCGCGCAGAACGCATTGATCTTGCGCTTCTGGAAGCCGCCGACCACGATCAGGTCCACGTTACCGCTGCTGTTCTCCCAGATCTTCCGCAGGATGTAGTTAACCTTCGCCTCGTCCAGGTCGGTGCCGGTCGGCAAGCCGCTGTCACCCGTGTGGAAGACGTTGGTCGCGAGATGCTGAATGATCCCCTTCATGGTCCGTCGGACCGTGCCGCTTCCCTGCGGATCGCTGGTCGGCCGGCCGCCGTTGATGACGGTGCCCTCCAGGTCGCGGATCAGCTCGCGGAGCCGCACCTGCTTCTGGTAATCCATCTCGTCGGCGAGGCCGAGCTGACTGGCCGCCATATCCGAACCGCTGACCTCGACGGCGTCCGCGAAGATCTGCGTGTAGTTGCCGCAACGGACCCGGTTCGTGAACCGGGCGTTCGGCTTCTCCGCCCCTTCCAGAGCGGCATTGCCCAGGATGTTGATTGCCTGGTTGTCGGCCAGGTTCTCAGCCGTCGTGCCGGCATACCCGCGCACGACGGTGAGGGTATTCGTGCTGACCACCGTGACGAGCATCAGCTCTTCGCTGCCCTCGACCTGAATCTGGTCACCCACGCGGAACCGCCCACTGTTGTCCACGTCGAACGTCGTGTCGGAACTCGGGTCGGTCCAGGTCGCATCGTCGATCGCGTCCTTGTTCGGCAACAACTCATCTTCGAGCCACTCATGGTGCGTGCTGGCCGCCTCGCGCAGAGGATCGCCCAGCGCGTCCAGCAGCGGCGTCTCATAGGGCGAGATAATCCCGACCAGATCGGCTACGTCCTCCGCCAGCTCCGGCAGAGTCGTTCCCGCGGTGTACGTCGCTTTTCCCGTAAAAGCCATATCGCATTCTCCTCAAAAGGTCCAAACTGTCTTGTGCCAATCACAACAGGTTGCGTCGCAGTTTCAGGTAGTGCTGGAGGTCGGCGCGACTCGCCGTTCGCGCCGCCTTCTTGGCGGCCTGCTCGAGCGCCGTGCGGGTCTGCGTGACCCGGTCTTTCGCGCCGGCGGTCTTGCGCGAGGTTGCGACCTCCGCCGATCCGCCGAACAGGTGTCCTTTCTCCTTCCTCAACTGCTCGACGCACGCGTCCACATCCGCTTCACCGTCGCCTTCGATCCGGGCCTTCGCCACAAGCACTGCGGCTTCGAGGTCCGTGACGCCGGCCGCCACGAGCTTGCGCGTGAGCTTCTGCTCGATGTGAAGGTCGCTCATGTCTCCAGAGATCTGCGCGATCTTCTGATTCGCTTCGGCCAATTGCTCGGCGAGGGTCTCGGCCTTCTTCTCGGCGCTCTGCGCCCGCTTGCGGTAGCGGATGGATTCGGCCATCGGAACGAACTTGCCCGCATCCCCGCCGTCCAACGTCTGCTCTTGCATCTCCGAGTCGCTCTCTTGAGTCCTGTCGGTGTCCATAACATCTCCTGCTTGTCACTTTGTATTCGTCTGAGAATCAGTCCTGCGCGGTTTCATAACCCAATTCCTTGAGCACCTGCTCGGCGGGAACACCCAGTTCCCTCTTGATCTGCGCTTCCTTGAGTCTCTCCATCGTGTTCTCAGGCAAGGGGCTCGGAAAGACGATCTCCACGTCCCGCTCCACCTCGCTCGTTTTATAGATGCCGGCGGTATCGAAGATGCTCAGAACCATCCGGCAGATTCGCTTGAGTCCCTCGCTGTAGGTATGTCGTTTGCGCTCGTTCTTGCTGAGCATCCCCATGAACGTCAGGCGCAGGGCCACGGCGCTGGTCAGGTTCCCAAGCCGGTCCTTGAGGATCCCGGCCATGGCTGGCGTGACACTGCTGGCCTTATCCATGGCCTCGCGAATCTCGGAGATGTGCAGGTGCTCGTTCGGAGCCGCTGCATCCCCGCCGAACTCCAGAATCGAGGCATCGGGATTATCCGTGCACCACATGCGCCCGGGCGAGATGGGCTTGTTCTCGAATCCCTCGATCCCCTTGCCGAGGTACATCTTGAACGATTGAAACGTGATCCGGCTCGCCCGATCGCTGAGCCTCGTGTTCAGCTCGTCCTGCAACGGAATCAGCGGCTCGACGTCGCTGACGCCCTCGTAGTAGTACGGCTGCGCGACGTTCTGAATGTGCACCACCGGCAGGAACCCCCACGGCAACTCGCCCTCGGCGACCAACTCCTTGTCTTCGTAGCGCTGCCAGTGCTCGGCCGAGGTGATCTCCGTGACGGCGACCACCTGCCGCGTATCGCTGCGGTGTCCCGTGGCCCCCAGGATCCGCGAGAGAAACGAATGCCTCTTGCCGACCGCGTTTCGCTTCTGATGGAAATGCTGTACGTAATGCCGGATGACCCGGTAGTCATCCTCATCCAGGACAGGCAGTGCTCTCGGCGCCTCGATCAGTTCCAGATCGATTGCTTGTGCTCGTTGCAGCACGGAGGCAAGGGGATGTGACTGTGTGGAGGGGGCGAGGGAGGTCGAAAGGCCCTCGGTGATGAACTCACCAGGCCTGATGAAACAATCGACGAACCCATAGACACTTCCGAGCACCGCCATATCCTGGAAGAAGCCAAGGCCACCGTTGGCCGCAAAGACCGCCATGAGAATCGATTCAATTTCGGAGCGTCTTCGGCTATCGGGTGACTTGGAAATCAGGCTGATTGGTTTGCCGAACAGGAAATCGGCCGCCGCGTTCACACGCCAGGCGAGGTCGTTTTCAACCACGACCTCCTTTCGCTGGATATCCTTGACGGCCTGTGAACCGAACACCCCCGCCTGCGGCGAATGCGCTAAGCCCGTGATGCGTGCCGGCAGACCGTACTCCTGCGCCTGGACGTAGCACCGACCGGATTCATTGACTTTCCGTTCGGCCGCACCGCCGCCGGACAACTCGACGATCGGATTGGCATAGTAGTCCCACAGGCGAGAGAAGTGCCGGTGGATGTCCGCGGCATGAACGTCTACAAGCCATTCGAGGTAATCCGCATCGAGTTGCCCGCCGAAAATGTCAACTTCAAATCCCATCTCTTCACTGCCTTTCTCAACGCGATTTCATCTGGCTTTCTCGTGTCTCAACTCGAAGGCTCGCATTTATATGCGCCTCCACAATTGGGGCGAAGTTGCACGAATGTCGCGAAAATGTGGGGTGTTCCGCAGTGTGGACAACTCCCTAACTCCCGCCGGACAAAGGAATAAAAAAAATTTTCGCAAGAGGGCGTTTTAGGTTCTGAAGTGTTGCACGAATTTTGCGAATCCTACCTCGATCCCGGGGATTATAGGGGACCGACAGCATCCTCAATCGAACGTGGCCGTGCGGGCGATGTGTGGTCGCGCGGATGTGCTTGCCGCCGAATCGAGGAGTGACCGCGTGGGTCAAGGACCCACCCTACAACTGACGTTCGAGAGTGGATGCCGCCTCCTCTCATGTCGAGCGGCGCGTTTCTCCCATCCGTCATGTCGAGCGGCACATCCCCACCTCTTGTCATGTCGAGCGGAGCGCAAGCGGAGCCGAGACATCTGGCCGCGGACGCAAGGCGCCTCTCGTTCGCAGCCAGACCCCTCGACTGCGCTCGGGGTGACAAGAAAGGGCCCCTTCGGCCTTGGTCGAAAGGACAAGGGCGCCTGGGAATTCTCCGCAGGTGTGTGATTCTTGACGGGCGGCGCTGTGCACTGTTCCGCGTTCTGATACAATGCGTCCATCCCTGGAAACAACGGGAGTTGTGGCAGGTTCGAAGGTGAAGGAATGGCTGGCGTGTTACGGCAACTGGGCAAGTGTCTGCCTCCGCGGTGGCGGCAGCGACTGAAGCGGGAGATCCTCTTGCGCCGGCCTTCTCTGTATGCGCGGGATTCGATTCGGTATGAGCAGAGCCTGCCGCCTGAGGAGTTGAGCACTCTGTTGGCGAAGCTGGATAGCGTGCTGGACGTGCCGGGCGACGTCATCGAGTGCGGCTGTTTCCTGTGCGGCACGACCATCCAGATGGCCCGGCACCTGCAGGCGCGACAATCAGACAAAAAGGTCTATGCCTGTGACAGCTTCGAAGGCTTCGACCCGGCCGAAATCGCGCGAGAGAAGACGCTGGGTGACGCTTCCGACTGCCAGGACTATACGGACAATGACTTTCGCTACATCCAGCGCAAGCTCCAGCGTCTGAAGGTGGCGGATGAGGTCATACTGGTCAAAGGCTTCTTCGAGAACACGTTGGAGTCTCTGCCTGGGCCGTTCTGCCTTGCGCTCATCGACTGCGACCTGCACGACAGCATGCTTTACGCGGCCCGGACGGTGTGGCCGCGACTGGCGCCCGGCGGCTGCTGTGTCTTCGACGACTACGACAACGACCACTTCCGCGGCGCGACCAAGGCCATCGACACCTTCCTCGCCGAGCAGGCCGGCACCATCCGCGATCACGGGCGACTCCTGGGGAAACTCTACTTCGCCGGCAAGTAGTCCGCGAACGATCCTACTGGCTATCGTGGAGCAGGTCGATGTCTTCTCGCTGCAGCAGTTGAATGATCTCGGCCTTGGTGGGCAGGGCCTCGACGGCGCCGAACTTCGTGCAGACCAGCGCGCCGGCGGCGGAAGCGAATTTGACGGCCTCTCGTACATCGGGCTTGACCGCACAGTAGGCGGCGAGCGCTCCGGCGAAGGCGTCCCCGCTGCCGGTTCGATCCACCAGATCGATCTCGAACGCCGGGACATGGTCGGCCCCCGTGCGGTCCACAACGACGCAGCCGCGCCGGCCCATCGTGATGACGGCGCAGCGCGCCCCACGTGCGACCAGGTCGGAACCGATCATCTTCGCCACGCGGATACTGGAGGCCAACTGATCGGTGATCTCCGCCGCCTCCACGAGGTTCGGGATCAACACGTCGGTGGCGAAGTAGTCGGAAGGCAGATCGACGTCGTGCTGGCCCGTCTGCTCGATCGGCCGAGCGGGATTGAGGATCACCGGCGTTCTGTGCAGATTCGCACAACGAATCGCCGTGACAATCGCCTCCTGCGGCAGGCAGCCGTGAATCAGGCAGATATCCGCTTCGGCGATGCGCTCCTCGGCCAACTTGATATCCGCCGGCTGCAGGGCGCTGTTGGCCCCCGTGTAGTGACAGATAGCGTTCTCGCCCTCGGAATTGACCATGGTCACTACGATGCCCGTGTTCTTGGCCTCGGCGAAGAAGACGTATTCGGTATCGACCCTGTACTCGGCCAGACTCTTGAGAGCCATCTGGGCAAAGGCGTCGCCGCCGACCTTGCTGACGAGGGAGACTTCGCACCGGCACAGGGCCGCCTGGATGGCCTGGGTCGGACCGGGACCGGCGATGCTGCAGGACAGGGCCGAACCACTCTGGGCCTGGCCGGGGGCGGGAACCCGGTTGCACTTGATGGCCAGGTCGATGCAGGTGCCGCCGATAACAACGATTTTCGGATTCCGTTCCGACATTTCCATTCTCAGGCAACTGTTCTTGCGAGTGGACAGTATAGTGCCGCGACCTTCGGAGTACAAAGTTTTTTTCGGACGAAACGGCAGTTTGCGCCCACACGGCCCGGGTCAGATGCTCTGCTGCACCAGCCAGCGCCGGATGACGTCGACAATATAGGCGACTTCCTCGCTCGACAGAGGCCGGCCCTTTGCGATCTTGTGCCATTTTTCCAGGCAGCCGCGACAACAGGTCCCTGTCGCATGTTGAGCGACGAACACAGGGTGCTTCCTCATCGGGGTTTGCCGGCCGTCGTTGGCGGGTTCCGCCGGGGCGAGGCGCTTCTCCACGAAATCACGCGCATGTTCGAGGACCGTGTCCAGGCCCTTGTCTCGCAGGTAGGCCGCTTCTTTCTCGCGAAGTCGAAACCGGCGGCGAAATTCGGACCGCTCCAACGCGGCGAACAACTCATCCATGTCACGCATCAGATCGACCCTGGGCACATACTCCGAAGGCTGGGACTCATCATCGTCACGCCGGAACGCCGACGACCGACATGTAGATGACGCTTTCGGCCGTACCGTCCACCTCGATCAACTTGTTGACCTCGTCGTCGAACAGGGCGCCGACCTGGCAGGTGCCCAGGCCCAGGCTCACCGCCGCCAGCGCGAGGTTCTCAGCGATGTGCCCAGCGTCGAGATAAACGTACCGGTACGCGCGCTGCGCGTACTTCCACTTGGAGCGGGCGAAGATCGCCGTCCAGACGAAGACCGCGCCGGCCGCCGCACACATGCCCTGGCCAAGTGCGGCCGCCGCGATGCGCTCTCGGAAATCGCCGGCCCTGATCTGCTCCAACTCATGGGCGTGAATCCCATAGTGGTACGCGCCGGCCTCCACATCGCGCAGCTCATTAGCGATGACGTAGGTCTCAATGGGATACAACGCGCCCGCCGAGGGAGCCGTGCGAAACTCGTGGGCCTGCTCCAGGCGTTGAATCCCGCTGGAGGCCCAGAGCAGGTAGCTCAACTGTTCGAGCGTGATCGGCTCGGGCCGATAGTTGCGGATGCTCTTGCGGTCGTTCAGCGCCTGGTCCAGCGACACGGGCGGATTCGGCTCGCACTCCGGCAGCACGACTTTGGGATTGTCCGGATAGGTCTTATACAGCTCCGGCCGCACGTTCCAGTGCAGGCCCTCATCTCCTATCGTCTCCGGCCGATACTTCGTCTGCTGCTGAAACGCATCCCCCACGCCGCTCATAACTTCCCCTTCCAAGACAGATCAGACATCGCATAGACACACTTATCGCTGCCCCTATCATCGCACAGAACCGCCCCGATACAAGCGCAAAAAAAGAAGGGAAACCGGGTTAAGCCGGTTTCCCTTCGCAGCCCAACGGCTGCCTATTCTCCTATCACCGCAACTCCGCAGGAATCCCCGCGAAGCCCTGCCACCTCCGCATGACCCCACCGGGGCCAGAAAGGAAGTCCTCACGGAACCCAACATCAGGTTCACACATCCCACGGCCAGTAGGCCGCGATCCGCGGCCCCAGTCCGTGGAAGACAAGCGACTGCCGCTTACAGCTCGGGCGGAACGTAGCCTTCCTCAACCGGGTAGAAACGAATCTCGAGCCGCTTCACACCGTTGTTATCTACGCTCCACCAGTACTCCTCCAGCAGCGGGATGTCGAAGACCCACTCGTTGTTGAAAGTCGCCGTGACCTCCTCGTCGAGCTCATTCAGGTAGGTGATGGACCCGGAGAAGTAGAACAGCTTTGAGATATTCTTCGTCTGCGGCTTACCCTTCTCGCGCGAGAGGTCGACGCCGCCCATGTAGATCGCATCAGAAAGCGTTCCACCTTCCTCGTCCATCCAGTACGTGAAGAATGCATCGATGCCTATGATGCGTTCGTTCCCAGGTTTGCCCGGTTTCCCCAAGGCTCTGGCGAAGACGGCGTAGTAGCCGGGGCCGATCTGCAGTTCACCTTGTCCGTCCGTCGCATCGCCATCCACTACCAGGAAGGCATCGCCCTGCGTCATGATGATCTTGACGGGCCCATCGGTCATGCCTTCCGTATCGAGCGGAATGAACATGTTGTGCCGGTTGCTGTTGTCGGTGCCCCCGCCCTCGTAGGTCGTGGGCCGCCCGATCAGGCCAAACTCATAGTGTGCACCGGCGGGAAACCCATTGCCGTTTTCGTCCTTGCCGGCGAACGCCAGCATCGAGACCATGCTCAGGACCATTGCGGCTACCAGAGCGCCAAGAATCATTCTCTTTTTCATCTTCATCCCCTTTACTGTTGATGGAATTGTCAGCTCAGCATGGCAATCCGTTGACTGTACATCGTGCGGCGCCTATCCCTGGACACCGTTCTCCCTGCACCTGCTCTCCCCAAAGCCTAATCCATCCATACCCCCTTTCTGCAACGGATTGCCTGCGCCGCGGTCGCCTTGCCCCGCCGGCGCAACGGCGCTCCAAATGAACGTCAACGTTTTGTCTCAATCAACGATGAGCGACAAAGGTGCAAAAACTCGGTGTGGTAGCGCTCAGAAAAGATCCGCCCCTTTCATTCACCCCATTACCTCCATTGCCACCCTACTCCTCGACAATCCTGTCTGCCGGTCTATTATCGGACATGCCCACCAAAAGTCAAGGCTAAACTCGCCCGGGCGTGGAGTTTTTTCACAGGAAGGCACTCGGATTTCCACGTGCCGGCGCGACGTAAGTCTTTTTTCGTAAGCATGTTATCATTTGGCAGGCAGAATCTGCTCGCCCGTGTGCCCAGGGGGAAATGCCCCCTCCGAGCGGTCTTGGCACAATGCCTCTTGCCGTTGCCATGTCGAGCGAAGCCGAGACATCCTATGAGTTGGAGCTGCGGGCGGGGCGTGCTTTGCCTTCGCGGCCAGACCCCTCGACTGCGCTCGGGGTGACAAGAGAGGGGAAGCCGCAAGGCACAAGCGCGCGTCGAGCATTCACTTGTGCCGGCAGTGGACCGTCATGGATCGATCATCGCTTCGTCAGGTGCTTGTTGAAGAACTTGGTGACGAGCGGGCCGACGTTGGGATCCTGGAAACCGCCGTGGCCGCCGCCGGCGACGGTGTAGAAGGTCGCCTCCACGCCGGCGTTCTTCAGGGCCTCGTGGAGCAGCGCGCTCTGGTTGTGCGGCACGAGCGGGTCCTTGTCGCCGTGCACGATCAGGAACGGCGGATCGTCCTTCGTCACGTACGTGATCGGGTTGGCCTGCCGGGCCTTGTCGTGGTTCTCCTGGATGGCCCCGCCGATCAGCTTCGACTCCGGCGAGTCGGGCGAGTCATGGTCCATCGTGCTCGGAAAGCTGCTCATCTTCGTGAAGTCGGTCGGCCCGAAGAAATCGCAGACCGCCTGGACCCGGCTGGAGACGCCCGCGTTCGGCCCGACGTCGAAGTCGTTGACATCGCCGGCGGTGCCCAGCATCGCGACCAGGTGCCCGCCCGCCGACGCACCCCAGACCCCGATGCGGTTTGGGTCGTAGGCATACGTCCCGGCGTGCGCACGAAGCCAGCGGATCGCGGCCTTGCAGTCCTGGATCTGGGCCGGGAACGTCGCGTGCTGGCTGAGCCGGTAGTTGATGCTTGCGACGGCGAAGCCCTCGCGCGTGAACCGCACGGCCGGACAGCGATCCTTACTGCCGGCCAGCCACGCCCCGCCGTGCACCCAGACGATCAGCGGTCTACTCGCCTTCGTTTCTGTCTCTTTCGGAAGATAGAGATCCAGCTTCTGCCGTTCGTGGCCCTCGGGCACATACTCGATGTCCCGCAGCACATCGAACCCGGCCCGCTCCCGCCCAGCCTCACGCGGTCGCTGGACCCCCGCTGTGACCGCCGCACTCAGCAGAACCGCCGTCACTGACATCCACACCAAGCCGCCGGACCTGCAAGCTCGGCTTCTCTCAGCAAACAGCCTCAAGCCGCCCATCCTATCACTCCTCATGATTCCCACGCGGTGTCATGGCCATGGTTCATTCACACGCGATTCAGTGATGTCCTACATTGTCACGTTTGGCTCGCGTGTTGGGAAGCGATTTCTCCGTCGGCTTGCGGGGACATCCGGAATTACACACACTCGGTGTGCAGTGGGCACCCGACATGTCGATTTCCTCTTTGAGCGCACAGCCATCCGCAAGACAGGCCAAGAGGTGAACATCCTCGGGAGGATGGCGTATGTGTCTGCCGGGCAATTACATTACCCAGAAAGGTGGATGATAATGGACGGTCGGAACGCACCACCTAAAGCAGACTGCGAAAGGGACCACAGCACCCATCTGTGCTACATCATTTCCCAGGGGTTCAATCTGGCGGACGAGACAGCCTTCAGGGCCTTGATCGATGAACCGGCCTATCAGTGCGGCCATTGTCGCCGGAGAGCCCGCAGTGCGGCAAACCTGTGCGTGCCGACAGAGCTGTAGTGCCGCCCGACCAGAGGCGATGTAGACCGGCGTCCGAGGCGTTCTGCCCCAGACGAACGCATAGCGCCCGCCGGCCAATCGCTGACTGACGCTATGGGTTCTCTCGACAGAGGCGTAGGGTTTGCATTGCATACCATCTCTCCCGATCCCATAACCCGACCGTCAGGACCAGCAGCCACCAAGGCAAGGCACACGTTGCGCCGTGCGCGCCCTGCATAGCGCGTCGGCCGGAGGCTCAATTCAGGACCCTGCGGACCGCTAATAATCCCCGGCGAGGAGGTGGGATTCGCAAAATTCGTGCAACACTTCAGAACCCAAAACACCTGTCACGACAGATTTTTTTTATTCGTTGCACACAAAGGGGTTGCAGCCGCTGCGCTCGCGCACGGACCCAACATTTTCGCGAAATTCGTGCAACTTCGCGCCATTTGTGGAGGCGCGCCTCATTGGGAGCGCGCCGGATGTTGACCCTGCAAACAGGTGCCTTATGAGCAACGGGTTTGTCAAGCTCAGACGAACGAATGAGACACAGGAGCTCCTGAAAGACCCCTTCGCGTTTGGCCTGCTGACCGTGATCGCGATCCGGGCCCGCCGGACGGACGGGCTCAACGTCGCGGACCTGCTGGCGCGACAGGCCCTGATCGGGGACTGCAAGGGCCTGGGACTGACCCGCCAACAGTACCGCAATGCGAAACGGAGGCTCAAACGATGGCGCCTGGCCGAGTTCACACCCACCAACCGCGGTACGATCGCCACGCTGCTCGATGACAGAATCTTCGACATCAACGAATCCTCGGAGCAATCACCGGCCAACCATCAGGCAACCGCCGAGGAACCATCGGGCAACCACCGGCCAACCACTAACAAGAATCAGAAGAATCAGAAGAAAGAAAAGAAGTACCCCTGCAACTCTGACGAGTTGCGTCTCTCTGAGCTTTTGTTGAGCCTGATTGTGGAGAGCAAGCCCGACTTCCGGCGGCCGGACGTGCAGCGATGGGCCGTCCAGATCGACCGAATGATTCGGCTCGACGGCCGCACGCCCGAGCGGATTGAGGCCGTCATCCGCTGGTGCCGGCGAGACTCGTTCTGGCGCAGGACCATCCTCAGCACGGCCGAGCTGCGAAAGCACTTCGATCACCTGGAACTCGCCATGGGCCCCGATGCCCCCGGCGAGAGCATTCACGAACGATTCGCACGCCTGCAACGGGAAGGCCGGCTATGACCGAGAAGGAACGACCGCAATTCATCGAAGAGGAGCTGCGGGGCCTGTGGCCCGAGTGGGATCCGACGGACGCCGAGCTGCGCGTCTGGTCGGAGGCGCTCGAACGGTTTCCATACGCGCTGGCCCGCTCGGCGGCTCAGGCGAGCTTCCGACTGCAGCGGGCGAACTACCGCCGCCCCGTCCTCTCCCGGTTCATCGAGCAGGTCCGCCTGCTCGGCCGGTCCACAAGCCGCCGGCGAGAGCGGCCCGACCCCACGACGAACGTGTATGTCGAGTGCATCAAGCCGCCGCCGGGCAGGCCCCGCCTGTGCGGGGTCCGCAAGGGCGTCTTCACGACCCGGCAAGACGACCCCGACCACGTCCTGGCCTGCGCCGAGTCGATGCGGGACAAGCACGAGCGACTCTACGGCGGACGCTGGATCACCGTGCGAACCCGGCCCGCCCCGACGAATGAACGGCGGGCGGAAGCACAGCCAGCACCCTACACGAAAAAAAATTTGACGAAAAATGAACAAGGCACTTGACCCCGACGTTTTCTCCAGGTAAATCCCGATAAGAGTTAGTTGTTTGCACAACGGAATAGCGAGCCGACGGGTTTCGCGAGAGATCGGCAGGCACAGGGGCGGGGTGCTCTGCCAGGAGTCGGGCCAATGATGAGACTCGATGAAGTTCCGCTATCGCAGGCGGCCGTTCGTGACATCGCCGTTCGGCAGGACCGGATCAACCGGCTCCGCGCGCGGGCGTATCTGCTGAGCGATGAGGACAGGACCCTGCTGGCGATGTACCTGGATGCGGGCAGCAGCGTTCGCCAGATTGCCCGGCTGACGGCGCTGAGCCCCTCGACCGTCTCGCGTCGGATCCGCAGGATCATCCATCGGCTCTTGAATGACCTCTACTCGGTCTGCCTGCGGCACCGGCGCCGATTCACCGACCTGGAACTGGCGATCGCCAGGGACTACTTCATCCGGGGCCTGTCCGCGCGGCGGATCAGCCGGGAGCACAACGTCAGTTACTACTCCGTTCTGGCGGCGGTCGAAAAAGCCCGCGGATTCGCTCGCTCGCTGGAAAATCCGCAATCCTGAGAAGGAGACCCTGAGCTATGCCGACGTATACGATCGTGAAACGCTTTCCATGGCAGGGCCCTCTCGGCGAGAGGGCGGTACGGGTCTGTCGTATGTTCGGCCTGACGGTCGATCGCTTCACGAGCCGCACACCCGTCCACAAGTGCCGCGTTGAGATCGACCCCGGCGACATCGTGTGTATCACCGGCCCTTCGGGCTCGGGAAAGAGCGTGCTGCTGCGCGAGATCGAGCGGTGTGTGCCGGCTTCGGAGGCCGTGAACCTGGCCCGGATCGACCTGCCGGCCGACCGGACCGTCATCGATTGCTTCGACGGGGACCTCATCTGCTCGCTGCAAACGCTCAGCACCGTCGGCCTCAGCGATGTGTTCGCCTTGCTCAACCGCCCGTGTCACCTCAGCGACGGGCAGAAGTACAGGTTCCGTCTGGGTCAGGCCCTGGCGGCGGGCAAGCCGTTTGTGTTCGCCGATGAGTTCGGCAGCGAGCTGGATGCGATCACGGCCGCCACCGTGGCCTTCAATGTGCACAAGTTCGCCAAACGCACGCAGACGACCCTGGTCCTCGCCTCCAGCCGGGAGGACTTCCTGATGGACCTGGCCCCGGACGTGCTCGTGGTCAAGGATTTCACCGGACCGGCTCAGGTCATCTACAAGAATCGCAGGTGAGCATGCGCAGGTGTTCCATTCACAAACAGGTTGAGGTCGCGGCCGGCGACATGAACGACTACAAGCAATTAGCCGCGGGCCACTACCGGGACAGCCCGCCGGTCGCGGTGCAGGCGGTCTACACGCTGAGGCCAACGCGGGGGCTCGGGCCGCACGGGCGCAGGCCGGCCGGGGTCATCGTCTATGCGAGGCCGAACCCGCGCGTGGAGTTGCGCACCGTCGCGACAGGCGGGATCTTCGCCGGGCTCGACCGGCAGACCGCCCTGGCCCTGCTCAACCGCAACGTTCGCTGCATCGCGCGGGTGATCGTCGAGCCGCCGTTCCGAGGCATCGGCCTGGCGAGCCGGCTCGTCCGCGAGACCATGCCGAAGGTCAACGCGCCCATCGTCGAGGCGCTCGGCGTCATGCCGCTCGTCAATCCGTTCCTGGAAAAGGCCGGCATGAAGGCGTTCGAGCCTCGCATTCCCGTCGAGCACGCTGAGCTGATCGAATCGCTCAGCGCCGTCGGGGTCGAGGAAAGCGATCTCGTGGACCCTGAAAGAGCGCAGGGCACGCTGGAGAGGCTCCCTTCGGCCGCCGCCGAGTTCCTCGAGATCCGCATCCAACACTTTCTCAAGAGCCACGGGACGCGCCGGTCCATGCGAAGCGGCATCGAACGAACCCGCTACATCGTCGAGAAACTGACGCACCGCCCCGCCTACTACATCTGGTACAACCCCGATCTGGAGGTGACTATGCCATGAAGCCGCGGCCGCATCATCCCGCCAACCGTGCGAACCACAGAAACCACGCCGTCCACCGGAGAGTGTGGGGCGGCCACGCAAGAACTGCCGTCGCCGCAAGCACGCCCCTTGTCACCCCGAACGTCTCCTGTGTCACCCCGAGCACCTCCTTTGTCACCCCGAGCGAAGTCGAGGCCTCTGGCTGGGAGCGGAAGGTATCGTACGGTCGCGGTCAGATGTCTCGACTCCGCTTCGCTCCGCTCGACATGACAAAGAGGAGGGAGGCTCCGCTCGACATGACAAAGAGGAGAGAGGTTCCGCTTGACATGACAAGTGGGGAAGATGCTTCGTTCGACAAGAAACGAGACACAGGTCGGGCGCCATGCTTATGCTTGCATAAGCATGTCTCGCGTGGCGAAACGCCAGCATGGCTGCGCAAGCGCAGCCATGGCACCCGGCCCGTCGAGAGCACAAATCACGTAAATGGTGTGCGAGGCACACCCTACAGGAGCACGCCATGAGCAAGAGGATTGTGACGAATCGAATCAGGCGAATCCCGTTGGACCGGCTCGTGCCGCACCCGGGCAACCCCAACCGGATGAGCCGCGCGAATTTCAACAAGCTGATGCATAACAT
>Ga0207752_1000062_pt1 | contig 43642 bp, 32 predicted proteins | sample Pon2CUnioCityCA_6_FD_187272 | JGI IMG/M metagenome (GOLD analysis project Ga0207752, IMG submission 187272) | Marine sediment microbial community from Union City, CA, USA - Pond 2C Sediment 2 (SPAdes) | ecosystem: Environmental > Aquatic > Marine > Intertidal zone > Salt pond sediment ... | reverse complement strand
CCGCCGTCGGCCATCGCCATCCGCGTGCGGTAGATGCTCTTGTTGCCCAGCCAGGTGCTCTTGAACTCCTCGGGGTCGAGATAGACGACGACTTTCTTGAGCGGCTCATCGAGCATCGTGAAGTTCACCTTCAGCGAGAGCTCGCAGGCCCGGTTGAAGCATTCGATATCGTCGCCGATGAACAGGCCGCGCGTGGCCTGGCCGGACACCGTGGGACCGACGACCGTGTGGACGTAGACAATCGGCAGGTGCCGCGCGAAATGCTCCGACGCATAGTTGAGAACCTTGCGGACGGGCGTATCGGCCCGGCCCATGAACCGCTCCATGCCGTAGACCGCGCCGAGGTAGTGGCTCTTGTTGATCCCTTCGGCGCCGCCCGTGCCGACGAAGACGTTCTTGTTGTAGTTGGCCATGCCGATGACCTCGTGCGGCACGACCTGGCCCACCGACAGGATCAGGTCGAACCCGCCCTCGACGAGCAGCTTACCGACCTGGGCGGGCCACGGGAAATCGAGCTTGCCCTCACTGACCTCGCGGATGAATTCGGCGGGCACTTCCCCGAGCGTGACGAATCCGTTGCGCCAATCGTGCGCGCGGAAGAGGCTCGGCGGGACGTTGCCGAACATCTTTTTGATCTCCGGCTCGGTCATCGGGAAATGGGTCCCGATTGCCGGCAGGATGTCCGTCAGGGCGTCGCCGTAGTATTGCCAGGCGTAGCGTGTCAATTCGCCGGCCCGGGAGTGCAGCCGGGTGATATCCGGCGGCAGGACGAGCACCTTGCGCCTCTTGCCCAGCTTCTTGAGTGCGGCGTACAACCCCTGCTTCAGGTCCTCGCCACTGAGATTGTCGTTTTCACTTCCGCGACTGTAGTGCAGCATATCGGCTCCTATTCCTTTGCCCACTAAGGTTTCGCGGGCGGTCCGTACCATGTAGGGTGTGCTATGCACACCATTTCTTATAGGAGAAGGTGGGCACAGCCCACCCTACGCGGGATCTTATTCGACGAGTGCCATTCGCACGAGTAGTGTACGCCATCTCCTACTTTGCCCACGGGGGCTTCTCGGGCAGGTATGAATCGAACTGGGCGATCAGCGCGGCCTCGTAGCCGCCGGCATACTGGCCGCCGAGGAATCTGTCGAACGCTTCATCGTGGAAGCGCTTCCACGATTCGACTTCGCGGCCCGGATTGATCGGGTAGAACAAGGCGTCGTTCGCCTTGGCGGCCTCGATATCGCCCGGCGCGTCGCCGATCATGAGCACGCGGTTCTCCTTGTACCTTCCCTTTGTAGCATACGAAAGATGCTGTGTCTTTGTGCCCATCTCCTGGCCGGCGATCACCGCGGCGTACCGGGCGATGTCGTGCTCGTTCCACTCTCTCGAGAGGGCCTCTGCCGGCGTGCCGGAGACGACGATGACGTCCGCTTGGTCCTGCATGCGCGTGAGGCTCTCGCGGACAAACGCAAAAGGCGGCATGTCCCTGACGATCTCGCCGACCGCCCAGTTGACCCGCTCGCTCCACGCTAGCGCCAGTTCCAGTTCCGCCTTGGCTTCACCCGTCGCCTTGTCCGCCGCTTGCCTCAGGCCCGCATTGCTCAGCAGACTGTTCGGGTCGTCCACCCAGGCGAAGTAGTGGGGGAACTGCGGGACCTGAAAGCCCCGGCTCTTGACCATCGGGTGCGTCGGCAGCAGCTCGGCGAGAATCCGCTTGAGGGTCTTGTGGCGGTTGGCCCCGCGGGTCTTGCTGAACAGATCGGCAAAGTCCCGGCACTCACGCGCCGCCTGCGCCACCGGCTGGAGTCCGAAATACCCGATCGTCCACGGACAGAAACACTCGCGCTGCTTGATCTCCATCGTGCCGAACGCGGAGCCGTCGGAATCGACGCCGACGAAGAACTCGTGCTGCGGCTGGAAATCCTGCAATGCTCGTGCCGGCTCTGTCACCGCGATCTCCTCTGCTGCAAGGGCCCGGCGACGAGCGACAGCATGTAGGGTGGGTCCTTGACCCACGCGTCAAGATGCATCGATCGGGCAACGCGTGGGTTGAGAACCCACCCCACGAGATTCACGCGTTGTACACGCTCCGGTGGAGTCATTTGCCCTGTTCGTGGTACTTGTACTGCTTCACCTTCTTCGGTCCGCGCTTGTTGCCTTTGAAGCCGGTGTCGCGGCGCAGCGGGATCTGCATCCCGCCGGTCGATTCGAGCCACTCGTACATCCGGATACGCAGCTTCTTGATCAGGTCCTGATGCTCGGGCTCGTCGATGAGGTTGTGCCGTTCGTCGGGATCGTTCTGCATGTCGTATAGCTCATCCGTATCCCAGATGCCGTGATAGTGGATGAACTTGTACCGGTCGGTGCGGACGCCGTACGTGGTGGGCGTCTGCGGGAACGCGGCCTCCCAGTAGTACTCGTAAAAGACGGCCTCGCGCCACGGGACGGCCTTGCCCGCAAGCAGCGGCAGAAACGAACGTCCGTCCATATACTCCGGCGGTTTCGCGCCGGCGGCTTCCAGGACCGTCGGGGCGATGTCGATGTTCTGCACGAGCGGCGCGACGTTCGTCCCCGGCTTGATGAGCTCGGGACAGTACGCCAGCATGGGCACGCGCAGCGAAGGTTCGTACATATGCCGCTTGTCAATCAGGCCGTGCTCGCCGAAGCAGAAGCCGTTGTCGCCCATGTAGATCACGAGTGTCGAATCGGCTTGCCCCATGTCCTTGAGACAGTCGAGCACGCGACCGATGCTGTCGTCGATGCTCAGAAGCGTCTCGCAGTATCGCTTGTAGAACGTGTCGAAGTCCATCTGCCCGTGGTACATGTAGTCGACGCCGTGCCAGCTATTGCGCTGCTCCTTGACCCACGCCGGCTTGCCTCGATAGTTCTCCTCCGTATCCGCCATGCTCGCGGGATACTCGAGCTCGACGTTTTCGTACTTGCCGAGGTGCCGCTTGGCCGGCTCGAACATGGCGTGAACCGCCTTGTGCGAGAGGTACAGGAAGAAGGGCTTGTCGCGCTCTTGCTCGAGCCAGTCCACGGCGTAGTCCGTCAGCTCGTCGGAGATGTGCTTTGTGGCCTTGACCTTCTTGCCGTCGACGTTCAGCGTGCCGTCATAGTATTGGCCCTGGCCCCGGAAGCTGATCCACCGGTCGAATCCTGCTCGCGGCTCGTCGCTGTCGTGGCCCATGTGCCATTTGCCCATGAAGGCCGTCTCGTAGCCCAACTGCCGGAGGTGCTCGGGGAAGAACACCAGTCCCGGCTGGATGTCCGTCTGGTTGTCCACCACGCCGTGCTTGTGCGAGAACAGGCCCGTCAGGATCGACGCTCGGCTCGGCGAGCACAGCGACGTCGTCACGAACGCGTTCTGGATGTGCGCGCCCTCGCGGGCCATGCGATCCATATTGGGCGTTTCGAGAAACTTCACCTTGCCCATGAAGCCCATGAAGTCGTAACGATGATCGTCGCTGAGGATGAACACGACGTTCCGAGGCTTGCGATTGGGGACCTTCTGCAATTTCTCTTTCGTTGCCGCCGCATTGGCCGACGCCAAGCCGAGTGCGAACGAAGCCGCACCGGTCGATTGCAGGAAAGCCCGCCGTGAAAGACTACCGTGCTTCATGATTCACCTCTACTTGTGGTCACTCCTGACAACAGTCTTACAGAATGGAGATTAGGCTTACATTATTCAAGGAAATCGGTTCTGGGATTTCCTTGAATAATCCGCTTGACCCATGGCAGATCAACGCGCATCGTTTCGACAGGAAGAATCGCGAAGCCAATTCTTCCTTCTTCAAGCAAGCCTAATCTCCATTCTGCAAGACCTCACTGCTACGAAAGCCAATGCCATGCTTGCGCTTGCGTAGGATCGGTAGGGTGGGTTCTCAACCCACGCGTTCCTCCGATCGTGGCGTACGTGACGCGTGGGTTAAGAACCCACCCTACACGCTCAACCCGATAGACAGCGCGCCGCCCGTTCATGGGCTATCTACACACCGCTGAAAGCGGAGAATCCGCCGTCGATGGGGACGACGATGCCCGTGACGAATTTCGACGCGTCGCTGAGCAGCCAGAATACGGTGCCGAGCAGCTCTTCCGGCTCGCCGAACCGGCCCATCGGCGTGTGCGTGATGATCGTCTCACCGCGCGGCGTCAGCTTGCCCGTCTTCTCCTCGGTCAGGAGGAAGCGGTTCTGCTCGGTCAGGAAGAAGCCCGGCGCCAGGGCGTTGACGCGGATCTCCTTCGAGTAGTTCTGGCAGATATGGACGGCCAGCCACTGGGTGAAGCTGCTCACCGCGGCCTTGGCGGCGGAATAGCCCGGGATCTTCGTCAGCGGCCGGATCGCGCTCATGCTGGAGACGTTCAGGACGATGCCGGCCCCGCGTTCGGCCATCTGCTTGCCAAAGACCTGCGTCGGCAGCAGCGTGCCGAGAAGGTTCAGCTCAAAGACGAACCGGATGGCCTCCGCCGGCAGGTCGAAAAACGACAGCTCCGGCGAGGTCGTCGCTTCCTTCTTATTGCCGCCCGCTCCGTTGATGAGGGCGTCCACCGGGCCCAGCTCGGCCGTGATCTTGTCCCTGGCCTGCTCGATACTGGCCTTATCGAGGACGTTACACACAACGGCCATCGCCTTGCCGCCTTGGGCTCGGATGTCGTCGGCGACCTTCTTCGCGGCCGCCTCGGACAGGTCCAGGACGGCCACCTGCGCGCCGGCCTCGGCCAGCGCCTTCGCCATCGCACCGCACAGGACCCCGCCGCCGCCCGTGATGGCGATGACCTTATTCTTCACGTCAAACAGATCGTTCATCCTATCCCTTTCGATTCAGCATAGCCGGCGTCATCGTGCGCTGGGCACACCGTCCTCGGCGGACATCTCGACAGAATATATACGAGCCCGCCCCGGCTTTCAACCATCGAACCGGCGGTGCCCGCCGCCCGGGTGCGGCCGGTATACGGTGGCGGATTCGAGTCTGCCTTGGGCGGTTGTCATTCCGACCGGAGGCCGAAGGCCGCAGTGGAGGAATCTGGCCGCGCAGGGCCGGCACGCCAGGTTCGCGGCCAGATGTCTCGACTGCGCTTCGCTGCGCTCGACATGACAGGCGGTGGCCACGCATGCGGCTTCTTTTGACCGGCGCAGATCCTGCCACCGTATCCCGACCGCACCCCGCCGCCCTGCGCGCACGAGCGGCGAGCTTGTCATGCGTTGTGCCGCGCGGTAGACTGTCCGCACCATGACCAGAGCCCGGGTGCCATGGCTGCGCTCGCGCAGCCGTGTGTTGCCGACCTACGATCGATCCTTGCGTCCGGACGGCGCGGAACGGAATGCCATGAAAAACTATGTGATTGCCCATTTTGACGATATCGAGGCGGTGGAATGCCCGTGCGGGTTCGCCAAGCGGGCGTTCGCCCTGCCGGACAATTCCACCGCCACGGTCCACATTGTGGACATTCGGCAGGATTCGCAGGTCCACTACCACAAGGACCACACGGAGATCTACCTGATCCTCGAAGGCGAGGGCCACCTGGAGCTCGACGGCGAGAGGGTCCCGGTCCGCCCATTCAGCACCGTTCTGATCAAGCCGCGGTGCCGCCACCGCGCGGTCGGCAAGCTCCGCATCGTAAACATCTGCATCCCCCCCTTCGATCCCGCCGACGAGTGGTTCGACTGAAGACGGCGAGATGATCAACTTCTGCCCACCGAGCCACGGGCAATCTCTTGCAGATATTTCCCTTGAAAAGTCTGCTGGCCGACAAACCAGAATATAGTATCCTGTCAGACGAGATGGAACGTACTGAAAATACTGACTCTTTATGTTTACTGTATGTGTTCTAGTTTAATGGAGGCAAAAATGAGGAAGAAATCGAGTAAATCAGCATTTTGTATCTGCACACTGCTCCTGGTCAGCTTCTCGCTTGGATGCGCGTCTGAGCCGAAGGAGAAGCCTGTTGTGGAGCACTTCCGGCTTAAGAATCCGAAGATCGATCCCGAGCCAATAACCTCGGACGGCTCGACTATCACTCTTGAATATGAGGAGGTCATACCGTTCGACGGTACGAACGTCCAACTGGCTGTGCACACAAGGGAAGGAGTTTCCAGAGAAGAACAACAGAAACACAGCACGTCTACGCATCTTCTCGTCAGCACAGACGTCACAAAATACTACGTCGGAGAGGATGTTGTCATTCCCCGTGGTTTCAAGTGGGAAAAATACAAAATGTCGAACGGTCGGATCGAGTTTCGCATTACCGATAATGCGAATCGCTCGGGAATGCAGCTCATTACCGTCCATCTCACTCAATCCAGCAGAACGAAAGACAACCCCATTCCTGTACAAACTAGGATTTCCAACTCTGTCTCCGTAAAGGGTGTCTTCGAGGAATAATGAAATCAGGGACAGCGGCAGAGAAAAAGGTCACCGCCGACATCGAAGCCTTGGGCGGATGGCAGCCCGGCTGCCGACACCGAGCAGTAGGAAAAATGAAAATAGTAAACGTCTCAATCCACGCCTTCGACCCCGAAGACGAATGGTTTGATTAGCACAATGCGCACGTCTGTGGTATAATGGAATCATGATTCGCAAGACTGTACAGAAAAAGGATTTAGATAATCACTCAGAGATCAGGCAGAACCTTGAGTATTGGCTCAGCCGGCCGCCCGAGGAGCGCCTCGCCGCGGTCGATGAGCTCCGACGCCAATTCTATGGACCTACCCAACGACTTCAAAGAGTTGCTCGAGTTGTTCAACAGACACAAGGTTGAATACATCATCGCCATCGGTCGCGAGGATTTCATCACCAACAAGCGCGCCACCGGCAGGACGAGAGACGCCGTCGACATCGAAGCCTTCGGCGGGGACTGACTGTGCGTGGCGACGTGCTATCCACTCGTCGTCTTTGAGTGGCAATTGATCCGGCACCTTGTCGAGAATTCTCTCGGTATTGCGTTTGTTGGTTCGCCTGGCTGAAGATTGGGCGTCAGGTGGTTAGTTACAGAGGCAGTACGATTTCGAAGGTCACGCCGTGCCCCGGGCGGTTGTGGGCCCGGATCGTTCCCTCGTAGCGGCCCAGGATGTGCTGGACGACGGACAGGCCCAATCCGGTCCCGCCGATGTCGGCTTTCGTGGTGAAGAAGGGCTCGAAAATCTGATCCACGTGTTGCGGGTCCACGCCGCCGCAGGTGTCCTCGAAGAGGATCTCGATGTGGCTGTCCTCGCGCTGCCCGCGAATCGAGATCGTGCGGTCGGCCTGGCCGTCGGCGGCCTGGATCGCATTGACCAGCAGCGCGAAGAGCAACTGCTCCATGTCCTTGGGCCGGGCCTGAAAGCGGGGGAGCTTCTTCAGCCCGTCGACGGAGATCGACACGCGGGCTCGCCTGGCCTGCTCGGAAACCAGCTCGACCACGCGATCGGCAACGGCGGCCAATTCCACTTCGGACTTCTGACGCGGCGACGAGGCACGCGCGAAGCCTCGGAACCGTTCGATCAGATCGGTCATCGCCGCGATCTCGGCCAAGCCGCTTTCCACGTCCTCGGCGACCGTCGAAGGGTCGCCGTCACCACCCAGTGCGGCCAGGGTGTTCTGGAGCAGCAAGCGGAGCACCGTCAGCGGTTGCGTCAATTCGTGGGCCACCATCGCGCTCATCGCGCCCAGCGATGCGAGGCGATCGGCCCGCGTCATCTGCTCGCGGTAGGTCTCCAACTGTTTTCTCGCTTGCGCGAGATCGTCCACGTCCCGGGCAATGATGAGAGCGGCGTTCGTCTGACCCATTTTCAGGGGTTCGAACGTCGTTTCGAACCATCGCAGTTGGCCGCCCACGGGGGCCAGAGTCGGAAGGTCGTTCCCTTCGCCGGTCCGAATCACGTCGCGTACGCGAGCAACTTGCTGATCGGCAAAAGGCTGGGGAAAGAAATCGCTCAGTGTTTTGCCGACCATCGTTTCCGGCGTCGCGCCGAATTGCCGGGCGACCGTGCCGTTGACGAACAGGATGACACCATCCTCACGCACGGTGGCAATCGCCTGCCCCATGCTCTCGACGAGCGTCCGGTACGTCTCTTCGCTCTGCCGCAACCGCGCTTCGACTTGCTCGCGCCGAGCGATCTCCGCCTTGAGCCGCTCATTCGCCGATTGGAGTTCAGCCGTTCGCGCCTCGACGCGACTCTCCAGTTGTTCGTTTGCCTCGCGCAGGGCCTGCCTGGCCTGCTCGCGCGCCGTAACGTCGATATTGACGCCGAGGATGCCACATATCAGCTCGCCGTCGCGGATCGGCGAGATGATGTTGTGATAGTGTCCGCGTTTGCCGTGCGGTTCGAGCACGACGTTGCCTTCGACGATCTCTCCGGCAAAGGCCCGGCGGTTGTTCTCCTCCCACAAGGCGAGCGTTTCCGGATCGGCATTGCTGTCGGATGGCCGTCTGCCGATGAGCTCTCCCCAGTGTGCCCGGCACGCGCAGTTCTGCATGACGTAGCGTCCGTCCATGTCCAGCATGAAGAAGTCGAAGGGCAGGTTCTCGACGGCCGCGCGCAGGCGGGTCTCGCTCTCGTGCAGGGACGCTTCGGCTTTCTTTCGTTCGGTAATGTCTTTGGCGACACCGACGATGCGGCAGACCTGGCCCCGTCCATCGCGCACGGCGTAGGCGCGGTCGGCGACCCAGCGGGTGGTTCCATCCGGGCGAACGATCCGATACTCGCGTGGCTCGCCGCCGCCGGTATTGAGGACCCGGCTGAACGATTCCCGCGCCGCCTCGCGATCGTCAGGATAGACGCTGTCGGCCCAGTCCGCGTATCGCCGGTAGAGATCTTCAAGCGAACGGCCCCAGATCGTCTCGTATGCGGGACTGGCGTAGAGGACCCGTTGTTCCCGCCAGTCGAAGACCCAGAACACCTCCCCAATGGTCTCGGTCATCTCGCGCAGATAGAACTCCGGCGTCGCTCCTCGGAGCCGGTCCTGGCCGGCCTGCAACGCCTCAAGCTCGGCTACTCGCCCGCGTAGCGTCTCAATTTCAAGAATGAGAGCTTCTCGGCTCTTGTCTTCGTCAGGCATTGAAGTGACTCACCGGCGCACGATTCCTGTCATCGCCCCTCCAGACGTGGACACCCGACGTCTTCGGCCGGTCGCGGCCTGGTGGCGAAGATGTCTTGGTTCCTCTTATCCGACATTTTCCATCTGCCTTCCGATACGGTGCTTCTGTACCGAACGGTCCTCATGATACCAGCATGCGGTCGTCGATTCCAGTGCATTTGGCCGTTGAATTATCCTGTTTGACGGTTCGCACGGCCGAAGGAGGTTCCAACCCGTCTGAAATCCGGCGGCCCGCCATATTCTCGGCGGATCTCATCTGCGATTGCCGGATCGCCGCGGCTCCGGTCGTCGTCAGCGGAGGGCGTAGGAGTAGAGGAGTTCGCCGTGGCGGAGGTAGAGCCGGGCGCCGCAGACGACGGGGTGGGCCCAGGTGGGGCCCTCGCCGCCTTCGGGGAGCTTGAACGAGCTGACGAGTTCCAGGCCGGTCGGCGTCGGGCGGGCCAGTCCCATCAAGCTATCCTCGCTGAGTGTATAGAGCATCCCATCGGCGTACGTGAGCGAGCCCTTGCCCACCCCTTTGGCGGTGGACAGGGTGCGGCCGGTCGCCCAGTCCAGGCAGACCCACAGCTTGCTGTTGCGGAACGTGCTGTTGCCGTAGAGTCGCCCTTCGAGCAATATGACGCCGCCGTGGTGACAATCGAGGTCCTGCGTGCGCCAGAGTTCCTCCAGCGAGGCCTTGCCGTCCTTGACGTGGAGCCTCCACCTGACTGAGCCGGTCCGCAACGTGCTGATGAAGATGCAGCCGTCACGATAGATGGGCACGATGATGTTCTCGTCGGCGTAGGACTCGTGCTTGACGTGCCAGAGCAGCTCGCCGGTCTCGGCGTTGACGCCGACGATCGCCTTGGCGGTCAGTGCGACGATGATTCGCAGCCCCTGCTGCTCCACGAGGATCGGCGAGCTATAGCCGGCCAGCTCGTCCGTGCCGGGGGCTTCCCAGACGACCGATCCGGTCTTCTTGTCCAGGGCGACCATGCAGGTCTGCGGCCCGCCGGGGCAGGAGATCACGCGGTCACCGTCGATCAACAAGGATTCGGCCAGGGCCCAGGTGTTCGTCTTGCTCTGGTACTTGTCAAGCATATTGAGCCCCCAGATCTTCTCGCCCGTCCTGGCCCGCAGGCAGACGAACTCGCCGAGCGGGCTCTGGTGGAACAGCCGGTCGGCGTCGATGGTCGGGGTGCTCCGCGAGCCGGGGCGGTCCTTGGTCCAGGCCGGACCGTTCTTGACCTGCCATAGGACCTTGCCGTCCATGTTCATCGCGCTGATGACGGTGGCCTTGTCGATGTTGCCGGCCGTGTAGATCATGCCGTCGGCAATGGAGACGCCGGAATAGCCGTGCCCCAGCCCTTTGGCGGTCCAGATCAGGGCGGGGCCATCCTCCGGCCACTGCTTCAGCAGGCCCGTCTCGCTCGACATGTTATCCCGGTTCGGCCCGTGAAACTGGGGCCAGAACGCCTCTTGCCCCGCGGCGCAGGCCGCACTCGCGACGAGCAGACCGCCGACTAACACTATTGAGGTGGATTGCCGGATTGCGTGTAATGACCTGGACATCTGGATGGCTCCTCGTTTGCTGACCTGTTCATCTTGGATCGCTGCAAAGGCCCCCCGGGCCTTTCCGTTGCACTCTTGTACCGCCAACCGCTTCGGATGGCAACCGTCTTGGCCCTGTCGCAGAGGCTTCTTGCGAATTGATTTTCGCTCTTTACACGAGGCCGGCGAGGCGGTATTCTATGGGCTTGCAGCGCCGATGTAGCTCAACGGTAGAGCACGGCTTTCGTAAAGCCGGGGTTGTGGGTTCAAATCCCACCATCGGCTGTGTTTTTCTTCCTGTGGGGGGGCAACGTCGCGCTGCTCGCGCCCAAGTGAACGCCTTGTGCTTCGTGCTATTCCGGGTTGACTTTTGGGCCGTCCACGTCGGTCATGCCGTCTTGTGGCGACTTCGGGGTGCGAGCGAATACTCCGGGACCGACCGAGCGGATGTGCAGATCTCGCTGCGGGAAGGCGATTTCGATCCCGCCTTTGCGGAAAGCCTCGTCGATGGCGCAGTTGACGCTATGCCAGACGCGGAGATAATCGTCCATGCCGGACGTGTAGACGCGGAGTTCGAATTCCAGGCTGCTGTCGCCGAAGTTCTTGAAGAGGACGACGGGGGGCGGATCGGTCAGGACCATGGGGTTGGCCGCCGCGACCTCGTAGAGCAGCCGCTCGGCCTTGGCGACGTCGGACCCATACGCGATGCCCACGAGAAAATCCCGGCGCAGAAGGTTGTCGGAGAGGGTCCAGTTGACAAGCTGCCCGGTGATGAACTCCTTGTTCGGCACGATGAACTCGCGCTGGTCCCACTTGCGGATCGTCGTGGCGCGGGTTCGGATTCTGGTGACCTTGCCTGTCACGTCGCCGACGGTGACGATGTCGTCGATCCGAATCGGTTGTTCGAAGAGGATGATCAGGCCGCTGATGAAGTTGGCGAAGATCTCCTGCAGGCCGAAGCCCAGGCCGACGGTCATCGCGGCGACGAGCCACTGGACGTTGGACCAACCGATGCCGATTCTGCCGAAGGCCAGCACGACGCCGACGACGACGAGGATGTAGCGGGAGATGGTGATGATTGCGAACCGGGCGCCGCGGTCCAAGGGCAGGCGTCTCAGGATGACGATCTCGAGCAGACCGGGGACGTTGCGGGCAAAGACGACCGTTATGACGGCCGTCAGCACCGCGGCGGTCAGGGCCCCCAGGGTGACGAATTCTCCATCGGCGGCCTTCCATAGATCGGCGCTCCCGAATGCGGCGAACGCGGGCAGGACCTCGTCCCAGATGTACCATAGGCCGACGGCGATCACCACGGTGGTCACGACGCCGATCAGCCGGCGGGTTTGCTGGGACAATTCGGAGATGGTCTTTTCCGGCTTGAGGCCGGACTCGGGGCCCGTGCCGGACTTCGCCGGGGCGGCCACGTCCTTCTTCTGCTCCGTTTCTTGTCCGCCACGCCCCTGGCGTTTCTGTCGCTCCCAGATCGCCAGTCGGCGCTGGGCGACCATCAGCCAGCGGACGAAGAGGGCCTGAAGAAGCAGGGCCGAGAGAATCAGCACGATCGTATCTCTGAACTGCAGATGCAGACGTCGAGCCGCGTAGAGGTAGCCCATCCCTGCCAGGACGGCGAAGGCGACCGGCAGCAGGACGCACAGGGGATACCAGAGGTAGCGGAGGCGGTCGAGCCAGCCGCCTCGCCGTTGTTTCAGAAAAGACTCCATAAGCGGCGCGGCGGGGCGAACCATAATGAGCAGGAAGGCGGCCAGAATGAGGAGCATGGCCATGAACACCAGGCGCCCGACGGTGCCGTACCATTGCTCGTTGAACTGCTGGGCGCGGAGGACCTCCAGAATGAATGTGGCCGGGACCGTGGCGGCGAAGAGCCACCGCAGGTGGCGCCGAAAGAAGCGGAGCGGCTCTTCGCGCATACGAAAATGGTCCTGGGCCAGGCCGCGGGGCATGGCCAAGTGCCCGACGAAGCTCAGAGCGAATACGAGGTATGCGAGTCTGGGCAGGCTCGCCGATACGGCCTGGGTGAAGTCATGGTCGGGCGCGGCCGTCGACAGGCACCAGAAGACCAGCAACAGAAGCACGGGCCACGTCGAGGCCAGCAGGACCGTCAGCGCCGTTGCTTGTACGGTGAGAAGGAAGTTGTCCGTAGTGACCTGACGCAGCTTTCCCGAGATCGCACCGATCTGTTTGTGTACGCGAGAATGGAAGACCGCCATCCCGGCGGCCAAGAGCACGGTCAGGGCATAGGGCAGCGGATTGCCTTTCGTATCGACCCATACGGCCTGCACGGTCGAGCCCCAGTTGGCGGGAGAGAGGAACCAGCGCAGGGCGCTAACCATGGGCCCCACATCCGAGATCCTGACGGCATGACTGCTCTTGACCCAGAGAACGTTTGCATCAATGAAGTTGGCGTACTCTTCCACCAGCTCGACATACGACCGCTGCGTCGTGTCGAGGTTCGCCAGTTTGGTCGAGTAGTCCAGATAGAGGTCGGAAAGCGCCCTGAGCGTCTTGCGTCCGGCTTTCAACTGCTCGATCAGGCTGTTCCGCAGGGCATCTCGCCGGTCGGCAGGCACAGGCGGCTGCGCCTCGTCGAGCAGGGCATCCGCCTTCTCCTCAACGTCGCTCAGCTCGGACCATTGTCTGTCGTACTTGATCCATTCCAGTTGAGCCCCGGCGATTTCCGCGGGGCGGTTTCTCATCCTGCGCCGGCTCTCGCTCGTACTGGGCAATTCGGTGCGTTTGCCAAGCAGGACGACTCCCAGGACGTTCGTGATGCCGCCGGCTTTCTCAATTCGCTGCCTCACGTCCGCAAAGTCCTTCTCCAGCGCGGACAGTTTCGCACCGGTGCTGTCGATGTCTTGTGAGACCGTCTCAATCTTGCGCACCATTTCAGCCTGAAGCTGTGCAAGCTCGGCGTTCTGTTCGGCCGCATCCTGCAAGAGCGGGTGCTCGTACCTGGCCTCTTCTTTCGCGCGGATCGCCTCTTCCTTCGCGGTGTCAGCGGCCTTCTGCCGCAGCTTCCCGACCGTGTCCTGCCATAAGGCGGCAGCTTTCTCGGCGGCCGCCGATTGGCGCGCCGCCAGGTCCCTTTGTGCTGCGAGCAGGTCCTTGGTGGCGTCATAGGACAGGAGTTCTTCTGCGTTGGCCTCGATCCGACTCTGCAGAGCCCTCTGCTGAAGCTGCAGGAGCAGGCGGTTGGCCTGGGCCAGTTCGCTTTTCTGTTCCTCGGGCGCGGCCAGCTTGGTCTTGATCTCCTCCAGTTGCTGCTTTGCGCTGTTCGTCTCCTCGGGGATTCTGGTCCTTCGGTCGGCACGGCGTTTGGGCTCATTCTCCAGGTCACCGGCTTTCTTCTTGGCTTCCTGCGCCGCCAGTGTCGCCTTCGTCAGGGTTTGTTCGGCTTGCGCCAGCGTGACCTCGGGGGACACACCCGGGACCGGGGCGACGGCCGGCTGGTCGAGCAGTGCCTTGATCTTGTCCAGCTCTCCGGGCGCGGCTTTCGTTGCCTGGCTATATTGTCCTCTCTTGGCAGCCAGCTCCTCCGCGAGCTTGAGCTGGGCGATGGCCTTGTCGTAGATATCGGCGAGTTTGGCTTTGAGTTCTTCGGTCAGATCGGGAGATTCGGCGACCTGCTTCTTCTGTTTCTGGAGCGTCTCGACGGTCACCTGTTCTGTGGCATTGGCGGCGTCCGTCAGCGCGACCGTGGCGACCGGCGTGTTGGGGTCCTGCACCTTTGCAGCAGGCGGTGTTTCGGCCCTGGGATCGTTCGGCTCCGCGGCCTTCACCGGAGCCTGCTGAGCCCAGAGGGTCACACTCAGAAAGAAGATCAGAACCATTGAGCCGGCCCATGCGGGCGGCAAGTAGGTGTTCCTGACGGCTTCATGCGATTTCGATCTGGTCATCGTGGATCTCCACTTGCGGCTCCGAGCCGACGAACGTATTTCTCCTCAGGGCCTTCCGAGCCATTCGGAACAGGCAGACAGACACAGCCGTTACGATCCCCTGGGAGAATCCGTTGGCGCGCACCGATTATGTATGCCTGCTTGCTTGCCGGAGTTCGCGCATTTCGCCCGAATCGCCTGTTTTGGCGTGACTGTGCCTGCATGGCTTCCGGCCGCAGGTTCTTACCTTTTCGGTCACCGGTAATCATGCTGGTAGAATACTTGCATCTGCGGGTGTGGTACAGTCTGGTGTGCCCGGTGATATTGGCTGTTGCATGGGTATGCAGGGTGCGGGCCACATTCGGGAAATGCTCACGGCGGAGCCACCGAACCGTCGAGCGAGGTTTTTTGAGTTTCAGATCAACTACGATGGACTGATCGTCACCGCCTGCTGAATCGGACGCGGAAGTCTCAGTCGAGTTCGAAGGAAGCGAGTTGAAGCACTCGGGGGTCTCATTACCGGGATCGCGCTCGTGTCCGGGCTCGAGGCAACTTGGATCACGATATCGGGAGGATCTTGTGAATTCGGAGGGCGAGTCACCCTCATTTGGAGAATCGCATTGAACCTGCGTATGATACCGGCATTTTCAATGACAGCGGATTCGATGACAGCGAAATTGACGGCTTGTGAGAGTTGTCCGGGATCGGTAGTTTGAACCTAAACAAGTTCCGGCAGATGCGCGATTCTGACTGGATCCTGTCACCTTCGGAGGGTGAGCAGGGGATCGCACTGCGCCGCGTATATGCTGGGCGTGGCGCACTGCCTTGGCAAACACGAGGGGCGTTGGAAGGTGGAGTCGGCAACACGGAATGCAGGAGAACGGGGATCCATGGCTTCGGATGGACGGCGGAGAACCTATGAACACTATCCCTGAGGGATGTGGCTCCACGGTGTGCAGCAAGCCGAGTGTATGGATGGCCCTGCAATCCTGGAATATGGCGAGCCATTCAGCATACGGGTCCATGTTCCGGGGTACGAGAAAAGGAGGATGAGATGTTGCATTTGTGCGGATTACATCGCTGGGTCGGTTTAGTCATTATCGCTGTTGTCGTTCAGAGTGCCGCCGCCGCTTTGCCGGCGGAGGATGTCGTCGCGGCGTTGGCGGGGCGTTTGGAGCAGAATCAGCTCAAGGAGGGTGCAAACCGGGGGTTGTGGGCGCCTGAGGTATTTTTCGCCGGTCCGGCAACGACGGGCATGGTCTGCGCGTCCGAGTGGACGGATAATGCCGCATACAGAGAATCGGCCGAGCTTGGCGGAGAGTACATCTTATGGATCGGTGTTTCCGTGGGGCATCTTCTCGGCGATGAAGCGTATGCGCTCATGTCCCTCAGCCGCACCGCCGACGATCCGAATAGTAACCTGTGGCGCGTAGGCCTGACGGATTTCTACAACGCCCAGAGAAAAGATGGGGGGACTACGCGAGAGTATATCGAACTGTTCGCCCAGGAGGATACGTCGACCACGACATTCTACCTGGCGCACCACCTCGTGGCGGCAACCTATGTCGATGATCTCGACAAGGATGTATGGCGTGAGGCCCTGATTCAACACTTGTCTCAAGTTGATGATGGCAAGTCGGACTTTCCTATGGTGGCTCTCGGGGCCGCCACGTGGGCCCTGGCCACGACCGGGGTGCTTGATGAGACGCCCGTAAGCTCGGCGGGCGGGGCGCCGATGTGGGAGGGAGTGCTTCTCCGCGATCTTCCCTCGATCCTTCTGAGCCATCAGGTTCCGGAGGGCGAGCCCTATGCCGGCAGCTTCTACTACCGTTTCGACCACACGTCAGGCCGTTTCGAGGGCGTACCGGCCGGCTATACGGAAGATACCATTTATGCTGCGCTCGGGCTCGTCGCTGCCGCGTCCGCGGGAGAGAATGCTCCGGACGAGGACATGGAACCGGCCATCCGTGCAGCCTACACCGCACTCCTGGATGGAGTGGATGCCGAGGGCAAAGTGTACGAGCATCTGGCGCACGACGGCCAGAGCTACCATGCTTTCGCCGGCGAGATGCTCCAAGGGCTTTGGGCTATCCAGACGTATCTGGATTCGTTGGCGGATGTGGAGACGACAGAGGTCGTATTGGAGCCGAAGGCCGAATAGTGAACGACGGCAAAGTCCGGGGCTGTCGTAGTCATTGGCCCTGGACAGTGGGAGCTTCTGTCGTCGAGTTGGAAAGGCAAAGAATGTTTGTTGCTGTTGGGCCGCTGTCAATGAGGCAACTGGGATAGGAGAATCTTGATGTCGGACGGGCGGCCAATCAGAACCGTCTTTTTGTTCGCGACGGGGCTTCTGATTGCTCGCCACGCTGTGTGGGGGGCGACGCCGATCGAGGTGATTGTACCTTTGGCTGACCGTCTCGTTGAGGAGCAGGTGCCAAGTGGCGATCTGAAGGGGACATGGCCGGGCGAGGAGGCCTATACGGGCACCATTGTCGCCGGCCTTGTCCGTGCTTACCAAATAGCGTGTGACGATCGCTATAGGCAAGCGGCTGAGGCCGGAGCCGAGTTTTTCGTCGGCGCAGCCGAAGGGAACTTCTACGGTGACGAAGCTTATGCTCTGACGCTCTTGAGCGAAATATCGGGTGGGCAGGCAGATGACAACAGGTGGTTTCCTCTTGTTCAGGCTTTCTACGCAAACGTGAAGGATCTCGCTGTGGGTGGCACATCAGCCTATTTGTCTGGGTTTGACGGGGCGGAACGGTCTGTGGCGGTGTTCTATCTCGCCCATCACACGGTGAGTGCCTACTACGTTGATGCAGAGGACAAGCAGATGTGGAGACAGGCATTGCTCGATTTTCTCAGGGAAGTCGATGACTCCTCTGCCGCGTTTCCCGTGACGTCGCTTGGCGTCGCCACATGGGCGCTGGCGGCGACCGGTCCCCTGGATGATTCGCTAATGGATCCTTCTTCGGAAGGGGCCATCTGTTGGCGCGGCAAGCGGCTGAGTGATTTGCCGGATGTCTTGATGGATCACCAGGTCGGAGCGGACGGAGTCCTGCCGGGCAGCTTTTATTGGCGGTTCGACCACAGTGATGGGGCCTCAGGCGGGCCTGTCAGTGGCTTTACGGAGGACCTCATATTTGCCTCACTCGGTCTTTTGGGTGCAGCACGCGCCGCCGATCCCAACCAGCGGCTTGACTCCGCAATTGTGGCGGCCCGTACAGCGCTACTGGACAGCTTGAGTTGGGTCGATACGGCGTATCAACATCTCTGGCTGCTCGGGGGGAACGATCGCTTGTATACAGGAGAAGCACTCCAGGCGGTGGCTGAGTTCGTCCCGGCCGGAGATCTCAATCTCGATGGCAAAGTCAACGCGGTGGATTTCTCGGCATGGGCCGGGTACTGGCGGGAAACGGGATGTCTGGACTATTGCCGGTGCGGCCGGGCGGATTTCAACCGAGATAGAGAGGTGAACTACCAGGATCTCCGTATCCTTGCGACCAGATGGATGGAATAGAAAGGACAACGGAATACAGCAGGGCGCGTTGCATCGCGCCGGCTGTATCGGGAAGCACGTGATGCTGAAAGGAGCAACTATGGAAAAGGTGAAAAGACGAGGTGCCGATGCAAAGGGTATTATGCTGACCGTCGCGGTTTTGTGTATTGCCTTGGCGGCTCTGGGTTCCGTCGGCCTCGCCGCGACGGGGCAGACACCGGCCAGACCGTCGATCAGGCAGGCGGAGGTCTTCGACCCGTTTGCACTGCGGACCGTGACCCTGTCGACTGCCTCACCAAGTGGGCCGCCGGAGAACCCTCCGGGCTTGGTTAACAATCCGAATTCCCGGCGTCCCATTCGGATACCCTTCCGGCCGCCGGTGCGCAGCGCGTTCCGGCCTGGATTGACTCTGCGCGGCTAAGCATCCGAGCGGGTGATCGGTGAGATACCGACACCGGGATCCTGTTGGGGAGTGTGGAAGCAGGTGTGACACAAGGTAGGTTGGCTTGTGTTCAGGCCTGTGTAATCGGTAGGCGCGCGTGGTATGCGCGCATACGGGGTCAAGAGCAGCATGAGATTTGAGTGACAAGACAGCGATACTCTTCGTTGAGGAACTTCGTTTAGGAACAGCCGCAGAAGCAGATGGCGATCGCCGTGACGTGTAATCACGAGCGGTTCCGATCGCCCATGCGGGTATCATGTGTGAGGGTGATTGACCGGACATGGGGGTCGTACGGGGCCATGCCAGTACGACGCTGGACAACGTCGTGGCGTTAGCCGACGCTTGCATCTTACTGTTACGAGATGTGGCTGGGCTTGGCGCGGCGTACGGGGGGTCGATGCCCACGCAACGAAACGGGAGTGGTGTATGTCTCTGGATCCGAGGAAACTTGATGGTGGGGCGGCGAGACCGCTGGTCCGACGGCGGGCATGCCTTCCCAAGAGAGCGGTCGGTTTGCGAGTGCTCGTGTGCTTTGTGGGCATCAGTTGGCTGCTGACGGGTTGTGATGACCAGGTGCGTCGGCCATCCGCGGAGGACCTTGCAGAGTTCGAGATGGCTGCCCCGAGTGGACCATCGGTCGATATGGACCGTGTTGTGAAGGCGAAAATACCAACCGGCCCATACCGTGTCGTTCCGGGTGATATTCTGCAACTGGAAATGCCTCGAATACTGGACCCTCAATCCCAGGCCGGCGCGGCCGCGATGGATGGCAATCAAAGGTACAATTGTCGGGTTAACGACGCCGGTATAATCGTCTTGCCTATCATCGGTCCGCTCGCTGTTGGGGGCAGTTCCCTTACAGAGATTGAATCATCCATTATGGCTGAGTACTATCCCAAATACGTCAAGACGCCATTTCCTGTTTATGTGAGTGTCATCGAGTACAGCACGCGGCGGGTGTCTATTGTTGGGGCTGTGGCAAGACCGGGTATCTACTCGCTCCGGCATGACCAGATGTCCTTGGTTGCGTTACTGATGGAAGCGGGGGGGATCATCGAAAAAGGCGCGGCCGTCATTCGAATCACACGGGCAACTCCGACGAGCGTGCATTTACCGGAGGTGCCCGTTGCTACAGCAGCGCAAGGCAAAGGGAGATACTTTCAACCGAAACAGATCGTGCATACGGCCTCGTGGGAGCCTGCATCTGGCGGGCGACCCCGCCGAGAGTATGAAGTTGGAGTGAGGACCGTGTTCGATTGGGAAGGCCCTCTCAACACCGCTGGCTGGCTCACATTCGAGGATCGTGGCTCGGTTCGGATCCACAAGTACGTGGATTTGACAAACGAGCTCCAACGTCTGGCCTTCCTCGGAACTGTGGCGACAGAATCCGGACAAGCCCCGATGGATGAGTTGCGGGAACGACTGATCGACCTGGCGCGACACCTCGAAGCAGCGCCGCCGGACCAGGATACACGTCTCCGAACGGAAGTTACAGGCTGGGAGACAACAGACGGTCGTCACTTCGAGGCGTCGCTGGGGGACTCCGTTGAGATCGATGCGAGGTCCATGCGCCAAAGCGCCGTCGCAAAGACCGAGGTGGCTGAAGACGCCGCCAGGTTGACTCTGCCGGTGAAAGGGCTGAATATTCCTTTTGCTGATGCGGCTCTCCAAGAGGGCGATTCGGTTGTGGTTGAGTCGCCTGTCGAGCAGTTTGTCTCGGTTGTAGGGCTGGTGAACCGGCCCGGAAACATGCCATACCTGCCGGACGCTCAATACAATCTCATCCAGGCGATTGCTTTCGCAGGAGGTCTCGATCTCGTTGCGGATCCTCGGTATGTCAGTGTGTATCGATTGCGACCGAGCGGCGATGTGGCAAACGCGACGTTCCAGCTTGTCGATCCGGAAAACCAGGAGCGGCTCACGCAGTCTCTGGCGCTGCCGCTGAGGCCGGGAGACGTCGTCTCTGTCGAACATACGCTGCGAACGCGCACGAATGTCTTCCTCAATACGATCTTTCGAATCAGCTTGGGCCTGTACCTCAATCCGGAGACCCTTTGGGAAAATGATTGAGCCAAGAGAGACATCCCGATTCCCTGTACCCGTAGGCGCCGCAACCCTCAGTCGTACGAATGGCCCTGTCACCAGGATGCCGACGGGATTGTCCGGTGCAACAGCCGCTGGTCAGACGTCTGAGAGTCTTCTCGCGGTGGTCTGGCGCGGTCGATGGATGATGCTTGTCTGTGTTGCCTTGGCGATCGCGGCCGGCCTTGTGTACATTCAGACGGCTACCCCCATCTACACGAGTAGCTCCAGATTATACCTCGAGTATGTGAATATCTTACCTCTCACCTCCGAGCCCGGCAAGTTGCCGCAAACGGAGCGATACCTGCAGACGCAGGCGGGCTTGCTCCAGTCTCGACCCATTGTGGCCACCGCTGTCCAGGCGCTTGAGCCGCAGCGTCTGCAGAGCTTCAGGGACGTGGACATTCCCGCGGCATTCGTCGCCAAAGACATTCGTGTCGAGGTCGGCAAGAGAGATGACATCATCCGCATTTCATTCGACTCTCCCTATCCCGTTGAAGCGGCCCAGATCGTCAATGGTGTGGTGGAAGCGTACATGACGTCGCGTTCGCAGCAGGAACAGCGAAATGCGGCGCAGGTGCTCGAAATCCTGCAGAAAGACCTCAATCGTGTGCAGGAGGAACGTCTGCAAAAACAGGCGGAGTGGGAGAACTATCGTAACGATATGCAATTGGCGCTCGGCTCTGAGGCGGGTGGCGCCGTCATGCAGAGGCACCTGGAGGATCTCCAGGCCGAACTGACCCGCGCACAGGCCGTTGCCATGGAGGCGGAGTCGTTCCGCGACGCCGTCAAGGTCCTGGCCGGGGATGCGGGTGCACTCCGACAATACGTGCAGGTCAAGAGCCGTGTCAGTGGCTACCTCAGTTCGACAGCCGAGAAGTCGCCGTTGGAAGGCAGGCTTGTCGAGTTGGACCTTCAGATCGGGGAATTGTCGGACAAACTGACACCCGATCATCCGACGGTTACTGCTCTGGTGAATCAGCAGGCAACCATCAAGGCGAGACTCAGCGAGTTGGACGATCGCTTTGTCAGTGCTATCGTTGCCGCGGCACAACTGCAGTGTAACGAGGCCGCGGATCACGAGCGACAACTCACCAGTCTCTATGAGCAGCAGCGAGCGCAGGTTATGGCCCTTAGTGCCGAGATTGCGCAATATCAGCGGCTCCGGGCAGAGGTCGAGCGTTTGACCGAATACGAGAAGACCCTGGAGCAGCAGGTCGGTGAAATCGCGAGAATCGTGAATGAGGATGTCGGGCAGTTGAGAATGGCGATTCTGGAGCCCGCGCTCCCGGCGGAGGATCCGTCCTCACCGCAGAAAGGCAGGATCATGGCCATGGCCCTCGTGCTGGGGCTGTTGCTTGGTGGAGGGATCGCCGTCGCCCGGGACTGGCTGGACCAGACGCTGCGCTCCACCGAGGAGATCTCGGCCCTGCTCGGTCTTCGGGTGCTTGGCTCGGTGCCGGCGATGTCCCGTCGCAAGACGGCGCAAGAGCGCGGCCGCCGAGTTCTTTTGCAGTCCGATTCCCATGAGGCAGAGGCGTTCCGTACCGTGCGCACGGCTGTATTCTTCGGTGCGCCGAAGGACCAGGTAAAGACCATGCTGATCACCTCTCCGGCGGCCGGCGACGGCAAGTCGACCCTTGTCAGCAATCTGGCAATCGCCATGGCGCAGGCCGGACAGAAGACCCTTATCCTGGATGCGGATCTGCGAAAGCCTACGCAGTATTCCATATTCGGATTGGACCACCGTGAGCGATGTCTGAGCAGCGTGTTTGCGGCGAAAATGAAACTTGCCGCGGCGATTCAACCGACGGGGTTAAATGGATTGCATCTCCTTACATGTGGACGCGGGATTTCGAACCCGGCCGAGGTTCTGAATAGTCAGCGATTTGCCCTGCTTCTAAAGAGTCTCGCCGGGGCATACGACCGAATCCTCGTCGATGCGCCGCCGGTGACCGTCGTGACGGACGCCCAGATCCTCGGTGCACGGTGTGATGTCACTGTCCTTGTATTGAAGGCGGACAAGTCTACCAGAAGAGCAGCGCAGCGGGCAATCGAGGCGCTACGGAGCGTGGGCGCGCAGATGCTCGGGGTGGTGGTCAATGACATCTCGAAGTCAAACGACCGCTATGGCTACTACTACGGGCGCTATCGCGGATACCATGATTCGGACTCAGGGAACGGGGCAAAAGGCAAGCTGCAGCGCGTTCACGCGGGAGCGGTCGGCGGAGAGCGAAGAGGAACAGTCGGGGAGATTGTGAAAGCACGATGATTGCAGGCGGACGCAACAATACGGATCGTGGACACGAGGTCTCTGTGGAGCGACTATCCACGCGAAAGGCGAAGACGTTCGTGGACACGCACTGCCATTGCCTCCCGCAGCTCGACGATGGCCCCGGATCCATTGACGAGGCCATCTCGCTCTGCCGCACGTTGGTTGAGGATAACGTGTGTACCGTTGTGGCGACGCCCCACCAGCTCGGCCGCTTTGAGAACCGCACGAGCGCTGCGATGATCCACCAAGCCACCCGGCGGTTGAATGAAGAACTGGATGAGCGCGGCATCGAACTGACGGTGCTTCCCGGGGCTGAGGTCCGGCTTGATGAGAGAATTGCCGAACTCCTGGCGAGACACGAAGTCCTTACTCTCGCAGATGCAGGCCGGCACGTCCTCCTGGAGCTTCCCTGGGACGTCTTCATTGATGTCGAGCCCTTGCTCGTTCGGTTCGTGTCTGAAGGAGTCGATCCGATCATCGCTCATCCTGAAAGGAATGGCCCCCTGCTTGGTCGTATTGAAGCCCTTCGGCGGTGGTTGTCCTGCGGGATCAGCCTGCAGGTGACTGCGTCCAGTCTCACGGGGCACTTCGGACCACAAGCCCAACGAGCGGCCTGGAGCCTGGTCGCCGAACGTTGGGTGGATACGATTGCCACGGACGCACACGATCGTCATTCTCACCCGCCTTGTATGGCTGCGGCCTATGAGATGATTGCCGCCGACATCGGTCACAATGTGGCCCGTCTTCTGTGTGCCGAGAATCCGTCGAGAATCGCCAGAGGTGAGCGACTCGTCCCTGCCTGTATGCTGGACAGACAGGAGGTCTGGTGATGCCTTGGAGAAGGGAGACATGGATCGCTGATGGGTACGAGGCCCGTTTTGACCGCGTCATCGAGGGGCTCGTGGTTGCCCTGGTGGCCTTTGCGCCGCTTGCGTTTGGCGTCGTCGAAGCGTGGAGCGAAGAGGTCGTCATTGCGTTGGCGGCCGCCATATCCATCTGCTTCTGTCTAAAGCTGGCCTTCGCTCGGGGCCCGTCCGTGACGTGGACGTGGGCATACGTTCCGGTCTTCGCCTTCATTCTGGTGGCCGTTGTGCAGATCATTCCTTTGCCGGTCGCTCTCGTGCGTCTCATTTCGCCACAGACGGTCGCGCAGAAGATGGAGTTGCTAGGTGAGTTGAACGGTCCGGAGGGGTTGCCATCGGCCATGACGATCAGTTTCTATGGGCACGCCACCAAGCATGATCTGCGACTTGTGTTGGCCATCGCAGCGATCTTTGTGGTTGTGCTCAACACGATGCGCAGATCGGATCAAATCACTCGCCTGTTGACTGCTGTCACGGTCATCGGTGCCCTCGTTGCGATTGAGGCCCTGGTGCAGGCAGTCTTTGGCAACGACAAGATTTACTGGTTCGTACCTTCACCCCACGGCACGGCTCTCTCCGGCCCTTTTGTCAATCACAGTCATTTCGCCCAATTTATGAATCTCTCGATCGGTGCGGCTCTGGCGCTGATCTTTGCAGGGGTGCATCGGGCGTTCGTTCATGGTCGGGTGACGCCCCCGATGGTTGCCGAGTATCTTTCATCGCCTCGGGGGAGATTCTTATGGTGTCTGTCCCTGATGATCATCATCGCAACGACGACGATCTTCGCGTCTCTGAGCCGGGGGGGCATGATCAGTCTGATCGTTGCGGCCGGGTTCACCACCCTGATTCTTAGTCTGAAGAGGGCGCTGCGAGGCCCTGCATGGGTCATGGCCCTGCTGGGACTGGGCGCCTTCGCCTGCGTGCTGTATGTCGGTTTTGATGCCGTATATGACAGGTTGGGCACGCTCAGCGAGCTTCATCGGGCCGAAGGTGGCCGCTGGCAGATCGTCAAGGATATTGCCGTTGCGTGGACGAAATTTCCCACGGCGGGCACCGGCCTGGGAACGCACGGGGTTATCTACCCGATGTTCGATCGTTCCACCATTTCGGCCCTGGCATCGCACGCCGAGAACGAGTACGCCCAAGCGGCGGAAGAAACCGGCGCGATCGGCCTGGCTGCCCTGATTGCGTTTGGCGTCTTCGTTTGGAGCAGTTATGCGCGGGCCATTCGGACCGCCCGCGTTCCGATTCGTTCCGCGGCGTACGGCCTTGGCTTCGGGCTTGTGGCCATCCTGGTCCACAGTCTCAGTGACTTCGGGCAACACCTCCCTGCGAATGCGTTCTTGTCGGCCATCTTCTGTGCCCTGATGATTCGGCTGCCGCATGTCGGGGCGGACAGGGAAGCGGCCCCCGCCGCTCTCATCGATACGGGCAAGCAGAGGCGACCATGGGAATGGGCTGCTGTGATTGTGGTTTGCGTGATTTCCCTGTGGGCCGTCTCCGGCGCGGATGCCGCGCGTCGCGGTGAGCGGCATTGGCGAAGAGTGCTGGCGGCGGAGAGTGATTTGATGGAACGAGACTGGGCCGGCAGCGATGAGGAGTACATCCGACTGCTGAGCGACGCCGCAGAAGCCCAAACCTGTCAGCCGGACAATATCGAATATCAGCATTGGCTGAATGCGTACCGCTGGCGATCCATTAGTCGCGTGACGGATCCGAACACCGGCGAGGTTATCCTGACTCAGGAAAGTCTGCAGTTTGCCGATCGGATCGTCGAGAAACTGAGGCAGGCCATCCCTTCGTGCCTGGTGTACGGTCCCTCATGGTCGGTCATGGGACAACTGGAGAGGTCGATCTGCAACCGGCCCGAGGAAGGGGCCAGATACATCCGGAGAGGGCGCCATTTGGCACCCTGCAACGCCACCGCCTGTTTCGTGGCGGGATCGTTGGCTGCGGAACAGGGCGATGCGGACGCCGGGTATGCGGAGTGGAAGCGGGCGGTTGCGCTGGATGGTCGATTCTTCAGGGAAGCAGCGTCTCTACTTGTCGCCGTCTTCGAGCGGCCGGGTCTGGCCATTGATCTCGCTGGAGATAATACGGCATGGCTCCACCGCGTGGAACAGCTTCTGCGCGAGACCAACGCGCAGGGCGACTTGCTGGACGCCTTGTCCAATCGAATCGTTGAGCTCTTGGAACAAGAGTGCCGGCAGTCCGATGCGGCAGCCTGGAAGTTTGCGTGGCTGGCGCAGAGATACAGCCGCGATGGCCGGATCGATGAGGCCATTGAAATGTATCGTCGAGCGCTGCCTGCTGAGTACAACAACGTGTCGTGGCGTTTCTCCTTGGCGCAATTGCTCGTGGAGAAGGGCCTGATACCGGAGGCCATTCGCGAGCTGGAGATCATTCTGCGTTTGCAGCCGGAATACGCGCCCGCACAGCGCTTGCTGCAAGAGTTGCTGCGGAAAGGTTTCGCCAAAGAGGCACGATAGATTCTCCAAGGTGGTGGCAGGGCTCCATCTTTTGGCCTCGCCTCGGTAAGCCGCAGGATGCGGCAGACACGGCGAGCGATGTAACCGACGGGGACGGAGTCTGCGCTAACCCGGCGGACTTCGTGGCCGATTCGCAGTAAGAAGGCCGTCTATCGGGACGGTACCGGGTTGTTGGCGAGGCTCTCCGCAGGTGGCTATCCATCGCGCCTCGTTATGAGCCACGCGCTTGGGAATACATGGGTGTAGTCTATGAGATATTTGTCGTCAATTCTGTTTATCCTCTCGTTTCTGTCAACGTGCACCAGGACCACTGGCCTGGATGCAGATGCCCACGAGGACGAGGCCGCTGTGATCATCGTCGACCAGACGGTCGCAGAAGATGGGCCCCGGCTTTTCCGCAGCATTCAGCAGGCTGTCGATCAGGCAAATGCAGGAGATACAATTCTCGTGAAAGAAGGCACATATCACGAGACGGTGACCGTCCGCGAGGACGGTATCACAATAGCGGCATTTGATCCCTGTCACCCACCGGTCATTGACGGAGCCGACCAGACATTTGGACGACCCTCCTGGGAACACGTCCAGGGCAAGGTGTACAAAACTGCCTATACATGGTACAAGCCGCAGTTGACACCGACGGGGTTCAACCAGTACGGTGGAGGCGTGTCGCCGGATCGAATCGCGATGCAGGTCTACGAAGACGGCGTCCTGTTGAGGGGATATGTGGGCGGCTTTGTGGACTATGGAACGAGCGGATATGGCGCTCCATATGACGATATCGAACAGTTGGACCCCATGCACCGCATGTTCTATCCTGGCTCGTGGTACAAGCGTGAGATCCGCATTCCCGGGCGGTTCATGTACGATGAACGAGAAGCTAAGCTGTATGTATGGAGTGCTGCCGAAGACCATCCCAGTCTCCATGCTTACTCCATCCCTGTCCTGGAGAATCTCGTGGTTGTGGACGCGAGTGCCGTCACCCTGCGTCATCTCGTGCTCGCGAATTCAGCCGGCTACGCTGTAATCGTGGAGGATCTTGCCCACGACGCCCAGATTGAGGACTGCTATTTCATCAACGACATATATCCGATCTACGCGAAACGTGCCGACAATCTGCATGTCGTGCGGAACTTCATCCAGCAGAAAGGGATGTGGGAGCGCTATTGGTACTACGACTGCAAAGAGACGGTCCTATGGGCTCATGCCATTGCCCTGGAACACTATCCAGACCTCACGATGAGGCACACAGAGATCCACAGCAATGTCATCCGTGGCTTCTATGCCGCCATACTTGTCAATGGTCGTGCGACCATTCATGACAACATTCTGTCTCACTGTATGTCTACGGCTATCAACGTGGACAGCGATTGCCCCAGGGTTCGCATCTACGGTAACATCTGTCACCACGTCGACGACAGCGCCGTCGGGATGTCTGGTGCCCTGGGTGGGCCCGTATGGATCTTCCGAAATCTGTTCTACCATTGCGGCAGTCTGAACAAGGCGGGCACGGACAGGCCGGACGCGACACGGGAGATCTGCTATTTCTATCACAACACGCTCGCGCTGAGTGATCTGATAGCACATCATCCATACGATTACCCGGTATTTGGGAGCCATGTGTACAGGAATAACATTTTCCACCTTGAATATCTCGAGCCGGGATCCGAGCTGTACTGGCGGTACGCCGGGAAGGATCCTTCGTTGGGTTGGACTTTCCTTCCCTTCGCGAATGGACCGGATGCTGACTACAACCTCTACTGGATAGGCCCCAGTGGACCTTCCAGGTATATCGCGTACTTCAGCTACGCTGGAGAGGCAGCAGGGGGGTATCTGTATGACGATTTTCCGAAAATGCAGCGAGAAACAGGGCTGGATCCTCACGGGTTGCAGGCGGATGCTTTGTTTCGGGCGAAGCAGCAACTCGAAGGCGAGGAATTGGACGCCATGCCGTATGACACGCTTTCGGTTATGGACTATCGCGATGTTATAGAGGAGGGCTTGTCGGGCCTGCTGGAAAGTCAGTTTCAGCGTTTCTTCGAATTGTTTGCCGTAGCGGACGAGAGCGCCGCGGTGGATAGAGGCACACAATTGCCGGTCGAGTGGCCCGATGTTGCTCAGATACGAGACGGGAAACCCGACATTGGTGCGTGGGAGATTGACTCGGCGAATATGTCCGGGGCTTCCTCTGACGCGCGGGCCGCGGAAGAAGGCTCAAACGTTGGCAGGATGGAAGTTTCAGATAGTAGCAGTCACTGAAGAACGCTTGGAGGTGTTCTTCTGCAGGTGCACACCATTGTAGGCTTGTGCCCTACGTAGCACGGCCGACATGCGTTGGACTTCGGGTTCTTTATGAGATCACTCACAGGGGATATTGCAGCAACGTTTGCGTCCAGGATTGCCGTGCTTATCACGGGAATTGGCGTGGAAGCTTCTCTGGCATGGTTTCTTGAACCTGCAGGAAGAGGCTCTTATGCAGTCTGTCTGACATTTAGTGTGCTTCTGCAAATCGTCTTCTTGACAGGCTGGAATGTCGCAAGCATCTACTTCGTGGCCTCCAGACGATTGACCTTGTCGGAAGTGGTAACTCAGACATTCATCTATGGAGTGATCAGTTCCTCACTGGCTCTTGTCACGGGCATGCTCCTGCTGGGCATGTCGTTGTCATTCTTTGATGCAGCGGATTCAACCTCATTTCACCTGGCTCTCTTGTTGATCCCCTCGGCTTTTTTTTCGATCGTGTTTCTGCAACTGTTGACAGCAGTGCATGATTTCCGCTGGTTCGCGATCATATCGGTGTTGAACGGCGTCTCGTTCTTACTGCTTGCACTCGTGTTCGTTGGCCTCTTGTCATTGGATGTGCATGGAGCACTGCTGGCCTGCATCCTGAGAAGCTGGTTGGTCATCATCGCGGCACTGCTGGTTTTTCGCTGGAAGTACAGTGTCAAGTTCGTGAAACCTTCCCTCCGGAATATGAAGGAGGTCCTTTGCTACGGACTGCGCTACCATGTGGGGCAAATTGCCAACAATGTCAACGCCCAAGTAGGGACTATGATCCTTGCGATATTCGCCACAAGAGATGAGGTGGGGTATATGGCCGTGGCGGCTCAGCTTATGACCACAGGTGTCATGACAATTCCCGCCACGATAATGACGGTCCTGCTGCCGAAGATCTCTGAGGACGAGACGGGACGTCCTCAGTTGACCGCGCGCTGCGCCCGCTTGACGGGGTTGGTCTGCGCGGTTCTGCTTCTGGTAGTTGCCGGCTTCGCAACTCCGATCGTAAAGCTGCTCTTCTCGCCCTCTTTCCTCCCGGTCGTGCCACTCATTCGAATCTTGGCCATCGGGACGCTCGTTCGGTGCACATGTAAGGTCTTCACATCCTATCTTCAGGGAATGAACCATCCCGGTGTTGAGTCTTTCGCAGTAGCGACCGGCGTTATGGTGAATCTCATCGTGCTTTGGCTTCTGATGCCTGTCATGGGCTTACCCGCGGCAGCCCTGGCCATGACATTGAGTTATGTGACAAGCTCGGTTGTCATCACCCTGGGCTTTCTCAAATTCAGCCGTCTTAACCTTCTGGAGACGTTCTGGCTCGCTCGTTCCGACCTGGTGGCTGTGCATGAAGCACTCGTGCGGTTCTTCCTGCCGCGCGGCAAGCGTCTTGCCGCGCCTGTTCCCTAACACAGGAAGCTCCGGCGGCCGTCTGGTCGACAGCGGCCGAGCGTTCCCGGCTGGAGCACAAAGAACATCCAGGTCCGGTGCATGGGCCACCAGGCGTAGGCTGATATGTCTCAGCGAATCCTACACAACAAAGACCTTTTTGCCAGTGTCGTCCTGCTTCTGATGACGATGTCGCTGTTCGCTGATATGGCGCTTCCTGGGGCCAGGCAGATCGATGAGATCAGTCCCCACAACAGGCTCCCCTGTCACGCCATACAGTTGGCTATCCTGGGGGCGATGTTTCTCTTCGTGGGCTGCAACTACACACTGCCCAGAGTACGGGCCATCCTGTTCTGGGAATTGAGCCTGATCGTCTTCTTATCTCTTTCGCTGTGCCATGCCATGTTCATATCCAGCCGAGAACAGTTGATAACCTTTACCAAGTTCGTCTATTGGCCCATAGGGTATTTCTTCTTTCGGATGATGACGGATGACGTACGAGGATACACGAAGAAACTGTCGTATTTGCTTTTCGCCCTGTGCATCTTTGCCGTATGGTACTACGTGTCCCAGGCCGAATTGCGCGCCGAGATTGCCACGAGAGCCCAAAGTGGCGGCCTCGTCAGCTCGAACGTCGGCTGGACGCTCCTATCCGTCTTCACCGTATCCTTGTGTCTGGCCGCGGCCGGAAACGCCAAAGGATATGTTGTCGGCACCGCTGCTTTGCTCTTGGTGCCTTTTTCGTTGAAGAGAGGCGCCATTCTCGCGGAAGCCGCCCTCGGCATATCGCTGTTGCTCGTCGGCCATCGCCTGGGTCTGTTGCGGACGGCCGTCCGGAGAAACATGCGGTGGATCGTCGTCGGCGTCACGATCTGGTCCATCGTCTGCATCAGCCACTTGCCATGGGTCGTCAGACGCTTTACCGGCTTGACAGAAGACGGGGGCTCGGGCCGCTCGCAATTCTATTGGCTGCTGTTTGACCGCTGGCGGCAGGCAGACCTGTTTCATTGGCTGTTTGGCTTTGGATTCTGGAGTGCCCCGGATTACCTGGAGAGCGTATGGCTCCAAGGCATCTATGCGCACAGCGATGTGCTGGAGATGCTGCATGACTACGGCATGGTGGGGATACTGTCCTATCTGATGATCCTGGGGGGACTCTTCGCTCTATGTCGATACACCTGGCGGCTTCGAGATGAAGGGCTCATCATTGCGGCCTCCGTATTCAGCATCTTCCTGATCGCCGGTTTGATCTGCGGGAATGTTATGTTTCGAGGTACGGTTTACCTCATGATGCCTCTGGGATGCATGGCAGGCAAGTTGGAGAAGGCGCATGCGGCACGGGGGCTCGTGCACGACGAACCATTCCCAGTCAACAGAGAGGTCTCTCAGTATTCCATTGTCTGAGGGAGATCTGCAGAGTCTTTCGGAATTCAGCGGTGAAAGACCGAGTCGGAGTCCCGGCGGGCATACACAATCGTGTTGTCCCGGCTGCGTGGATGAGGATAAGGCTTCAACCACGAGGCGGGCAGTGACCACGCGGGCATGATTGCCGCGCGCAGCTATCCAAGTATCAACCACTTGTTTTGAGGAGCATGCCAGATGGCTCGCTTAGCTCAGAAATCAATCCTGTGGATGAAGCATCGCAACGTTGCTCCCAAATGGTTGGCCGCGTTTGTCCTGCAGCACAGCAACCTGTTGCATGTGAGGAAAGCCATCTGGATGGCAAGCATCCCGTATACAAGCATGCCCTTGGCTTCCTCCTATGACTCGGCATACCCTTACACCATCGGGATCGTGAAGGAGTTCTGCCACATGCACCTGGCCTATGTTGCCGCCTGTCGAGACCTCGGCGTCTGCTACAAGGTCGTTGACATCTCGGGTCCGGACTGGCTGGAGCAGGTGGCCGAATCGGACTGTGATGCGTTCTTGGCGCACCCCTCCGGGCTGACATCCGTGTGGAAACGCATGTATGACGAGCGACTCCGAGTGATCGCCCGGGACCTGAAAAAGATCGTATTCCCTGATTACGACAGCCTGTGGTTTTATGAAAGCAAAAGGCGGATGCACTATTGGCTGAAAGCCCACGGCGTCCCCCACCCGAAGACGTGGATCTTCTATGATCTCAAGCAAGCTCTCCATTTTGTCGAACAGGTCGTTCTGCCGATCGTTTACAAAAGCGATTTTGGCTCCGGCGCATCCGGAGTCGAGATATTCCGCAGTCGACGTGCTCTGCGGAGACACGTGAAGCAGTGTTTTCGGAAAGGCTACCGAGCATACACGCGGTGCGTCAGTGATAAGGAGTGGGGCAGCGTCTATCTGCAGGAATACCTGCCGAAGGTAAGAGAATGGCGCATCATCAGACTGGGTGAGTCCTATCTCGGTTATGAAAAATTGAAGGAGGGGGATTTTCATAGTGGATCCTATAAGTGGCGCTACGCAAGGCCCCCTACACAACTACTGGAGTTTGCTCAATATGTCACGGATATGGGGCCGTTTGTGAGTATGGCTGTAGATATCTTTGTCACTTCAGACGGACGCCCGTTGGTGAATGAACTACAAGCGATGTTTGGCGTGGACAATCCTTCCGAGCCTCAGTGTGTTATTGATGGCAAAGCAGGCCGCATGATATGGAATGAAACAGCGGATACGTGGCAGTTTCAAGAGGGTATATTTGCAGGCAATAGCTGCTGTAATCTTCGCGTTAGGACTCTCCTACGTCAATTAGATGAGACAAGGAAACCAATGGCGAGCTTTTAGGGTATCAAGGCCGATTCTCCTCTCATTCGTACATCAGCGCGCTGACATCTCATTGGGACAGGAGTGTGTAGCACACAAACGAACCAACCGCCGATCCGAGGAGGGCAGTAGGCCGACTGCTACTCACATGGTGCGGCATATGTCGATGGAGACTGCTTATGTTTTCCGTAATGAATACAAAGCGTAATCGCGCCATATCCCATGAGCGCCGTCATAACATTGCCGGCACAAGAACTGACTTTTGCGTTAGTACTGTGTTTTGCAGTACGGACCCGACACAGTTGTATACGACCAGCGGTCATATCTTGGAGCGTCAGGCCGTTATCGAATCGATCGTTCAACTCCACTATCATCTTGCCGAAATCTATGGGATCTCGCTCAACCGTGAGATTGTGACTGAGGGTGTGAACTCCATGCTTCGGAATCCATCGTTTGGTCATATTATCCTTGCCTGGCGTCGCTGTGATAATCGAGTCATGGGTCAACTCGAAATCAAGAGGCTCTTCGAAGTCCTGTATAATGCGGAATACTGGTACCTCGATAACCATACAGTGTTCCCGAGTGCCCAGAAACAATCCGTTGGCTCTGCATTGCTTCATTACGTAAAGGAGGAAGCCATGAATATGGGGGTCGATCGTCTCCGTCTGTATGTTGGGCACATGAATGAAAGCGCCAAGGCCTTCTATGCGAACTATGGTTTCCAATCACTGGGAGAGCTGTTGGAATATACTATCTGATTGCTGCTTGGGACTGCTCTGATTGTGATCGAGGTTGCGCGGGAGCGGAATAGATGGGTTGTCTCGCCCGCGATCCGATTTAAGGAATGGAGCGTGTGTAACCAGAAGGTTGTGATCGCAACTGTGGCGAGATACCGAGGCAAGCCACATACGATGTCGAACTTGTCCCACGTGAAGTCACATACATAAAGATGAGCGGCGATTCTCATCGTCTGAATCCACTACGCGGTGTGTAATTCTCGGTTGTGTATGAACGTGCAAAGAACTTCTTCAGATCGTTACAGGGCGGTCCAGCGAATAGGGCGTCCGGATACCATGGTCAGGCGGCTGGGTCGGTTGGTCCTGAAATACAGCAACTTGCTGGAGGTTAGGAAAGCCATCTGGATGGCGGGGGATCCTTATGTGGGTGTTCCCGGCGCTGCGTCCTTCGATTCCGACTGCCCTTACACGATCGGGATCGTGAAGGAGTTCTGCGACAGGCACCTATCTTATGCCGCTGCCTGCCGGGACCTGCGTGTGTCCTACAAGGTGGTGGATATATCGGGTCCGGACTGGCTGCAAGAGGTGGAGCGATCGGATTGTGACGCCTTCCTGGTGCGCCCATCCGGGCTCACCTCGACGTGGAAGCAGATGTATGACGAGCGGATCGGAGTGATCGCCCAGGAGTTGGGCAAGACGATATTCCCGAGTTATGACAGTCTTTGGCTCTACGAGAGCAAGAGACGGATGCACTACTGGCTGAAAGCGCGCGGCATCCCGCACCCGAAGACGTGGATATTCTGGGATTTCGCGGAAGCTCTCGATTTTGTCGGCCGGGCCGATCTGCCGATCGTTTACAAGAGCGATTTCGGGTCCGGAGCGTCCGGTGTCAAGATATTTCGAGACAGGGCCGCTCTACGCAGACACGTGAGACGGTGTTTCAAACAGGGCTATAGAGCGTACACGCGATGTGTCAGCGATACGGAGTGGGGCGTCGTTTTGCTGCAGGAATACCTGCCGGACATAAAGGAATGGCGTATGATCAGATTGGGGGATTCCTATTTTGGCTATGAGAAGCTGAAGAAGGGGGATTTTCACAGTGGATCACACGCGTGGCGCTATGGAAGGCCATCGGCACGACTCCTGGATTTTGCACGGTCTGTCACGGATCAGGGCCCGTTTACGAGCATGGCGATAGATGTATTTCTCACCTTCGATGGGCGCCTTCTGGTGAATGAACTGCAGGCGCTGTTTGGAGTGGATGACCCTTCGGAACCACAGTGCGTCGTCGATGGGAAGGCTGGCCGCATGATATGGGACAGCGTGACGAGCTCCTGGCAGTTTCAGGAAGGCGCGTTCTGCAACAACAGTTGCTGTGACTTGCGTGTGAAGATCCTCCTTGAACAATTGGAGCGCAGCGACTCCGGTCGCGTGCAATTGCCCTCAGAGATCCTGAGATCAGGAGCGGGAACTTGACGTAGCGGATCGGGTATGAACGCGCGTCCGTGACGTATTCAGGCCTATCGTGGATACTCCTCGTGGGCGGTATGAAATGATCGGAAGGTAGCGGGTCGGAAGAAGCGATATGCCGATTTGTGAACACACGCGACTTGGACAGTCTCATTATCGTGTCGCTGCCAAGGCGGGCAGATACGATGAGTACGTCATTGTGCATGTCGGCAAGACCCAAGGTGGATTTGGCAAGCGTTTCTTCATGTTTGTCGGGGTGCTCGGTAAGCGTCGGCCGACTTGCGTGAAGAGACCGGCATCTGCGCTCTGGCGCCTCATGGCGCTTCGCATCAGAGGCCTGCGTCCCTGTGTGATTGTGTACTACGATGTTCTGGCTCCCTTTGTCGCCGCCGTGCGGTTCTTGTTTGGCAGTCTGACCGTGGTCTACATGGTGCGCGGCGACCAGGTGTCGTGGGCGAGGTTTCAGGGGCGTACATGGAGGGCCGGAGCGGCTCAGATTCTTCAGAAATGGATGCGAGGGCTTGGCTGCGTGTTTGTGTTTGCATCGGAAGACCTCCGTGTCATCTTTACGGAACGACTTGGGCCTCTTCGCCGGGCCGCCGTTCTTCCCAATACCGTGGGATATCCGTTGCCCCCGAGCAGACCTTTTGACGGTCGCGTTGCGGTTGTGGGTGATTTTGGAACCGTGAAGAATATTGAGTTCGTGCTGAACGGTCTGTCCGAAGGCCGGTACCGCGTTGACTTGTTCGGCAATACGCGCCTGCCTGATCGGTGGAGACAACCATGGCTGCAGAGCCACGGGATTGTGGCTGATCTGCCGTCGCATCTAAAGCATTCCTCTCTGGTCGTGTTGTCGAGCGTTACGGAGGGCTTCCCGAATGTGATCGTAGAAGCTCTTGAGGCCGGCTGTGGCGTCGTCGCACCGAGTGGGGCGCCGTTCGAGCGACTTCCGCTGAGCGCCATGTGGCGCTATCAAATGGAACCCCGCAATTCGCACGCAGATTCCGCCCATGGCAAGGAACTCACGGACGTTCTGCATCGGCTCCTGGAAGAGCAGCCTGACTTTCAAGCCCATAATCGGGAACTCTACGATCTCATAGAATCCGATTGGGAGAGCAGAATCTGGGAGATCTTCACATGAAGGTTCTGCAGGTAGGTGCGAAGAATTACCCACCGGCCCATGGAGGGACCGAAAGGCTGGTGGCCGATCTTGTGGAGGGACTCGCAAACATAGAGAGTCACATCTTTGTGGAGTGGGAGCATGATGGTCGATTTCCGAGAGTCAGACAGCTACCGGGCAATGTCCTGACGCAGTGGTTCGCGGTAAGGCAATATGTCAAGGACAACGATATTGACCTCGTGCATCTTCATAAGTCCAACTACGTGCCGCTTGGATTGATGCTGAAGCTCAGCGGGATCCGATGCATTCTTACGGTTCACGGCTGCGCCTGGCGCCGGGGGGAGAAACGGTGGAACCCGGGCATAAAGGCAATCGCGGCTCTTCTGGATTTCCTTGCGTGTCTGTTTCTGGATCGTGTTGTGCTGGTCGGGGAGCACGACTGGCTGAGTTTCAAGCGATTCCTGCCAACTCGGCGGTTGACGCTGATACGCAATGGGGTATCTGTGGATCCAACGTCAAAACATGGCCACCGCAAGGGTTGGGTGTATGTAGGACGGATATCTCCTGAGAAGAATGTGCTGAGGCTTATCGAAGCGGCGGATGTCCTGCCTGAGAAGCTTGCCATATACGGTCCGATCTCTCCGCCCAATGCCCGGTTTGAAAAGGCCTTTCTCAGGCAATTGAAGGATTCCAATGCCGCATGGAAAGGGCCGTTGCCGAGCCACCAGGTGAGGACGGCGCTGTCACGATATGAAGTCTTTGTGAACCCGTCGTCGACCGAGGGGCTGCCTTTCACTGTTCTGGAAGCGGCGGCCGAGGGTCTGCATCTCGTTCTCTCAGACATTCGTCCCCACCGTCTGTTGGACTTCCCCTCCTGCGACTACGTCGATCCTGAGAAGCTCGATCTGACGCCTCTTCTGCGACATGTAAATGGAGACGGAGAAGTCAACCGGGCGCACGCACGTGGTGAGTACAATGTTGATGTGATGCGGCGTTCGTATCTGGCGCTATACCAGGAGATTGCAGGAGCCCGGCCCGATTGTGACCGCTCTTGATGCGCGAGAGTGATTCGGCGACACATGTTATTCATATCTGGAGGTGCCCGTTATGCTACGAGGAGGCGTTGTCGGTTTTGGCCGGATGGGGATCACCCATTTCTCCATATTGAACACGCACCCAAGTGTCGAGTTGGTCGCGGTGTGCGATTCGTCAGGCTTCGTCCTCAAGAACGCGATCCAGCACCTCGGAGTCAAGGCATTCAGGAGCTTCGACAAGATGCTTGGGACAATGGGCCTCGATTTCGTCATTGTGGCCACACCGACGGCGATGCATGCCGATGTCACCGAGTGCGCGATCAGCCACAATGCTCATGTCTTTGTGGAAAAGCCCATGACCCTCAATCCTGAGCAGGGCGAGCGTCTCCTTGAGCTCCTGAAGGGAAAGAACCTTGTGCACCAGGTAGGATACGCGATTCGGTTTCACGATGTCTTTCTCAAGGTAAAATCGTTGCTCGATTCCGGTGCGATCGGTGAGCTCTTGACCTTCACAGTGGAGATGAATGGGCCCGTAGTTCTTCATGATGCCCGAGGGAGTTGGCGGTTCAAGAAGACGGAAGGTGGGGGCTGCCTTTACGATTTCGCCTCACACGGTGTCGACCTCGTCAGCTATCTGGTCGGGCCGCCGGATGATGTGGTCGGGACCGTTTTCAATCGTATCCATTCCGCCAGCGTTGAAGATGCGATCAGTTCGACCTTCCTCTACAGGAATGGCGCCAGGGGTAACCTATTGGCGAATTGGAGCGACCCCTCCTACCGCAAGCCTTCATGCCGTTTCGAAGCGTTGGGCAGAAAGGGCAAGATCATTGCCGATTTCTATACATACAAGGTTCTATTCCATGAGGCCCCGGAGGTTGCTGGATACAGCGAGGGGTGGAATGAGGGATACCTGGCGGATATTGCCGAGCCCGTCCGTTTCTACGTTCGCGGCTTTCAATTCACACGACAGCTTGACTACTTCATTGATTGTATTCTCGAGCAGAAAGCCTGTGAAACATGCTCATTTGAAGCTGGTCTTTGTACGGATATGATCATACGTCGCATTCGCACCGATGGCGATAGCAGGAGATCCCATAATGGACAGAATCATACTGGGCGATAACCAGTTCTTTGGCATCAATCATATGTCGGAGGAGAAGGGTCGGTCTCTGGCAATGCGTTTCAGGGACACGGAGGCGATCATTCGCGTGATAGATATCGCCTACGCGTGCGGCATACGTGCCTTCATGTTCAATACACACGATCGAGTCGAGGAGATATGTGATCACTTTCGGGCCAACCCGGGAAGGTACGCGGATCTCCGAATATACCCTTCCATGCCGTATGCGCACAAATATGCAAACGCGATACATGAGAAAGGACTGGTCGGCGCCCTGAATGCGTTCGTGTTCTCGGGTCGAAGCGTCAGGCAGGTCGCTACTACCGTCATTCGCGGTGGCAGGACCGTGATCAACAAGAATATGGTTGAAGTGATGAAACTGCTGGTCGATGCCGAGATGCGAATCTTCAGAGGGTTGACTGTCCCGGCTGTGTTCTTACAGAACATCGTGACAGACTTACTGCTGGGGTTCGGTGCGAGAGAAGTGTTCGTCGAATTTGCCAGGCACGTCAAGAGAACGTACGGGGCCGATCCTGCATTCAATACCATGAATATGCCGGCGCTTGTTGATTTCCTGCTGGCGTCTGGAATCGAGAATCCAATCGTCTGCTCATCGATCAACAAGACGGGTTTCCTCATGACCCCAAGTCGGCACGCGTACGAGAGAGCTCTGGCTCAGAAGCCTTTCCGGCCCATGGCCATGTCCATATTGGCATCGGGGGCGATCTCCCCGAAAGAAGCCGTGGAATACGTCTGTCACCTTCCCAACGTCCGAGCGATTGTCTTCGGCGCTTCGTCGGAGGAGCATATCGCCCAGACGGTTGAGATGATCTCTTCGAACTGGAATATTGGAGTGAGCACACGCAAGCTCGCGGATGCATCCTGAAGCTGCGGTTGACGGACACTTCCATATGCTGGAGTTCAAGGACACCTCACATTATGAGGAACGCAGGAGTGATGAAGAATAGAAGAGCAGTTCAGATTCTTCTTCTGGTGGGATTGCTCCTGGCCGGCGGTCTCTGCCTTGGTGTGCTCCTGAGGAGGCAGAAGGGGTTGCCCTTCGTCTCAAGGCCACAAGTCTGGTCGATTGGATTATACTCTGGCCCTTCGATCTTCGAGCTGTCCCCTTGCGCAGATGTCCTGAACCCGGTCATGACGGCTGAGAAGATCACGGATGTATCAGCCGATTTCGTAGCAGACCCCTTCGTGATTGAGCACGATGGCACGTGGTTCATGTTCTTTGAAGTTCTGAACAGAGAAGCCTACGAAGGAGACATCGGCCTTGCCACGAGCAGAGACGGTCTGGAATGGGAATATGTCGGCATTGTCCTCGACGAACCCTTCCACTTGTCATACCCAAATGTGTTCAACTGGCGCGGCGAGTTCTACATGATTCCGGAGTCCAACAGAGCAGGTTCCGTTCGCCTGTATAAGGCGGAGTCATTCCCGTCCAGGTGGTCCTTCCAGCATTCCCTTGTCACTGGACGGTATGTAGACCCCACTGTTTTTCATTTTGAGGATCACTGGTGGATGTTTGCTGCAGACACCTCCTCAGGCACGCTTCACCTTTTTCATTCGGACGAACCAGTCGGCCCCTGGGTACGGCACCGCAAGAGCCCTGTGGTCGAGAATGACGCCAATATCGCACGGTGTGCAGGCAGAACACTCCTGCACGAGGGTGGTCTCTTGCGTTTCGCCCAAGACTGTGACCCCGTTTACGGCAGCAAGGTTCGAGTGTTCGAGATTACTGAGCTTTCTATCGAGAGCTACGAAGAGAAAGAAATCGACGCCGATCTGCTGCCCTGTGAAGGCGGCTGCAGATGGAATGCAGACGGCATGCACCATGTCTCCTTCATGAAGAGCGGCAGCATGTGGCTCGCTTGCGTCGACGGATGGAGATGGCAGCTGCGCTTCGGATGGGAGTATTGAAGTGAGAGCCGACGGCGGCTTGAAAGGCTGCGGCTCTTCAGGCAGGACTATGACGTGCCACGGTGCATCTGGCACTGAGGCGGTGTTCGCCGCGAAGAGGCGGGACACGGCGACTCTCTTTCAGTACGGGGGCTGAGGCGACATCGAGCTACGCTCCTACGCTCCGGGGTCATGAAACCATCAAGGATAGACACTCTGGCATGAGCACGCGTCTTCATATACCTGAAGAGGGTCACTCGTCAGATTCGCAACGATCTTGTTCGGATTTTGTCCAGGAGACAGCAGTACGGCAATGTCGTTGGAGTTTCCAGGCGGGCGCATCGCGCAGAAAGGGCAGTCGGGCCGTGGACGTTCGTGGAACGGTGATGCGCTGGGTGCTCGGCTGGGTCATTGCCTCCATCCTTGTGGCACTGATCTCACCTTGTTTCCTGAGCAGTCTCAGAGTCTACGAATGGTCATCTGAGCTTGACGACTATGTCCTGAAGGAGGGGTATGTCCACAGAAAGCGTGATGAAGGCTGGGCGACTACCTCCTATGGTCCGTACGGCTTCGCGACCCTGGCAGGCATCGATGCCGCAAGTGCTTCGACTGTAGTGATATGGGGCGATTCCTACGTTGAGGCGCACCAGGTAAGCGATGAGCAAAAGACCGCATATCAGGTGAACGAGGCTCTTCTCGAGCGGGGTTTGTCGCACCTGAGAGCTGTCACGGTAGGGCGCGCGCATTGGTCGGTCTCGGATTACTACTTCAAGATCCCGGCGTATGAGAGACTGCTCCATCCGGTATGTCATTTCATTATCCTGGCGGAGTACGGCTTAAAGGACTTGTGTCCGGACGGAGAGACCTTCATCTCGGAACCTGTCCCCCGGTTTGTTCGTCGTCGCCTCGTTAACCCTCACAAGAGCAAGGTCATAACAGATCTATATGAGTGGGGTCTTGGCGATATGCTGTTGGCGCCGTGGAAGGCCGTTCGCACCGTGATGGTGGATGGGCGAAACATGCATTTTTCCCTGGGGCCCTACAGGAGGGTTGACAAGACGACCTTGGATCCTGGTTGTAATGTTGCGTTTGGCGTCAGCGAGCCGAACTCCGTCGTCGAGAGCTGGAGCTATGCTCTGGACATGCTCAAGACCAGCGCGAGCAAGCCAATCGTTCTCGTTCTTATACCGGAGGTGCCACACCTTGAACAAGGAGTGGTGCGCTGTGTCGATTCTCAATCAGAATGGCGCGCCAGGCTGGCCGAGTTATGCCGGGCGAAACAGGTCGGCTGTATTGATATGACGACAACTCTGGTCGACGACTATCGGAAAACGGGCAGGTTCAGCAGGGGATTTCATAATGGTCGACCGGGCAGTGGACATCTCAATGCGCGGGGGCACTGGCTGCTGTCTCGGGCCATCTGTGATTATCTGAACCAATATACACATTCGCTCCGGAAGACGGGTCATGCTGTTCACACAAATTGAGTTCTTCATATTCTTCGGCGTGGTGCTGGCGTCTTTGCTGATCGTGAGAAGCAACCGCATCAGGAAGAGAGTGCTGTTGCTGGCAAGCTACTATTTCTATGCCTACTGGGATTGGCGTTTTCTATCCCTCATTCTCATATCCACGCTCGTAGACTATGTTGTCGCTCTTGCCCTGGCGCGAACGAACCGGCCGAATCGGCGGAAGGTGCTTCTGCTGACCAGTCTGGCGTGCAACCTGGGGATCCTGGGTTTCTTCAAGTACTTCAACTTCTTCGTTGAATCCATGGAAGCCGTCCTGGGATCGTTCGGTTTCCATTATGGCACACTGCATATCATACTTCCGATTGGTATTTCCTTCTATACATTTCAGACCCTAAGCTATACGATCGATGTCTACCGTGGCCGCCTCGATCCATGCAGGAATCTGTTCGACTTCGCTCTTTTTGTGGCTTTCTTTCCTCAACTCGTGGCAGGGCCTATTGTCCGTGCTTCGGAGTTGTTGCCCCAGTTGAGATCGGAAGCTCGGCTTTCCTGGTACGGCACATTTCTGGGGTTTCGGCAGTTCACGATTGGGCTGTTCAAGAAGGCCTTTGTCGCCGACCATATTGCGGTGTTTGTGGATCATGTCTTTGAAAACGCAGGAGCTTTTGACGGCGTTTCGACCTGGCTCGCGGTGCTGGCCTATGGAGTGCAAATCTACTGTGACTTCTCGGGGTACTCCGATATGGCAATTGGCGCCGGCAGAATCATGGGATATCATCTTCCGACGAATTTTCGTTCGCCATACCTTGCCACCAGCATGACCGACTTCTGGCATCGCTGGCACATATCGCTTTCCACCTGGCTGAGGGACTACCTGTACATTCCACTCGGGGGGAACCGCAAGGGGCCGGTGAGGACCTACGTGAACATTTTTATCACGATGGTTCTCGGCGGACTTTGGCATGGTGCTTCTTGGACGTTTGTGCTCTGGGGAGCCCTGCATGGGGCGGCGCTCATTGTGGAAAAAGGGTTGCGGCAGAGGTTCCGGCCAGAGACACAGTCGGCCGCCGTGCGGCGTGTGCCCGGGATACTCGGCTGGTTTATCACGATGCTCATTGTCTTTACGGCCTGGGTCTTCTTTCGGGCCGCCTCTCTTCCGGAAGCTCTTCTCATAATACGACAGATGTATGGCTTCTCCGGAGGGATTGCGTGGTATTATCCGTTCGTCTTGCTCACACTGTTGCTTGTCGGTGCAGGGCATGTCTTGGTGTCCATGAGCGCCATTAACCTGCGCCGGTTGGCGTACGATCGACTTGTCACACCTGTGGTGTTGTTCTCCATGTGGTGGTTGATCCTCGTTTTCCCGGTGGAGGGGTTTCACCCATTTGTCTATTTCCAGTTTTGAAGGCGGACTGCTCGCGAAGCGCTCAAGGTCCTCATTCAGTGGAGGCCCGAGCCGAACGGTATTTTAGCACCGCTTTGTTGTGATCCTTCATCTTGCGGCGGTTCCGGGTGCCCGACGGTTGTCCACGCCCGTGTGCTTTCTCGCAATCGCCCAAGTACAGACGACATAGGAGGTCGGACGATGCAGACGAGCAATGAATCATGCCACGGCATCTTCGAATGCCTGCAGGCAGGATCGAATCACCGAGTCTTGAGCCGGATCCTGCGGCCCTGGCAGAAGGTGCGCAGCTATGCCGGGTGGCACTTTGAGAACCTCGGCTGGTCGAAAGGTCTGAAAGGGATATGCCAGAGGATTTGTCACGGCAAGAGCGCGGCGTCCAGCCGGCCAGATCAAGAAAGGACATATGCCGGCCCTGAGGTCTTGGCTCTGCAATCAGGAGAGTGGGTAGAGGTCAGGCCCATCGAGGAGATTCTGGCGACGCTCGACGGCAACCGGCGACACCGCGGCTTGCTGTGGATGAGCGGGATGAGGAAGTACTGCGGCGGGCGATACCGTGTCCACCAAAGGGTGGAGCGAATCATGCTCGAGACCAATGGCGAACTGCGAAAGATGAAGAATACGGTTTTGCTGGAAGGGGCCATGTGTGACGGCAAGGCGTTCTCCGGCTGCGACCGGTCCTGCTTTCATTTCTGGAGAGAAGTGTGGCTAAGGAGAGTGCCGGAGACGGCGGACCCGGAAGATCGCCGAGGCCAATCACCGTAACGCGTTTCTTGTACGGAGGGTACGACTGTGGAACTGTCGATCTTGGAGTCGCCCAGTACGGCTTGTGAGGATTTCATTCAGCA
>Ga0207752_1000060_pt1 | contig 44865 bp, 36 predicted proteins | sample Pon2CUnioCityCA_6_FD_187272 | JGI IMG/M metagenome (GOLD analysis project Ga0207752, IMG submission 187272) | Marine sediment microbial community from Union City, CA, USA - Pond 2C Sediment 2 (SPAdes) | ecosystem: Environmental > Aquatic > Marine > Intertidal zone > Salt pond sediment ... | reverse complement strand
CGTGGAGGAAGCCCACAGCGAAAAGGCAAAGACCCAGCGATTCATCGACACGGCCGAGCAGTATTATGCCCTGGGCGTCATTTTACTCACGGCTGCCGCCATCGTGGTTCCCGTCTTCTTCTTAAACCAGGCGTTCAGTCCTGCCTTTTACCGCGCCATGACCCTGATGGTCGCCGCCTCCCCCTGTGCCCTGGTGATCAGCACCCCGGCGACCGTCCTCTCCGCTATCGGCAACGGCGCGCGTAAGGGCGTGCTTTTTAAGGGGGGCGTCTACGTCGAACAGGCAGCGGAGATCAAGGTTGTGGCCTTTGACAAGACCGGCACCCTCACCGAGGGCCGGCCCCAGGTCACTGACGTGGTTGTCGCCGACTCCCTCGCAGAAGATGAGCTCCTGGCCCTCGCCGCCGCCGTGGAAATCAAGTCAGAACATCCCCTGGCCCAGGCCATCGTCGACCGGGCGGAAGATCGCGGGTTGTCCTGGCCCGAAGCGCACGGCTTCCAATCAGACACCGGCCGGGGCGTGATGGCCACCGTGGGGCAGCAGGTGATTGCCGTCGGTAACCGCCGTTACTTCAAGGATTTTGACACACAAGGGCTGCCCAGAGCCGGTGATGCCATCGACCGCCTCCACGGCGAGGGGAAGACGGCCGTCCTCGTTGCCCGTGTGGAAGGGCAGGTCGCCCACGTTCTCGGCGTCATTGGCATCGCCGACGTCCTCCGCGCCAACGCCGCCGGCGTGGTCCGGGCACTCAAAGCCCGCGGGATCGAGCGCGTGGTCATGCTTACTGGAGACAACGAACGGGTTGCCCAGGCCATCGCCGCCGAAGCGGGTGTAGACGGCTACCATGCCGAGCTACTGCCCGAAGACAAGATGCGCATCTTGCAGCAAGAAGCCGCCTTCGGCCCGGTGGCCATGGTTGGGGATGGCGTCAACGATGCCCCGGCCCTGGCCACGGCGACCATCGGCATCGCCATGGGTGCTGCCGGCACCGACGTCGCCCTGGAAACGGCCGATATCGTCCTCATGGCCGACGACCTGGCCAGGATCCCCTATGTCATCGGCCTCAGCCGCCAGACCCGGCGCACCCTGGTCCAGAACCTGGTCTTCGCCACAGGTGTCATCGTCATCCTCATCGGCGCCGTCCTCGGCTTCAGCCTGGCCCTGCCCCTCAGCGTTATCGGCCACGAAGGCAGCACCGTCCTCGTCAGCCTCAACGGCCTGCGGTTGTTGGGATACAACGAGCGTGAGTAGGAGCTACCCTTCCGCCGTCGGGTCCAGGGTTAAGAGTAATTAATAGAGAGACCATTTAGAAATGTCACACTTCTTGAGGAGAAAGGGATCCTCAGCTCCCAGCCCGGGTTTGACGATCCGCCATCCTGATCTGTGTCAGCTCTAAGAGCTTTCTCTATAAGAGTCGCCGCTCACGTTTTCGCAGGCCGGGGGACAAAAGACGCGGAGCCGGTAAAATAGCATCATGCATAAAAAGATCCCTCTGTTTCTGCTTCTCACCCTGCTCCTGGCGGCTGCCCTTGCCTGCACGCTCGGGCAACAACCGCCCGCAACCACGCCTGCAGCCGCCGTAATCGCCACACCGGCGGCCGTCACGGCGGCGGCCACGCCGCTCGCCGACAATGCCTCCCCGGCCGGGCAGCCGGGGCCAACCCCAACCCGGCTCTCCGCTGAATTGTTGGCCCCCCTGGACGCCGAAGAGCAGTTGATCGCCAACCTTTATGAGCGGGTCGGCCCCGCCGTGGTCCACGTCACCAGCCATGTCGTCCAGATGTCCTTCTTTTTCGGTGCCGTTCCCAGCGAGGGCACCGGCTCCGGCTTCATCATCGACCAGGACGGCCACGTTCTGACCAACTATCACGTCGTCGAAGGAGCCGACCAGATCGAGGTCACCCTCTCCGATGAGACCCAGGTGCCGGCCCGGGTGATAGGCATAGATCCGCCCAACGATCTGGCCCTGTTGCGCATCGACGTGCCCCCGGAACAACTGTCCCCGGTCGACCTCGGCACTTCCGGCGAATTGCGGGTGGGCCAGCGGGCCATCGCCATCGGCAACCCTTTCGGCCTCGACCGTACCCTCACCGCCGGCGTGATCAGCGCCCTCGGTCGCCCGCTCCAGACCGGTGACGATAACGTGATCTTCAACGTCGTCCAGACTGACGCTGCCATCAATCCCGGCAACAGCGGTGGCCCCCTGCTCGATTCCCGCGGACGCGTCATCGGCATCAACACGGCCATCCGCCAGGATGCGGAAGGGATCGGCTTTGCCGTACCCGTCGACACAGTCCGCCGCATCTTGCCCGCGCTTAAAGAAAACGGCTACTATCCGCACCCCTGGGTTGGCTTCCTCGGCTATGAAATCACGCCGCGCCTGGCCCAGACTCTGGCCCTGCCGGTGGAAAGTGGCCTCCTGGTCGCCCGCCTTTACCGTGACGGCCCCGCCCTGGACGCCGGCCTGCGTGGCGCGCAAGAAGAGGTTATTGTGGGCAACCAGCGCATTCTTGCCGGGGGCGACATTGTCCTCGCCGTCGACGGCCTCCCCGTCGCCTCCTGGGACGACCTGAATGAGTACCTGGAGCTAAATACCCAGGTCGGGGATCAGATTGATCTGCGCATTATGCGTGATGGACGGGAGCAGACCATCGTCATGGAAGTGGCCGAGCAACCGTAAGCGCCCTTACCCGCTTTCGGCGGTACAGGGCGTTCCCCAGCCGCCAAGTAACCAGCAGGCCATGCCCGTCTCCTTCCAGGCCGCCGCGTCGACCCACGTCTCCGCTACCAGTAGATCCCAGTGCAGGTGGTTGCCACTGGAGAGACCGGTGGTCCCCACCTCCCCCAGCAGGTCACCCGGCTGCACCACCTGTCCCGGCCGGGCGTGTACGGCCGACATATGGTAATAGCCACTGTAAATCCCCAGCCCGTGGTCGATGATCACCGCGCCCCCCCGCACATACAACTCCTCTGCCAGCACCACCGTTCCCCCGGCCGCGGCAACCACCGGTGTGCCTCCGTAAGCGGCAAAATCCACTCCTTCGTGGTAAGTACTGTAAGGGCCACCGTTGTACGAGCGGCGGGCTCCGTAATTTGAGCTGAGGTGAAGGTAACTCTGCAGCGGCTCGCGGAAGGGCGCCTGCCATTGGGGCGCCGGCGAGCGTACCGACCAGATCTGGAACAGGCGCTCCCGTTCCGCCTGGATCGCTGCCGCGTCAATCTGGGCCGCTGCGCCGGTCAGGGTAACCTGGTCATAATCCCAGGTGCCCGGTACGAAACGCCACGGCTGCGACCACGCCGGGCCCCCGGCCGGGACAATACTCAACTCCGGCTCCTCCGGCCGGAAAAAAGCGCCGGTTGCGCCCAGACCTACCAGGTTTCCCCCATTGGCAAAGCTATCCCAGCGCGCACCGCCCAGTTTCACCGTCAGCGATAACGGTTCGCTTGCCGTCGCCCGGTAGGCCAACGCCCGGCCCGGTAGCGCCGGCACCGCCGACAGTTCCAGCGACGCCAGCCCGGCCGGCAGTTCGCGTGGAGTTGCGCTCCCACCCGGGATGAAAAGCGCCCGCTCGAATAGGGGGCGGTACGGGTGCCCGATCCCGTTCAGCCGGGCCAGCGCCCACGGATTCAGCCGGTGGCGCGCTGCCAGCCGCAACAACCCGCCCTCATCGCGCCGCAGAAGCAACCCCGGCTGTTCCGGCTGCGCGGCGGGCACCTGGATCGTGCTACCAATTGCCGGCTGCCGGTAAGGATTCGGGTGCGGGTTGGCAGCCTGTAGTGCCTCCCGCGACACGCCATAGCGCCGGGAGAGCGCGTCCCACGTGTCACCCACCTGAACGGGGTGCAGCAGCGGTTCCGCTACCTGGCTCTCAGACCCGTCCTGGGCCAGGGCCGGACCGGCGCTCGCTGCCAGCAACACGATCAGCAGTACAATCATCGTCCGGTGTTTCATGGCCCCAAGTGTAGCGCTGTCTCACTATTTCATCCACCGGCACTGGCCCGTATCATGCCTACCCAATAAAAAACCCCCGGCACCGCGAAGCGCCGGGGGCAGGAATAACCGGGAAGCCGTCAGTTGTTACTTGTTGCCGCGACCCGGATTATCTTTACTTTTGTCATTGCCACGGCCGGGATTGTCTTTGTCTTTGTCCTTGTCATTGCCCAGGCCCGGATTGTCTTTCTCGTTTCCCCGGCCGGGTGCCCGATCGAGGCCCGGTGGGTTCCCGCCGTCGCCCTCTAGCTGGGCATCGGCACCGTCGTTGTCTTTGTTCAGCCCCGGCGGGTTGCCCCCATTGCCCGGGTTTTCTTTAGCGTTGCCCCGGCCCGGCTGGACGTCCAGCTCCTGCCGGATCTGGCCCCAACCCAGACCCTCTTCGCGCATATCCATCACTTCCTCAACGGTCAGCTCCGCCTGATCCGCCAGGTTAAAGGCAAGCTCAATTTCGCCAAAGCCATTTCCGTCACAGAACCACGCCATGATCTCTTCGTAGTCGACCTCATACCGGTCTGCCAGATCGGCGGCGTGCGGGTGGGGGTCTGCACCCGTGCACTCCTCATCGTCTTGGTCTTCCTCGTCCTCCTCCTCGTCGTCGACTTCCTCCTCGTCGTCGATATCATCTTCGTCGTCGATATCGTCTTCGTCGATTTCGTCACACGCTTCCGCTGCCAGGAGGCCACTATTGTAGTCGTCAAGGGTCTCGGCGAGCATCACTGCTTCTTCCCAATCCACGTCCGGGTTGGTGCCCAGGGGGTGCGTCGCCAGCCATTCGTTAGCCTCGGCAATCGCCTCGATTGACTCGGCATCATTCTCCAGGTTCAGCTCCGCCGCAATCAGTTGATGGGCGAGAATATAGGTAACGTCACCTTGCGGCGGCGTGTTGAGGATAGCCAGCAATTCCTCCTGGCTGTAATTGGTTTCGCCCAGGGCCAATTGCTCAACGTCCCAATCAGAGGGATGGTTCTTCCAGTAGCCCTGTCCGTATGTACATGCCTCGCTGACCGCCTCGTCATCTTGCAGGGCCACCTGTTCCAGCACTGCGCCCGGCTCCATTGCCGCCAGGGCCGACCGGTTTGCGACCGGTTCACCTAAGCCGCTACCGCTACAAGCTACCAGGCCCACCGCCACGAAGATCAGCAAAAAGGGAATCCAACGCTTCCAATACATATTTCTGCCTCCATTTCACACTATTTGCGGATGTTACTCCCTACTATGCCACAAATGCTGGCAAATTCAAATAGGGTAATACCCCTACATAATGGCCAGAATGATAGGTAATTATTCCTATATTGATCGCAATGCGCGGCTAAGGCATAATCAGCCCATGATTGGCCAGACCATAGCGGACCGCTACGCCATTGAAGCAATTATCGGCCGGGGAGGCATGGGCACCGTATACCGTGCCACCGATTTGCAAACCCGGCAGCCGGTAGCCGTCAAGCTCCTCAACCTCGGCTTCAATCCCGGAGAACAGGTGCCAATCCGCTTCTACCGCGAATTCCGTGTGCTCACCCGCCTCGACCACCCCCACGTCGTCCGCGCCTACGATTATGGACAATTCCAGGGAGCTCCCTTCCTTGTGCTCGAGTTCTTGGAGGGACAGACCCTCAAGGAACTGCTCGCCGCCGGCCCGCTGGACCGGCCCCGCCTGCTGCACATTGCCCGCCAGATTTGTGACGCCCTGATCCACATCCATGCCCACTCGCTCATTCACCGTGATCTGAAACCGGGCAACGTGATGCTTCTGCCCCCGGCTGCCAATCCAGACGTGAAGCTGATGGATTTCGGCCTGGTGCGTCTGGCGCAGGCATCGGTACAGTTGACCCGGGAGGGTAGCACCCTCGGTACCTTCGCCTATATGGCACCAGAACAGGCCCAGGGGCTGCCCACCGATTTCAGCGCCGATCTTTACTCCCTGGGCATTATCCTTTACGAGATGGCCACCGGCCGGCCGCCCTTCGTCGCCGACAATCCGACCGCCGTGCTCCTCAAGCAGGTCACCGCGACCCCACCTTCCCCCCGCGTCTATAATCCGGCGCTGGACGAGCCCCTTGCCCGACTGATCCTGCAACTTTTGCGCAAAGAGCGTCGGCAGCGCGCCGCCAGTACCCGGCTGGTAGCCGACCGCCTGGCCCGGCTGGCCGACGGCAGCGAGGCAGAGGCAGCCGTGATTGCTCCCGTCGCCGATACCCCTCCCCAGGTACCCCTCATCGGCCGCGACGAGAGTCTCGAGGCGTTGCTCGAGCACTGGCAGGAAGTCCGCAATGGGCACGGCCGGGTAGCCGTGCTCTCCGGCCCGGTGGGCATTGGCAAAGACCGGCTCCTCACCGAAATGATCCTCAACGCCGGGCTGGGACCAGAGCAGGTCGTGCGGGGACGGAGCCTGGAGCACGGTGCCCTCGCCTACCAACCCTTTGTCGACATCCTGGAAGCGATAGTGCGGACCCTGCCCCCTTCCCGCCACCAGACCCTTTCCCCCCAACTGGGCCGGCTGCTGCCTGACCTGGGCGAATTGCCCGCCCTGCCTTCTCCCTCCGGCGCAGCCGAGTCGCGCCTGCGCCTCTTTGCTGCCTGCTGGCGTCTGATTCGCGAGTGGGCTGAAGACACGCCCCGCCTGATCGTCGTCGACGACGTCCAGTGGGCCGACGAAAATACGGTGGAACTCCTGGGCTATCTCGCCCAGCGGCTCGCCCAGACGTCGCTTTTGCTTGCCCTCACCTATCGCCCCGATGAGGTGGATCCGGCCGCACCCGTGGCGATGCTTCTCCGCGACTGGCACACCCTCGCCCAGGTGCGCGTGCTCGACCTTCCCCTGCTCACTCGCGACCAGGTCGCCACTTACCTCCGTGCCTGGATAGGCCAGGAACAGCTCCCCGCCTGGCTCGTAGACAGCTTCCACAAAGCCACGGGCGGAAATCCGTTCTTCATCGAAGAAACCCTGAAAGTGCTCGCCGCCGAAGGACAGGTGCCAGACCTTGTGCGGGCCGAAACCGGCCAGACCACGGCCATCGGCCGGCCGGGTGCGGGCCTCCAACTGCCCGATACGGTACTGGCCATTGCCCAGCGGCGCCTGCAGACCCTGCCGCAGGAGAAGCGGCAGTTGCTGACCCGTGCGGCCGTGCTCGGGCCGGAGTTTTCCTTCGATCTCCTCCAGCGGATGACCGGCGCCGCCGAGGAACTGCTCCTGGAGGACGTCGACTGGCTGCTCGCCGCCAACTTCCTCGAGGAGCTACCCCTCCAGGACGGAGAGGATCGCTTCGCCTTTCGCCAGGAAGCCCTGCGCCAGGCGCTGCTCCAGACCACCAGCCGGCGGCGGCGACGCCTCCTGCACCGCCAGGCCGGAGAGGCGATCCAGAGCACATACAACACCAATCACCCCCGTTTCTGGCCGGTGCTGGCCCACCACTTCGCCGAGGCCGGCCAGACTGCACTGGCCCTCAAATATTTCTCCCTGGCCGGCGATGGTGCCATGCGCGTTTACGCCAGTAACGACGCTGCCGGCCACTATGGGGCCGCCCTGGCCCTGGCCCGGGAGGCGGGCGCCGGCCGGATCCAGTGGCACCACCTCTACTCCCGCCGCGGGCGCGCCCTCGAGTTGGGCAGCCACTACCAGGCTGCCCTGGACAATTACCTGGAGATGGAGGAAGTGGCGCGCGAGCAAGAAGATGAGGAGTTGCTCCTGGCCGCGCTGCTGGCCCGCGCCACCATTCTCAATACGCCGACCCCGGTGAACGACATCCAGACCGGCCGCGAACTGGCGGAAGAGGCGCTGGCCCTGGCCTGCCGCCTTGGCGACCGGGCCGCCGAAGCCCGCGCTTACTGGAGTCTGCTCATCAACCGCTCCATCGGCGGGGCCGGCCGCTCCGCCGAGGCGATCAAATATGGCGAAGCCTCCCTGGCCATCGCCCGCGAGCACAATTTGCGTGAACAGATGGCGTACACCCTCAACGACCTGCACATGCCCTATATGGGCATCGGCAACCTGGAGCGTGCCCAGGCCGTCATCCAGGAAGCGCAGGCCCTGTGGCGCGAGCTCGATAACCTGCCTATGCTGACCGACAGCCTGACTGCGGCCGCCGGTTCGCGCTTCCTCATCGGCGACCTGGACCAGGCGCGCGCCCTCGCCGAAGAAGCCTGCGCCGTCAGCGAGCAAATAGACAATCTCTGGGGCCAGGCCTACAGTCGCTGGCCCATCGCCTACTACTGGCTGGAGCAAGGCGATTTCGGCCGGGCGCTCTCGGTAACCAAAGAGACCGTGCGGCTGGCGCGGGAGGCGGGCATGATTTACGGGCTGGTCACCTCCCTGGCAGACCTGGGCTGGATCTACGCCTTGCTGGGTGCCTACGAGCAGGCCCTCTATTGGGCGCGCGAAGCGGAGCGGGTGGTACAGGAGAGCAACTTCGGCATCGAGTTTTATCCCCACGCCATCCTCGGCCGGATCCACATCTTGCGTGGCGACCTGGACGAAGCTGCCGCTGCCCTCGCCCCTTACGGTGACAAGATGCGGCGCTCCGCTTCCTGGGGCGACATCTGGCTCCTGCTGGGCAAAATCGAGCTGGCTTTGGCCCGGGAAGACGTGGGCCGCGCGCTGGCCCTGGTTGCCGGCACGCTGGCTTATATGGACGAAGCAGGCATGGAAACGTTCCGGCCGGACCTGCTCAACTTGCAGGCACGTACCTTACTGCTTGCCCGTCGTCCCCTGGAGGCTCGCCAGGCTCTGGATCTGGCCTATGCGGGGGCGCAGGCCGTCGGCAGCCGGCGCTCCCTGGCCGGGGTATTGATCAGCCGCTACTGTCTGGAGCGGATGGCCGGGGAATCAGAAGTAGCCACTGCCGTCCGGGAAGAGGCGCGCCCGCTCCTGACCGGTATTCTGGAGAAGATAGACGACCAGGTACTGCACGCTTCCTTCCGCGCCAGGCCGGGTGTGGCAGCAATCCTGGGGGATGGGGATTAGGTGTTGGAGATCAGAGGGCGGGTAGCACTTCCAGGGCCAGGAGGGTCATATCGTCGTGCTGTTCCGCATCTCCCTGGAACGCAGCAAGTGCTGCAAAGGTGGCTTCACAACAACCCCCCAGTGAAAGAGTGGCGTGTTCGTGGAAAAGCGCTGCTAGTCTCTGCCGGTCAAATATCTCGCCCTGTGGCGAAAGCACGTCCGTGAGCCCGTCGCTATAGAGATAGAGGCGATCACCTGGAGCCATTACCCGCTCTGCATCGGCCAGGTTCAGGCTATCGGTCGGTAGAATGCCCAGCGCCGTACCGGACCCCTCCAGCTCGCTCCAGCCACCCGCGTGGAACAGGAACGGCCGGTCATGGCCGGCCCGCGCGTAACGTAGAGTCTGCGTCGCCGCATCCACAATGCCGTAGAAAATGGTGACAAACATCTCTCCCTCACCCAGGCGCAATAACAGGTCGTTCACCCGCGCCAGCACGGCCGCCGGAGAATGAGAGCGCCCGCTCTCCGCCAGTAGCAGGCTCCGGGTGAGTGCCATGTACAACGCGGCGGCCATCCCCTTGTCTGAAACGTCGGCAATCGCCACCCCGAACCGTCTCTCTCCCAGCGAGAAGACGTCATAAAAATCACCGCCGACCCGGCGGGCCGGCCGGCTGTGGGCCGCAAACTGAAATCCTTCTACGCTGGGGAAGGTCTGGGGCAGCATGCTCTCCTGTACCTGTCGTGCCAGCTCCAGCTCCCGCTCCATCCGCTCCTTTTGGGCCAGCGCCACTTGCGCTGCCTCCAATGCCGCCACCTTTTCCCGCAGGCGGTTGACCAGGCCGGCCCGCTGCAGGGCCAGCGCCGCCTGGTTGGCAAAGGTCTGCAGCATCGCCTTTTCGCCGGGCCCGAATGCGTCGTTCTGCTCGCTGTGTAGCAGGAGCACACCCACCCGTTCTCCCTGGGCCACCAGGGGCACCGCCAGCCCGGCCCGCAGGGCTGCCCCTTCCACGTTCGGATCGCGCGGTGTCACCCCCGGCGGCCACTGGTTGAATGCGTAGGGCACCCCCTCCGCCGCATCTTCCCACGCCGCCGGCGACACCGAGCGCGGCAGTCGTTCCGGCGCCCATCCGTGGGCGGCCAGCACCTCCGCCTGATCCGCCCTCAAATAGTAGAGTATCGCCCGGTCTGCACCACTCAGCTCACAGGTGTGGCGGCAGACGCGCAATGCCAGTTCGCCCAGACCGGTACCCGTGATCAGCGCCTCGCTCAGATCCTGGAGCGAAACCAGCGTCTGGGTCCGCCGCTGCAATACCTGGTAGGCGCTCTCCAACTCCGCCACGCGCCGGGCCAACGTCTCGTTACTCGCTGCCAGGGCTCGCTCGCTGGCACCCAGCAACTGGTACGTGCGCTGCAATTGTCCCTCCTCCAGCCGGAACAGGTCGGTTAACGGCAGGAAACCGCCCGCGGCCAGTTGTAGCAAATACTGTTCCAGGGGAAACGACGCGCTCTCGTCGCCGGCGTGGTAAAGGTCAAAGGCGGCGATGTGCCCCTTTCGCCCGCTATGCCTGCACGCCGGGCAACCTTCTGCCTGGTAAAAGCGCGGGGCGCTGGGCAACGTCAGGTCCGGATAGCGCCGGGCCACGGCTTCCAGGCGGCCCGGCAGCGGCGACACCTCCTCTTTGCACTCCGGGCACAGCGTGGGCCACCGCTGGACGGTCAGGACCCACAGCACCGCGCCCGCAGCCCGCCCGGCCCCAACCGTCTCCGCCAGGGAACGCACCACTGCCTTCCCCCGGAAAACCGTATCCATCTGGGTCAGGACCGTGTGACCGGCAGCCGCGGCTGCCAGTACGGCCGGGATCGTGTCTACCTCCAACCGTTCCACCACCACCATTGGTGGCTCGTCAAGGCACGCTTCCTCGATCAGGGCAGGATAATTCCCGCTCGCAGCGGCAAGATGGAAGGATACCTGCCGCTGCAGACGGCGCGGCAACCGCAGCACGTCTCGGCTCCCGGCAACCACTGCCCCTCCGCCTCGCGCCTCCAGCATCTCCCGTGCCAGAATCCGGAAAATCGTCGCCCGTCCGCTGGGCGCCACCCCGGCCTCGGCGGCATGGGGGCGGGGATCAAGCCCCGCCGTAACGACCAGCCCCGGGCCCGCCGCCACCATCTCCGCGAAGCGCGGCTCCAGCTCCGGCAGATGGATGAAATCATTCAGGCCCAGCATCGGCTAACGGCGACGTTTTTTGCGCTTCTCCACTTCCTGCCGCTTCAGGCAGACAGTGATGGTCTCCTCCCCGCCAGGTCCCAGCGCCAACTCAAAGACCGGGCTGACTTCCAGTGCCAGCAGCGCTTCGCTATATTCCACCCGCGCTGCTTCCGGTTCACTATCGACAAAGACACCTTCCCGGGCCGCAACATTTGCCACACCCGAGCGCCCATCTTCCTTCTCGAATTCAATCGCCTCCCGCTCCTCTTCCAGTAATGTGTAATAGACAGGCGTCAGTTCGTTGATTACCTCCCACGTCACCTGGTAAGCCTGGTCTCCGTCGTTTTGCCAGCGGTACGTGACGACGACAGCGTCCTCTTCCAGCCGGTACTGTTTGCGCAGCGTGACGTCTGCCGTCACCGCCCGCGTATAGGCCGGCCCATCACCCGTCATCTCCACGTCCTGCATGGCGCCTGCCCCCTCCGCCACGTCCACCGGATTGCCCGCCGCATCACGCATTTCGATCATGTCCACCAGGCCCCGCCGCTGGGCCGGCAGCACCGGCGTCTCGCCCGAAAGGTACATTTCGCGGGTAAGTAGCTCGAACGGTTCTCGTTCTCCCTCCCAGACCCATTCGGGAAGATATTTGCCCATGCGGGTCGGCGCGCTTTCCGCCGTCAGCCGCGCTTCCGGCACGATCGCCTGGGGCCTGTAATCCTCGGGAAACCAGAGGCGGTAGGGCAGTGGGTCTGTCTCAGGCAAGAGCGCGTCCGCCTTGTACGGATCCCGGATGACCGCCCGCTGGTTGCCCACGTATTGCGTACCCGAAATCAGGTCGAACCAGTAGAGGAGACGCCCGCCGGCCGGCGTGGTTACAATCACCTGTTCCCCATCGCTCAGGATCCACTCGTCGTATCCGTCATGGTTCACATCCTCTACCAGGGAGAAGGCCTCCGGCTGCAGCGCCCACCGTGCCGCCGCCATCAACACCCATGAAGCCACCGCACCGTCCCAGCCGCGGTACCCCTCACCTCCAATGCCGACACACCCAAACTCATACTGGTGGCTCAGGTAATTATTCAGCCCCTCTCTCAGGAACTTCCGGGCCGGCGCTTTCTTGGCAATCCCATCTTCGTCCAACTCCTCTGTCAGCGCCTTTAGCGCCTCCCGGATCTCGGTAAAGAATTCCCGGTAATGCGCCAGTTTGGGCGAGTTTTCGTTAAAATCAAACCAGTTCTCATAGCCCGGCTCGTGGTAGGGACGCTCCGGATTCTCCAACGCCAGATCCATCCAGGTGGCGCTGCCGTCAGGAATCGGGCTCAGATTCCCGGCCGAAGGAGGCGCATTCGTCAGGTGAATCAACTGGATCTCCGGTAACGCCTCCAGCAAAGAAAGCACCTGGTCGAGACGGTGCCAGGTCTGGTTGGGCACGACGCCCTCCTCCCAGCCCCACATGCCCAGGGCCTCGGCATCTTCAGCATAGACCAGGCAATGATTGTGGGCATTCGGTTGCTGGGCCCGTCGCATTAAATATTGCTGGAGCTGCGCCGGCCGGCCAAACCAGACCGCCAAGTTAAAGAGGTCCTTCAACTGCTGGTCGTCGTAAACCAGCGTCAGAATATGGGCGTCGACCTGGCTGGTCACCACTACCGGCTCCGCCAGCCGCGCCTGCGCCAGGATATAATCCTCGACCAGGGTAAAGCGATAACCGGCGCCGGAGATAATCGGCAACAACGACTGGCGCCAGCTCCGTTCCGGGTTCCAGAAGGTCACCGGCGTCACGCCGAACGTTTCATGTAGAACCTCCTGGTGAAACTCAATCTGGCGCGCGTTATCCCAATCGTCCGAAGCATAGGGCACGTTCTGGGCGTACGTCGATCCCAGCAGTTCGAACTGGCCCGCACGCAATCCTTCCCAGATCAACTGTAATGGCTCAGGATCGAGCCACTTCAGGGCATCGATCAACGTGCCCGAAATCTGGATGTTCACGGGCAACGTGGGATGGGAACGCAATACGCGTAACAGGCCCCTGTAGGCAGTGCGGCTACCGATTAGCGCCTGTTCGCTCAAAGACTGATTCAGGTGAAAGATAAGAGGAATATGGAGTGGCATAGGCTTTAGGGCTCACTTCATTGTTATCGAGAAAGAAGGATCAGCAAACATCCCTATTTTAACTCGCTTCGCCACAATTCCAAAAAACCGGTAGAATTCTGGGTACTTTACAGGAGGTCGGCCGCCAATATTTACCATATCAGGAAGTCAGCCGGCGGCGTAATGGAGAAGGTTCATGAACAAGTCTCTGCCACTGCTTTTGACGCTCCTTTTGCTGGCCATCTTCGCCTGTTCGCTGGGCGAAGAGACACCGCCGGCGGCGACCTCCCCGGCCGTGGAAACGCCGACCCTCGCCTCTGAGGCGGCCACTTCCCTCGTGCCCGCCTCGGCCACGCCCCCGCCCGCCATCGTAACTGAGCTACCCCCCACTGCGACCCGGTTGCCGCCGGCAACGGCGCCCACCACCCCGGCTACGCCCACAGCCACCACGCCTTCCGGACCGGCGACGGAGCGCATCGTCTTTGCCAGCGGCGCCACCGGCGCCACCGTGGATGGCGAAGTAGGCGCCCTGGAAAGCGACCGCTACCTGCTGCGGGCCGTTGCCGGCCAGATACTGTCGGTGCGCGTGACCACGCCGGGTACCGCCACCATGCTCCTCTCTATCCAGGGCGCCGGCGGCACGCTCCTCAAGCGAGACGCCGTCGGGGGGCCTGCCTGGAGCGGGCCGCTACCGGCCACCGAGGATTACATCATTGTCGTCCGCACCGCCGGCGAAACCACCGGCGCTGCCTATACCCTCCAGGTCGATACGACACCCCTGGCCGCACCGGCCCCGGAAAGGATCACCTTCGCCGCGGGGGCCACTTCTGCCTCAGCCGAGGGAACGCTGGCTGCTCAGGGAGGTGTCAGGCAATATCTGCTGGCAGCACAGGCCGGGCAGCGGATGCAACTGCAAGTAACCTCAGATGCCCCGGGCATCGTCGTCTACTCCTTGCGCGATCCTGCCGGCCAGACGCTGGCCGTTACCACCGACCCCACCCCTCTGGTCGCTTTCCTGCCTGAGACGGGCGATTACCTGATCACCCTGACCACTCACAATATCGCCCCGGCCGTGGCTTACACTCTTTCTGTGGAGGTTGTCGACGCCGGCACCCTCCCCGAACCGCAGCGTATCGTCTTCGAACCCGGCGCCACTGCTGCCGCCGTCGCCGGCACCCTCCCCTCCGGCGGCAGTCGGAGCTATATCCTTACCGCCCTCGGCGGCCAGACAATGACCCTGGACCTGACCGCCCAACCGGCCGGGGCCTTAAACATTTTCGTGGAAACCGAGGGCGGCGCCTTCCTCACCGCGGGTACCGGCGAGGCGCCCCTGTCCCTCACGCTGCCGTCAACCCAGGATTACCTCTTGATCCTGACGAGCCCCTTCGCGGCCCCGGCTGTAACCTATGAGCTGGCGGTTGAAATTGAGTAGGATGCCCGGACGCTTGCAAGAAACACTGGATTGGGCACAATAGAGCAACACATCGACGATCGAAGAGGTAGACCTATAACCAGCAGATGGCGAATGAACTCCTACAGGAAGTTTCCTGTCCCAATTGCCAGAACCCCATAGATATTCGCGAGCACGGCCGGTACATCGTCTGTGATGCCTGCAGCAGCCACTTTATCCTGCGGGGCCGCCTCTGCCCCAACTGCAACACCTACCATTCCTCAGCAAAACCCTTCTGTGGCGCCTGCGGGACCGCCATGGAACGCGTCTGCCTCCACTGTAACACCAACAATTGGGCCGGCGACGAATATTGTAGCCGATGTGGGAAGGCGATGGATATCTTTGAGCTGCTGGCCCTCCAGCATAAGGATACGCGGCGGGAGTATCTGGCCCGTCGCCACCGACAAATCCGCAGCCTGCGTAAACGAGAAGACGAAGCATCCCGGAAACGAATGGCGGAGCTCGAAGCGCTCGCCGCCGCCTACCAACAGGAGCAACAACGCCTTCTGGCTCTTCGGCAGGAAGAGGAGAAACAGATGCTGAACGTCGCCCTTGGTGCCGTCAGCATCTTCATTTTCCTTGTGTTGGCTTATACCATGATCACGGTCCTCGCGCCGTAAGCCAATGCCCTCACCCGCCCGCAAGAAGCTCAACTACGAGATCAGCCTGCCCGCTTTCGACGGCCCCCTGGACCTACTCCTGCACCTGGTGGAGCGTGACGAGCTGGACATCACCGTCATCTCCCTCGCCCGCGTCACCGACCAATACCTGGCCCAGGTCGAACACCTTCAGCAGGACAAGATCGACCACCTTATCGACTTCCTGGTGGTGGCTGCCCGGCTGGTGCTGATTAAGAGCCGTGCCTTGCTCCCCAGCCCGCCGTCGGCAGCCGCAGACGCCGAGGAAGAAGATCCGGCCGACGCCCTCATCCGCCAGCTCCGCCAGTACAGGCAATTCAAACAGGCAGCCGCCTGGCTCCAGGCCCGCAACCAGCAAGGCCTGCGCACCTATTTGCGCGTGGCCCCACCCCCGCGCCTCGAAGCGAAACCTGACCTGAGCGATCTCACCCTCGCCGCCCTCACCGCCGCCCTGCGCCAGGTGCTGGCCCGTGCCGAACAGCAGCAAGAAAGCGTGGAAGTGGTCCAGCCCCGCCGGATTACCATCGAAGGGCAATTACGCCACCTGCGCTACACCTTGCAGCGGGAGCGCCGCCTTGATTTCCGCGCCCTGCTCACCCCCGAGGCTGACGCCGTGGAAGTGGCCGTCACCCTCCTGGCCACCCTCGAGCTGATCAAGCGCGAGGAGATAGTCGCTCATCAGACCCATCTCTTTGGTCCGATCGAGCTCGTTGCAACCGAAATGGGCGCAGACGGGGAACCCGCGCCTCAATCCACGGCAGCAACGCCAGCGCCGTAGCCGCCCCCACCCCATCAATCAGCACGTCCGCCACCCGGCCATTGCGCCCGGTGATTGGAATCTGGTGCAATTCGTCGCCGGCAGCGTAAGCCACGGCCACGAACAGGGCTGCCCATGGTTTGAACCCCGCCCGTCGCGCCAGTAACGCCAATAGCCCATAGGCAGCCAGGTGCGCGCCTTTCTTCACCAGCAGATCCCACGGACCATAGGAAGGAATCGCCCCTTTCGGCTGGTGCGAGAGCAGGAAGATCAGGGCCATCCAGACGATCAGCGGCGCCCACCGCTCCATAAAACCCAAAATGAAAGAACCATTCCTGTCCATCACCTCCATCGTAACCCAAATCCCCACCCCGGCAACCACATCCCTCCAATCTCCAATCCCCAATCTCCAATCTCCCACCATCCACCAATACCCAAAATCCGCAGAAACAGGTATGATAATGATGGGGCTCCGGGGCATACATCTTCCCGGATCCCGGCAATCGACAACCACTAAAGACAAAGGAGAGTGCCCCATGATGATCAAAGAGAAAGTAGCCGAGGCGCTTAACGAACAGCTCGTCAGCGAGTTCAGTGCCGAAGCCCAGTACCTGGCGATCGCCATTTATTTCGAGGAAGAAGTGCTGCCGGAACTGGCCGGTTTCTTCTTCAGCCAGGCCGACGAAGAGCGCATGCACGCCCTGAAGATCGTTCACTTCATGCTCGAAACCGGTGCCCGGCCGGTTGTTCCCGCCATCGGCCAGATGCAGACCGAGTTCGACGGCGCCGAAGAGGCGGTGGCCCTGGCCCTGGAACACGAAAAGAAAGTGACTGCCGAAATTGACAACCTGGTCAGCATCGCCCTGGACGAGCGCGACCACACCAGCAATAACTTCCTCCAATGGTTCGTGAACGAACAGGTGGAAGAAGTGGACACGATGACCAACCTGCTACAGACGATCCGCCACGCGCAGGGTAACCTGCTCTGGGTCGAGGATTACGTGCGCCGCAATCCCCAGCACGCGGATGAGGGCGGCGTTGCTGCAATGTAATAGCTCAGGATAGGGGCAACACCTGGCCTCTATCCTTTTCCCGGCGCCGGCCAGCGGAGCTGCCTGAGTGAACGAGAAACGCGTACTCCGCTGGCCGGGCCTTCCTTGCGCCACCTATGTATCAGGGTTACAAATAACTCATGGAACACTCCAGTCCCATTCGCCGCATTGCCATGCTCAGCGTCCACACCTGCCCCCTGGCCATGCTGGGCGGCAAGAAGACGGGGGGCATGAACGTCTATGTGCGCGATCTCAGCCGCGAATTGGGCCGCCAGGGGATCCAGGTCGACGTCTTTACCCGTTCCCAGGACGACTGCCAGCCGCGCATCAAGCACGACCTGGGTTATGGCGGGCGCGTTATCCATATCCCGGCCGGGCCGGAAACCCCGCTTCCCGTCGTCCAGGTGGGCGACTACCTGGAGGAATTTGTTGCCGGGGTCCTCGCCTTTGCCGAGCAGGAGCAGGCCACCTACGACCTGATTCACAGCCATTATTGGCTCTCTGGCCTGGTAGCGGAACAGTTACGCCGGGCATGGGGCGGCACCGTCCCCATCATCCAGATGTTCCACACCCTGGGCCACATGAAAAATCGCATTGCCACCGACGACAGCCAGCGCGCTTCCCCGGCACGGATAGCGGGTGAAAAGCGCGTGCTGGAGATCGCCGACTGTATTGTCGTCTCCACCCCGGCCGAAGAAGCCCAGCTAGAATGGCTCTACGGCGCCGACATGCGCAAGGTCACCGCCATCCCGCCCGGGGTGGACTTACAGCGCTTCCAGCCCATCGTCCCCGCCGTCGCCAAAGAGGTGATTGGCCTGCCCCTCGACCATCGCAACATTCTCTTCGCCGGGCGCATCGAGCCTCTCAAGGGCATCGATACCTTGCTCAGAGCCATGGCCCTCATCCAAAAACGGCGCCCGCGGGCCATCGAAGACGTCTGTGTGAGTATCATCGGTGGCGATCCCTGGAGCGATGATCTGGACGACGAGATGGCCCGGCTGCAAAGCCTGCGCCAGGAGCTAGGCATTCACGACCTCGTCACCTTTCTCGGCTCCAAGGACCAGGAAAAATTACCCTATTACTACTCCGCCGCCGAAATGGTCGTCATGCCCTCCCACTACGAAAGCTTTGGCCTCGTCGCCCTGGAAGCGATGGCCTGCGGCACCCCCGTTATTGCTTCCGAAGTCGGCGGCCTGGCCTTCCTCGTCAGAGACGACGTCACCGGCTTCCATGTCCCCAGCCGCGACCCGGAAGCCCTGGCCGGCAAGATCTACTGCCTGCTCACCGACGACGGCTGCCGCAAAGAGATGGGCCTCGCCGCCCACCAGCACGCCCAGCAATACGATTGGGCCCTCATTGCCGGGCGGATCATCGATCTCTACGGAGACCTGGCAGGTCTGAGACACCTGTCCGGTCTCTCTGCATAAGCTCAGCGCGCCGCCGTTGCCCCTTCGATCACCTCCACCCCACCCATATACGGACGGAGCACTTCCGGCACGACGATGCTGCCATCGGCCTGCTGGTTATTTTCGATGACGGCGATCATCACCCGCGGCAGCGCCAGGCCACTGCCGTTTAGCGTGTGCACGTAGCGCAGCTTACCGCCTTCCTCCGGCCGGTAGCGCACGTTCGCCCGCCGCGCCTGGAATGATTCGGTATTGCTGATGGAGCTGACCTCCAGCCACTCCTCACTCCCGGCCGCCCACACCTCCAGATCGAACTTCCGCGCCGCCGCAAAACCCAGGTCGCCGGTAACCATTTCCACCACCCGGTAACGCAGTTCCAGCGCTTTCGCGATGTCGATCGCATCCTCCACCATCTCGTCCAGATGCTCGTAGCTGGTCTCCGGCCGGGTGAAACGGTACATCTCCACCTTGTCAAACTGGTGCCCACGCTTGATCCCGCGCACGTCCCGGCCGGCGCTCATCTTCTCCCGCCGGAAGCAGGGCGTGTAGGCCACGTATTTCAGGGGCAGTTGCGCCTCCTCCAGGATCTCATCCCGGTGAACGTTGGTCAGCGCGATCTCCGCCGTGGCCAGCCACATGAAATCCTCTTCAGCGTCCCGGTAAATGTTGTCTGCAAACTTCGGCAACTGGGCTGCCCCCACGAAACACTCGGAGCGGGCCATAAAGGGCGGGTAGATTTCAGTGTAGCCGTTTTCATTGACCTGGTAATTGAGCATAAATTGGATTAACGCCCGCTGCAGGCGCGCGCCCCAGCCCTTGAGCAGGTAGAAACGGCTGCCGCTCAACTTCACCCCGCGTTCGAAGTCGATGATGTCCAGCTCCGGTCCCAGGTCCCAATGCGGTTGCGGGCTGAATCCTTCGAAGCGGGGTTCTGGCCCGTGCGCGTCGTGGACCACGTTGTGGCTGTCGTCCGGGCCAACCGGCACATCCTCGTGCGGGATATTCGGCACCCACAACATCTTCTCCTCCAGCGCCGCTTCCACCTCGCGCAGCGTCTCGTCCAGTTCGGCAATCTGCTCGCCGATTTCGCGCGTTTCATCTTTGGCATTCTCCGCGTTATTGCGCAGGGCGGTCACCTCCCTCTGCAGGGCATCCACCGGCTGGCCCGCGTCCTGACCCGCCTCGGCGCGCTGCAGGTCCGCTTCAAGCTTGCGCAGGCTCCCCATCCACCGCCCGATCTGCTTGGATGCCTCGTTCCGCTTCCGCCGCAGCTCCTCAACCTCCTGGATGATCTCCCGCCGCCGTTCGTCCAGGGCCACAATCTCGCCAATCGGCGCCACGTCATTCAGCTTCGCAATTTGCTCTTTCACCCACTCCGTCCGTTCCCGGATCAGGTTAATGTCAAGCATCATTCAACTCCTTTTGTAATCTGGGACCAATCATTCATCTCGTCTGCCCAGGAAATATACCAGGGCGACAATGGCCACAATCACGACAATGATCAGGATAATCGACACAATTAATACGAACACACCACCGATTGCTAAATTCATCACCATACCTCCGGCGCCATGACCATCTAACGACACAATCTACTCTCCAACAAAAAAGCCCCCTCATCGCCAGGACGAGGGGGCCCGTGGTGCCACCTGGTTTTTCCCATCCACAAGATCGTGGATAGGACTCATGGAACGCTTTAACGGGCGAACCCGGCCGGTCTTGTGCCTAGCATGGCTGTAGCCATGCCGCTTTCTCGACCGGCGACTCGCGGGTGGTCGGCCACCCGCACGGAGGGGATTTCAACTGGGAGGTTACCGGCTCGCAGCGACCGCCGGCTCTCTGGCAACCCGGCCCGTTTACTTATCTCCGTACCGTCATTGACATATGTAGATTGTCCATAGTATAAGCAGTGCCCCCGCCCATGTCAAACCCTCGACGGCAGAGTCCACGAACATGTTATCATTTGGAGCGCGGACGTCCCCGTCCGCCACGAGCCGGCGATACGCCCGCGATCCGTTTTTGACAGGCCATCTGGTAAACGGGAGCACTCAGTTTTCTGATAGGTGTCTGTTTCTGCCGGCAAGAGCCAGAATCAGGAGCAGACCGGCCCCATACCAGGGCCGCCCGCAAATCGCCTCCGGACTGGCCAGAATGGCACCGAGGAGCAAGAGAAAAGGAATCAAACCTGCAACCAGCAGGACTGCGCCGCGCAGCAGCCGGCGGCGACGCAGGGCCCGGTACTCGCTACCCGTTAGCCGGACCGTCACCCGGCCCCTACCCGCACACGCCGGGCAATCGACAATCTCCACCAGGTCGGGCACCAGCAACTGTCCCTCCTCCATCAGCGCCTCTTCTCCCTGCCAGGAAAACGCCTCGGTGAACAGGTGCCCGCTCTGGCTCTCCTGCAACGGCCGCTCCACAATCCCCTCGCCCCGGCAGGCCGGGCAGCGCCGCCTGACCTCCACACCTTCCTTCCCTTCCTGCTGCACCATCACCACTCTCTACTTGAACCGCATTCCTCACACTATACGTTATACTATAACATATTATCGCCCCCCTTTCATTAACGAAATACATATTGTCAACAACACCGGAGACTGGTATAATGTCGCAGCGTTGCCACCCTAGCTCAATGGCAGAGCAATCGCTTCGTAAGCGATAGGTTTCGAGTTCGACTCTCGAGGGTGGCTTTCTTGAATAATCCCAGCACCCTGGCCCACCAGGGTGTTTTTTTTACCGGCATATGAGCCAACACAAACCGATTGTCTTTGGCGTGGCAGGGGGCACAGCATCCGGCAAAACAACCGTTGCCCGCACAATTCTCGACGCTGTCGGCGCGTCCCAGGTCGCCTATCTCGCCCACGACGCTTACTATCGCGATCGTCGCGACCTGCCTCTGGAAGAGCGGGCCAGCCTCAACTATGATCATCCCAATTCGCTGGAAACGGAGCTGTTGGTCACCCATGTCCGGGCCCTGCTCGCTGGGGAGCCGGTACCCGTACCCATCTACGACTTCACCCACCACCGGCGGACCGAGGAGACCACTCTGGTGCGCCCCAGCCCAATTATCCTGGTCGAAGGCATCCTGATTTTCACCGACCGCGCGCTCCGCGATCTGATGGATATCAAGGTCTACGTCGATACCGATGCCGACGTGCGCTTCATTCGCCGGCTGCTGCGCGACATGAATGAGCGTGGGCGCTCCCTCGATTCGATCATCAAACAATACCTGGAGACCGTCCGGCCGATGCACCTGGAATTTGTGCAGCCGAGCAAGCGCTACGCCGACGTAATCATCCCCAAGGGAGGATTGAACAAAGTGGCTCTGGACATGGTCGTCGCTCGCCTTAAGGATCTCCTTCGCCGGCGGGCACCTCTCTGAACAGACAACCATTTTCCGGATTTATGGCGAGCAACGTCCACCTGGGCACCGGCCACCTCTTATGCTCAGCGGCTACCCATTCTCTGTTTCGCAAACCCGTTGCCTGTGCTACAGTTAGCCCATGACCAACTACATCCACATTTACGAGGTGGGGCCCCGGGATGGTTTGCAAAACGAGGCAACCCACGTTCCCACGGAGCAGAAACTGCGCCTGATTGAAGGGCTGGTCGCTGCCGGCCTGCCCACCATCGAGGCCACCAGCTTCGTCCATCCCAAAGCGGTGCCCCAGATGGCGGATGCGGATGAAGTAATGGCCAGCGTAACCGGTAATTACGCCGGTGACCGCGTCTCTTTCGTCGGCCTGGTGTTGAATGAGAAAGGCTACGATCGCGCCCTCGCAGCCGGCGCCCGGCGCATGGCCTACGGCATCGCCGTCAGCGAGACCTTCAGCCAGCGCAACACGCGCATGTCGACGGCCGAGGCCTTCGCCATCGGCCAGCGCCTGGCCGCCCGTGCCCGGGCAGACGGGATCTGGTTTCGCGTCTATTTGATGACCGCCTGGGTCTGCCCCTTCGAAGGGCCGGTCAACCAGCGCAAAGCGCTGGCTTATGCCCGTCGCGTCTGGGATCTGGGCATTGACGAACTGGCCCTGTCAGACACCATCGGCCACGCGGACCCGCTCCGAGTGGGACAACTGGTGGAACAGACGGCGCGCCACACCGGCATGGAAAATCTCGCCGTGCACCTCCACGACACCCAGGTGCTGGGACTGGCCAACGCGACGGCCGCCCTCTCGGCCGGCGTTCGCATCTTCGACAGCAGTGTCGGCGGTCTGGGAGGTTGCCCGTTTGCCCCCGGTGCCGCCGGCAACCTCGCCACCGAAGACCTGGTCTTTCTCGCCTATAAGATGGGGCTGGGTACCGGCGTCGATTTCAACAGGCTATGGGACGTGGTTGAGCTGGCCGAGCAGATGGTTCAGCGCCCCATCGGCGGCCGGATCCGCGATTGGTGGGAAGCCCACGCGGACGAAGAACCGCAAATTGCGATGCTCTAAAGCAGGGGATGCTTATCTTCCCGATTACCTGAAAGTGGGTACCAGGCACCCTCGCGTCCGCGAACCACGTTCATGCGCGTTGAGACGGGGGCACACCCTGGGTTCGGGCGTCCCTTGCTTCACTCCCCTGCCGCCACTCCCGCCCCAAGCAGCTCCTCGAAACGATGCAACTCTTCCGGCGTGTTATAGGCGTGGAGCGAGAGGCGCAGATTAGGCTTGCCGGCCGCGTCCCAGCGCTTGGAAATCGTCACCCCGTGCAGGGCCAGGTAATTGACAAGCGCATCGGCTGCCTCGTCCTCCAGGCGCGGATCAAAAGTGACGATCGGCCCGTGACCCGGCGGCGTCACGACTTCATAACCCCGCCGTTCCAGCATGGCAATCGCCTCTGCAGCCAGCGCCGTGGTATGGCGGTCAATTTGGGCCACATCCAGTTCCTGCAGCAGGCGCACGCTCTCGCGTACACTCAATAACCCCAGCGCATTGGGGGTACCCATGTGAAAACGGCCGGCGCCCGGCTGGGGGGTCAGGTCATACTCAAGCCAATTCCGGAAGTTGACGCTAGCGTTCGGTCCCAGAGGGTACGGGTCCAGGGTCCCCGCCAACGCAGCCTTCACGTAGAGAAAGCCGGTGCCCGGCATGGCCAGCAACGATTTCTGTCCACCCGTTGCCAGGACGTCAATGCCCATCGCCTGTACGTCAAAAGCCATATGCCCGATGGCCTGAATCGCATCCACCACGAAGATGATGCCCCGCTCGCGGCAGTAGGCGCCAATCGCCTCCAGGTTGGTGCGCTGCCCGCTGAAGAATTGGATTGCGCTGGCAGCTACCAGCCGGGTTCTCTCGTCCGCCAGCCCGGCCAGCGTCTCCAGCGTCAGCCCACCGTTCATAGCCGGAGCCTGCCGCACCTCCACCCCCTCTCGCTCCAGGGCCAGCCAGGGAAACGCGTTTGACGGGAATTCAAGCTCGCAGAAGAGTACGTTGTCCCCCTCTTCCCAGGGTATGGCCCGGGCCACCGCCCCCAGCCCGGCGGAAGTCGTCGTAATCGGCACCACCTCTTCGGGCCCGGCGGCGTTAATCCAGCCGGCAATTTCCGACCGCATCAATTCGGCAGCAGGCACCACCTCCTCCATGAAGAACGCCGTCGGCCGGCTGGCCAGTTGCGCCGCCGCCCACTCCACCTTGCGCATCGTGCGCCGGGGCAAGGGCGAAATCGCTGCATGGTTGAAGTAGATCTGATTGGCACTAAGAGGGAATTCCGTCTCGCGTAAAACCTCAATATCGTACATTTTCTCCAAAAAGAGATTGGAGACTTGAGATTAGAGATCGCCTGGTCAACTCTGGGGCCAATCTCCAATCCCCAATCTCTAATCCCTAATCTCCATTTTCCGGACAACTGACAGTCACATCGCGATACAGCAAGAACCACTCGGCCAGCGTTTCGTACCGGTCCCGGGGATGGTCAATCCGGCCGATCTCCAGATTCTGGACTGAGTCGCTGACCGCGTAAGTATAGACGTGCTGGTAGAGTGAAAGAGCCGGCAGGGCCTGGTTGAAGTACTGGAGGAAGGCATCGTAAAACGGGCGCCGTTCGCTTACCTCCCAGAGCTGGCGGGCCTGTTCCAGCGCCTCGCTCGCCCGGCGGCTGTTCCAACCGGCATAATTCTGGCCCCGGACCAATGCCTCCTGGCTCCAGAAATCGTAAAGGTCAGGGTCACCCGGCGGGCGCACCTCGGTCAGCGCCACGTCAAAAGCCCCCTCACTCAACGCCGTGGCATACGCCTCTCCCGCCACCGGCCGCAGTTCGCTCGCCACCCCTACCTCCGCCCATTGCGAGGCAATCGCATCCGCCAGCGCCCGCTGCCCGGGCGCGTCCACGAACAGCAACCGCAGCGAGAGCAATTCCCCATCCTGCTGCCTTATCCGTTCACCCTCGCCCAGGATCCAGCCAGCACCTTCCAGAAGCTGGGTAGCAGAGAGCGGCCGGCTGCCGTAAAGGGTGAGCAAACCCGGGTTATAGGCCCACGAACCGGGCAGGTAAGGGCCCTGCAAAGGAATGCCCTGGCCGTTAAGCGCCTCGTCGAGTAATTGTTCCCGGTCCAGCGCGTATCCCAGGGCATGGCGCACATCACTCTGGTCCAGGGCCGGCGCCCCCTCATTCCCCAGGTTAAAGAGAAGCTGAGTGTAGCGGGGCAAAGGCGCCGAGTAAAGGCGCGTGTGCGGCAGGGCCGCCACCTCCGGCAGGACCGGCGGCGGCACATTGTTGATCGCCTGTAGCTCTCCCGCCCGGTAAGCGTCCAGTAAGGCCGTAAAATCCGGGTAGAAGCGAAACTCCAGGCTGTCCAGCTCCACCCCCTGGCGCCAGTAACTGGGATTGGGCAGCAAGTGCAGGCGCCCGCTCCGGCGCCAGTTGCTGTCGGCCGGAACCATGAACGGTCCCGTACCCACCGGGTGCTGGTTGAAATCGTGGCCGGCGATTTCTCCGGGCGGCACATCTCCCAGCAGGTGAGCCGGCAGGATCCCGCGCGTGGTAGCATCCAGGAAAGGTGAATACGGCTCGGGCAAGGTAAAGGTAACGGTGTTGTCGCCCTGCTGTTCGATCGTGACCGGCTGCCACATGGCGCGCAACCTGGCCGGGGCCGGGAACGTCTCATCCTGGAGCAGGCGATAGGTGAAGACGACATCCGCCGCCGTCACCGGCTCCCCATCGTGCCAGGTCACACCTTCCGCCATTGTGAATGTAACCGTGCGCCCCTCTTCCCCCACCTCCCACGATGTGGCCAGAGCCGGTACCAGCTCTCCCTGCTCATTATAGCGCGTCAGACCATCAAAAATTAGGCTGACCAGCTCCCGATCCACCAGATTGTCGCCGGCCAGCAGCGGATTCAGGGTCCGTGGCGCGCCTACCACCCCTTCCGCCAGGCTCCCGCCGGCAGCCGGAACCCGGGTTGAACAGAGGCTGGCGGTCTGCACCTGGTAGGAGAGGAGAGACAGAACCAGTCCCAGGCAAACGATAGCCAGCAATAATTGCCAGCGAATATTTGGCTTTGTGCGCATCTAGAGGATAGGGGCAATTGGCAGGCCACCGCCGGATTGGAATGGCACATCCGGCTGCAGCGACCTGCCTTGCGGCTGGCTTACGCCGCCTGACCCCAGGCGATAAAGGTAAGCAGGGTCACGACAAAGAAGGCAATCGAGAAGTAAATAGTCAGCGTGTGCATTGTCTTCTCGACACCGCGCTTGGTGCGGTAGCCGCCGCCTTCGCCACCGCCACCGCCCATAAAACCACCCAGGTCAGAGCCCTTGCTCTGCATAAGGACCAGGGCGATAATTACGACGGCCAGGATGATTTCGGCAATGCTCAAATAGGGGGCTAACGGTTGTAGATCCATATATTAAACCTCTTCAATTCTCCAGCTCTATCCTCGAGCTTCTTGTAATTCACTTCGCGATCTACTGGCAAGAGAATTACCTGTTCCTGTTGCCAGCATTCAAACGTGGCATTATAACATTCCAACTGCCTGCGGTCGAATTCGAGCGCAATCGCCTTAACCGGAATTCATGTTAGCTGAAAACAGATTATCGCTTTTGGCAGGCAGAACCGGTAGCAATCACATTGCTCTCCTGCCCGCCTGTGATAAACTAGCGCGCGCGTACCTGCCGGTAATCGCCCGTCAACTGGGAGGGAAGGAAAGCGTTGTTTCCTGGCAAACCTGCCAGGATGCTGGCTGGCCCACCCACCGATTAGCGGCCACTGTCTCAAGGAGCATCGCGATTGATTAGATTAGAAGAGGTCACCAAGCGTTACTACTCGCTCGTGGCTGTGGACCACGTCTCTTTTACCATTCCCCGGGGGGAGGTGGTGGGCATCCTGGGGCCAAATGGCGCCGGCAAGACCACCCTCCTTAAGTTAATCGCCGGCTTTCTCAATCCTGACGAAGGCACCATTCGCCCACAAGGCGGGGCATGGCCGGCTATCGGTTACAAGCCGGAACGGTTACTCTTCCCGAACCAGTTGCGCGTGCGCGCCTATCTACAGATGGTCGCCCGCTTGAGCGACCTGCCGGCAGCCCAGATCGATGATGCTGTCGCCCACAGCCTGGCCCAGGTCAAGTTGACGGCAGCCGCCGCCAAACGAATCGGGAATTGTTCCAAAGGGATGCGCCAGCGCCTTTCCCTCGCTCAGAGCCTCCTGGGACGGCCACCCCTCGTGCTGCTGGATGAGCCCTCCAACGGCCTCGACCCCGAGGGCCAGGCAGATATCTGCCGGCTGATTGAGCAGTTGCGCGCCGCCGGGCAGACGGTGTTAATGAGCAGCCACCAGCTCCCGGAAGTAACGCGGGTCTGCACTCACCTGATTATTTTGAACCAGGGCCGGATCCACTTCCGGAGCAGTATGGAGCAGGCCCTGGCGCTACGCCCCTACGTTACCATCCATTCGGATCGCGACCTGAGCCCGCTGACCACCGTCCTGGGCGCGCTCCACCCGCAAGTTGAAGTCGACGGGAACGCGGTGACGCTCGTCGACGATGCCATCGGTATGCGCCGGCACGTCCTCAGCGTCCTGGTTGGTACCGGGTATGACGTCGTCCGGGTGGAACAGAAGCGGGCAACCCTGGAAGAGATTTATGCGGAGGCGGTACAATGGCACGAAGAATCCTGACGTTAAGTGGTTACCTCTTCCGTAGCCTCTTGCTCAGCGTGGCCGGTATAATCTACTTCTTGCTCGGTCTCGCCTTCTGGCGCATCTTCTTTGATCCGGGCCAGGGCACACCGGAAATGGCCTATTACATTCTGGTGATCGGCGTCTTTGGTGCGGGAATCACGTTCCTCGTAACCCTCTCCGTCGCCGGTCGCGCTCACGGCGCGGCCAATTATCCCCTGCTCGCCCGTCTCCCCAGCCGGGTTGAACATCTGACGGCCACCTTGATCAGCGCCCTCTTCTTTTCCCTGCTGGTGCAAGGGCTGCTCGCGCTGCTGGCTCTGTTTCGCGGGCCCGTGTTCGATCTCGGACGGATGGCGGAAATCCCCCCCCTCTGGCTCTCAGTAAACATCCTTGCCGCCGTCCTCGCCCTGCACGCCTCGGACCTGGTCGCCGCCAGTTGGTCGCGCATCGCCGTCTTCGGCTCGCTGGCCGTGCTCCTCTTTGGCCAGGAGGTTACCCCTAGCAACATCGAGTGGCTCACCATGCGCATCTCCCGCATAGGAAGCTGGTTCATGAGTACGGGCTGGGTCGGGATCGGGGATCTAATCAACAGCCTCGGCCGCTGGCTGCAGACCGGAGGAGCGGAGACCATCGGTGCGCTGCTGGGCCTGGTTTTCTGGCCCTTCCACGTGATCTCGGACGCGGTGATTGCCGGCTATTTCCGGCCGGCGCAAGCCCTGGCCCCGGCCGTCATCCTGCTTTACGCCACCCTCCTCTTCATGTTGGCCGCCGACCTCTTCGCGACGAAGGATCTCTACCTCGTCGAACACTGACACTGATCCGGGAAACCTCCCGGCGCGCACGTCGCAACAATAGCTGGACCCGCTCTATCAGCCCGGCTCGTCCTCTTCCTCTTCCTCCACCGGCGCATCGGGGAAGTAGCGCCGGTTAAGGGCAGTAGCCAGGCGCCGGGCCGCGTTGGCCGGAAGCCCGGTGGCGAAGTTTCCGGCACGGGCGCCGTAGGAGAAGCCAATTACCTGTTCTTTCTCATCATAGGCGAAGGGGCTGACGTGCTCCAATGCATAAGCGTCGGTAGCACCAAGGAAGAAGAAGGGCCGGTGAACGACCAGCGTTTCGTCGTCAATCAGCAGCACCTCACGCTCTGCCATGTAATATTGCCACCAGCGCCAGATGCTGCGCCCCAGCCGGAACCAGATGTAAGCCCATATCAGCAGGATGATCACCCAGACAATAATGAAGCCCAGGCTCAGTACGCTGATGTCGGTCCCAAATAGCAGGGAGATCATCCACCCGGTGACACCCAGCCAGATTAGCAGCAGAACCGAGTATATAGTGAGAAAGGGAAGGTTACGGCGGACGGGGAAGACCACCTTAAGCCGCTCGCCGTTATCGTCAAAGGATACGTCTTCTATCTGGGGAAAGATCACAGGTACTCCAGTTTTTGGGCCGCAGCGGTCAACTCCTCTCGAAACGCCGGATGCGCAATGTTAATCAACTCCCTTGCCCGCTCCCGGATAGACTTGCCGTAGAGGGACGCCACCCCGTACTCCGTCACCACAAAGTGCACGTCGTTGCGGGTGGTAACCACGCCGGAGCCTTCGTAAAGGGTGGGCACAATCCGGCTGATCGTCTCATCCCGGGCCGTGGATAGGAAGGCAATGATCGGTAAGCCGCCTTCGGAGCGCGCGGCACCACGCACGAAGTCGACCTGCCCACCCACCCCGCTATAGAGGCGCGGTCCAATGGAATCGGCATTGACCTGGCCCGTGAGGTCCACCTGGATGGCCGAGTTGATCGCCACCATTTTCTTGTTCTGGGCAATATTAAAGGGATCGTTGACGTAGTCCGTCGGGTGCAACTCGATCAAGGGATTGTTGTGCACGAAATCATAGAGACGCTGGCTGCCGAAGAGGAAACCGGCGATGATCTTCCCCTGGTGGAACGTTTTACGGCTGCACGTGATCACGCCAGATTCCACCAGATCGATCACCCCATCCGAGAAGAGCTCCGTATGGACGCCCAGATCCTTATGGTTGCCCAGATGCTGCAGCACCGCGTCCGGAATGCTGCCGATGCCGGTCTGGAGAGTGGCTCCATCGGGAATCATGTCGGCAATATATTCTCCCACCTTCAGGTGTTTCTCCGTGCTCCCGCCCTGCGGCGCCTCAGGCAAGGGATAATCCACCTCTACAATCTGGTCCACCCGGCTGATGTGGATAAAACTGTCCCCCAGGCAGCGCGGCATCTGCGGGTTTATTTCGGCGACAATAATGCGGGCTGCCTCCGCTGCCGGCTTGGTGGTGCCGACCTCCACGCCGAAGCAGCAAAAGCCATGATCGTCGGGCGGTGAAAGCGAAATGAGCGCCACGTCGAGAGGCAGGACCGTCCGAAATAGTCGCGGAATTTCAGAGAGAAAAGCGGGCGTGAAGTCCGCCAGCCCGGTTTGCACCGCCTCGCGCACGTTGTGGCCGATGAACAGGGCATTGACGCGGAAAGCATCCTGATATTCGGGGGCTGCATAGGGCGCGTCGGCAAAAGTCAGGATATGCGTGATTTCGACGTTACGCAGTTTGGAAGCGCGACGCGTCAGCCCGCCGGTGAGTTCTTTTGGGACGCCGGCACCGCCGCCGATGTAGATCCGGTCGTTCGAAGAGATCGAGGCGAGGGCGGTGTCTACGTCAACCACCTTGCGGCGGTAAATTTCTTCCCAATTCATTCAGGCTCCTTTGCGGGCAGTGGTTTGCTTCGTTGTCAGGGATCCGTTGTCAGTGGTCTTGTTTACGTCAGGTCTGATCCGGGAGCATCGCATCGTCCCGCATCCGGGACCTGGCCAACCCGGGCCCAAACCGGACCCAGACCGGGCCTAATCTATCAAATTAGCGGTCGCTGTGCCACTCACCGTGGCTGGAACTCGCGTGCTGCCACCACCTTCCGCGCAACTGCGGTCCGGCAGCTAACAGCAGGGCTCCGCCTCCTGTAACCAGTGCTGGACCACCATCCGGAAAATGTCGGATTCGGTGATAATGCCGGCAACGATACCTTCCTCGTCCACAACCGGCAGGCCACTGACCTTGAATTGAAGCATCATCTGTGCAGCTTCCCCGAGCGTCGCATCCTCCGAAATAGTAAAGGGACGGGGTGTCATAATCTCCTCGACTCTCAGCCGGCTTACCAGGTAGTTGACTTCCCAGATGCTGAGCGAGGTAGCACCCGACGGCTCAGCCCCACGCACGTCGCCCAGGGTGACGATCCCCACCAGCCGGCCCCCGGCCACCACCGGCAGGCGGCGAATGCTATGGTCCATCATCAGGCGGTGGGCTTCGGGCAGGGTCGTATCCGGCCGGATCACCACCGGATCAGGCGTCATCCACTCTCGAACCATGTCCAGTTTCATCTCTCTTGCTCCTTGCGATTCCTTGTAAACGGTTGCACACTTGGTTATCAATCGGACAGTCATGGCTGATAGGCCAACCGTTTCTTGTCAAACAGAAACCGCCACGGCAAGAGTGCCCTGGCGGCCGGGACGAGGCGTCTGGTTGCCGGTAGCAAAGCGCGTAAATTATAAAGCGTTATGCGAAGCGGCAGACGAAGCAGAAGCGTTAGCCGATTGGTCTGGCACTATCTGTCTGCCGGGTAGGATCGCCGTTGCTTCCCTGGCCACCGCTTCGATTTCGCGAACCAGACGCGTGGTATCGATATCTTTGAGCAGATAGCGGCGCGCGCCCGCTTCCATGGCCCCTTGGCGCTCCATCTCGTCGAGATAGGAGGTCAACACAATCACGCCGGCCGGTCCCCGCGCCAGCAGGCCCGAGATAGCGTCCAGGGGTTCTTTGTCATTGTCCCCGTGCCCCTTCAGTTCCAACAAAATCACATCTGGTTGGAAGGCCCGCGTTCCGCACAATCCTTCTTCAAAGGTACACGCACTTCCCACCACCTCAATGGAAGAAACGGCGTTCAGGCGAGCTGCCAATGCTCGGCACACGGCAGGGTGTTCATCGATTATCAGGACCCGTATCTTCTCCATGATCCGCTTCCAACTATCCACTCTGGTGGCAACAGCCCAGATTGTGGCTCCACTTCTCCACCAACGCTTTAACTTAGTGTACGTCCTGCCCCCCCATTTCCCCCAGTAACAAATGTCACAATTCCCCGTGAGGGTTGTCATTGAGCGGTAATGACAACTGGACAAATCGCGCCAAAGGCGGAGAATGGGTTAGTGAATACAAAAGTGCCTCTGTGCGCATATAACACAAGCACCTGAGGAGAACCCATGCCAAAGCTCTACACGGTTAATGATCTGATGACTGCGGATCCGGATACCATTGGGCTCGCAGCACCGCTCCGTGAAGTTCTTATCCGGATGAAAGAAGACGGCTGCCGCCAGCTACCGGTGGTGGATGATGCGGGCAGACTGGTCGGCATCATTACCGATCGGGACGTCCGCCTCTCAATGAATTCCCCCCTCGTCCTCCGTGAGCGCTGGCAAGATGAAGCACTCCTGGAGAGCGTCACGGCCGAAGGCTGCATGACGGCGGACCCCGTCACTGTTTCCCCACAGACGCCCGCCTATCGCGCCGCCGAGATTCTGTGTTCCCACAAGTTTGGGGCGCTACCCGTCGTGGACGAACGTGTCCTGGTCGGCATCATTACCGTCACCGACATCATGAACCGCTTTATCGAGGATCAACGCGAAGGGAATGAAGGAACAGCTTAGGCGCTATGCTGCTTAGGCACCATGGTGCCCCTTCCCGGCCGGATGGTCAGGTGGGTAGATGCAAATGAATCGTCGTCCCCGCCCCCGGCTGGGACTCTACCCTGAAAGTCCCGTTGCGCTCCTCCGCGCGAGCGCGCATGTTTGCCAGACCATGCCCGGTCGTGGCCGTCTCTTTGTTGACGTCGAACCCACACCCATCGTCAGTCACCCGCAAATAGATGGCGTGATCCTGCCGCTGGGTAGAAATGGTCACCTCAGATGCGCGGGCGTGGCGCGCGACATTAGCCAGCGCCTCCTGCACCGTAAAGAAGATCGCCCGGGACACCGGTATTGGCACGCCGACCGTCATCTCCCGCGGCGCATCCAGGGTCACGGGGACCATCGTATTCGCCTGGAACTCTCGCGCCAGCCGCGCCAGGCCCTCGCTCAAATTGCCCTCAAAACGCCGCGGACGCAGGTCGAGAATGAAGTTGCGAATATCGCGAATGGCATCGTTGAGACCGTCAATTGCGCCGTCAATCAGGTCCACCGCCTCTTCGTGTTCCTCCGGCGCCAGTAACAGCCGGGCGGACTCCAGGGTCAGGCCGACGGCATAAATCGCCTGGATCACCCCATCGTGCAGATCCATGCCGATGCGCGAGCGTTCTTCCACAATCGCCGATCGGCCAACCTGCTCATAAAGACGCGCATTCTTGATGGCAATGGCCGCATGGGCGGCCAACAACTCGATCAATTCCTCGTCACTCTTCGTGAACTCCCCGCTTTCTTCCTTCTCGGTCAGGTAAAGATTGCCAAGAATTTCACTGCCGGCTCGCACAGGAACGCCCAGAAAGCTTTCCATTGGTGGATGGCCCGGCGGAAAACCGGCCGAGCGCGGGTCTGCACTGATCCGGGGAATCCGGATCGTCCGCCCTTCATGGAGGATCGCCCCTAGCAGGCCCAGCCCCTCCGGCAAATGTTCAATCCGCTCAACCTCCTCGAGCGCCATCCCACTGTGGATAAATTTCGCCATTTTTCCACTGCCGTCGGGAATGCCCAACGCAGCGTACTTCGCCCCGACCAGAGCGCGGGCCGATTCGACTATCTGGCGCAACACCTTATCCAGTGCCAGATTGCTGGCAACTGCCAGGGCAGCCTCATGCAGCGCCGCTAAGGGCCGGTCGATACTTGATTGTGAGTGCGCCATACCTTATAAGTAATCTTGCAGATGATGTTGGACGGCGTAAGCGGCAGCCTCGGCCCGGTTCGCCACGGCCAGCTTGGAAAGGATGCTGCTCACGTAATTGCGTACCGTCCCTTCACTCAGAAAAAGGGCCTCGGCGATTTCCCGGTTGGTTTTGCCCTCGGCAATCAGCGCCAGAACCTGCATCTCCTGCGGGGTCAGGTCGCCGAACGCTGCCTTCTCCTCATTATGGATGGCGCGGCGCACTTCGTTGAATACTCGCTGCGTCAGGGTCGGATCCAATGTCGCCTCTCCCCGGGCCGCCGCTTCAATAGCCTGAATCAACTCGCCGCTCCCAATCTGCTTGAGTACATAGCCACAGGCACCGGCCCGGATCGCCGAAAACAACAACTCATCATCCGCGTAGGAAGTCAGCATGACGACCTTGGTATCCGTCAACTCGGCCGTGATCTCCTTGCATGCCTCGATGCCGCTGCTGCCGGCCAGACGAATATCCATTAGAATAATGTCCGGTTCATGCATCAGCGCTTTCTGCACCGCCTCGTCGGCGGTGGAGGCCTCGGCGATCACCTCAAAATTCGGATGCCGCTCCAGGAGGCTGCGCATCCCCAGCCGCACAACTTCGTGATCATCAACAAGCATAATGCGTAAGTGTGTCATATTGTTAAGTATAACCTCTCTGGCCCTAACCTACCAGAAATAGGCCGGATTCTTCAGCATCCTGTCACGTCAGAAAGGTGACATCCGTCACTACAGACCGCTATTTTTCCGCAATACCATTAGTAAGATCAACTGGCGGTCGCGCCTGTTCAGACAGCGTCGCCGGTAAGGGAGGGAATGCTGCTTGCCGTCCCCCGGCGACTATCCTGATAGGAGATGCATCAATGGATCCTGTATTGCTGGCACGCCTACAATTCGCCGCAACCACCATCTACCACTTTTTCTTCGTCCCCCTGACCCTTGGCCTCTCCATCCTCGTCGCCCTGATGGAGACCCTCTACGTGCGCACGGATAAACCCGTCTACAAGCAAATGACCAAGTTCTGGGGAAAGCTGTTTCTGATCAACTTCGCCATTGGCGTGGTCACGGGAATCGTCCTCGAATTTCAATTCGGCATGAACTGGTCTGAGTATTCCCGCTTCGTCGGCGACATTTTCGGCGCGCCACTGGCCATTGAAGCTTTGCTCGCCTTCTTCCTGGAATCCACCTTCCTCGGCCTCTGGATCTTCGGCTGGGACAGGCTCTCCAAGCGCGTCCACATGGCGACCATGTGGATGGTCGCCCTCGGCGCCAACGTCTCCGCCCTCTGGATTCTGATCGCCAACTCCTGGATGCAGGAGCCGGTGGGCTATGCCCTGGAAAACGGGCGGGCGGTCATGACCGACTTCTTCGCCCTCCTCTTCAACCCCCACGTCCTGGTCCAGGTCCCCCACGTCTTAATGAGCGGTCTCACCACCGCCGCCTTCTTTGTGCTGGGAATCAGCGCCTATCACCTGGTGCGGGGCACTGACAAGCCAGACGTGTTCCGGCTGTCCTTCCAGATCGGGGCCATCGTCGGTTTGCTGGCCACCATCTGGGTGATCCTCTCCGGGCACAGCCAGGCACAGCACATGGTGCAGGCCCAGCCAATGAAAATGGCAGCCGCGGAAGCGCTATGGGAAACGGAAGACCCGGCCGGGATGTCCCTCTTCACCGTCGGCGACGAAGATGAGTTACGGGACGTTTGGGCCATTCGCGTCCCCCGCCTGCTGAGCTTGCTGGCCTACAATCAGTTAGATGGGGAGGTGCAGGGAATGACCGACCTGCAGGAACAGTACGAGACCCAATATGGTCCGGGTGATTACGTGCCGCCGGTGGCCATCAGCTACTGGAGTTTTCGGATCATGGTCGGGCTTGGTATGGCCATGTTATTGCTGGCCGGCTACAGCCTCTTCCTGATGCTGGGCGAACAACTGGAAAACCCGCCCCGTATGCTGCGCTACTTCCCCTTCTTCATATTCTTACCCTATCTGGCCAACACCACCGGCTGGATTCTGACGGAGGTGGGCCGGATGCCCTGGGTGGTCTACGGGCTGATCCGGGTTGAGGATGCCGTTTCGCCCAATGTGAGCGCCGGCATGGTGCTCACCACCTTGATCGCCTTCACCCTGCTCTACGGCGCCTTGATGGCTGCCGACGTCTACCTGCTCCAGAAATTTGCCCGGAAGGGTGTCACCGAGGACGTACTGCCTGCCGGTGAAGAGGGCCCCATCCCCTCGCTGGTCGGCGACTGACCACCAACAACCACCAACCACCAACTGCCGTCAAAGGAGACACCATGGATCTAAATATCCTCTGGTTCATCTTAATCACCGTGCTCTACACCGGCTTTTTCATCCTGGAAGGATTCGACTTTGGCGTGGGGATTCTACTCCCATTCATCGCCAGGAACGACCAGGAGCGACGGGTCGTGATCAACACCATCGGTCCCCACTGGGACGGCAATGAAGTGTGGCTGATTACGGCCGGCGGCGCCACCTTTGCCGCCTTCCCCCATTGGTACGCCACCTTCTTCAGCGGCTTCTACCTGCCCCTCTTCCTGTTGCTGGTGGCCTTAATCATCCGCGGGGTGGCCTTCGAATTCCGCAGCAAGGAAGACGATCCCCGCTGGCGTGCCGTCTGGGATTGGTCCATATTCGTCGGCAGCCTGGTGCCGGCCCTGCTCTTTGGCGTCGCCTTTGCCAACCTGGCCCGGGGCGTACCCATTGACGCCGAGATGCAATACGTCGGCGGTTTCTGGAATTTGCTGAACCCCTACGCCCTTCTCATTGGCGTCCTCGCCGTCGTCGGCTTTACCCTCCACGGCGCCACCTTCCTCAACCTGAAAACCGACGGCGTTATCCTGGAACGGAGCCGCCGGGTGGCCCGCCGGCTGTGGCCGGTGGTGGTCGTCGTCCTGCTCGTCAGCTTCATTGCCACCTACATGGCCACCGACGCCGTGGCCCAGCTCGGCGTCAATCCGGGTGTCATCCCCATCGGCGCCGGTCTCTCCATCCTGGCCGTCGGCTACTTCGTCCGCAGGCGCATGGATGGCTGGGCCTTCGCCCTTTCCATGTTGACCATAGGGTTGACCGTCGTCACCATCTTCCTCATCCTTTACCCGCGGGTGATGGTCTCCAGCCTGGATCCGGCGTACAGTCTGACCATCTACAATGCCTCATCCTCCGACTACACCCTACGCGTGATGAGCATCGTCGCCGCCATCTTCGTGCCCATCGTCCTCATCTACCAGGGATGGAGCTACTGGGTCTTCCGCCAGCGCATCACCGCCGACTCACACCTGGAATACTAAACGCCAGGTTCGTAGTAACGGCTTCAGCCGTCCGGCACGTTCGTAGTAACGGCTTCAGCCGTCCTCCCGAGGCCGTTACTACGAACCAAACAACAGGCCAACATGTACGAGTACCGGAAACTATCCACAGCCCAACGGCAACAACTCGTCTCAGAACGTCTGGCACTAGGCTATCCACCGCACCAGCCACCCCACCTACAACTAGATCAGAACCTCTATCTCTTGACTGCCACCTGTTACGAACATCAGCACCATCTGAAAACCCCATCGCGGCGAGACACGCTCCTTGACAGCCTTTTCGCGCAGTTCATCGAGCAGGGAATGGAAATCCACGCCTGGGCAATTCTCACCAACCATTACCATCTCCTCATCCACGTCACGGCATTTGACGCATTGAGGCCAATCTTTCAGAAAGTACACGGTAGAACCGCATTCTCCTGGAATGGTGAAGAGAACTGCCGCGGACGCAAGATATGGTATCGTTACTCCGATCGCTTAATCCGTTCGGAGCGCCACTACTGCGCCACGTTAAATTACATCCACTACAATCCAGTGAAACACGGCCTGGCAACATCGCCCTACCATTGGCGCTGGAGTAGTGTACATTGGTACCTGGAACACCACGGTCGCCAATGGTTACGCGACCTTTGGCGCCGCTACCCTATTCGAGACTACGGCAAGGGCTGGGACGATCTATAGTTGATCTCTGAAGGTCTATCATGATGGCATTGACTCACACCGCTAAAGCGGTTACTACAAACACACCCGTTCGTAGTAACGGCTTCAGCCGTCTTTCCAGCACGCAAGTGGTTACCGCAAACGAAGCAGTCAGGACAACCATTCATGTTTAACCCCCGTCTCATGCGCGAGGGTCTCGCCCACCTTGCCAGCCGCATCACCCTCCTCCTGACCATCGCCTTCAGCGCCGCCGCCGGCGTCGTCACCGTCCTCCAGGCCTACCTTCTCAGCCAGATAATCGCCGCCGTTTTCCTGGAGGGAGCCACCCGGCCGGATCTCCAGATCCAACTCACCGCCCTCCTGCTGGTCATTCTCCTGCGGGCCCTCCTCGTTGCCGCTGCGGAAGCCAGCGCCCACCGGGTCGCAGTGACCGTCAAGGAAGCGCTCCGCGCCCGCCTCTTCGCTCACCTGCTGGCCCTCGGCCCCTTCCGGGCCCAGGGCGAGCGCAGCGGCGAGCTGTCCAACACCCTCGTCGAGGGGATTGAGGCGCTAGAAGCATACCTCAACCACTATCTGCCCCAGCTCGTCCTGGCCACCCTCATTCCTCTGACCATCCTTTTCTTCGTCTTTCCTACCGACCTGCTCTCCGGCATCGTCCTGCTGGTCACCGCCCCCCTCATCCCGCTCTTCATGGTGCTCATCGGCAAGGCCGCCGAGAAACTGACCGAACGCCAGTGGTCCTCCTTGAGCCTGATGAGCGCCCATTTCCACGACGTCCTCCGCGGCCTGACCACCCTCAAACGGCTGGGACAGGCCGAGGCCCAGGTACGAAACGTGGCCCAGATCGGCGACCGCTTCCGCGAGCTCACCATGAGTGTGCTGCGCGTGACCTTTCTCAGCGCCCTTGCCCTGGAGTTACTCTCCACCCTGAGTGTAGCCATCGTAGCCGTCGCCATCGGCCTGCGCCTCCTGGAAGGACAGATGGCCTTTGTCGACGCCCTCTTCATCCTGGTCATTGCCCCCGAGTTCTACCTCCCGCTGCGCATGCTGGGCGCCCGCTTCCATGCCGGGATGGAAGGGGTCCAGGCCGCCAACCGCATCTTTGCCCTCCTCGAGACGCCCGTTCCCCAGCCACCACAGCGCCAACCGGCCGGTCCCTCGCCGGCCGGAGCCGCCCCCATCACCCTGGAAAATGTCCACGTCACCTATCCCGGCCGGGAAGAGCCGGCGCTGGCCGCTCTCTCCCTCACCATTGAGCCCGGCCAGACCGTCGCCCTGGTCGGCGCCAGCGGTGCCGGCAAATCAACCATTGCCCACCTCCTGCTCCGCTTCCTCGAGCCGGATGCGGGGCAAATAAAGGTCGGGGAAACCCCGCTGTCGACCCTGGATCCGGCAGCGTGGCACGCCCAGCTTGCCTGGGTATCCCAATCCCCTTACCTTTTCCATGATACCGTAGCCGCCAACATTCGCCTTGCCCGGCCGGAAGCCGGCGACGAAGAAGTCATCGCCGCTGCCCGTCAGGCCCATGCCCACACCTTCATCCAGGCCCTACCGGAAGGGTACAATACCGTCATCGGCGAAGAAGGCGCCCGCCTCAGCGGTGGCCAGGCGCAACGGCTGGCCCTCGCCCGCGCCTTCCTCAAAGACGCGCCCCTGCTCATCCTGGACGAGCCGACCGCCCACCTCGACCCGGAAACGGAAGCCCTCTTACAGGAGGCCACGGCAGCGCTCATGGCCGGTCGCACCGTCCTCCTCATCGCCCACCGTCTCAACACCGTCGTCCAGGCCGGCCAGATTGTCGTCCTGGAGCGAGGAGAAGTCGTCCAGCAGGGCACCCACGCCCAACTGGCAGTAAAGCCGGGTCCCTACCGCCACCTTCTCGAAGGAACCGGACTTGCGGAGAAGAAAGGGATCGAAGACCGGGGATCGGGGACCGGAAGGCGTCAGTCACCCATCCCTGTTCCCCAACCCCCACTACCCACTCCCCACTCCCCACAACCCACTAGCCACTCCCCACTGTCCCTCCTCCTGCGCCTGGTAGCCCCCTTCTGGCCCCACGTCGCCCTCTCCGTGCTCCTGGGCGCGCTGACGGTAGGCAGCAGCATCGGCCTCCTGGCAACCTCTGCCTATCTCATTTCGGCAGCCGCCCTCCAACCCTCCATCGCCGATGTAAATGTCGCCATCGTCGGCGTGCGCTTCTTCGGCATCACCCGCGGCCTCTTCCGCTACCTGGAGCGGCTCGTCTCCCACAACCTCACCTTCCGCCTGCTGGCCCGGCTGCGCACCTGGTTCTATGCGGCCCTGGTGCCCCTGGCACCGGCCCGGCTGCTGGCCTTCCGCAGCGGCGACCTCCTGGGCCGGATTACGTCCGATGTCGCCACCCTCGAAGATTTTTACGTGCGCGCCATCGCTCCCCCGCTGGTCGCTGTGGTAATCACCGTCACCATGATGTTCTTTATGGGTGCCTATGCCGGGCACCTGGCGCTGGTATTGCTCCTATTTCTGCTGCTGGCCGGCTTGGGCCTGCCCCTGGTAATCCGGCTGGCAGGCAAAAACCCCGGTCGCGCGCTCATCGCCGCCCGTGCCGCCTTGCAAGTGCACCTGGTCGACGGGATTCTGGGCATGGACGAAGTGCTCGCCTACGGTCGCTCCGGCACCTTGCAGCATGAGGTGCGCCTGTGGGGCGCCAGGCTGGCCGCCGTCGAAAAGCGGATGGCCTGGATTGCCGCCGGCCACGCCGGCCTCAGCCTGCTCCTCACCAATGGGGCCATGGTGGCCATCCTCTGGCTGGCCATTCCGCTGGTCACCGCCGGGCAGATCGCGGGCGTTTCCCTCGCCGGGCTGGCCCTGGCCACCCTGGCCGCCTTCGAGGCCGTGCAGCCGCTGCCCCTGGCGGCCCAGCATCTGGAGAGCAGCGTGCAAGCAGCCGCCCGCCTCTTTGAAATCGTGGACGCCGAACCCGCAGTCGTCGACCCGCCGGCTCCCCGGCCTTTACCGGCCGGGGCCCCGTCAGGGCTTGACCTGGCCGTGCGCAACCTTACCTTCCGCTACCACAAAAAAGAGCCCCCTGCGCTGGACGGGATTTGCTTTGACCTGCCGGCCGGGAAGTGGCTGGCCGTGGTCGGTCCCAGTGGCGCCGGTAAATCCACGCTGGCCCACCTGCTGCTCCGCTTCTGGGAGGTCGACCACGGGCATATTTTGCTGGCCGGGCACGAATTGCGCAGCTACCAACAGGTGGCGATCCGCCGCTCTCTGGGCGTGATTGCCCAGCAGACCACGCTGTTCAACGCCTCCATTCGCGACAACCTGCGCGTCGCAAATCCGGATGCCGGTGAGGCAGAGCTGCGCGCAGCCGTCCGGCGCGCCCGGCTTGCCTCCTTTGTCCAGAGTTTACCTGATGGTTACGAGACCCGGATCGGGGAGCGGGGACTGCAAATCAGTGGCGGCCAGCGCCAGCGACTGGCCATTGCTCGTGTGCTGCTGCAAGACCCACCCTTCCTCATCCTGGACGAGCCCACCGCAAACCTCGATCCGCTGACGGAGCGTGACGTCCTGGACTCAATCTTTGCCTACGCGCAGGATCGTTCCCTGCTCCTCATCACCCACCGGCTGGTTGGCCTGGAGCGGATGGACGAGATTCTGGTACTGGACCGGGGGCACGTGGTGGAGCGAGGCCGGCATGGGCATTTACTGGCAGCCGGGGGCTTATACCGCCGGCTGTGGGAGCTACAACAGAACGCGTTAAGTTACGGTTACTGATCTCTTTTTACTGGCCGGCCTTCTTTACAGCCTTTTGCTGTCTCATGCTCCGCACTTCGGCTATAATAACCATGATCCATGGTCAGCCTGCAAGGAGCGGGAAATGTCACTTCCAGTAGACACTCACCGGCGGCTACGAGAGACGTTAATGCGTTGTGGCCCTTTTGATAGCAATGGCGAGTTGCGCCAGCTCTTTGTCGACAGCCGCCTTAGCCCCTGGCGCCACACGGTGCCCGGGGCCGGCAGCCGGGCCGGCCGGGTCGATGCCCTTATCGCCTTCCTCGTCGACCGGGAAAACGTGGCGGGCGAGAAGGCGCTGGCCCTGCTGGTGCAGGTTCTGGCAGAGCGCGAACCGGGGACCGGCTGCCAGCGGGATCTACTGGCTTTGGCGGCGGCGTTGCGGGGCGATGCCCCGGCCGGAGAAGGGACGGAGGTTAGCGGCGACACGTTGGCGCACCTCACCCGGCAACGGCTGCAAACCCTCGCCGGTCATATCGAAGACGACCTGACCCTGCTGGAAGAATACGAAGAGGATCTGCGCCTGACCACCGACCCGCGCGAGCGGCTGCGGATCGAGCGGGAAATCCGGCGGCAGAAAGAGGCGCTCGCCGGCTACCGGCAGGAAATGATCGAACTGCGCGAGGCGGGCGACGGCGATACCATCCGCACCGGGGGCGGTGCCCACGTCGAGGGCAACGTCGATACCGGCGGCGGCGACTTTATCGGCCGGGACCAGGTGGTCCACGTCCACGGCGCCGGCCCGGAAGCGTTTGCCCGGGTGGACGATAAGCTGGACGCCCTCAGCCGGCAGCTCGGTCAGATGGAGGAGAAGCTCGTGGCAGAGCACGCTGCTACCCGTCAGACCACGGCCGGGCAAACACAGGCCATTCTTGCCCGCGTGGACGAGCGGCACGAAAACACTGTCGCCCTGCTCCTGCAGCGGTTAGACGAACAACAACTGGAGACGGTTACCTTGCTGCTGGACGCAGCCGACCGGGAGGAGGTGGCGCGCTGGGAAGGGGAACAACTGCTGCTATTGGTGCAGCAGGCACTGGCCGACCTGGAACGGCTACGCCGCGACCAGCCGGATGCCCAACAGTGGGAGAGCCTGTTGGCGGCCCTGCAGCAGGAAGCCGCCTGGCAGCAAAAGCTGAAGTTGACCATTCCCCTGGTCCCCGGCCTCCTCGAGTTCGAGAGCGAGGCCGCCATCGACGTCTGGGAACCGCTGCACGCCGCCTGGGAACGCCTGCGGACCAGGATCGCCGGCTCATAGCCACGAACGTTATCCTAACCCAATACTCCCCGTTCGTAGTAACGGCTTCAGCCGTCCTTCTACCTCCGCAAATCAGCCATTCGACCCCCTACCTTCCCAGCCGCGAGTCAATTTCCGCCCGGACTTCTTCCAGATAGTTATCACTGAAGTCGATGTGCAGTTCGACCCACATCGGTAGATGATCAGACATCTGGTGGGTCCGCCAGGTAGTATAGCTCTTGTAGAATTCACCAGGAGCGTGGGGCTTCTTCATATAGGGTCTATAAATCGACTCCTCATCGGTCCGGAATACCGTCTCGAAGTAGTCGAACACGCCTGCACGATAAATCACGGCCCGCGTATACGTTTTCCGGCGCGGTGACTCCCCGGACCACACCGCAATCTGGTCGTAATACTTGTCTTTCTTGACGTTGCTCCCCGGCAGCGTAAAGAGCGCGCCAGGCACCTTGAATTCGTTTGTCTGGAGCGCCTCCATGGTGTCATGCTCTTTGCCGACGATATTGAAGTCGCCCAGGGCAATGAAATAAGCATCTGCATCGGAGTCATTGTCGTTGCCGGCCCGCTCGGCAAGGAGCTTTGTCAAACGCCGGATCTCCTCTTTACGCCGTTCCAGACCGATCGTGCCTTCCCCATAGTAGATGTGCACTGTGCAGAGGTTGACCTTCAGCCAGCCGGCTTGAAATGAAACGACGAAAGGCGTCCTCGCAAATTGCAGCGGTCCACCCACTATCGAATCAGCAGGAAGCTTGACCAATGTCCCTTCTGGAAGCTGGACTGGCCCCCCTTGCGGGAAATCGATGCCATCGTCGGCAGTGAACGCCATGGGAGTGCCTTCTGGGATGACGATTGATGTGCCCGTGGGCAACCCAAGCTGAGATCCTGCTGGTACGACAATCTCCGCATCTTGATCCAGCTTTTTGACCCCGTCCATTTCTTTGATCTTGAGGCCAACCGGCGAAACCCATACCTGCCCGGCAGGGACCTCAATCATTGGGCCACCGGCTATTTGGAACCTCTCGCCAAACGGATCCGTAACCAGGTCCTCCAGTGGCAATGTTAACTCACCGGCAATGCCTCTAAACCAGGTCTTCTCTTTGTTGAATACAAAGGCCATCCGTTCACGATTGCCCGGGGTTCCCTCAGTCACGTCGGTCGCGATGTAACCCCAGTTCGGACCGAGTAACCGCATGACGTCGTCGAGAGCACCGCAATCCTCTCGGACCTCTTGCACGGCAATCAGGTCGAAATGTGACAGGATTTCGGCGATATAGGCTTTGGATTCCCGGAGACGCTGGCCATAGCTGTTGGAATCAAACTCGCGAATGTTCCAGGTCGCCAGCCTCAACATCTTGGTAGAGTCAGTTGGTGGCGGAACGCCATCCGCTGGTTGCTGCTGGTCAATATGGGTGGCAATCGCCTGCCGCAACGCTAACAGCTTCGTCGTTGCCCGTTTCTTCTCCTGTAACAACTCTCTGTTACGGCTCTTGCCCGGTCGCAACCATGTATAAAAGGGCATCTGGCAACCTCCTTATTTCGTTTTTCGCAATATTACCTGGTGGAAAAGTTTCTGACCTGACGCGTGTCTGCACCCTACAATCATACCATGAAATCTCGACTTCAATGGTAGAATTCAGTAGCCATCCGGCAGACCGGGCGCTATACGGTGCCAACCTGGAACTTCAGGCGTCCCCTAAATAGATCCTGAAAACCCTGCAAATCGGCCTCCAATTCTTGCCCATTCCCCTCATATGTGGTAAATTCTCTAGTCGCTCTCACGCTTCATAATTCAATTGGTAATCAGTTAGTAGAAGTGAGGAAATAACCTTGGCTAATTTACAATCAGCAAAGAAACGGATGCGGCAGAATGCCAAACGGCGCATCCACAACCGGCGCTATCGCGCCGCGGCCCGCACCAAGATCAAGCGCTGTCGGCAGCTGATCAAAGAGGGTCGTTTTGAAGAAGCAGAAACCGTCATGCGCGAAGCCGTCAGCACCCTGGACAAGGCAGCACGCAAGGGCGTCATTCACCCCAACAACGCCGCCCGCCGCAAGAGCCGCCTGATGAGCCAGTTTGCCGAAGCCCGCACTCAGGCCGAAAGCGCCTAGCGTTTCTCGGCCCCCGGCTCAACTTCACTCATAAAACACCACCTCTCAGCAGGTGGTGTTTTCCTATTCCCTATTCTGCGGGCTCCGGTCAAGGCAACGCGCCGGCGAACACTGACGTTGGCGCCATCCTCCCCGTCGATTTGCGAAGCTTCATCAGCCGTCACGGCGCAATCCGCAACACATACCCC
>Ga0207752_1000059_pt1 | contig 45060 bp, 37 predicted proteins | sample Pon2CUnioCityCA_6_FD_187272 | JGI IMG/M metagenome (GOLD analysis project Ga0207752, IMG submission 187272) | Marine sediment microbial community from Union City, CA, USA - Pond 2C Sediment 2 (SPAdes) | ecosystem: Environmental > Aquatic > Marine > Intertidal zone > Salt pond sediment ... | reverse complement strand
CCCGACGACCCGAACACCGAGTTCATCGAGCTGACCAACACCGGCAGCCAGACCGTCAACCTGAACCTCGTCCGCTTCACCAACGGCGTCGATTATGCGTTCCCCAACTTCGCCTTGCCCGTCGGCGGCTACTGCCTGATCGTGCGGGACATCCCCGCCTTCGAGGCCAAGTACGGAGCCGATCTGCCCGTCGTCGGGCAGTATACGGGCAGCTTGAACAACGGCGGCGAACGCGTCGAATTGGCCGACGCCGTGGGAACCGTCATCCAGAGCTTCCGCTTCCGGGACAACTGGTACGACCACCTGGCCGATGGCGGCGGCTTCTCCCTCACGGTCAAGGACCCGGCAGCGACCGACGCGGACAGTCTCGACGACAAGAGCGCCTGGCGGCCCAGCGCCCAAGTGGACGGCTCGCCCGGCGCCGACGACAGCGGCGATCTTCCCGCCCTGGGGTCCGTCGTGATCAATGAATTGCTCGCGAACTCCGCCGGCGGCGAGCCCGACTGGATCGAGCTGCACAATACGACCGGCCAGGCCATCGATATCGGCGGCTGGTTCCTCAGCGACGATGCGGACAACCTGCTCAAGTACGAGATCGCCGCCGGAACGAGTGTGCCGGCCGGCGGATACGTCGTCTTCTACCAGGACCAGCACTTTGGCAACCAGGCCGATCCTGGCTGCGCCGAGACCTTCGCACTCAGTCGCGACGGCGAGACGGTATACCTGCACTCGGGCTCGACCGGCGTGCTGACCGGCTACACGGAGCAGGAGAACTTCGACGCCTCCGATCCCGGCGTCACGTTGGGCCGGTACGAGAAGAGCACGGGCAGCTACAACTTCGTGGCCTTGCAGCAGCCGACGCCGGGAGCGGCCAACGCCGAGCCTCTCGTGGGCCCCGTCGTAATCAACGAGATCATGTACCACCCGGCGGATGCGGCCCAGGCCGAGTATGTCGAGCTGCTCAATATCAGTGATGGCCCCGTGACGCTGTACGACGCGATCCGACGAGCTCCGTGGCGATTCACGGACGATCCGGACAACCCGGGCGTCGAGCTGCTGCTTCCGACCGACTCGCCGGTAACGCTGGCTTCCGGCCAGTACCTGCTGCTGGTGAAGGATCTCGACGCATTCAGCGCCGCGTACGCCGCCCCTGCCGGCGTGCAGATCGTGGTCTGGGGGGCCGGCAACTTAGCCAACGGCAGCGAGAAGATCCAACTCAGCAAGCCGGGGGACCAGGAGGAGGATGGAACGCGGCACTGGATTCGGGTGGATCGGGTGGTCTATAGCGACGGCACGCAGCACGCGGACTTCCCGAGCGGCCAAGACCCGTGGCCGATGTCGCCCGACGGGCACGGCCTGTCGCTACACCGCACCGACTCGACCGCCTATGGAAACGACCCGGAAAACTGGCACGCCGCCCCGCCCTCGCCCGGCGAATAGGAACCGAACACGCTTCCAAAGGATCGGATTGCGATATTGGTGGAGCCTTGCTCGACACGCCCCGGCTCGCCCGAGGAGCAACCGGCCAGCACAACCATAACACCGGCCATCCGCCGGTATTGGACTCAATCAATGACTTGGGGCATACCCCAGCTTGCCCCAGCAACCCCTTTGCATTCGGTAGAGGTCCTGAAAACCTTCGTCCGTCTCCGGCTTCCACCCGACCAGTGGATCACTGTTCTCCATGAGTCTGGCCTGTTTTATCGTATCCGTGCCCTTCCACTTCCAGTGTTCTACATGCCCGTCCACAAAGGACACGGTTACCCCATCCCCGTGCCGGACCGGAGGGTTGTCAAACCATTCCTCCAGATGGTAATAGACAGCGTAGCCATCCGAGGTCATAAAGCCTTCGTCGATGAAAACGAGGCGGAAGGCCGGGTTCGGGAGGATCTCAGTTCTCTTCTTGACGAACGCCCCCCTCACTCCCTGTGACCATGTGTGGTTGACCGCATTCATAGAAAACATGATCGAGTAGGTGAGCGCCTGTCCGCGCCGCCCCGTCGGACAGCGGTACAGGTCTTCATCTCTGACATACGGCCAAAGAGCGCCTTCCCTTATCCCTTTGACCTGGTTGTCCCAGATTGTATTGTCAAACGTGTTGACCCACGCCAATTCATTCCTGTGGTCCCCCCACGCTTGGTCACTGTTGCTGAAACCGGTGGCGCCGTTGACGATCTTGTCGTCGTTTTCGTCGGCGTACATGATCCAGGCGAGCTGGAGCTGCTTGAGGTTGTTCAGGCAGGCGGCCCGTTTGCCCTGCTCGCGGGCCCGCTGCAGGGCCGGCATGAGAATGGCCATCAAGATAGCAATGACCGCGATAACGACGAGCAGTTCAATGAGGGTGAATGCCTTGTGTGAACGCATGACCACGGTCCTCCCCGTTAATCGGGTGCTCTGTACGTCTTCGTATCCCTACCAAGATGCGAAGAGCGTATCAACTGTTCGGTACGGAACTCCTCTATTCTACGAGTTTGGCCGGCCGCTCGCAACGAAAAGACCGCAGAATCTCGGCCCTCGGCGAAGCCGGCTTTTGCCACGTGGATACGAACTAACATACGACCAGTTACTTGCAGGGAACACTGAGCGATCCGTCCGAGAAATGAACCAAGGACACCACGCGTCCACACGTGTGGGTCTATGCACAAGTCGCGTAGCGTCGGCGAAGAGTCAATCATCTTTGATCGAGTGTCACGCGCGAAAAAAATTTTCCCTTCCGTAGATTCAGCATTCGCAAGGGTTAAGCAAAAAAGCCCCGCGAGCGAAGGCCAGAATTCTGATTTTTTGACCTTTACACTTCAGGCGATTCTCATTACTCTGCCGATACTTGTTGTATGGACTAAGCAACAATATCTGGCGAAAGCCCAGTTCTCCCTGACTATATGTTGTGGTCTTTGTTTCTCAGCATGGAGACGCGTAATGTCGTATAAGTTTGACCCTGAGAATCCGTTCAAGGCGGAACGGACGCGAGTGAAAAAGACCCTCCAAGGCAAAGACGGGAAAGGCTTACCGATCGAGCATTTCTTCTCCACGCCGGGCGTCCATCCCTTCGAGCAACTCGAATGGGAGACGCGATCGGCCAAGATCTCGAGCGATAGCGGCGAGGCGATTTTCGAGCAGGACAATATCGAGGTTCCGGTTAGCTGGAGCCAGTTGGCGACCAAGGTCGTGGCGAGCAAATACTTCTACGGCGATCTCGAAGGCGGTCAGCGGGAACATTCCGTCAAGCAGCTCGTCCACCGCGTCTGCAAGACCATCGCCGACCGCGGCCTGAAGGATGGCTACTTCGCCACCCAGGACCAGGCGGAAATCTACTATAATGAGCTAACCTGGCTCTGCGTGAATCAGCACGGGGCGTTCAACTCGCCCGTGTGGTTCAACGTCGGGCTTCATGATGTCTACGGCATCGCCGGGAGCAAGCACAACTATCGCTGGGACCCGCAGGAGCATACGGCGGTGCTGTGCCAGAACAGCTACGAATACCCGCAGGCATCGGCGTGTTTCATCCAGGCCGTGAAGGACTCGATGGAAGATATCATGCGTCTGGCCACCAGCGAAGCGATGCTGTTCAAGCACGGCTCGGGGACCGGAACCGACTTATCAACACTGAGAAGCCGCAGAGAGAAGCTCGCCGGCGGCGGTAAGCCTTCCGGCCCATTGAGTTTCATGCGGGTATACGACCAGATCGCGGCCGTCATCAAGTCCGGCGGCAAGACCCGCCGGGCCGCCAAGATGCAGTCGCTCAAGGTCGACCACCCCGATATCAAGGACTTTATCACCTGCAAGACCGTCGAGGAGAAGAAAGCATGGGCCCTCATCGAGGCCGGCTACGCCGGCGAGCACAACAACGAGGCCTATGACAGCGTCATGTTCCAGAACTCCAACCTCTCCGTGCGGGTCACGGACGAGTTCATGCAGGCCGTGGAGAAGGATGATACCTGGTCCACCTTCTCCGTCACGACGGGTGATAAGATGGACACCCATTCCGCCCACGAATTGATGCAGTTGATCGCCGACGGCACCCGGATCTGCGGCGACCCGGGCGTCCAGTACCACAGCACGATCAACCGCTGGCACACCTGCCCCAGCTCCGGGCCGATCAATGCCTCCAATCCGTGCAGCGAGTACATGTTCATCGATGATTCGGCCTGCAACCTGGCCTCGCTGAACCTGATGAAGTTCCGGCGGGACGACGGATCGTTCGACGTCCAGGCCTTTAAGAAGGCCGTTCGCATCTTCATCATCGCCCAGGAGATCTTGGTCGATAACGGCAGCTATCCGGATAGTCCCATCACCCTGAACAGCCACCGTTTCAGGGCCCTGGGCCTGGGCTTCGCCAATCTCGGCTCACTGATCATGAGCCTGGCCCTGCCCTACGATTCCGATCAGGCCCGGACGCTCGCCTCGGCGGTCAGTGCGATTCTGACGGGGACCGCCTATGCCGCCAGTGCGGAGATCGCACAGCTCAAGGGCCCCTTCGAGGAGTTCGAGAAGAATAAGGACCCAATGCTGACCGTCGTCAACATGCACCGTCAGCACGCATACGACCTGCCCGAGGCGCACTGCCCGGACTACCTGCGCGACGCCGCCAAGGACGCGTGGAACGAGGCCGTCGACACCGGCACCAAGTTCGGCTTCCGCAACGCCCAGACGACCGTCCTGGCGCCGACCGGCACCATCGGCTTCCTGATGGACTGCGACACGACCGGGGTCGAGCCGGATATCGCCCTGATCAAATACAAGCTCTTAGCCGGCGGCGGCATGCTCAAGCTCGTCAACCGCACCGTCCCCATGGCCCTCGAACGGCTCGGTTACAGCCCCGAGGACATCAAGGCGATCTGCGATTACATCGATAAGAACGAGACGATCGAAGGCGCGCCAAAGCTCATGGAGGACCACCTGCCGATCTTCGATTGCGCTTTCAAGCCGAGGAACGGCAAGCGGTTTATCCACTATATCGCCCATCTCAAGATGATGGCCGCCGTCCAGCCGTTCATCTCCGGCGCCATCAGCAAGACGATCAACATGCCCAAGGAGAGCACGACCGAGGAAATCATGGCGGCCTATATGGAGGGGTGGAAGCTCGGGCTCAAGGCGGTCGCCATTTACCGCGACGGGTCGAAGCGACTTCAACCCGTATCGACCGATAAACATAAAGATGGCAAGGCTAAGGCCGACGCGAAGGCGGGTGCTGAGGCGGTGGTGGGCAGGCCGTTCCGGAGGAGGCTGCCCGACACGCGGCACAGCATAACGCATAAGTTTTCTGTTGCCGGACATGAAGGCTACCTGACGGTGGGGCTATACGAGGACGGTCAGCCTGGTGAGTTGTTTATCACTATGGCCAAGGAGGGCAGCACCGTCGGGGGCCTCATGGACGTAATCGGCACATGCACTTCGATGGCCCTGCAGTACGGGGTCCCGCTGATTACGCTCGTGGACAAGTTCCGGCACGCCCGGTTCGAGCCTTCCGGCATGACCTCCAACCGCGACATCCCCTTCGCCAAGAGCCTGATCGACTACATCTTCTGCTGGCTCGGCTGCCAGTTCATCCCCGGCTACGCCGACAAGAACCAGCCCAACCGAACCGGCGCGACAGGCAACCCGGGCAACAAAACCGCCGCGACCGCCCGGGAGCTGGTCGAGAAGACCAAGGACCTCGCCCACAAGATCGCGGAAGCCAAAGCGGCCGGAGGCAACGGAAAGAAGAGCCAGAAGGCAAGCGAACCCAAGCTCAACAAGGCCGCCTTGTCCGCCAAGCTCTCCACCGGCCGGCCGAACCGGATCGGGGCTCTGGTCACCCCCGCCGGCGACGTCGCGGAAGACGGCTCGCAGGGGGAGGCCGTCGTGATGCAGCAGTTCAACGCCCAGTTCGAGCATTTCGGCGACGACGCACCGGCCTGCGACATCTGCGGCGCCATCACCGTCCGCAACGGCACCTGCTACAAGTGCTTCAACTGCGGAAACTCCATGGGATGCTCCTGAACCGCAAGGAGGCCCTGTATGCAGACGACAGAAGATTCGTCGTCCAACACCAGATCTCCGGCGGCCCCTACGACGGCAACCTGATTGTCGCCTACGAACTGGCTGAAGAATAGACGCCTGTCCGCGGGGAGGAACGATGTTCCCATGCGGCCAAGGTGTGGCGATGAGCAGTTGAAGGGCAAATTCCAGCGACTCGCTCATTCGGTTTGTCCGGCGTTGGGACCTTCAAGCGGTTTGACTTGTTTGGGCAGCTTTCTATGTTCGGCGGCAAGCCGGCGTTCGACCTTCTTCACGTCCTCCGCCGGCGGCAGATCCTCAGGGACGATGCCCCGATCCACGAGCAAACGACGGACCTCCTCGTTGTTCCCTACGTGCTCGGCGGTGATGCGAGACTCGACACGCAAATCGTTCTGCTTGACGTTGAAGTTCGTGATCTCGTTGGCGAAATCCTTGGCCTTTATGGTAATCGTCGGGAGAAAGTCGGCCAGCGGCCGCGCACCCGGCACCCGGAGTCGGCGCTTCATATCTTGTGTGGTCCGGCCGCCAAAGAGAGCCCTGTCTCCTTTGCTGCGAATCCTCGCGAAACTCTCGCCGTCGCTGAGACGCTCGAAGATGACCCCCGATAGTTCCTTCTCCGACCGGCTGAGCCGCTTGCGGGCGCTGACCCGCTCAGCCTCCGCCAGACGCCTCTCGATGATCTCCTGTTTACGAGTCTGGACGGCGAAGTAGGTCTGCGCAAAGGCGATCTGCTCCTTTGACGGATCGCCGTTTTGAGCGATCAGGTAACAGGCATATCGGCTCAGTGCGATATCATCAATTTCTCGCTTGGCCCCCGAACCAAGCTCGACCATTTTCGTGACACCAAGAAAATGGTCCTTCGGATCATAACCCGAGTTCGCACAAGCCGTTATCGCCTTGTCGATAACCTTGGCGAAATTCTCCCAGCGCGCGTATCCCAACAGCCCCTGGAGGTCGCGCGCACACCAGAACTCGGTGTCTGCGCCGGGGAGCTTCTGCACCATCTCTTCGAAACTGGAATGAAGCCTCGCAACGAGTTCTCTATCCATCGATTTCCTCCCTATCCCACGAACATCCCTTGCGGCTCTCACGCCCCAGTTCCGGACCTGTCCGCTGTCCACAAGCCTTCGCCACCCGTTGAGAGTACTCCATCTCGCAAGGGCCGGCAAGGGGCGAAATCGTCATGGTCGCCAGGATTTCGGCAGAAGCCTGTCCGGCACGTCGAACAGACCCAACTGGCCTTTGTAGGAAATAGGGGTGCGCAGACGGCGGGGATTCTCGAAGTACCAGCCCACCTGGCCTCGCGCGTGCCAAATGCTGGTTCTCTTCTTCCTGCAGTCGATCAGGTCCACCGCTCCGAGAATCACCCTTGACAATCAAGTTCGCCCACGGCTGCCATACGGAAACACACTTCATCTCGTCACCTCCTCCACGATCCGGATCTCCGCGTCCGTCAGGCCGTACAACTCGTACACAAGCTGATCGATCTGATGGTCCGCCGCGCCGGTTCGGAATCGCCACCCAAGGCGTGGGAGATTTGCCCTGACGGATGTTGCCGGGGATCGTTGTGGCATCGGCAGAATCGCAGAGAACGGACTTGCTCCATCGCATCAATAGGTTAGACGTGCGCCGCTGGGCCAATGCCTTCGAACGTAACCTGACGCAAGGTATCCTGTCCGCCGAAGCGACGCACCGCGTCCAGGATCTCCAGCCCGGCCAACCGGCCTTCGCTGTCGTAATCGGCGGCGATGCCTTCGGCTAAATGCTTCGTCGTCACCGTTGCCTCACGGAACACGATGCTCAGGGCATCCACTTCGGGATCGTAGCTTATCTTCATAGGGAACCTGCCCTCAATAATAGTAGGTGTACACCGTGATTACAACGATTTCTTGCGGCTCGGCTTCATTGCGTCGCCTCCTCCACGATCCGAATATCCTCGTCCGTCAGGCCGTACAACTCGTACACAAGCTGATCGATCTCCCGATCCGTCGCCGCAATCAGACGCTCAAGCGATTCTGTTTCCCTGCGAACCGAGGAGCAAGGCGAGGTTCTGCCCCTGAACACCCCTGATTCGCTGGAGAGCTGACACCATGCGGCAGGGGAGGACGGTTTCGTACTTGCGGGTTGTTTTCGACAACCCTATAGTGTATGGATGTCTATTGGCCAGTTTCTGCAGTCGAGTCGGTCCGCTGACCGAGCGGGGAACAGAGTACATGGGAGTGAATTGCGATAAGCCGGAACGGTGGAAACGGGACATCGCCCTTTCCGTGGACCTGTACAATGACTGGTTCCTGAATTTCGCCCCGAACACGTATCGGGAGGAACGAGTCAGAGCCACCGCGAATGTCGAGACCATGCTCAAGCGGACCGGCTACCTTCGGAAGCTCTCGTTCCGTGAGTTGAGCGAGCATCCTTCGGTTCTCGCCGGCCTTCGCATGTGTACGGCTCCTCCGATTGCCAGGGATCGCTTGGTTGGGCTGGCCGACGTTCCGAGGGCACTGGTCGATAGGATGGAAAAGGACGATCGTTTTCCGCCCCAGACGAACAAGACTGCCTTAAAGAAATCCGTCGACAAGATCATCGCCATGATCACGCGGCTTGTAGACATCGACATCTTCACGTGGCTGGCGGAGAACCGCGATCCGACGCAACAGGAGCTGTATAGGGCAGCGACAATCGTGGCGGACCGTGTTTGCGGAGCCAACGCCAATCCCATAGTTCGTAATGCCCAGGAGCGAAGGCAACTGGACAAGATCAAGGCTTGGCTTGAGGCCCACCGGTATGAAGACGTATCAGGAAGGGCTGCTCTGAAGGATATGGAACCGGGTACATTCGCCTTCCGGCTGAACGTAGCGGGGCTGAAGGAGGACCAAAAGACGATCAACATCCCGGTCGATGCCGTGGTGATGCCACGCAAGGCCAAGCCTGGGGAGCTACCGGTCATGGTCGAGGCCAAGTCGGCGGGGGACTTCACAAATACGAACAAGCGCAGAAAGGAGGAAGCGGCGAAAATCGGTCAGTTGAGAAGAAGGTACGGGAATGTAGTACGATACGTTCTCTTTCTTTGTGGCTATTTCGATAGCGGCTATCTCGGATATGAAGCCGCAGAGGGAATCGACTGGGTCTGGGAGCACAGGATGGGTGACTGGAAGGAATTCGGACTGTAGGCCATGACCACCCTTGGCAAACATGAGAGGGCTCGCCGGCGAGTGCAGGAACGACTGCATAGCATGAAGGACCAGAGCCTGCGGAACAGGCTGGGGCAATTTGCCACGCCCCCGACTCTGGCCCGCGACATCATTCGTCTTGCCCTGTCGTGGCTCCCACGAGGCCAGAGAATACGCTTCCTCGAACCTGGTTTCGGGACGGGTCCATTTTACTCGGCCCTGCGGCACAGCGCCCCCGCATCACGCATCGACATCGCCACAGGCTACGAGATCGACGCAGATTACGGTGAGCCGAATACTCACCTCTGGGACGACACCGGGCTGCGGCTGCATCTTGCCGACTTCACAAAGGCCGAACCTCCAGCCGATGAGACCGAGAAGTACAATCTCGTCGTGTGTAATCCACCCTATGTCCGCCACCATCATCTCAGCAGTGTGCAGAAGCAGGAGCTTCAGGCGGTCGTGTCAGAGAGACTCAAGTTCCAAATGAATGGGCTGAGCGGGCTGTATACCTATTTCCTGGTTCTCTCACAACCATGGATGTCGAAGGGAGCCGTCGGTGCCTGGCTGATTCCGAGCGAATTCATGGATGTCAATTACGGGCGCAAGATCAAAGAGTTTCTCGCAGGCAGGGTGACGCTCAACCGTATCCACCGTTTTGACCCCAACGAAATCCAGTTTGAAGATGCTCTGGTGTCGTCGGCCGTGGTGTTCTTCACTAACGCGCTGCCCCCCGCCGATCACCAGGTGGAATTCTCCTTTGGCGGCACACTGGACAAACCGAAGGTCTCCACCCTCATTGGGCTGGACCAGTTGTGCAGAACGCCGAAGTGGACTCACCTGCCCCATGCAAAAGCCAAGCGCAACAATGAGAGTAGCCCAGGTACGATGGCCGACCTGTTCACCATCAAGCGAGGATTAGCCACAGGGTGCAATGCATTCTTCGTCCTCACCGAGGAGCAAGTGGAGAAGCACAATTTGCCCACGAAATTCCTTCGACCGATTCTCCCAAGTCCCAGGGAGCTTGAGAACAACGAGATCCTGGCGGATGCTGACGGAGAACCGATAATCGCAAGACGGCGCTATCTGCTTTCTTGCGATCTGCCCGAGGAACGAATTCAGGCGGAGCATCTGGCCCTTTGGCGCTATCTCGAGCAGGGGATGCATGAGGGAATCCACGAGCGGTATCTGTGCCGCCATCGCGAACCATGGTATTGCCAGGAGAATCGCCCGCCTGCGCCGTTTCTCTGCACCTATATGGGAAGACCCACAACGAAAAGTCAATCGCCGTTCCGCTTCATCCTCAACCATTCCCAGGCCACGGCGGCAAACGTCTATCTGATGCTGTATCCAAGGTCAGCGCTTGCCGCCATGCTGGAGTCCACGCCCGGACTCGCAAGAGTCATATGGAAAGCTCTTTCATCCGTGACGGCAGAGAGCCTTGTCGGCCACGGACGCACCTACGGCGGCGGCCTCCACAAACTTGAACCAAGGGAACTGGCTGCTTTCCCTGCCACCGTCGTTCTCGACGCACTGCCCGATGGAATGACGCTCAGATCGCACCATCAACTTCTTCTTTTCGCTTCCCGCTGAAACTAGAGAGCTCCTCGATACCCGTGATGGGCAGCCGTTACCTGGCATCCCCACGATTCCATGGCCGACAGAGGTGGCCATATCGGCCGCGGCAGGACAAGGCTAACCTGTAGCGTCGCGACCCGGATGGCGTAACACGTTCCGCGCTGTTCGTATGCGCGATGCGAGGTCGGAGACCCTGGACGCAGCCTTCGGGAAAGCAGGCCGGCCCGGACTTAGGTCGAACAAGAGGTCCGTGTGCCGCGAAATATAGTCGGCCACTGCCTGGAATCGTCGAAATTCGGCGGAAAAATGTTTTGACAGGGCCGGGGCGTTTGCTAAAATCTGGGGTTTCGATATAGGAACAAGAAGAGAGTACGTCTATGAAGAGCTTTGTGGCAAAGAAGGGGCAGGTGGAGCAGAAATGGGTCCTGGTGGACGCCGAGGGGGCCGTGCTGGGTCGGATGGCCGCCAAGATCGCTCCGATCCTGATGGGCAAGACCAAGCCGACGTATACGCCGAACGTAGATGTCGGGGATTACGTCGTGGTGGTCAACGCCGAAAAGGTGAAGCTGACCGGCAAGAAGACGGAGCAAAAAGAGTACGACTGGTACACCGGTTATCCGGGGGGCCGGAAGGTCGTCAGCTTCAGCCGGATGATGGCGAAGAAGCCGGAGCGGATCGTGGAATTAGCCGTGCGACGGATGCTGCCCAAGACACAGATGGGACGCAAGGCCCTCAAGAAGTTGAAGGTCTTCGGCGGGCCGAAACACGAGCACCACGCCCAGAAGCCGGAGAAGATAGAACTGTTCTAAGCGGAACCAAAGAGCTATGGCAGAGAATACACCGGAAAACGCGACAGTTGAGCAAGAGCCCAAGCCGGAGGCGGCCGAAGCCAAACCGACCCTCGCCCCAGGCAATACGGGCAAACAGAAGTACGGCTATTGGTGGGGCACCGGCCGGCGCAAGACGTCCGTCGCCCGGGTGCGGATCCGACCGGGCAGCGGCAAGCTCCTCGTCAACAAGAAGGAACTCGACGACTACTTCAATAGAGACCAGGATCGCAAAGCGGTCGTGGCGCCTTTGAAGGCCGTGCATGGCGAGAAGGCGTTCGACGTCTTCATCAACGTCCGAGGTGGCGGCATCACGGGACAGGCCGGCGCATCGCTGCTCGGAGTCGCCAGGGCCTTGAGATGCTACGACGAGAACTATGTCGGCATCCTGCGAGATCACGGGCACCTGACGCGCGACCCCAGGATGGTCGAGCGGAAAAAGCCCGGCCAGCCGGGTGCGAGGCGGAGATTCCAGTTCTCGAAACGTTAATCTGCGAAACAACGAACCAGACTGCGACAGCCGCCGAGAGAGAATCTTAGCGGCTGTTTTTTTAGGAGTTCATATGGTACGAGTGGCAATCATAGGGGCCAGCGGCTACACGGGGGCCGAGTCCATCCGGATTCTTCTTCGCCACAGCGAGGCGGAGTTGACGTATCTGACCGCGCTGCCGGAAGAGTGCGGCCCGGCGGAGGTCGTCTTTCCCGAATTCCAGGGCCGGTGCGGCCTGCCGATCGAGCCGCTGGACCTGGACAAGCTCAAGAAGATGGCGGATGTAGCCCTGTGCTGCCTACCGCACAAAGTCTCGATGCAGTTCGTTCCCGAGCTGCTCGGCGCGGGAGTCAAGGTGATCGATTTCAGCGCGGACTACCGGCTGAAGGACGTCCGTGTCTACGAGAAGTTCTACCAAGTCGCGCACACGGACACGACGAATCTGAAAGACGCCGTCTATGGCCTGCCGGAGCTGTTCCGGGAGCAGATCAAGAAGACGCGGCTCGTGGCAAACCCGGGGTGCTTCCCGACCGGGGCGGTCCTGGCCATGGCGCCGCTGCTGAAGGCGGGCCTCATCGAGACCGAGTCGATCATCGTCAACTCGGTCACGGGGACATCCGGCGCGGGCAAGAACCCTTCGAGCAAGTTCCATTTCCCGAACATGAACGAGAACCTCTTCGCGTACGGGATCGGGACACACCGCCACATGCCGGAGATCGAGCAGATCGCCGCCGAGGTGGCGGGCTCGCCGGTACAGGTGCTGTTCCAGCCGCACGTCGGGCCCTTCGACCGCGGCATTCTGTCGACCGTCTATTGCCGGCCCAAGAAAACCGTCGCTGCCGAGAAACTCTTGCCGCTATACCAGGATTTCTACCAAGGCGAGCCCTTCGTGCAGGTCCGCAAGACGGCGCCGGGGGTCAAGGACATCTGTGGGACGAACTACTGTCACCTCTTCCCGACGCTGGTCAAAGGCAGAATCGTGATCTTCTCGGCGATCGACAACCTGACGAAAGGCGCCTCCGGCCAGGCCATCCAGAACATGAACCTCCTCTTCGGTCTACGGGAGACCATGGGCCTCGAATAGCCGCATGTATGCAGGAGGGACTCGTGAACAAGATCGAGGAAATCCGCCGGAAGAGACAACACGCACACGAGAAGTTGCTGTCCCTGGATTCGAAGGTCTATCGGGCCTTCCTGGACATGGAGGCGGCCGCCTACTCCGACGGGGCCCTGGCCCGGAAGTACAAGGAGCTTGTGGCGGTCGGCATCTCGGTCGTGATTGATTGCGAGTCCTGCATGCGAACAAGCCGCAAAGGCCGGCGCCACGCAGCAGGAGATCCTTGAAGCTATCGAGGTGGGGATCGAAATGGGCGGCGGTCCGGCCACCGTCTCGACCCGTTTCGCCCTTGATGTTATGGAGAGCGTTTTCGGAGGTTGAATCGCGCAGATGGAAGATGGAACGCTCAGAATCGCTTCGTGTCAGTTCGCGGTCAACGAATCGGTGAAGTCGAACGCCCGTACGATTCGACAGTTCCTCCAGAAAGCCCAACAGGCCGGCGCCGAGATCGTTCACTTCTCCGAGTGCGCGCTGAGTGGTTACGTCGGCGTGGACCTGGACTCGCTGGACGGTTACGACTGGGCCTTGCTGAGAGACGAGACGTTGAAGATTATGGCGCTGGCGGGCGAGTTGGGCGTCTGGGTCGTCCTGGGCAGCACGCACCCGTTGACCGCGCCCCACAAGCCGCACAACTGCCTGTACCTCATCAGCCCCGAGGGCAAGCTCGTGGACCGCTACGACAAGCGGTTCTGCACGCCGGGCGACCTGGATCACTTCACGCCGGGCAATCGGTTCGTCACCTTCACCCTGAACGGCGTCAAGTGCTCTCTGCTCATCTGCTTCGATCTGCGATTCCCGGAGCTCTATCGCGAGCTCTACAAGCTGGGCGCGCAGTGTGTCTTTCAGTCGTTCTACAACGCTCGACAGAGAGGCCCGAGCGTGCACACGCATATCATGCGGCAGACGATGCAGTGCCGGGCGGCGACAAACCATTTCTGGATCAGCATGACGAATTCAAGCGGCTACTACGCGCCCTATCCGTCCTGCTTCATCCAGCCGGACGGCATGATCGCCGAGCAGCTCCGCGCCAACCGCCCGGGCATGACGGTCAACACCGTGGACCTGAGCAGAGAGTTCTACGACCCGATGATAGGCTTTCGCGAAATGGCCCTCGCCGGCAAGCTCCACAACGGCCCCGACAACATCAACGACGCACGTTCCAAGAACACTACTATCCTGTGACCGTTCGTGACACGACACAGTGGGAGAAGACAATACATGAGCAATGACAGCATCACGGCCCCGCAGGGGTTTTCGGCGGCGGGGGTCGCGTGTGGGATCAAGGTTTCGGGCAAGGCGGATCTGGGCTTGCTGGTGTGTCCGGGCGGGGCGACGGCGGCGGCGGTGTTTACGACAAACAAGATCGTCTCGGCGGCGGTGCAGGTCAGCCGGGAGCACATGAGCAGCCGCAAGGTCCATGCAGTCGTCGTCAATTCCGGCAACGCCAACGCCTGTACCGGCACGAAGGGGCTGGCCGACGCCAAGAAGATGTGTGGGCTGACGGCGCGGCACCTGGGCGTCGAGCCGGGCGAAGTGCTCGTGGCCTCGACGGGGATCATCGGCCATCAACTTCCCATGGACAAAGTGACGGCGGGGATCAACGAGGCCGCTCAACGTCTGTCCGACTCGCAGGAGGCCGGGCTCGCATTTGCCCAAGCCATTATGACCACGGATACGAGATGCAAGCAGGCATACCGCGAGATCAAGCTGTCGCGGGCGACGGTGAAGATCGCGGGCACGGTCAAGGGCGCAGGGATGATCGGCCCCAATATGGCGACCACCCTGCTGTTCATCACCACCGATGTCACGATCAGCAAGCCCCTGCTTGGCAGGGCCCTGAAGGACGCCGTCGGTTCCTCGCTCAACCGGCTCACCGTGGACGGCCACCAGAGCACGAACGATACCGCAATCCTCCTGGCCTCGGGCATGGCCGGCAATCCGCGGATCACGAGCCGGTCGGGACAATATGGGAAGTTTGCGAAAGCTCTCACGGACCTGTGCACGGACTTGGTGCGACAGATGGCCTTGGACGCCGAGGGGGCCACGCGGATCTTCAAGGTCGTTGTCAAAGGGGCGGCCACCAAGGCCGATGCCACCCGGGCGGCCCGGGCGGTCGCGGACTATCCGCTCTTCAAGTGCGCGGTCCACGGCCGCGACCCCAACTGGGGCCGGATCATCTGCGCCGTCGGCTCCGCCGGCGTGAAACTGAATCCTGAGAAGCTCTCCTGCCGACTGGACAATCTGTACGTCTTTCGCAACGGGACACCCACGAAGTTCGACGTCAAAGAGGCATCGCGCATCGTCTCCCAGCAGGAACACACTATCAGCATCGACCTGGGAGTGGGTCGAAGCCGTGATTTCTATTACGGCTGCGACCTCACGGCCGAATACGTGCGAATCAACGCCGACTACCACACGTAACGCGACATGATCCACGCGGGGGGGGGATTCTCACCGTATCAAGGCCGGAGTCGCGGGCGCTATCAGACCCCAGAGCGAGCAGGGGCCGTGATTTCTCCACGGGTCGGCCGAAAAAGGCTTGAAAAGCGGCCTCCGTTCGGTACACTCTTTGGACTCTTGGATGATTGTGTACGCTAAAGAGATCCATTACATCGAAAGGAGCTAAGAAGTGAGTGCGCTCAACAAGATTATTGGGCTGTCAGTGCCGATCCTGGCCCTGAATACCGTGGCGACAGCCGCAGAAGCTGCCGAAACCGCCGCGCCGACGGGCACGCCGTGGGTCTGGTACATCGCGCCTCTCGCATCGCTGCTGGCCCTGGGGTTCGCTATCTACTTTTACATAAAGATGATGGAGGCCCCGGAAGGCACGGAGAAGATGATCGAGATCGCTCGCCATGTCCGGGAAGGTGCCTATGCCTACCTGTTTCGGCAGTACAGCGTGGTAACCATCGTGTTCGTCGTCCTGCTGGCGATCTTCGCCTTTCTGGCCTACAAGGGCGTTCAGAATCCCTTCGTGCCCGTGGCCTTCCTGACCGGCGGGTTCTTCAGCGGTCTCTGCGGGTTCCTAGGCATGAAGACCGCGACCAACGCCTCCGCCAGGACGGCCCAGGGGGCCAGCAAGAGCCTCAACAGCGGGCTGCAGGTCGCCTTCCGTTCCGGCGCCGTCATGGGGCTGGTCGTCGTAGGCTTTGGCCTCTTCGACATTTCCATGTGGTACCTGATCCTCGACAAGATCGTGTATACGGCCGCCCATATGCGGGACGGCCTGACGCTCGGGGGACTGACCCTGGTCAAGGCGGGGATGGCCGCAGACCATAAGCTCGTGGAAATCACCACGACGATGATCACCTTCGGCATGGGCGCCTCCACTCAGGCGCTGTTCGCCCGTGTCGGCGGCGGCATCTACACCAAGGCCGCGGATGTCGGGGCCGACCTGGTCGGTAAGGTCGAGGCCGGCATTCCCGAAGACGATCCCCGCAACCCGGCCACCATCGCAGACAACGTCGGCGACAACGTCGGCGACGTGGCCGGCATGGGCGCCGACCTTTACGAGAGCTATTGCGGATCGATTCTCGCCACCGCCGCTCTCGGCGCCGCCCTGACGGTAGGGGCCCTGCCCGAGAGCGTGACTCCGCTCAAAGCGGTCCTGGCGCCGATGGTCGTGGCCGGCTTGGGTATCGTCCTGTCGATCGCCGGCATCTTCCTCGTTCGCTGCAAAGAAGACGCCAGCCAGAAGAACCTGCTGCGTGCCCTGCTGATCGGGACGCTCGGCAGTTCCGTTCTGATCATCGCCGCGGTGGCCGGCCTGGCCGCCTTCGGGTGGATTACCTGGGGGATCTTCGGATCGGTCATTGCGGGCCTGGTCGCCGGCGTGCTGATCGGCCAGTTCACCGAGTACTACACGTCCGACGAATACAAGCCAACCAAAGGCATCGCCAGCCAGGCCATCATGGGACCGGCGACAACGATCATCGACGGTTTCGCCACGGGCATGTACTCGGCGGGATTGCCGGTCATTACGATCGTCATCGGCATTCTTTGCGCGTTCGGTTTTGCCGGCGGCTTCTCCAACATCGCGATGGGCCTCTACGGCATCGGCTTCGCCGCCGTCGGCATGCTGGCGACGCTTGGCATCACGCTGGCGACGGACGCCTACGGCCCGATCGCCGACAACGCCGGCGGCAACGCCGAGATGAGCGGTCTGGGGCCGGAGGTTCGCAAGAGAACCGACGCCCTCGATTCACTGGGCAACACGACGGCTGCCACCGGCAAGGGCTTCGCCATTGGCTCGGCTGCTCTGACCGCCATGGCCCTGCTGGCCGCCTACATTGAAGAGGTGCGAATCTGGATCGGCCGGCTGGCGGCTGAAACAGGTGGCGAATACGTCGTCGGCTCCATCACCTTCGTCAGCGATGCGGCTGCCGCCGTTGGCGGCAAGGTCCACTACGCGACGGCGGAAATGGCCGATTTTGTCAATGCCTATAACCTCACCATCATGAACCCCAAGCTCATCGGCGGTCTCTTCATCGGCGCCATGATGGCCTTTGTTTTCAGCGCCATGACGATGAAGGCCGTCGGCCGTGCCGCCGGGGCCATGGTGGAGGAGGTCCGCAGGCAATTCAAAGAGATCGCCGGCATCATGGAAGGCACGGGAACGCCCGATTACGCCCGGTGTGTAGCGATTTCCACCAAGGGCGCCCAGCGGGAGATGCTCCTGCCCTCGCTCCTGGCGATCATCGTGCCAGTGGTGACGGGTCTGTTGCTGGGCGTGGCGGGTGTCATGGGTCTTCTCGCCGGTGGCTTGACCGCAGGATTCGTGCTGGCCATCACGCTCAACAACGCCGGCGGCGCCTGGGATAACGCCAAGAAGTACATTGAAAAGGGCGCCCATGGCGGCAAGAAGCTGCCCGACGGCAGCAAGAACCCGGTCCACGGCGCCGCCGTCATCGGCGACACGGTCGGCGATCCGTTCAAGGATACCTCCGGCCCGAGCCTGAACATCCTCATCAAGCTGATGACGATGGTCAGCGTGGTCTTCTCCGGGGTGATCGTCAAGTTCTCGCCGCAGATCAGCGAATGGCTGCACCTCGGCAGCCAGTAAGCCGGGCGATGCCGCTCGTCCGGGGCAACGGTTGACGTTGCCGGACGATCTCTGTACTCTGAAGGGGCGGCCCATGTGTGGCCGCCCCTTTTCTTTCACAGTGAGGACTGGACTTCTGCAAATAAGGATACAAGGATTGCCGAGAAGAAAACCGAACAAGCAAGCCAAGGATTTTGCCATCGCGGCGGCGAAGGTCGCCGAAGATCGGCATTGCAGCGATATCGTCATCCTGGACCTGCGGGGCCTGTCGCCCGCGACCGACTACTTCGTGATTGCCACAGGAACCAGCGGGAGGCAGATGAAGACGGTCGCCGACGAAATCTCGCAGGCGGGTCGGCAGCAGGGGATGCCGCGTTTCGGCCGGGCCGGCTACGACCAGGCCCGCTGGGTCCTGCTCGACTTCGTGGATGTCATCGTCCATCTCTTCGACCCCGAGTACCGAGGCTACTACGACCTCGACCTCCTCTGGGGAGACGCAGAAAGAATTGATTATCGATGATTGATTATTGATGATTTCGTGAAATCCGCGATCGATATACTCAACGAGCGAATCAGCGCCGTGATGGTGCAGGTGACAGGACAGCAGGACTGCGCAGCCATCGTGCGACCGGCGACCGACCCGAAATTCGGGGATTACCAGGCCAACGGCGTGATGGCTCTGGCCAAGCGGATGAAGACCAACCCGCGCAAGCTCGCCGAATCCGTGGTCGAGCAGCTCGACCTCGGCGACCTCTGCGAGCCGCCGGAAGTGGCCGGACCGGGATTCATCAACTTGCGTCTCAAGCCCGACTACGTCGCATCCGAGCTGCTGCGGATCGCCCGAGAGGATGAGGACCACCTGGGCATCCGAACGACAGACACGCCTCAGACCGTCGTCGTCGATTTCTCCAGCCCGAACATCGCCAAAGAGATGCACGTCGGCCACTTGCGAAGCACAATCATAGGCGACTGCATCTGCCGCCTCCTGGAATTCGAGGGCCACCATATCATCCGCCAGAACCACATCGGCGACTGGGGCACGGCGTTGGGAAAGGTGATTGTTGGGCTGTGGCACATGTGCATGGATGAGAAGAGACATGGGTCGAGCCTGTACTACGTAAACGAGCTTGAACAGCTTAAGGCTCAGAAGAGAAACCAAGAGGGCCTGCTGACCCTTTGCCAGAAGATACGTGATCGACATGAGAAAGATTGGGAGGAAGATTTCGAACACATACGGGGTGATGGCGAAAGATACTTCAAGCCATTTCTTCAAGACCTCAAGAACAGGGACAAGAGCGAGATATGGGAAAAGACAACCGTTCTCTATCAATATGTCAATCTACTGGAGGAGTCATGTGGTGCATTTGAACTAATGATCACAACGCGAAAGAAGCGGGAATCTCAAAGAGAAGATGAAGGCCCCTTTGAGTACCCTCTGATACCATACGAGTCCCTTTCGCGCCACGTAACAGCCATGCTGCAGAAGATTGATGATGAAGACAACAGGCAAGAGAAAGACGCATGGGAACTGATTAGCGAAATCTCACTAACCTATTGCGACGAGATTTACAGAAGGCTCAACGTCGAATTGTCTATGAGAGATGTTCGCGGCGAGAGTTTCTACAGACGGCTTCTGGCACCCCTAGTCAAGCGCCTGAAACAAAGAGGAATAGCCAAGATTTCCGATGGTGCCGTCTGCGCATTCCCGGAGGGATTCAAAACCAAGGAAGGTGAGCCACTGCCATTCATTATTCAAAAGTCGGACGGGGCGCACCTTTATGCAACGACTGACTTGGCGGCCTTGCGCTACCGCGTCGGCAAGCTAAAGGCCGACAAGATCATCTACGTCACGGATACCCGCCAGACCCAGCACTTCGACATGTTGTTCGAGGTGGCAAAGATGGCAGGGTGGAACAGGCGAGATGGTGAAGAAGTGGAGCTTAAGCACGTGACCTTCGGCAGCGTCTTGGGTGAGAACGGCAAACCGCTTAAGACGCGGTCGGGCGAGAATGTGAAACTCAAGGACCTGCTCGATGAGGCCGTGGAGTGTGCGAAAGCGGTGGTCGAGGAGAAGAACCCGGGGTTGAAGCCGCGGGAGAAACGCCGGATCGCCGAGGCTGTCGGCATCGGGGCCGTCAAGTACGCCGACTATTCCAACAACCGGACCAGCGACTACGTCTTCAGCTTCGAGCGAATGTTGGCCATGGACGGCAACACCGCTCCGTACATGCAGTATGCCTATGCGCGCGTCAAGTCCATCGAGCGCAAAGCCGAGAGTAAGAGCGTCCGTATTACCGACGAGCTCAAGGAGATCGCGAGCCTGGATCTGAGTGAGCCGGCGGAGCTGGATTTGGGAAAGCACCTCGTCCGTTATGCGGAGGCGGTTGAAGTGGCCGTCGCCGACTATCGGCCGCACTCCCTGACCTCGTACCTCTACGAACTGGCGCAGAAGTTCAGCGCCTTCTATACGAACTGCCCCGTGCTCGACGCCCCGCCGACCAGGCGGCCCACACGGCTGCTGTTGTGCGAGTTGACGGCCAGGACGATCGGGCACGGACTCAGCAAATTGCTCGGGATCGCGGTCGTCAAGCAGATGTAACAGGGAGGAACCATGAAGATCGTTCAGACGGAATTCCGGGTCAGCACGCGCAACCGCACCGAAATGGTCGATATCACCAGCCGGATCCAGGCCGCCGTCCATGAGGCAGGCATTCAAAACGGCGATGTCATCGTCTACTGTCCGCATACGACCGCCGGCATCACGATCAACGAGAATGCCGACCCCTCAGTGTCCCACGACATCCTCCTGACCCTCGACGAAGCGGTCCCGGTATCGAATGTCCGTTATCGTCACTCGGAGGGGAACTCCGATGCCCACGTCAAGAGCTCGCTCGTCGGGTGCAGCGAGCAGGTTCTCATCAAGGACGGCCATCTCACGCTGGGGACCTGGCAGGGAGTCTATTTCTGTGAGTTCGACGGCTCCCGCAACCGAAGGGTCATCCTGCAGATCCGCGGAGAGTGACTCACCGTCGGTCCGGCCATCTGAGGTCACGCCGCGCCGGCGCATAAAAATGGCGAGGTGGTGGGACCGGCTGGGGGGGAGACCGGTGGACCACACTGCCTCGCCGAGGTCTATATGCCGCCAGAAACGACATTCTTACCGGAATTCAAAGAGCAAATGCAGTGCCCGAAACCACGTTATCCAACAAAAATGCGCGAAAACCAAATGTGTCAGGGCGAATCTCCCACCCCATTCCACTCCATTCACCCCCGAATTATACCTGCGTACGCTCCCGGATGCAAGACAAAAAGCGGCCATTTTCCCATTTTTTTCACGTTGTCACGGCCCCGCACCAGCCGCAGGGTCCCCGATTCGTGTCCTTTGTGACACCCTGATTTCGCTGGAGATGTGGCTACCCGGGGGAGGCCTTTTCTCCGGAGGGGCGCCAAAGGGCCGCGGGGCCCACTCCCGGCACGGCACTACAACCCTCATTTTCGACACAAACGGCAGTATACATCCCTCCACTGGCTCGCCGGACGCCCTCGTTCCGGCGACACCTGGCTGCCGGAACGAGCCCGCGGAGATGCGGTTTCCGACGCATCCGAGCGTGCCGGCCGTTGAGCTCGTCGGCAATCAGTCCACTGGCCCCGATCTTGTCGGCTCAACCATCCACAAATGTGCACCTGATATGCCCACAATTCAGAACGTTTGTGAGTGCGTTCGGCCCGTCACGATAACACCACCGACGGTGGCCGAATCATCCTGACTTCGATCGGCCCCGACACCTGTGAACCACTGATGCCTGAGCCCCCGGCGCGAGCGTCAAGGCCGAAAGCGCCGGCAATGGCTTTCTTCCATACACAAGAGAACATCGTCGCGTACCGGCGCCACCCGACTCTCTGGATTTATGATCCAAGGGTTAATAATCCCTTGTGCCCGGCGTCAAACTCCCATAAACTGATGAGGCGACAGAGCATCTGATGGCAAAATGGATTGAGTTGTGCATTTGCTCGCAACGCTTGGGTATGACGAAAATAGAAGAGAGAATCAAACGCGTCGAGGAGACCATCGCGAATGCCTGCGCCCGGGCAGGCAGAGAGCCGGAGGATATCAGACTTGTCGTCGTCACGAAATCGGCGGAGATCGAGCAGATCCAGGAGGTGATCCGTCTCGGCTGCCATCACCTCGGCGAGAATCGCGTGCAGCAGTTGAAGAGAGTCTCCGCGCAAGTGGTCGAATTTGCGCAGAAGCAACCCGACAACGCTGTGCCCTCGAAAGAAGTCCATTGGCACATGATCGGGCACCTGCAGCGCAACAAGGTGCGCCAGGTCCTGCCGGTGGTTTCTTTGATCCATTCCGTAGACACGCTTCGCCTGGCGGAAGAGATCAACAATTCGGCGGCTCGACTGAACCTTTGCCCCCGCGTTCTGCTCCAGGTGAACGCGTCGCACGAGCCGCAGAAATACGGCGTGCCCGTCGGGGCCGCGACGCACCTGGCGGAGCAGATCGATACGCTGCCCCACCTCAATCTGATCGGGCTGATGACCATGGCGCCGCTGACCCGCAACAAGGACGTCATCCGCGCGTGCTTCACGCGGGCGCGCGAGTTGTTCTATGAGATGCGGGGCGAGAAGATCGTCGGCAGCCAGTTCACGGAGCTGAGCATGGGCATGAGCTCCGACTACGAGATCGCCGTCGAGGAAGGCGCCACGATCCTGCGCGTGGGATCGGCCATCTTCGCAGGCTGACGCGGCTGGTCCACGCCCCTTCCGAGCCTCCCATTCCCATCGGCCCTCTGCGGAAAAGCCCGAAAATCCCCAAAAGTGGCGCCCGAATTCGGACGAAATCAGGTGTACCGAGTCCGCCTGTGTGCGTGTGCATTGGATGTCACGGTCTTAGAGGGAAAAGGGCAATCAGTATGGGCAAGAAACGGCCGTCAGACGAGGCTGGAAAGCCGGAGGGTTTCATCGATGTGGTCTATCTGTCCGATAAGACGGATATGCCGGCTGAAGTCAAACGATTGTTCCGGCAGAAAAAAGTGTCCTCCTGGCTGCTGCCATTTGACAAGTACGACCTGATTCGCCGGCATGCCGACCTCGTCGGGATCGCTTTGATCGATGCCGAGGGGATGAGTGTTTCCGAGGACCAGCAGTTGGGACACATTCTCGGATGCCTGGAACGCGACAACGTCCCGATCGTCCTGCTCACGCAGCCCGTCAGGCGCCGTGTCAGGAGCTTCTCCCTGGTCTCCACGGAGAACAGTTTCTCAATGTCCGATACGGGTGAATCCATCTCTGTGGACGACCTGTGGGCGTGCGTGAGCGTGAACCTGGCTCATCGCAAGCACCAGAACCGCGGGATCGCCGTGAAAACACCTTCCTCCATGAGCGTCACCGAGAGGCTCTGGACGAGCCACCCTGCCGATGAAACTCACCCGCAGGGAACGTTCGTGGACAGCCTCAAGGAGCAGTTGCGCCTGGCCGGATTGGTCCAGCGGGACTTTCTGCCGTCTCATCTGCCGAATACGGATGAGGTCCGATGGGCGGCGACCTTCCTGCCCGCCGAATGGGTATCGGGCGATATCTATGATGTCGCGCGGATCGACGAGCAGCATATCGGATTCTATGTGGCCGACGCCGTGGGGCACTCGATGCCTGCCGCTCTGCTCACGATGTTCATCAAGCAGGCGCTCGTTATGAGGCAGACCATCGAGAACCGCTATCGCATCTTCACCCCGACCGAGGCCATGACGAATCTGAACCAGAGGATGACCGGTCAGAAACTGTCGGGGTACCAATTCGCCACATGCTGCTATTGCCTCCTGAACGTCAAGACCCGCCATCTCACGTTCGCCCGGGCCGGCCATCCCTATCCGATTCTGCTCAGGCAAGATCAGCCCCCGCAGCAGTTGGAGGTGCGAGGTTCGCTGTTGGGCGTCTTCGAGAATGCGGAGTTTGCCCAGCGGACCATTCCGCTTCAGGCGGGCGACCGGCTCTTGCTGTACTCCGACGGCGCCGAACCTTTGATCGGGCAGCCTCAGGATGAGACGGGCTTTCAATTCACGGACGAATTCCTCGCGCTCAAAGACGCCCCGATCACCGAGATCATCGATCAACTGACCGAAGCGGCGGAGCGCCGCGAGATGGAGCCGGCGGAAGTGGACGACCAGACCCTGCTGGGTCTTGAGATCCTCTGATCGCCAAGCGCCACGTTCCCGACCGAGCCGGCGGGCTACGTCTCGCCGACGGCGATATCCCCAAAGCAGGCCGGGGCATGTTCCTTGAGAATCGCGAGCATCAGTCCGCAGGCCTTGCGGATCTCCCACTGGGCCTTCGCGGACAAGCGAAGCGAGAAGATGTGCCGCCACTCCCGGAAATTCGCCGAGACGACGATCTCGCTCACACATGCGTTGGGCAGCACGAAGCGCGCATCCTCCCTCTTCACGCCCCGGTCGCGCCACTTGCGGTACATCTGTCGGATCGTACTCATGTCCCGGTGGAAGTCTTCCACAAACTCCGCCGGAAGACCTTCGGGAACAACGTAGGCGAACTCTTCTTCATCGACGTATCGCTGCGACTGCTGCGAGATGGCCATGAGGCGGTGCCTGACAAGCTGATGGGTCATCGCGCGCGAGCAGTTTCGCACGCGGAACGTGGCGTAAGCGTGCTCCAGCGGGGATTCGTGCCCCATCGTGATGAGCCGCCGAATGAAGGCACTTTGTGAATCATCATCGATCCGGTCGAAGCTCAAATAGCAGGTTCGGCCGGCCTGCTCAATCACCTTCTCGGGCTCCGGGGTCATGGCGATCAGTTCCACCGCCAACTGGGCCCCACATACAGACTGTTCCATAAACGCTCCTCGCGATGCGCGGCCCTTCCCAAACTCCCCGTCATTCGCCACGCATCAGACGACACTTATGTCAACTTTTCCCAGCACGGCCAGGGCCGTCTCCACGTTGCCGAACGGCGCACTGACGGCAAAGCCCGCGACGCGATCCCGGATCGCCGCCACCAATTCCCGCGCGATCTCCACGCCTGTGGCTCGACCCTGCTCCCTGGTCTTTGCCTGGCTCATGCGGTCGAGCAGCCGGCTCGGGACAACAACGCCGGGGACCTCATTGGCCATGAATTCGGCATTCTTAAGACTCGTGAACGGCCATATCCCCGCGACGATGGGGATTGCGAACTCCCGCGTCGCGTCGAGAAAACGTGCCAGACCGTCAGGATCGAAAACCGGTTGCGTGATCGCGAACTCGGCGCCGGCAAGGACTTTCTGCCGGAAACGCTCGATCTCGCGGTCCGGGTCCGCCGCCACGGGATTCGCTCCCACGCCGATGACCAGCGACGTCGGCGGCTCAATGCCGTTTCCGCCGATATCCACGCCGCGATTCAGATTCCGCACGACGCCTGTGAGCGCAATCGAATCCATGTCAAAGACGCCGGTGGCGCTGGGATACTCGCCCAGCTTCGGCGGATCGCCGGTGATGATGAGCAGGTCTCGCACGCCAATCGCGGAGGCGCCGAGGATGTCCGACTGCATGCCGATGAGGTTTCGGTCGCGGCAGCAGAAATGCAGAATGGCCTCAATGCCGGCGTCCTGCTGGATCCGCACGGCGGTGACCAGAGGTGAGAGCCGGGAACTGGCTCGCGGCCCATCCGGAATGTTGATCGCATCGATCCCAGCCTGGGCGCACCGCGAGGCCTTCTCAAGAATCGCCGTCACGTCAACGCCGCGAGGCGGGGTAATCTCGATCGTTGTGACACACTCTCCCGCCGCCAGTTTCGCCCCGAGCCGGGATCTGGCGGCCAACGGCTGTGGCTCCCTGAGCACGGATCGCGCCGTCGGCCGCGGCTCGGCGGGGACCGCGGTGATACTCCGAGTCGCCGCCCTGCTGATGGAGCGGACGGCTCGCACGATCTCCCTGATGTGGTCCGGCGTCGTCCCGCAGCAGCCACCGATAATCCGAGCCCCCATCTCGAAGAAACGCTTGGCATACTCCGCCATGTACTCGGGCGTGCACATGTAGAGCTGCCTTCCCTCGACCTGCCGGGGCATACCCGCATTCGGCTGCACGGAAATGGGCTTGTCGGTGACCGCGCGGACCAGCTCAAGACTACTGAGCATCCCCGAAGGGCCGACCGAACAATTCAGGCCGACGGCCGTGACCGCCGGCTCGCGCGTGATCCTGGAGATCGCGCGGTCGATTCGCTCGCCGTAGATCGTCTCGTTGTTCTCATTGACCGTCATTTGCGCAATGATCGGCACGTTCCCCAAGCCGGCCACCGCCCGGATCGCAGCCAGCAGTTCATCGGCATTCGAGAAAGTCTCCAGAAGCAGCAAGTCCACGCCGCCGGCCACCAGCGCCTTGCCCTGTTCCTGGAACACCTGCCCAGCTTCCTTGATGGTTATCGGGCCGTGCTCCGTCCATTCGCCCCCCAGCGGCCCTATCGCGCCGGCAACCAGGCCCGCCTCCCCGGCGGCTTCCCTGGCAATCCGAGCTCCCGCCCGGTTGATCTGCTCGACCTCACCGGCCAGACCGAACTTCGACAGCTTCAACCGGTTGGCACCGAATGTGTTCGTCTCGATCAGTTCCGCCCCGGCCTCGACATAAGCATTGTGGACCTTCCGAATGAGCTTGGGATTGGCGAGATTCAACTCATCGAAGCACCGGTTGAGGAAGATCCCGTGCTGGTACAGCATCGTCCCCATCGCCCCATCGCCGATGAGAATCCGTTCTGAAACAAGCTGTTCAAAGGCAGATGGCGTCAAGCCTGCATCTCCGTTCGCATTCGGCCCCCGCCCGTCAGCCGGTCCAGACCGTACGACTGCGAGCGCCACTCTGGCATCAGGCACAATAGCCATTGAGCCGTGCGGATGCAAGCGATTTGAATCGAGCCCGGAGTGAGGAGTGAATATACCGCCTGGGAGGCAAGCGCCCATTCCTGAATGCAAGCAAACCCTCTGCCCGCCCGAGTGAAACCACTATGACCAGTGGCACATTCGACCTCATCAGCCCCCCTTTCGCCCGGCATCCAACTGATCGGCCTTCCGCAAATCGGGCGCAGCTTTATCGGACGAACACCAAAAGCCCCGCCCGTGCGACCCACTACCTCCCCGCAAATGGATACCTCCATCAGGATGAGGGAAATACCGCGAGACACCCAAAACACCTATCTACGCACGACTTAGAGCTTGACTTAATATTGGGCAATATGCTATAATCAGGCAATTATTGGGAGTCGTCTCTGTGTTGTTCTCACGGCAGGTCTTTCGTATATTTTACGTGGGAAAGTACATAAGTGGCCACAGCAAATGCCATTATGCACAGCCCGTCACGGCCTCCAGAAGAGGCGGCGGGCCGTATCTGCGGTATGGAAGGAAGGTGTTAGATCATTAGCCACACAGACGGTAACGTCGGGCATTTCTCGAAGCTCGCCTTTGTAGCACCCAATGACTAACCCATGGGGGCCGTACTCGGGGGGACCCGAATCAGACGAGCGAGCTTCAAGATGTGAAAGGAGCGGTGTGATGAAGAAGTCGTGGGTGATCTCATTTCTCGTTGTGATGGCCCTGTTCGCAGGATGCCAGAGCACAAACGACGCACAAGCGGTCGATGAGAGCCGGCCCCGGACAATGGCCTCGGGCAGAAGGTACTTCTGGGACAAGGACCTCAGACCCATGGTGGCGACGGCGCCAAGGGCAAGACCGAAGGCGCAACCGGAAGCCGCCGCCCCCACCGAGCCGAGGGTCGGGCAACTGACTCAGACGGAGGTCGAAGCGGCAAAGCGCGCGCCGGTCATTCCCGCCGATCTTATGACTGCCTCCGTGGAGCAGATCGAGCCGCCCAGATCCAGCTTCGTCACCACTACTCGCGAGAGAACCACGTCCTTCGCTTCCGGCCTCGTGAGACTCGATGAAGCGGAAGGGCACACCGTCTCCATCATGTATCCGCGCTCCGACTACGGCATTCTTCAAATCGACAAGGTCATGCCGGAAGAGGTGCGAGCCAACACGCCGTTCGCCTACCTCATCAAGGTCGCGAACCTGACCGACACGATGCTCACCGACATCACGATCACGGAAACCCTCTCGAAGGAATTCGAGTTCCAGGCCTCCCAGCCGACCGCTCTCACGGAGAACAACAATCTCGTCTGGAAGATTGACTCGCTTGGCCCGCAGGCGAACAAGAGCATCAAGATCTCCGGCATCGCCGGCGCCGGCGGGCAGCTGGAGCATTGCACCGCCATTACCTACACGATCCGTGATTGCGCCGTGGTGAAGATCGTCGAGCCGACGCTGGAATTAGCCAAGATCGCGCCAAGCGACGCCCTCTTGTGCGAGCCGATTCAGGTCGATTTCATGGTGACCAACACCGGATCCGGCACCGCTCAGAACGTGCAAATCGTGGACACGCTGCCTGCGGGTCTGCAAACGGCCGACGGCAAGGGCAAGATCGTTCTCGAGGCCGGCACGCTGGCGGCGGGAGAGTCCCGACGGTTCTCGGTCAAGCTGCGGGCGACGAAGCCCGGGGCCTACGTGAACAAGGCCGTGGCCACGTCGGCTTCAGGGCTCAAGGCGGAATCCGAGGCGACGATGATAAACGTTCGCCAGCCGATCCTCACCCTCACGAAATCCGGCCCGAAGCGACAGTACCTCGGTCGCTCGATCACGTATAAGATCAAAGTCGCCAACATGGGCGACGGTCCGGCGCAGGACACCGTCGTGGAAGACATGATTCCGCCGAACGTGACCGAAATCCAGGCCACGAGCGGCTCGCAGTTCTCCGGCTCGAAGCTGGTCTGGGAGCTTGGCACGCTCGAGCCGAACACGTCGAAGGAAGTGGAGGTCTCGTATACGCCGACCAAGGAAGGCGATGTGATGTCCACCGCAACGGCCACCGCCTACTGCGCCGAACCCGTCACGGATACGGCCAAGACGACCGTCGCGGGCATCGCCGCACCTCACCTCGAGGTGGTCGATCTCGAGGATCCCGTGGAGATTGGGGAGACAACAACGTACGTCATCACGGTCTCGAACGAGGGCTCTGCGGCCGATAGCAACATCCGGATTGTGTGCCAGCTCGACGATAAGCTGCAGTACGTCTCCTCGGCGGGCGCCACCGCCGGCTCGATCATGGGCAAGACGGTCAGCTTCACACCGCTGCGCAGTCTCGAGCCGAAGACCAAGGCCACCTGGCGTCTCGTGGTCCGAGGCACCCGCTCCGGTGATGTCAGGCTCAAGGTCTCCATGCGTACGGACCAGCTCGCGCTGCCCGTGGAAGTGATGGAGGCGACACACATCTACGAACAGTACAACAACGGCAATTAGTCGAATCCGATTCGCGCCGCGGCCGTCTTTGGCCGCGGCGCTTTCTTTTTGCGCCCTGCCGGCCCAGCCACGCCGATGGGCCGCCCGCACCCGCCACGACTCCCACCGTCCCTATGCATCGACGGCCGGCCCGGAAATTGGCTTGCAAAGCCCCCTGGGGTGACTATACTGGTCCCCCAGTCAAATCGTCGCTGGGGCCTGCTCCGAGCGACTTGATACAGGGACGCCAGCCGGTTCATCCGGGTCCCCGGAAAGGACGCGACAATGGCCGAGAAAGACGCCGACGTCGAGAAGATAGAAGAACTGATCAAAATCATGAAGGAAAACGATCTCGTGAAGATCGATATCGCGCACGGGGAGGACCGGATCTCCCTGCAGCGGGCGCAGCCTCCGCGGCCGGGCGTAGCCATGGGCCCCATCGTCCACGCCATGCCCGGAGGGGCCGCTCCGGCTATGGTGCCGCAAGCACAGACGCCATCCCCGGGCGAGGGCCCTGCCGCCCCGGAGGCCGAGGAACTGCTGGAGATCAAATCGCCGATCGTCGGCACGTTCTATGAGGCCCCCAGTCCAGACTCCGATCCGTACGTCGAGCCCGGCTCCCATGTGGACCCGCAGACCGTTGTGTGCATCATCGAAGCCATGAAGGTGATGAACGAGATCAAGGCCGAGGTCAGTGGCAGCATCGTCGAGCGAGTGGTGAAGAACGGCCAAGCCCTGGAGTACGGCCAGGTGCTCTTCCGGATCAGGCCTGACTAAACGGCATCATTCACTGGCCGGCTGCAGCCGATCCGGTAGCGACGGTATCCAGTTCATCAAGAAAAGAGTCACAGGAAATGCTATCACGAATCCTTGTTGCGAATCGCGGTGAGATTGCCCTGCGGATTATCCGAGCCTGCCGGGAACTGGGGATCGAGACGGTGGCGGTCTATTCCGAGGCCGACTGCAGCGCTCCGTACCTGCGGCTTGCCGATGAGGCGGTGTGCATCGGACCGGCGGACTGCAACCAGAGTTACCTCAATATCCCGCGTATCATCAGCGCCGCCGAGATCACCAACGTTGACGCCATCCACCCCGGCTACGGGTTTCTGGCCGAGAACATCAACTTTGCGGAGATCTGCCGGGACTGCGGCATCGGCTTCGTCGGCCCGCCGGTCGAGGCTATGCGGCTGCTGGGCGATAAGGTCGAGGCCCGCAGGCTCGCGAGGAAGGCCAAGGTTCCCGTGGTCCCCGGATCCGAGGGCGTCGTTCCGAATGAGGCCGAGGCCCTGAAGCTCGCCAACCAGATCGGATATCCGGTCATCATCAAGGCCGTGGCGGGCGGAGGCGGGCGAGGCATGCGCGTCGTGCACAACGACATCAGCCTACGTGGGGCATTCAACGCCGCACGCATGGAGGCCGAAGCCGCCTTCGGCGAAGGAAGCGTGTACGTCGAGAAGTTCATCGTTGAGCCAAGACACGTCGAGGTCCAGGTGATGGCCGATCAGGAGGGTAACGCGATTCATTTCTATGAGCGCGACTGCTCCATCCAAAGGCGTCACCAGAAGATGATCGAGGAGTCGCCCTGCCCCGCGCTGGAGGACCGTGACCGACAGCGTCTGGCAGACGCGGCGATCCGGCTGATCAAAGAGGCCAACTATGTGAACGCCGCCACCGTCGAATTCCTCCTGGACAAGGACAAGAAGTTCTATTTCATCGAGGTGAACACGCGAATCCAGGTCGAGCACCCCGTCACCGAGATGGTCACGGGGCACGACCTCATCAAGTGGCAGATCAAGATTGCCAGCGGACACACGATTCGGATGCGTCAGAAGAACATCAAGCACCAGGGGGTGGCAATCGAATGTCGCATCAATGCCGAGGATCCCGCGAACAACTTCTCGCCCTCGCCCGGAACCATCACCGAATACGTAGCCCCCGGCGGCCTCGGCGTGCGGGTGGACACACACGCCCATCAGGGCTGGACGGTCGCGCCGCATTACGATTCCCTGATCGCCAAGCTCATCGTCCACCAGAAGACGCGAGCCGAAGCGATTGCCACGATGCGCCGAGCCCTCCAGGAGTTCATCATTCACCCGATCAAGACGACCATTCCCGCCTGCCTGGAGATTCTCTCCCACAATCTGTTCGTCAAGGGCAAGATCGACACGGGATTCATCGAGAGAAACTTCTGATCCGTCGTGCCGCGGCCGGGTCGAGGCTTTCGCTCATCGCTCCAGTGCGACGAGGTCTTCATAGGTCTCACGCCTGCGGATCACGCGGAATGCATCGCCATCGACGAGCACTTCCGGCGTGCGAGGCCGACTGTTATAGTTGCTGCTCATCGTAAAGCCATACGCACCGGCCGTGAAGACCGACATCAAATCACCCCGCTGCACGGGGGGAATCGATCGATCCTTGGCAAGGAAATCGGCCCCTTCGCAGATCGGGCCTACGACGTCGACCGCTTCTGCACCTTGCACACACAAGTCCTCGCTGCGAGCGGAAGGCATGAATCTCTCTTCCGTTCGCGCAGGCCAGACGAAGTGGAACGCGTCATACAACGACGGACGGATGAGGTCATTCATACCGGCGTCCACGATGACGAACTTCTTATCGCCGCCCTGCTTCGTGTAGAGGACCCGGGTCAGGAGGATGCCGGCGTTGGCACAGATGCTCTTTCCGGGCTCGAGGATGAGTCGCAGGTCCTTGCCCTTGAGCAGAGGCACAATTCCGGCCGCGTACTGCTCCGCCGACGGCACCGTTTCCGTTTCGTAGTCGGCACCGTATCCACCGCCGAGGTCCAGCGCTTCGATGGTATGCCCGCGCTCGCGAAGCTGATCGATGAGAGGAACGATCTTCCTCACCGCTTCGACGTACGGATCGATCGTCTTGCCGCCCGTGCCGAGATGGACGTGAATGGCCCGCAACCGAATGGAAGGACTGCCGCCGTACTTGTCAAAAACAGAGATGGCCCTTTCGATATCGACCCCGAACTTGGTCAGCTTCTTGCCCGTGGTCAGAAACGCGTGGGTCTTGTAATCCACATCAGGATTGACACGCAAAGCCGCGATGGGCGTCGCTTTCACCTCCCCTGCATGTCGTTCGCTCAGGCGGATCAGGTTCTCCAGCTCCTGTTCCGACTCGATATTGAAGCATCCGACGCCCGCCCGGAGGGCGGCGAGGATCTCTTCATCGGTCTTGCCCACACCCGCGTACACCACCTGCGAGGGGTCACCACCCGCCTGAAGAACACGATACAGCTCACCGCCGCTGACGATATCGAATCCGCTGCCCTGCTCGACCATCAGCCGAAGGATGTGCACGTTAGCGCAGGCCTTGACCGAATAACAGATGGTGGTCGCCAACTCTCTGTAGGCCTCGCGCATCTTGCGGAGGTGATCGATAAACGTCTGCCGGCTGTAAATGTAGACAGGAGTGCCCACCTCCGCCGCAATCCGCTCGATATCGACGTCCTCCGCGAAGAGCCGGCCGCCCCTGTAATTGAACAAATCCATCGATCAGGCATCCCCCAAAACAGTATCTGGCATCCGCCGAAGGGCCTCACGCCCGTCGCCACAGCAGCACAGTATAGGGGAATCCTGATGAATTACAAGGGATGGCACGGGAACCTCCCCGACGGGTATGACGGGCCTGGATGCAGCGTTGCAGGAACCCCCCGGCTCATCCTCCCCCAAAAAGAAAATGGAAGGTTTTCCAATGCCTGGAAAACCTTCCACTCCCTGAAAGCCTGCTACCATTTGATCGTTTCTAAGTGTTACTCACTCAGGCTGAACTGAGCGATGATCGGCAGGCTTTAGACCGCAGTCAGCTTATTTTTTCTTCTTGGCTTTCTTCTTGGCCTTCTTCTTGGCTTTCTTCTTGGCTTTCTTCTTCACAGCCTTCTTCTTGGTTTTCTTCGCGGTCTTCTTCTTTGCTGCCTTCTTCTTCTTGGCCATTACTTTTCTCCTTCAAGTTGACCATGAAACAGTGGTTTCCATATTTACGTTGCTGAGTAACACGCAAGTTACTCATCCAACTGCTGTCAACACCATTATGACAAATAGCTGATAACAACTGTTATGTTATTTATCGTCCAAGTATTTCCAATTCCTTGACACAAATTTTTCTTGGACCATGCCGACGACCGCCGCGTGACACCAAGGCCGCGACATCGAACAGCCCCACTCACAACGACATTGCGCCTTTCTGATGTCACAATATGCGCGACATGAATCGAATCAGCCTGTACGTACAGATATTCGCGGTCTGCGAAAATCCTCTATTTCACGACCCCGATACACTTCAAGGGAAGCACCCGCAAAATCAAGAGCGGCAAAGAAGCAACTTGACTTTCACGAGAGCCAAATGTTTCTTAGTAGGTGTATGGAATTTTCGTTGACGGCAACTGGCCGCGATCCGAAGAAACACACAGATTTGCTGTTAATACTCTATGGCACAGAGAAGAATTGCATTGTTCGGCGGCACGTTCGATCCGATCCATTCAGGTCACACGAGGGTCGCCGATGCGGCGGCGAAACAGATCGGCGCGGAGAAGGTCGTCTTCATCCCAGCCAAACGTTCTCCGTTGAAAGGGTTCCTGCCCCATGCGAGTGACGCGGATCGACTGAGCATGATAGCGCTCGCGATCGCAGGGAACGATCGTTTCGCCGTCAGCCATTGCGAGCTGGAGCGGCCCGCCCCCAGCTACACACTCGATACGATCCGACAGTTCAAGCACGATTACGGTCCGGAGATGTGCCTCCATTGGCTGCTCGGCGCCGATAGTATCACGGACGTGGTGCACTGGTACAAGATTCAAGAGTTGATCGATGAGTGCTACCTGACCACGATGCAACGGCCCGGCTACGCATCCGACTTCGACCGATTCGAATCCCTATGGGGACCTGAGCGCGTGGCCAAACTCAAGCAGAATGCGGTCCAGACCCCACTAATCGACGTCAGCAGCACCGAGGTGCGAAGACGGTTGGCGACCGGCGAAGACGTCAGTGGCATGCTTCATCCCGACGTGATCCAGTACATTCGCGAACACGACCTCTATCGAAAAACATGATTCCAAACCGCCGGCAGGTGCCGTTTGCCGTCAACGAACCTGACCCGCCAGCCAGTCATACCAGTTCTGCATGCCCTCTCCCGTTTTGGCCGATACAGGGAATATCTCAATGCCCTTGTTGAGCCTTCGAGCGTCGGCCCGGACGCGGTCGAGATCGAAATCGACCTGCGCCCCGCCGGCGAGCAGATCGATTTTGTTCACCAGGAGAACCTGAGATTTGGCAAAAATGGCCGGATACTTCACCGGCTTATCATCTCCCTCCGCCACCGACAGAACGACAACCTTCCCATCTTCCCCCAACTCAAACGCTGACGGACAGACCAGATTACCGACATTCTCAATGAAAACGATATCCAGACGTTCGAGAGGCAGCTTCTCCAGAGCGTGATTCACCTGTGCGGCAGACAGATGGCACGCGCCTTCCGTGTTGATCTGAACCGCCGGCGCCCTCGTGGCCCGGATTCGCTCGGCATCGATATCCGTTTGGATGTCGCCTTCGATGACTCCGATGCGAACCCTGTCCGCCAAGTCGCTGATGGTCCGTACGAGAATGGTCGTCTTGCCCGAACCGGGAGAGGAGATGATGTTGAAGCACGGCCGCTTATGCCGGGCCAAAAGTTCGCGGTTTCTCAGTGCGTATGTCTCATTCGCGTTCAGGATCTTCTTGCCGATATCAACCTTCGCCATCATCAGCTCCTTCTTCGAATTCGATCTCTTCCAAGAGCAAGGGGGCATCGGGCAGAAGCCGGAAGTTCTCCGTCCCGCAGTTTGGGCACCGCACGTCGGCCAGATCGACTGCAAAGGTGTGATTGCATACCCAACATTCGGCCTGCAACCCCTTGTGCTCGATCTCCAGCCCCATGCCCTCGCAGCGTGTGCCTTGAGCGACGGCCTCAAAGGCAAACGAAAGCACTTCATCGTTGACCATGTTCAACTGACCGCAACTTATCTTTGCCCGGATCGGCCGGGCGCAGCGTTTCTCCGCCTCCTGCGATATGACTTCGATAAGACTCTGGGCCACGGCCGTCTCATGCATCAGCAAATCCTCGGCAATTCTCGCCCGTACGGCATCTGCACCACGCGCCTGCCACCGATGCGCGTCGTCAGCTCGACCAAAGGAACGTCGCACGTCTCGACGATCTCACCAATGGCCTTCGCATCCCGGCCCAGCGGATGGTCGCGACAGATCTTCAGGCACTCCTGGGCAGCATCCGAGGACACAACGGCCACGAATTTCCCCTCGTTTGCGGTATTCAGCACGTCAAAGCCGAGCATGTCGGCCGCCGCCTGCACGGCTGGCCTCACAGGGATCTCCCTCTCGTCGATCAGCGCGCTCAGATCACTGCCCTCAACGATCTCATTCAATGTGGCGGCCAATCCGCCCCGAGTCGGATCGCGCATGAATCGAATGCCCGGCACATTCTCCAGTAAGGCACACGTCAGCTCGGCAAGCCCGGCACAGTCGCTCTCCAACGGCGATTCGAAGCTCATTCCTTCCCGCTGCGAGAGAATCGCCATGCCATGGTCGCCGATCGTGCCGCTGATGAGGATCTTGTCGCCAACTTCGATCTTTGCTGTCCCGAGTTCCACATTCGGCAATCGAACGCCAATACCGGCCGTATTGATGAAGATCCCATCGGCCGAGCCGCGCTCGACCGTCTTTGTATCCCCCGTCACGATGGACACGGAATTGCGTTGAGCGGTCTCGCTGATGCTCTGCAGGATCCTCTCCAGAAGCTCCATCTCAAAGCCTTCTTCAATGATGAACGCCAGAGACAGAGCGATCGGCTTCGACCCGGCTACGGCCAAATCGTTGACGGTCCCGCAGACGGCAAGCTTGCCGATATTGCCACCCTTGAAGAACAGCGGCTTGACCACATAGCTGTCCGTCGTGAAGCAAATCGCACCCGACGGCAGCGCCAGATGAGCGGAATCGCCCAGTTCCGACAGCACATCGTTCCTGAACTTCGGCAGGATTCGTTCGCTAATGAGCTGACTGGAGAGCCGCCCTCCCCCGCCGTGCGCGAGCAGGATTCTTTCGGGATCACTTGCCATCGTTCGCGTTAGCTCCTCCGACCATACTTGAACCACGCCGCACACGTCCCCTCCGAACTGACCATACACGGCCCAACCGGCTTCTGAGGCGTGCAGCTCTCTCCGAACAGCGGACACTCCACCGGCTCGATCAATCCGCACAAGACCTCGCCACAACGACACCCGCTGAGATCTTTGCCCGGCTCGTCCGTTACGCTGAATCGCCGGAAGGCGTCGAATTGACTAAATCCCTCTCTGAGGGCAAGCGTACTCTTCTCTATCTTTCCAAGGCCGCGCCAGTAACCGTCCACCGGCTCGAAGCACTCCGTCATGACTTTCTGGGCGGCGGCATTCCCTTTCTCCGTCACGACCGCGCCATAGACGGACTTCACTTCGGCCGTCCCCTCCGAAAGTTGACGGCAGATCTCCGCCAGGGCCTCGACGATCTGCACGGGCTCAAAGCCCGCCACCACACACGGGCGATGGAAATCATCGACGATCTGGCCAAACGCACCCGAACCGATGATCACACTGACGTGTCCGGGGCAAAGAAAAGCGTCCACGCGGTCGTTCATCCCGCCGAGCAGCGCACGCATGGCCGGAAGGACCAGTTTGTGCCCGCTGAGAATGCAGAAGTTCTCGACGCCCTCGCTCGCGGCTTCTTTGACGACGACGGCAGAAGCAGGCGCGGTCGTCTCGAAGCCAACCGCGATGAACACCACCGTCTTATCAGGATTCTCCCGCGCCAACTGGAGGGCGTCCTCGCTGCTCAGAACGACCTTAACGTTGCCCTTCGACGCGCGCGTCTCGAGCGAGCCGCTGCTGCCGGGCACGCGGATCATGTCGCCGTAGGTGGCAATCAGACAATCGCTGCGGCCCGCAAGCTGCATCACGGCATCGATATACCCCTGATCCGTCACGCACACCGGGCACCCCGGCCCCGACAGCAGCTTCAAACCGTCGGGCAGTATCGAGCGAATCCCGTTGCGGAAGATCGAGACCGTGTGCGTCCCGCATACCTCCATGATCGTGACCTGCCGGCCCAGCTTGCTGCAGGCGTCATCGATCGTACGTTGTGCGTTGGCGATCCTTTCCAGCATCGGCGTCATCCGGAAACCTTGTTCGGCGTCTTCGCAAAGTCTTCGATCTGAGCGAACAGCTCCCACGTCTTCCTGGCCTCTTCCTCATCCACGACCGAAATGGCAAAGCCGGCGTGCACCAGCACGACGTCCCCCAGCTTGGCATCGGGCAGAAGCGTGGTCTTCGCCTTCCAGCGATTGCCCATCGCATCCACAACCGCCCGATCTCCCTCCATCTCAATAATTCGTGCCGGTACTGCTAAACACATGTTTCGTATATCCTCTCATGTACTGTTTCCAAGAATCCATGCCGCAATCGCGGCCTGGCCGAGGGCGATGCCGCCGTCGTTGGACGGGACTTCGCGGTTCAATAATACCGCAAATCCTTCCTGGTTCAAACGCGCGGTCAGGCGATTTAGCAGATATCGGTTGCAGAAGACGCCGCCGCTGAGGGCCGCGACCTCCAGACGTGTGCACTCCCTCGCGGCCTTCGCCATCGCCAGCAACGCCTCGGCAAGCGTGTTGTGGAACTTCGCGGAGACATCCGCCGGAGCTTCGTCTCGTCGAATGTCCTCCAACACAGCTCGGAACATTCTACCGAGGTTCAGTTGTAACGGTTCGCCGGCGGTGTGGTGAAGGTCGAATTCGTAGCAGTCATCGATATCCGGGGCAGCTATCGACTCCAGGGCCATCGGCAGTTGGGCGTCGAAGTGGTTGTGGCCACCCAAGCCGAGCAGCGCTGCAACCGCATCGAAGACCCGGCCCAGGCTGGACGTGTTCACGGTGTTGATGCGTTTGTCGATCTGCTCGACGAGGAGCTTCAGTCGCGCCTCATCCGGCTCGACTCGCTTCAGCACCCACAGGAATTCGTCAAGCCGGAAGTGATCGCCACACGCGGCCTTCAAGAGGCTCAAGAGAGGCCGGACTGCTTCCCTGCTCGCCTTGTCCCCGCCGGCCAGGGGATAGTACGCCAGATGTCCGAAGCGCTCGAACGTATCCAGGGAAGCGATCATGCACTCGCATCCCCAGATCGCGCCGTCTGTGCCGTAGCCCGTGCCGTCGCATTCGATCCCGATCACCGGGCCGTTCACGCCGTGCTCGGCCAGGACCGAAGCGATATGGGCCCAGTGGTGCTGAATCTCGATGACCCTCACATCGGGCAGGGACCTCGCGTACTGTGTGGACAGATAGCCCGGATGCAGATCGCACGCAATCACCTCCGGCTCAACCTCGAAAAGTCGGGCCAAATGCCGGATGGATTCCACGTAATGGTGGTAGACCTCGGCGTCTTCCAGATCGCCGATATGCTCGCTGAGAATGAGCTGGTTTTGCTTCACGAGGCAGAACGTATTCTTCATGTCCGCGCCGGTCGCGAGAATCTCCTGCCGCGAAGCTCGGTCCATGAGGATTGGCGTGGGCACGTAGCCGCGCGCCCGTCGCAGCAGGGCCGGCGCATCCGCGACAAAGTACACAATCGAGTCATCGACCTGCCGATAGATCTCTCTATCGTGCATCAGGAAGGCGTCTGCGACTTCGCCGAGCTTCTCTAATGCGCGCTCGTTCCGGCAGATCAGCGGCTCCTCGGAGAGATTCGCACTGGTCATCACCAGCACGTCCAGGCCTTCGGTAAACAGCAAGTAGTGCAGCGGCGCATAGCACAGCATGAAGCCGAACGTGTTGACGCCCGCCGCCACCGACGGCGCAATAGCGGTATCCGGCCTCTTCGGCAGCAACACGATCGGGCTCTCCGCGCTGCCAAGGATCTCCTCGGCGGCGTGATCAACCACGGCATACCTGCGAATGTCCTCGACCGAGCGGGCCATCATGGCAAACGGCTTGTGGTCCCGCCGCTTCCGTCGGCGGAGCCGAAGCACCGCTTCGTCGTTGAGCGCATCGCAGGCCAACTGAAATCCGCCAACTCCCTTGATTGCGACGATCTTCCCGGCGCGCAGCAACTTCGCCGTCTCCGTAATGACCTCATCGCTGCCGGTCTGCAACACGTTGCCGTCAGAGTCGGTCAGCCGGATCTTCGGCCCACACGCCGGACACGCCACGGGCTGGGCGTGAAACCGCCGATCCGTCACGTCTCCATACTGCCCCGCACACCGCTCGCACATCTCGAACACACGCATCGTCGTGTTCGGCCGGTCGTAGGGGATCGTTCGCACAATCGAATATCGCGGCCCGCAGTTCGTGCAGTTGATGAAAGGATACCGATACCGAAAGTCCTTCGGGTCGCGCAGCTCGCCGAGACAATCGGCGCAGGTGGCGATATCGGCCGTCACCTGCGACAGGGCCGTCCCTTGCGCATCGCTTCTTGCGATCGTGAAGTCGCTCTCTCCCTCGACCGGCTCAATGTCCACCTGCCGGCAGGACCGGATCTCCGCCATCGGCGGCTTGTCGGGGCCCGACCGCAGCCGGCACAGAAACTCGTCGATCCTTTGCTCCGTCCCCTGGAGTTCGACGGTCACTCCCTTCGTATCGTTACAGACCGTCCCGGTCAGGCCCAGCTCGCAGGCGAGGCGGTACACGGCCGGCCGGAAGCCCACCCCCTGGATGCGGCCGGTCATCATAATCTTCTGTCGTTTGAGCAAAGCCTGAATTCTCCTGTCTGGCCGGGCTCCATAACCTCGGGCACCGCCGCAGGTTCGCGAAGGACGCCCCGAATCCGGGCCTGTAGAGGATAAATCCCCGGGCAGGGCCGACCAAGAGAAATGGCCGGAAAATTTGCTTGCCCGCCCCCGCCGCCCATGCTACTATAGACGCCGACCGGGGCCATAGCTCAGTTGGGAGAGCGCTTGCATGGCATGCAAGAGGTCGTGGGTTCGAATCCCATTGGCTCCATTACCTCGCGGAGTGGGGTTTTCCCAGAAGTTGTTTCGTCTGATGTGCTGTCGGCATCTCTACTGTGCTGCGGCGGCGACGTTCAAGGCGTCGATCGTGCGGAAAGCGCCGACGATCCGCAGCTCGGCCTTCACGGCGTCGGGCTGTCGGCCGAAGGAGTATCCGAAAGGCCAGGCCTCGCCGGGCACGATGCTACTGTCCGAGGCCGGCTGGAAATGCTGCACCGCGAGCACGCGTCCGTCCGAGTTGCGAAGCGTGGCCTGCAACTCCACGCCGCGGGCGGCTTTGCCGACGTTGCGGACTTCCCCGATAACGGATACCTTGCCGTAGCCGTCGCGTATCGCACGGAAGTCCAGCACGGCGAACCCGTGCTGCGTCAGGCGAACGTTTGACATTCCCTCCTGCACGCCTCCGGCCGCCGCATCCTGCACGGCCACTGCAGCGCTTGCGTCGCCGGAGCTTGCGACGCACCCGGAGCCGAGGAAGGCAAGGCCCCCAATGAGCGCTATGACCTGGATTCTTTTCATCGGCCTTCCTGTTCCTGATGCACGTCGCACAAGCCGGAAACAATCCCTCGTCGGCCCTCTCACGTCCGTCCTGTCTCTCAGCGACACCGAACCGCCTCCATCCTCCCCACTATCTATTATTATCCATTTTCCGGCCTTAGATGTCAAGGGTTTTGCCTGGCTTGCCACGTCTCTTTATGTTTCGGGCCCGCCGGCAAGTCGCAGGAACATATTGGCGACAAAACAGGAGCACCGCCGAAGGTAGACCCCGGAATTGGCGCCCAGTGGGGCCGAGGAAGGAGAACGCGGTGCTCCCTGTGAGTGACCGCTTTGTCGTCGCAGACAACGGTCCATCCTTTCTCTCGTGACGGCGTTCGTCCGGCCGAAATGTCGATGCCCAATCTCAATGCTGGGATCGCACACATGCACGATTCGCCCAGAAAATCTTTGCGGGACCCAGCTCATGTTATCGGAGCTAAATCGGTGAGTCTGCGGCAGATCAAACCGCCCTGTATGCGGGGGAACGTGTAAGGATCGGGAGGACGCGGGAGCCGGCAGGATCACGTGCCGCCGAGCGGCCTTACCTGTATTGATACATCCGATTCATGGACGGAAAAAGCGCGAGAAAAGACTCAAGAAACTCAACCCCGACGGCCGATTCTTGAGGATGGATAGGTTGAAAATGTGGCTCGAAGCTGCGACCAGCAAGGTCATCTTAGCCCGAAGCCGCACCGTCCAACTTGAGTAGGCATGCATGTCAGATCGTAATCCGGGCGGCGGCGGTGGCGGCTATGTAAAAAAGGAGAGAGCCACAACCGATTTGGGCCGTGCCCCTGCGAAGTAGCAGACGAGTATTTCAATACGGGAAGAGAAAAGACACCAAATACCCTCGTACTGCCGTCGCAGGGGCTTTTTTATTGGTCCAAGCCGACACGCCGGCATAGCTCGCAGCCGGCAGCCTCGCTCATTGCCCCCCACCGGCCGGCAGTCTGCCGGAATAGAGGAAGAACCGACGTCGGATGCCAATCCTTGCCTTGTCCGCCCCGTGCCATCCGTCGGGGCCAAGCCAGAATCGCGGCTTTGAACAAACGTTCGCGTCGTTTATAATGTCTCGCGGCACCGATGGCTGATGCTTGAACCGGTGACGTGCAGATACGAACCATGAGGTTGGCAGGTCGATTCGGAGGATCGTCATGGCAGGTAAGATGCTGGAGCGTCGGACATTTCTGAAGCACGCGGCGGCTGCGGCCGCCGGCACGTTCGCTGTGCCGCTGTTCGTTCCATCGGCCGCGTTGGGCAATGCCGGCCGTTTCCCGCCGAGCGAGCGGATCACGATGGGCTTCATCGGCCTCGGCGGCATGGGCACGAACAACATGCGGGCGTTCCTGGCCCAGCCGGACGTTCAGGTCGTCGCGGTCTGCGATGTGGTCGAGGCCAGCGACGAGTACGGCCACTGGTACAAGCAAGGCTGGAACGGACCGTGGTTCGGACGCGAGCCCGCCCGCAAGATCGTCGATAACGATTACGCACAGAAAGGCTTGTCCGCGCAATACAAAGGCTGCGACGCCTATGTGGACTTCCGAGAGATCATCGCACGCGATGATATCGACGCCGTCTGCATCACGACGCCGGACCACTGGCACGCCATCTGCGCCATCATGGCCGCCACGAAGGGCAAGGATGTCTACTGCGAGAAGCCGCTGAGCCTGACGGTCGCTGAAGGTCGGGCGATGGTCGAGGCCGCACGTCGGTACAATGTCGTCTTTCAGACGGGTACGCAGCGGCGTTCGAGCGAGCAGTTTCGCTTCATCAACGAGTTGATCCGCAACGGCCGGATCGGCACGTTTCAACGGGCCATTACCACGATCGGACCCAACAACAAGCAGGCCCCGCCGAGTGACTGGCAGCCTATGCCGGTCCCGGAATGGCTCGACTACGAGATGTGGCTCGGGCCGGCCCCCCGGGCCTCCTACCACAAGGACCGATGTCTCTACACGTTCCGCTTCGGACTCGACTATTCCGGCGGCCAGACCACCAACCTCGGCGCCCACGTCATCGACATGATTCAACAGGCCAACGGCACCGACGAAACGGGCCCGGTCGAGGTGGAGGACCTGGGCGGCGAATTCCCCGAAGACGGACTGTTCACGACGGCGACTCGCGTGGCCTTCCGCGCCCGCTATGCAAACGGCCTGGAGCTGACCTGCACGACGGGTGACGGGGAATTCTGGCGCCTCGAGGGCACCGACGGCTGGATCGAGGCGCGAGGCAACGAGTGGACCTGCTCGCCCGAATCGCTCAAGACCACTGTGATCGGCGCCGACGAAATCCATCTCTACAAGAGTAATGACCACCACCGCAACTTCATCGACTGCATCAAGAGCCGCCAGCGGACCGCAGCCCCGGTGGAGGTCGGCCATCGCTCGACGACGATCTGCCACCTCGGCAACATCGCTATGAGGCTGCAACGCAAACTCCACTGGGACCCCGCCGCCGAGCGATTCACCGACAGCGAGGAGGCCAACCAGATGCTCTCGAAACCGATGCGAAGTCCCTGGCACCTGTAGTGCGATGGGTTCGCCGCCAGCCAAGGTTGTGACAGGAGAAAGACCATGTACCACAAACGCCTCTCTGCGTGGATCATTGCTCTGTCGGTCGTACTGCTCACCTCCGGTCTGGCCATAGGCAATGAGAAGTCCCTGACTCTCGACACGGACCCGAACCTCGCCGGCTGGTGGAAGTTTGACGAAACCTCCGGAACCCTTGCGGCGGATTCATCCCAACACGGGCACAACGGCACACTCATGGGCGGTTTGGCATTCGACAAGAACTTGGCGGTCGGGCGTGCGGGCAACGCCATCCGTTTCGACGGCAAAGACACGCGTATCGAAATCCGCAAGTACAAGGGAGTTACGGGGACACGGCCCCGGACTGTGTCGGCCTGGATCAAGACGGAAGCCACGCGTGGAGAGATCGTCTCGTGGGGAACGCAGGACTTCGGCCAGATGTTCATCTTCGGACACATTCGCGGCCGGATCGGCATCACACCCAGCGGTGGGTACTTCTATATGAACCCCGAAACCGACGACGATGAGTGGCATCACGTCGCCGCGGTCGTACGGGACGCGGAGTTGCCCAATCTGCATGACGACGTAACGCTCTATCTGGACGGCGTCGAAGCCGAGATCCACGATATCGGCCTGCTCGACCTGTGGCCCATCCAGACGGGCGACGAGTTGGACGTTCGCATCGGGCGAAGATTCAACGGTCTGCTCGACGACTTGCGCATCTACAACCGCACGCTGGCGGAAAACGAAATCAAGGCATTGTTCGAGCTGAAGAGCAATCGCCCATTGGCCTCATCTCAGCAGTAAAGGAAACAAACGATGGAAGACAAATCAGTGACCCGGCGCGAGTTTGTACGGAGCACGGTGGTCGCGGCGGCCGGCGCGGCTGTCGGTGCGGCAAGTATGACGAACCGGACGGCCCAGGCCGGCGAGAAGCCCGTCGACACATCCAAGATCCTCAACTACAACCCCGACATGGAATACCGGCGACACGGCAAGACCGGGCTGATGGTCTCCGCCGCTTGCCTGGGTGGACATTCGCGCAGCAATCAGCAGGAGCGCACCGAGATCGTCAGCCGCTGCATCGACGCGGGCATCAACTACATTGATGCGTGCTGGGACGGCGAGGTCAAGCGCGACGCCAAGGCGCTCAAGGGACGACGCGACAAGATGTATCTGGCGCTCTCGCACGGCGCCAAAGAAGTCCGCAACGAGGATTTCCGCACATCGAAGAGACTCCTGGCCTCGCTCGATGAGCTTCTCCGAGACTCCGGCCAGGAATACACGGACCTGTGGCGGATCACCTGCCTCGAACCCGGCGGCCGGCACACATTCAATACCGCCTGCGAGATCGTGGATGCGTTGGAGAAGGCCAAGAAGCAGGGTAAGGCCCGTTTCTGCGGTTTCTCTTCGCACGATCGCCGTTGGATCAAG
>Ga0207752_1000058_pt1 | contig 45451 bp, 39 predicted proteins | sample Pon2CUnioCityCA_6_FD_187272 | JGI IMG/M metagenome (GOLD analysis project Ga0207752, IMG submission 187272) | Marine sediment microbial community from Union City, CA, USA - Pond 2C Sediment 2 (SPAdes) | ecosystem: Environmental > Aquatic > Marine > Intertidal zone > Salt pond sediment ... | reverse complement strand
GGATATGCAGGTGGTGGGCAACAAGAAAACGGCGGAGTTCATCGAGGCGCTTCACGGCGTCCGGGATGTTCTCGTCGTGCAGGACGGCCAGGAGCTCAGCCTCGGCCGGCGGACGCTCCGGTTCTTCCTCACGCCCATGGTCCATTGGCCCGAGACCATGGTGACCTATGAGACTTCCGACCAGATCCTGTTCTCCGGCGACGCGTTCGGTGGATTCGGCGCGCTCGATGGCGGGATCTTCGATGACGAGGTGGACATTCCGTACTTCGAGGACGAGATCCTGAGATACTTCTCCAACATCGTCGGGAAGTATTCGCCGATGGTCCAGAAGGCCATTCAGAAGCTCGGCAATCTGGATATCCGGATCATCGCCGCGACGCACGGGCCGATCTGGCGGGCCAAACCCAAGCACATCGTTGAGCTTTACGACCGATGGAGCCGGCAGGAAGCGGAGCCGGGCGTGGTCCTCGCATTTGGTTCGATGTATGGGGCGACGGAGAGAATGGCCGAGGCCGTCGCGCGGGGCCTTGCCGGCAGCGGCGTCAAGACGATCCGCACGCACAACGTCAGCACCAGCCACGTGTCGTACATGATCCGTGACATCTGGCGCTACCAGGGGCTCATTTTAGGCAGTTCGACCTATGACGCCGGGGTCTTTCCTCTGATGGAGAACTTGCTGAGGCTGCTGGGCGCCAAGAGGATTGCGAACCGGGCGGTCGGGCTGTTCGGCAGCTACGGCTGGGGCGGCGGGGCGCTCAAGGTGATGAAACAGTTCGTGGAAGACAACAAGCTTGAGCTGATCGAGCCCATCGCGGAGGCCAGGTTCGCGGCGACGGCCGAACAGATCGAAGACTGTCACGCACTGGGTCGGGCCATGGCCGAGCGCATCCGACAGAAGCCCCAATAGACCAGTCCCGATCCGGTATTCATGGAGCAGAATTCATGGCTGAGATGCAGAGAAGCTGGGAGAAACGGCTCGCAGCGAAACCGGATGAGCTGACGGTGGATTACGTTGAATCACTTTCTTACGACCGGCGGCTCTACAAGTATGACATCATCGGCTCGCTCGCGCACGCCGCGATGCTTGTCCAGCAGAAGTTCATCACCGAAGCGGAATTTCGGGCGATCGAGAAGGGGCTCAGCGAGCTTCGCGAGGAGATCGAGGCGGGGCGTTTCGAGTTCGACAAGGCCGCCGAGGACATTCACATGGCCATTGAGGCTGCACTGATCAAGAAGGTCGGCGAGCCCGGTGCGAAGCTCCACACGGGACGAAGTCGCAACGACCAGGTGGCCACCGACATCCGCCTCTGGCTTCGCGACCAGATCGACACGCTGCGCAAGGGGATCGTTCGGCTTCAGGAGGCTTTCGTCCAATTGGCCGAGAATCACACCGACGATTTGATGCCGGCGTACACGCATCTGCAGCGGGCCCAGCCAATTGTCATCGCGGCTTACCTGCTCAGTTTTGTGGAGCAACTCGAACGGGATTCCGTGCGTCTCGGGAATTGTCGCGACCTTTCGGACGCCTCTCCGCTCGGCGCCGGCGCCATTGCTGGCTCCACGCTGGCCATTGACAGAGACAGCACGGCCGAGCAGCTTGGCTTTGCCGGCGTCGTCGCCAACAGCATCGACGCCGTCAGCGATCGGGACTTCTGCGCGGAGTTCATCTTCGATTGCGCCTTGATCGCGGCGCATCTGTCGCGTTTTGCAGAGGACTGGATTCTTTTCTCGACGAATGAATTCAGTTTCGTCCGCGTCGATGATGCGTTTTGTACGTCGTCGAGCATGATGCCGCAAAAGCGCAACCCCGATGTCCTGGAGTTGATGCGAGGGAAGACGGGCACGGTGTACGGCGCGCTCATGGCTATGCTGACGATTCTCAAGGCGCAGCCGTCCGGCTACAACCGCGACCTGCAGGAGGACAAGATTCATGTGTTCGGTCCGGCCGACACCGTCGAGAAATCGCTCGCCATCGGCGCGGCGGTGGTCGCGCATACGACGTTCCGAACGAAGGAGATCGCCGCCGGCATGGAAGCCGGCTTCCTCGACGCCACAGCCCTGGCCGAATATCTCGTGACGAAAGGCGTTCCGTTCCGCAAGGCCCACGGCATCGTCGGCTCTCTGGTTGCCCGCTGCGAAAAGGAGTCTCGGCAGTTGGCGCAGCTTTCGCTCGATGAGTTCCGTGAGTCTTCGGCCGTCATCGATCGTGACGTCTATGACCATCTGGGGACGGGGAACGTCGTGCGTCGGTACACGTCGGCCGGTGCGGCGGGACCGGAGCAGGTTCGTCGCCAGCTTGAGTGCTGGAGAAAGCGTTTCGCAGAGTCATGAGCCCGACGGAAGACGAGATCACCGGCTGGTTCCGGCAACAGAGCCATTTGTCGCCCGTGGACTTTCCCATAGGGATCGGTGATGACATGGCCCAGATCTCTCTGGGCGGCGGGGCGTCGGTGCTCATCACTACGGACATGCTGCTCGACGGCGCTCATTTCGACCTGCGGACCGCCACTTTGAAACAGGTCGGCTACAAGGCCATGGCGGTCAGTCTGAGCGATTGCGCCGCGATGGCTACGATCCCTCTCGCGGCCGTCGTGGCCGTGGCGCTGCCTCGGGGATTCGGCGGAGAGCGATTGAAGGAATTGCATGCGGGCATCGTGCTCGCAGGCGACAAGTACGACTGTGCGCTTGTGGGTGGGGACATCACGAGCTGGAGGACAGGCGGGCCATTCGCGATCTGCGTCTCCATGCTGAGCAAACCAGGCGAGAGGCCGCCCGTGCGGCGCAGCGGCGCCAAGGTCGACGATGTCATCTGCGTGACCGGCTCATTAGGGGGCTCGGGCCGTCGAAAGCATCTTGAGTTCGAGCCGCGGCTCAGCGAGGCCCTGGAGATCGTGCGGCGCGCGGAGATCCACGCCATGATGGACATCAGCGACGGGCTGAGCAGCGATCTGGGCCGCATCTGCAGCCAGAGCGGCGTCGGCGCCCTCGTCGATGCGGGCGCTGTGCCGATCTCGGACGATGCAAGACGCCGGGCCGATCCGCTTGATGCGGCCCTGAATGAGGGCGAAGACTTCGAGCTGCTGTTTACGCTGGGAGCCGATCCGTGGGAGACGCTACGTCGAGGATGGGATGATCCGCTGCCTGTCACGAAGGTCGGTCGCATCACGGACACCGGGCGGGTGGAAATCAGGATGGTGGATGGGCGAACAATGGACTTGAAGCCGGGCGGCTACGACCACCTGGGAGCTTGACGAGCACACGATAGGGACAACTGCGATGATGAAGAGACACACGGCGATTGCACTGACGGCTGGATTGATTTCGCTGGTATGGGTTCTCGTTGCGAGCGGCGCGGAAAGGCTCGATCGCGGACTGATCGCACTGCAGCGGGAAGACGGCTCCGTGTTTCTGAGCTGGCGACTGCTCAAGGACGATCCGACGGACCTCACCTTCAGGGTCGTGCGTAAAGGCCCCAACCCAAGTGATGACGTTCACATGCTCCTTACCGAGAAGAGGGGATATCAGCAGACTCACTTCGTCGACACGAAGCCGGACGCCGGGCCTTGCTTGTACGCGCTCTTCACGGGCGAGCCCGGAGGTTATGCTCCAGACGAAATCGCGGCGGAGGTCCCTTTCCAGATGTCGGATTCCGCCAAGCCGTATCTCAGCATCCCGTTAGCCGGCGAGTATGACTTCCAGAAAGTCGGTGTCGGTGATCTCGATGGGGATGGGGCTCTTGAATTCCTCATCAAGCAGCCGAATTTCAATACCGATCCCTATCAGCAGCCCGGCTACTGGAAGCGAAGCACGACGACGTACAAGATCGAAGCGTACCGGCTCGACGGCACGCTGCTCTGGCGGCACGATATGGGCTGGTCCATCGAGGCGGGGATGTGGTACTCGCCGTGGATCGTGTACGACGTCGATGGCGACGGCAAAGCCGAGGTCTACTGCAAGGCGGGCGAGGGCGACCCGCGCGATGAGAAGGGACTCGTCCAGACGGGGCCCGAGTATCTCATCAAGCTGGATGGCGCGACGGGTAAGGTCGTAGCCAAAACGGAATGGCTCAGCCGCGACGGGTATCCCGACTACAACTACTATTGCCGGAATTTTCTCGCCGTCGCTTACCTGGACGGCAGGACTCCGTCGCTGATCATGCATCGCGGCACATACAATCTGATCAAGACGCAGGCCCTCGACAAGAATTTCGATCGCATCTGGTATTGGGATTCGACGCAGGAGCAGAAGAAGTATCGCGGTCAGGGCTCGCACGGCCTGATCGCCGCTGACGTGGATGAGGATGGGCGCGATGAGCTCGTCATCGGTGGGGCGGTGCTCGATGACACCGGCAAGGGACTTTGGACTCTGGAGATGGGCCATCCCGATGTGTGCTACGTCGCCGACATCGACCCGGACAATCCCGGACTGGAGATCTTCTACGGCTTTGAGAGTCGCCAGCAAACGGATGGCCTGTGCGTGGTGGATGCGAAGACCGGGCGCAAGCTCTGGACCCACAAGGAGCCCACGTATCACGTCCACGACCAGGGCATGATTGGAGACCTGCTGGCGGAGCACCCGGGCATCGAGGTCTACGCCGGCGAGCAGAAGTTCCCTCGCCGCTGGCTCTACAGCGCCTCCGGCGAGCTTATCGAGTTTCGCGAGAAGGGGGCGCTTGCCCCGCGTACGCTGTGGTGGGATGCTGACGTGCAGAAGGAGATCATTCTCGGTGGCGCTGTCCGGGATTGGAACGGCCCGGTCCTCCAGGCCATCAAGGGACGTGTGATCGCGGTGATGGATTGTCTTGGAGACCACCGCGAAGAAGTGGTTACCAGTGTGAAGGGCGAGTTGCGCATCTACTCGACCACGATTCCCGCTGCCGCTCGACGGCCGTGCTTGTTGCAGGATCATCAGTACCGCATGGGCGTTGTGGCGCAGACGATGGGCTATTATTATCCGGCCCAGCTTGGTGAATAACGACCGATTCCCTTGAGGTAGTGCGACACCATGGAGATTGCAGTCACATCTCATTCGCCCTCGGAGACGCTCGATCTGGGTCGGCGGATCGGTTGCCGGCTCAAGGGCGGCGAGATCTTCGCGCTGTGCGGGCCGTTGGGCAGCGGAAAGACGCACCTCATCAAGGGCGTCGCAGAGGGCGCGGGCGCTACGAGCCGCGAAAGCGTCACAAGCCCTACATTCGTTCTCGTCAACCAGTATTCGGGTCGACTGGATATCTATCACATCGACGCCTACCGGCTCGACTCCATTTCCGAGTTCGAAATGCTCGGCTTCGATGACTTCTGCTATCCAGAGTCCGTCGTCCTGATCGAATGGGCGGATAAAATCGAGCCGGCCATTCACGATACGGGGTATATCCGCATCGATCTGGCGCACGCCGGGCAGCGGACGCGGACCATCCGCATTCAGAACGCGCCCGCGTATCTGAATCTCCTGTAATCCCAAGAGGCGATTTTTTTCCTCCCGCTGTTTTGCACCCCAGACATTGTTTCTTATCTTTTGGTTGAACTGAGTGGGGGCCGCAGATAACGCCGCCCGGCGCGTTCCCGGACGGCACCCTACAGGGCCCCCGAATTCGTCAAGGACTACAAACGTGGAAGTGTTCATGCAGGTATCCGGGTCGTTATTCCTGTCTATTGGGAGGGTCTGCCGCTCAAACAAATCATTTCCGTCAAGTGCCTTGTCGATTCCGTCGATAAGGTTTAGCGTCGTAGACAAAACTGACTCATGCGGATTGCATGGGTCCCATTCAATCAATTTCTCACACTGAGGAGGAAGACAAGATGAAGGCAAAACACGGCTTTACATTAGTCGAAATTCTGATCGTTGTGGTCATTCTCGGTATCCTTGCGGCGATCGTCATTCCGCAGTTTACCCAGGCCAGCAGCGAGGCCAAGACCAACAGCCTCTGCAGCGATCTGCAGACCCTGCGGTCCCAGATCGAGCTGTACAAGTGCCAGCACAACGATGTGAATCCGGTCCTGGCCACCTTCGAGGAGCAGATGATCTACACGTCGGACATCGCTGGCAATCCCAGCACGGACAAGATAAGAACCGCCCTGTACGCGTTCGGTCCGTACCTGGAGAGGCTCCCGGAGAATCCGTTCACCAATAGTGCTACTGTTGTCGGCTGGGGCGCCAGCGCCACGACGGACGGCTGGGAATACAACGCGACCACCGGCGAGATTCGCGCCGCGATTGACACGGTCGATCCCAATGCACATCAAGATCTCTAAGCATCGCATGTGCTAATCTGTAACGCGTCATCAAAGGCTGACCGTGGGAGGACGCTTTGTCCAAGCCGGTCAGCCTTTTTGATGAAATGCAAAGGAGCGTTAGGGGATGCAAAGGTTAGATATGAGACGGGCGAGGGCGTTCACGCTGGTTGAGATCCTGATCGTGGTGGTCTTGCTGGGTGTCCTGGCCGCCATTGTGGTTCCGACCGTCGGCAACAGCGCCACGCGCGCCCGGGAGACCACGCTGGCGATGGACCTGAACCTGCTGCGGCGGTTCATCCCGATCTATACGAGCCAGCATCTGGAGACGCCACCCGGGTACCCGAACGGGAACAGAAACACGCCTCCCACGGAAGATGCCTTTGTCGAGCAGGCCACGTTATCCAGCACCGCCGCCGGCCTGACGGCCGCACGAGGGAGCGCGGGTTTTCCGTACGGGCCCTATCTGTCCAAGATACCGGTGAATCCATTCAACAGGCTGGATACCGTTGAGATCCTGGCCGACGGTCAGGCGTTCCCGGCGACGGCGGATGACAGCGACGGTTGGGTCTGCAAACCGGCCACGGGCGAGATCAGGCCCGACAACACCGGCAGTGACAGTTCCGGCGAGTTGTACTATGACTATTGATCCCACGCAAACAAGCGGTCCGGCACGAGCCGGCTTTACGCTGCCCGAAGCCGTCATGGCTATGGTCATCCTGGGCATCGCGGCAGCCGGGGTGATGCTCCCGTTCAGTGCCGGCGCATCGGCCCAGGCCCACGGCGTGCATAAAACGCTGGCGGCGAACCTCGCCAACGATCTGATGGAGCGGATCGCGACGAAGCCGTTCCACGATCCCGATGGCAGTGCCTACGACTACCTGCCCGGGCCGGAGGCGGGGGAGGCAACGATTGCCGATTTTGACAACGTTGACGACTTTGACGGCTATGTGGAGTCGCAGGGACAGGTGAGCGACGCCAGCGCCGTTGTCATCACGGATCCAATGTACGCCAACTTCAGTCGGCAGGTGACCTGTTCGTACGTGTACGTCCCGCAGCAAAACCCGCCAACGGCGTCGCCGAACTTTATTCTCGTTTCCGTGGAGGTCGGTTATCAGGGCAGACCGGTCGTGACGGTCAGTCGCCTCGTAAGCGAGTGAGATTCCGCGGGGCGATCAGACGCGCGGCGTTGGAGACTGCCGAGTCATTATCTATTCTTTAGGCAGAGATCGGGCCGTGTCATATGCACGGTCCGAAAATTTTCTTTCTGTACCGAGATCACGATGTTTGGAAATGGAAATGATGCAGAATACTCAGCACACCAAGGCTTTCACCCTGATTGAGCTGCTGGTCGGGCTGCTCATCACGAGCATCATTCTCTCCGCCGTCGCGACCTTGGCCTTCGCCTTCACGAGCGCAAATACCGCCAGCGGGGATACGGCCTATAAGCAGGCACAGCTCCGTCATGCAACGCTGTACATTTCCGAGCTGATTCGCAAGTGTAAACTCGTCTGTTCCGTCACGGGCAACGAGGTGGTCGTGTGGCGCGACGACGACAACGCCGATAATCAAATCAACCTCAACGAGCTCGTCTACATCCAGCGGGGGACGAACGCGGATACGCTTCGGCTGTGCCGATTTTCCTCCGTCGACAATCCCCAAATGGATGTCAGCGGTCTTACGGTGTTGGCGACAGCATCGTCTCCGTCCGGCCACAGCGAACGGTACGTGCCATTGATTCCGGAGTGCGCCGACGTACAGTTCGTTCTTGACCGGGCGCCTCCATTCACCCGGTTGGTTACGATCTCGTTCGATTTGACCGAGAACAACCTTGTACGGCGGTATGAAATCGCTGCGGCACTGCGTGCCTGGGCCGGTCATCTGCTCAATGAGGCCGGCGACGCCATCGTGGCGACGGACGACGATTAGACACAATAGGGGGCGACGAGTACAGAATGCCTGCGATCATCCATCCATCCTGCGTTACCGATCGCCGCCGCGGTGTGGCCCTGCTGATGGTCCTTCTGATCGTCCTGGCCGTAACGATCGTGTCGACGGGGTTTCTGGCCCGGGCGGATGTGGAACTGGCCTGTGGAGAGAATATGGCCCTGCGGACGCAGATGGACCAGTTGGCGGATTCGGCCCTCGAGCATGCCAAGGGCATGCTCCTGCACCCGCAGGATGTGCCCTCGGCGTACTGGACGGGCGCCACGCAGCTACAGCTTATCGATGGGAGCCGCGACTACTACGCTGTGCAGATCGTGCGGGATGCCTGCGAGCCATCCGACTATTGCACCTACAACGTCACGTGTGAGGCCTACAGGCTAAGGGGCGAGGAGAAAATCGGTTCGAGCCGATTATCGGCTCAGCTTCGCCTGGATCCCTGCATCGCGTTATGGACGGGCAGCGACCTTGTCCATCGTGCGGGCTGGCTCTGCCACGGCGACGTCCGCTGCTTGGGTACGGTCACGGTTATTGCCCCCGGCGTCATCGACGGCGACGTGTTCTCTGCCGGGCTGACCGGCAGTGCGACCGGCGCTCACCGGACGCCGGGCGACCTGTCACTGACCTGGCCTCCGCTGACGGCGGCCTATTTCCATCCGGAGTACGCCGTCTTCCCGATCAGTGCGGGGACTGTGTCCGATACGGTCTATCAACCGGCACGGATCTGGTCCTGCACCGGCGATCTCACGCTCGGCAACAACGTGACGGTTGAGGGCATGCTGTTCGTCCAGGGGAACCTGACGATCAACGGGAGTGGAAACTCGATCGCCGCCGCCAAGAATCTACCCGCCGTGTACGCGAGCGGGAATCTGGTCTTCCGAAGCGCCAGCTACGTGCAAATCGACGGCCTCGTTGTCGTTGACGGCGACGTTCTTATCGGGGCCGATACAGTGAATGGCAGCATCAAGGGTGGACTCTTTGCGGCACGCCAGGTGGCCGAGACCGCCGTCGATTCTTCGGGCAACGGAAACGACGCCGTGATTCACAGTCAGCCCGTGTGGCGGCCTGCCGGAGGCCATGATGGCAACGGCGCTTTGGATTTCGATGGGATCGATCATTATCTCCAAACGCCGGACAGCCTCACGGCTCTGCAACTGACGGACGAATATACCCTCTCCATTTGGGTTCAACCGGCGGCCGTCCAGAATGACTGGGCCACGCTGCTGGCCAAAACCGACCCGGACGGTCTCGGCGACCATTGGACGCTGCAATTCGAGGCGCCGGCCACTACCGTCGTTGTGCGCCATCCGACCGGGTCCTGGGACACCGAAATCACGTTGGGCCAGTTGACCGCAGGGGGCGTGTGGCATCATGTAGCCGTTGTCCGCCAGGCCGACGGCACGATGCTCTCCTATCTTGACGGCGCATTGCACAAGACCATGGATCCCAACGATACGTTCAAGAACATGGTTCCGGGCTCCGGCGACGGCCACCTTAACATCGGCGTGGACCGGACGGCTTCTTCGGACCGTCTCTACAAGGGGCTCATCGACGAGATTCGCATATACAGCCGAGCTCTCACCTCCGGAGAGGTCGGTGCGCCGCCCAATGATCCGTCCTCTCTTATCGGGCATTGGCGGCTCGATGAAACGGGATCTCAAATGACGATTGCGGCGGAACCGGCCCGAGCGGCCATTCTCATCTGGCCCGACCGGCACTGGAGTCCGGCGGCCGGCGCATTCTTCAAGAGCATTCGCAGGCAGTAAGGTGGGCAGGGGGTGCATATGGCACGTCCGAATGGCCATTTGCTTATCGGGCCTGAGAAGACACGTGGGGAAAACCGCGAGGCTCCTGAGCTCGCGCGGGTGAATGCCATCCGGGCAGCGGCGCAAGCTCGCCGTGGGCGGCAAACCGCCCTGCGGCTGAAACAGCCGGTGGTTTTATGGGCGTTGGGTTCGAATATGCAGGTCTTGACAATGATGCCGCGGCGGCACGGCGGATCGCTCGAGATTCTGGATGGCGGACGTGAGGCCGGGCCGTGTCCGAGGTAAAGACCGGTCACGAATAGACCGAATAGACAGCAGAGGTGGGGTCGGAATGAGCACGAATACAAAACTGAGAATGGTTCGACGCGCATCGCGGTGCCAGCCGCGCTGCACGGCTTACATAAACAGAACGCATTGCGTTATGGGGGATGACATGGTGCAGCAAGGACAGGGTTGCGCGTGTGGGGACGTGAGCGAAGCCTCTGCAAGAGAGAGAAACCCAAAGGGCTTCACGCTCGTCGAGGTGCTGATTGTCATCGTCATCCTGGCCATCGCGGCAGCGGTCGTTGTGCCCATGGCCTCCTCGGCAGGGGGTACGCAAATCCGTGCCGCCACCAACATGCTGGCCGCCGATCTGGAGTATGCCAAGAGCATGGCGATCAGCACGGGGCAGAAGCACTGGGTCGTGTTCGACAAGACGGCCGAAACGTACCAGATCGAAGACGTGAACGGGGTCATCCCGCACCCGCTCAGAGAGTCCACTGCCAAATACATCGTCGACTTCCGGAACGACGGCAGACTGGACCGTGTGGATATTGTCGACGTCGACTTTGACCTGACAAGCCGGGTGGGATTCGACTACCTGGGCAGTCCCTTCAACGGCAGCAACGGCGCCCTGGACAGTGGGGTGGTCAAACTGCAGGCCGGCGGGGTCGCCAAGAAGGTCAACGTGGAGCCCGTGACGGGCTTCATCTCTATTACTTCCGACTGAGTACTTGCGACATGTTGATCTCGAACTGGACAACCGCCAATCAAAGGATTCAGCCGATTGGCCTGGACATCGGCCATAGCACGCTGAAGATGGTCCAGGTCGCCGTCTGCGAAGACCGCCTGCGTCTCCTGGCGGCCCGCAGACTCCCTGTCGATTCAGAGGTTGCCTGGGATACGCCGGAGGGCCGACACGCTCTTGCCCTGGCCATCCGACAATTGTTATCCGGTGGTGATTTCCGAGGGCGGAAAGTGACGTCGGCCTTGCCGATCAACCGGTTCCGGATCACGTCGGTGCGCCTGGCGGAGGCCGAGGCATTGCAGGCCGACAAGGCCCTGCGCCGAGAGGCCACGGAGCGGTTCGGCCTGGATCCTCGCGAGGATAGCATCAACTATCTGCTTGCCGGCAGCGTTCGGCAGGGCGATGAGCTCAAGAACGAGTACATTCTCTTAGCCGCCGACAGTCAAACGGTGCGAAACCACATTGCCCTGCTCGAAGAGGCCGGGCTGATACCCGCGGGCATCGACGCTCCGCCTTGTGCGTTGTTTCGGAGCTTTGAGAGAACGATGCGTCGGCAGGAGGACCAGGAAAAGACGGTCATCTTTACCGACGTCGGCCACCGCTATACGACGGTGGTCTTCGGCCGGGCCGGGGAGATCTGCTTCATCAAACACATCCCCATCGGCACGGGTCATTTCGACGACGAGATTGCCTCGTCGCTGGGCATCGCCGTTGCGGATGCCCAACTGCTTCGGCTCAAGCTGCAGCGGGACGAGTCAGTCGACGCGGCTACACGCCGTCACGTTATCGACGCACTCAATACGATGGCGGAGCGGATCGCAGGTGAGATCTCCTTGTGTCTGCGGTACTACACGGTCACGTTTCGGGGTAAGCGCGTGGAGCGGGCCGTCATGGCCGGCGGTGGGGCCTACGAACAGGTCCTTCTGGATGTCTTGCGCCGTCAATTGTCCTTGGAGATCGAGATTGCGGAGCCGCTTCGTGGGTTCGACCTCCGCAAGGCCGGCGGCAACTGTCAGGAACGGTCCGCCGATCTGGCCTTAGCCGTCGGGTTGAGCCTGAAGGGGTGGGGGACGCCGGCAGCCGTCAAGCCGCGAGGCGCCGTAAAGGAGCCGCGCGTACCGGAAGGAGAGCCCGTATGAAAGAGCTCGATTTCCTTCCCGAGTGGTACAAGGAGGGTCGACGTCGTCGATCCCACATGCGCAGACAATACGTCGCTCTGGCGCTCATCTTCGTGGCGATGATGGCTTTCAATCTGACGGCGACGCACAAGGCAGGCAAAGCGGCGGCGGAGCTGGCGCATTTCGAAGAGCAACGGATGCGTGCCGAAGGGACTGTGCACGAGTTTGGTGTGGTTACCAAAGAGCTGAATCAACTGAAAGTTAAGGCCGACCTGATGGAGCGGATGGACTCGAAGATCGACGTCGCCGCTGTTCTGGCGGAGATGAGCTGTCTGATTACCGGGCCGGTCGCGCTGAGCCGGGCGGAGTTCATCGCGGAACCGTTGTCTCGCCCGGCGCCCCCGGAGAGCGGCTCGGCCGTGCGAACGGCCGGCACGCCGGGTACGTCGGAGGCGGAACTGCCGTTCGGTCGTACGCGATTTCGCATCGTTCTCGCGGGAGTGGCGGCGCATCCTTCGCATGTCGCCGACCTCGTCTGCAGGCTGGACGAGTCGTCCTATTTCCAGCGTGTGTATCCTTCCTTCTCTCGGCCGACAAAGATCCGAATCGCCGGCGCAGCCGGCGTTCGGTCGCAGACGGATGCCGCCGCGCGAAGGGGCTCGGAGACGCTGGAGGTGACCGAATTCGAGATTACGTGTCAATTAGCCAATTATGAGGAAATCGATTCCTGATGGGTGCAACCGGATCCAGATTGTTACGCGGGAACCGGCAGATATGGGTCTGTATCGTGGCGGTGCTGTTTGTCGGGGATTTCATCCTGTGCGGCTATCTCCCGTCGCACAGCCGACTGGAATCGCTTGAGCAGGTCCGTGGGCGGCAGTCCCAGACGATCCGGATGGCGGCCGCTCAGAGTGAGGAATTGCCCGCCCTAAGGCAGCGTCTGCAACGGGTCCGTCAGACCGTGGAGCGGTACGATGCGTGCGTCCCCACGGAAAGAGCCCTCGGTACGTTTCTGCAGCAGATCGCCGCGATCATGACGCAGCATCATCTGACCGACCAGGTGGTCGTCCCCGGAAAAGAACTCCGGGCCAATGATTTGACCTGTATCCCCGTGAAGATCACGTGCAAGGGGACTCTTACAGACATGTTCGATTTCTTCACCGGCCTGCAGGAATTGGACAGGCTGATCCGTTTCGACAAGGTCGTGCTCAAGAATGATCCCGAGTTCACGGGGCAAGTCAGTATGCAGACGGACGCGATGATCTTCCATCGGTCGTCCGGACAGCAGCAGGCGAGTGACTCCGCGGGCGTGAAATCAGTGAACGGTGCTGACCATGGGGCATAGCAGAAAAAACAACATTCTGTTCGCACGTAAGCTTCTGGACCATCTGGCTGTGAACGGCAAGAAGACGGTCCTGGCGCTGGCGCTGCTCGTCTTCATGGGCTTTCTGTGGATCCGGGTCCTGACAGGACAAAAGCCCGGTTCTGCGGTGGCCGCTCGGGGTTCCGGACCGGCCGCACACACACAGCCCGAGACGGCGAACAATCTGCAGTTCGTCGAATTGCCCAAACTTCCCGGACGTAATGATTCCATCTATGGAGATTTCTTCACGATACAGGATCGGGCGCTTTTCCGACCGAACGGCGCCCCAGACACAGGCACTGAAACAGAAGTACACGCTACCTCTTCCAACCGTGCTCAAGAAGTGATCCAGAGAGTCGCACAGAGATTGAAACTGACCGCGGTGTCCCTTAGTGAGAATCCCCAGGCCTTCATCAACGATCGACTGCTGAGAGTCGGGGACAGGCTCACCCTCAGAGAAGGCGCCAAGGTCATCGAATTCGAAGTACTACGGATCTATGAAAACTCAGTGCTTGTCGGGTGTGAGGATACGCAACTGACGCTGAAATTGGCGCAGTCTCTTGAAGTAGACAACTAAATGACAGGCTTTGAAGCGATGCGGGGTGTAACCGCTTCCAAGAACTGAAATGAGAAAGAACAGGAGTGTAACTATGTATGAGGACAAACCCATGAAGAGAACAGTTTTGACATCGAGGAGCCGATGGCTCTATATTATCATGCTCCTTACGCTGGCGGCAGGGCCCGTCCTTGCTGCCGAGTCGGGTGCATTAGAAGTCGATCCGAACGCCGCTCCGAACGGCGTGACGATCGACCCGAATCAGGCGATGATCGACGCCGACAGTGGTTTGATCAAGTTCATCGCGTTTCAGAAGGACAGCAACATCCGGGACGGCTTGCGTTTGCTGGCTGTTCTGTGCAAGAAGAACATCGTGCCCTCGTCCCGGGTCGATGGGCTGCTGACGGTCAGCAGGCTCTACGAAGTGACGTTCGAGCAGGCCCTGGACGCCATTCTCGGGCACGGCTTCAAGTATGAGCAGGACGGCGACTTCGTCCGGGTCTATACGACCGAGGAATACAAGCAGATCAGGGAAGATCCCGAGCGGATGATTCACAAAGTCATCACGCTGTACTACATCACGGCTGAGGAGGCCTCGAAGCTGATGCAGCCCGTGCTGAGCTCTGCGGCGAAGATCCAGATGAGCAGCCCTGCCGAAGAGAAGATCTCAGAGGGCACTCAAATCGGGGCCGGAGGTGCCTCGCTCACCGGTGGGGGCGGAGGCGACAACCTCGCCCTGAACGACATGATCGTTGTCTTCGACTACCCAGAGAACATCGAGAAGGCCGAAGCGATCATTCGCGAAATCGATGCACGACCGAAGCAGGTTCTGATCGAAGCGACCATTCTGGCCGCACGGCTGACCGAGACGACGGAGTTCGGCGTGGATTGGAACCTGTTGACCGGCGTGGCCGTTACGGGTTTCCCATCAAGCATCCCCGTAAGCGCGCAGAAACAGGGTACGCCAATCGACCAGTGGGGCTTTGCCTGGCCGGGCGAGACGGAGAAGGGACTGGCGATCGGGTTCTCCTGTGACAACGTGCAGGCGATCCTTACCGCTCTGGAGACGGTCACCGACACCACGCTGCTGGCCAATCCGAAGATCCTGGCCGTCAACAAGCAGGAAGGTTCGGTGCTGATCGGTAAGAAGCTGGGTTATCTCGACCAGACGACACAGACCCAGACATCGACAACGCAGTCGGTGAAGTTCCTCAACACCGGTACGCAACTGATCTTCCGCCCGTATATCGGGGACGACGGATACGTTCGGATGGATATCTATCCAAAGGACAGCGACGGCGTCGTGAAGAGCAACGGGATTCCGGATGAGACGACGACCGAGTTGAGGACCAACGTGGTTGTCAAGGATGGCGAGACCATCATTCTGGGTGGTCTGTTCCGTGATGTGACTACCGCGAATCGCTCGCAGGTTCCCGTGCTTGGTAATCTGCCTGTGCTGGGTGCGCTGTTTAGAGGCACGGTTGACACGGTGCTGAGGGAAGAGGTGATCATCATGCTGACACCTCACATCATCGTGGAAGCCTCCGAGACCGATCCCGATAAGCGGGTGGATGATGTCCGCCTCAAGAGGGAAGCGGCTTCGGACAACCTGCAGATGGGGGATCGGGCGAGGATCGCCGAAGAGGCCTACGCCAGCGCCGCCAAGAACTATCTGGAAGGCGACGTGGGGCGGGCCCTTACGCACTTGAAGATCGCGCTGATGATGCGGCCGACGTATCTGGAGGCCCTGCGTCTTCGCGAGCGGATTATCGCCGAAACCGACCCGGAGCAGCTCAAGAAGCTCGACAGTGTCGTACGGGCCGAGATCGATGAGCAGGAAGCCGGGAATTGGGTGCGACGGTAACCGGGATCGGTGATCGAACGAGAGAACACCGGTTCTCGATGGGGTCGGAGGAGTTGTGTTCAGAGGCCAACGAAGCGTAACGTGGATCGCTACCGCAGTGGCATTTGCCTCGCTGGTGACGGCGGCTCTTGCGGAACTGCAGGAGCCCGTCACCGGGGCGGGGGGGTGCAGCCAGGCGGCGATGTTACGCCTGATGATGTACTGCATCGGGGCTGTGGGCGTGATCTGCCTTGGTCTTGGCTACGGCCGAGTGACCGGGGCGATCACGTCCATGGCCAACCGGCTCAGATCGGAACAGCCTGTGACGTGGGACGCGGGAGCTCCCCGAGTCCTGCGGGCGCTGACCGATGCAGTGGCCTCTCGTCTGGGGGCCTGTGATGACGCCGTTCGGCAGCTCCAGGCCCAACTGAAGGACTTTCAGATTCAGTCACAGCTTTCCGACCGGGAAAAGAGACATGCGGAGGCGATTCTGTACAGCCTCCGCGATGCCGTGATCGTCGTGGATGGATCCGACAGGCTCCTGATGGCCAACGCGCCGGCGGCCCGACTCTTTGGGTTCGACGCCGAGCAGTGTCGCCATCGGCCGCTTGCCGAAGTGATCGGCGGGCCATATGGCCCATTCACAGAGCTTGTGTGCCAGAGCCGCCGACATCGCACGGAGGCGACGCGGCGCGAGCTGGAGTTCCCCGTGGGGGACCGGCCGCATACGTTCGACACGATCATCTCCTGTGTACAGGACGATGCAAGGGTATGCGGCGTGGTGGCTGTGCTCCACGACGTCACGAGGGAGAAAGAAGTCTCCCAAATGAAGAGTGACTTCGTCAGCCACGTCTCCCACGAGTTGAAGACGCCGCTGGCGTCCATTACAGCCTATTCGGAGATGCTGGTGGACGGCGAGGCCGACGATGACGAAACGCGTAGAGAGTTCTACAGCATCATTCAGAGCCAGGCACAGCGCCTGAACCGGCTGATCGAGGACATTCTGAACATCTCGCGCATCGAGTCGGGCCTGATCAAAGTCAGTAAGGAGCACGCGAGCCTGACGATTCTGATCGAAGAACAGATGCAGATGATTCGCAGCTACGCCGAGGAAAGAGAGATCACGGTTATCGGTCAGAAGCCCATTGTTTTCGACCAGGTTTCCGTCGACAAGGACATGATTTCCCAAGTGATCGTCAACCTGTTGAGCAACGCCATCAAGTATACCCCGTCCGGCGGTCGCGTGACGGTCGGAACGGAAGTGGACGAGACGGCGGGCCTGGTGCGGGTGACGGTGGGCGATACCGGCGTCGGCATCCCCGAGGATGAGGTCGAGCACGTCTTCGACAAGTTCTACCGTGTCGGCGCGAACAATAAACAAGCCAAAGGGACCGGCCTCGGCCTAAACCTGGTCAAACAAATAGTCGAAAAGGTACATGGTGGCCGCGTGTTCGTCACCAGCAAGGTGGGGGTTGGCAGCACGTTCGGTTTCGAGCTGCCTCTGGCAGCCGCCGGGCAGGTTGCCACCGCATAGAATGGACCTGTTGAGACAACTCCACGGAGGAGTGGAAATCCAACATTGAATTCTCGGGGAGGATGAGAATGACGGCCAGTAAGGTACTTGTGGCAGATGACGAAATCCATATCATCCACGTGGTCGCGATCAAGCTTCGCAACAACGGCTACGAGGTCATTGCCGCCAACAATGGGGCGGAGGCCTACGAGCTCGCATGCCGAGAGAAGCCGGACATCGTGGTCACGGACTACCAGATGCCCCTGATGACGGGGATCGAGCTGATTGAGAAGCTGCGAGACGGGGAGCAAACAAAGGACATTCCGGTGATCCTGCTGACCGCCCGTAGTTTTGCGGTGTCTCAGGAACAGCAGGAGAGCCTCGGGGTGGCGAGTTGTCTGAGCAAGCCATTCAGTCCCAAGGAGTTGCTCAAAACGATCCAGGACATTCTGTACCAGCGCGCGCTTGCTCTGAAGAGTTGATCCGCGCTGCGTCTATCCGCCGCTCCAAACGCATGGGTGAATTTGTGGAAACGGGCGTACCGAACATCGCGATGCCGGGGCTGACCGTGCAGCAGCGACGAGAGCTCGAAAAGCTCGGCCAACACATCACGCGCTTGGGCGCGAATGTCGCTGTCGTGGGCCCCGAGGGTCAGCTCGACGTTCTGCTGAATGCGGGCTCATACGACAGTGACGCGCAGCAACTGGCGGAGGCGGGGCGATGTGCTTTCCAAAAGGCCGCACAGCGCCGGCAGGAGGGCGTCGATATTCCCGTCTGGCAGTTCGACGACACGCATCTGCTCCTGGCCGCGCCTCTGGTTATGCCTCCGGTTGCCTCCGGTTGTCGCAGTCCCGCCGGTGCGGTCGTTATCGATCTTGGCGAGCTGTCTGCCGCGGACGGAGCCTCGGAGCGAGGCATGGGTATGCCGCCGCGGTCCCATCGGGACAGCGAGGTCGAGTGCTTCAGTGAGATGCTGCGGCTGCTCGCCCGCAATTTTCAGACGACCATCAGGACCGAGGAACAGATTGAGCTCGTCGGCGTTGAACTGGCCCGCGTCTACGAGGAGCTGGTGCTGCTGCACCGGATCAGCACCAACATGAGGGTCACGGAATCCGACACGAATTTTCTCCAGCTTGCCTGCGACAGCCTGACGGAGATGGTCCTCGTCGAAGGGATTGCCATTCTTTTGGAGAGAGTGGTCGACGGCGGCCGGAAGTTGGTGGTCGCGGCCGGCTCTGGGCTCATCGACATCGATGACAGGATGACAGCGATCCTGCATGGTCGTCTGACCGATGAGGTGAGCAGGGGACGCGAGGGCCTCCTGGATAGCGAAGTCGATTCGCCGTTTCGGTATGATTGGCCCGGCAGCGTTCGAAACCTGATGGCCGTACCGTTGTGCGCCAAGGACCAGGGCGAGGTCGCCGCACACCACACCGCCGGCGGGGTCTCCATCATCGGGCTGATGGTCGCCGTCAATCGCATCGACAAGCCTGATTTTGACAGCACGGATGTCAAACTCTTCACCTCGGTTGCCAGCGGCTGCGCCGTGTTCATCGAAAACGGGCGGTTGTTCAATGATCTGAAGGAACTCTTCGTCGGCTCCCTCAAGGCCCTGACCAACAGCATCGACGCCAAAGACCAATATACGCGAGGCCATTCGGAGCGGGTGGCGCTGATTTCACGGTGGATCGCCGAGCGGATTGCGGAAACAGAGCCGCTCGACGAGGAGGAGATCCACAAGATCTATCTCGCGGGTTTGCTGCACGATGTCGGCAAGATCGGCATCGATGAGAACGTCCTTCGCAAGAACGGAAAGCTCACGCCGGAGGAACGCGAGTGCATCCAGCGACATCCATCGATCGGCGCCAGCATTCTACGCGGCATCAAGCAAATGCGCGATATCGTGCCTGGTGTGTTGTGTCACCACGAGCGGATCGACGGCCAGGGCTATCCGAGCGGTCTCACCGGCGATGAGATTCCGCTCATGGGCAAGATCATCGGCCTGGCGGACAGCTTCGATGCGATGACCTCACGTCGAGTGTACCGGGATGCGATGAGCATCGAGCATGCGCTGGACGAGATCAAGAGGGGGCTCGGTACGCAGTTTGATCGGAAGATCGGCGAAATTCTTCTTGCCAGTGACATCCACCGTTTGTGGGACATCATCCAGGAGGGCGAGGTGCAGAGCTACGATATGGTGCATTTCGCCGACTACGGAACCGAGGCCGTCGGGACATTACTGAGATGAGAATCCATTCACAGGATTATAACGACGTCACCGTGATCGAGCTGCAGGGCGAAGTCGATGGCGAGATTGCCGAGGGGTTGAGGAGCCTGATCGTGGAAACGATCGCGGCCCAGAGAAGAGGCGTCGTTCTGAACATGAACGATGTCAGCTTCATCGACAGCCGGGGACTCGAGCTGTTGCTTTGGGTGCGGGACTATTGCCGGCAGAATAAGACGCAGCTCCGGCTGGCCGGTCTCGACGAGAACTGCGAGAAAATCCTGGAGATCACGCGGCTGCAGGATGAGTTTGACGGTCACGCGGAATTAGCGGAGGCGGTCAAGAGCTTTGCGTGATGACGCGAGCGCACCGAGGTAGGGTATGAGTCAGATTCTGCTCGAAAACAAGGCACAGCTCGGCCAACTGCTGCTGGCCCGCGGCATCGTGAGCGAAGAGCAGATCGAGAGGGCCCTGACCGAACAGCGGGAAAAGGGCCACCGCAAGCTGCTCGGCGAATTGCTCGTCGAGATGGGCCACTGCACGGAGAACCAGATCGCCTCGGCCCTGGCGGAAGGGTACGGGGTTCCCTACGCCCAGGTGAGCCCGAAAATCTGTGATCCCAAGGCCGTGGAGGTCCTGCCGCGGGATTTCCTCGAGGCGCATATCGTGCTGCCGCTGTTTAAGGTGCACGATGTACTCACCGTGGCGGTGAACGAGCCGACGAACGTCTTTCTCATCGATGAGCTCGAGCGCCTCAGCGGATGCCGGGTCCAGGTCGTCTGCTCCACGACCAAGGATATCAAGGCCACGCTGCAGACTTATCTACCTGCCGCGAACGTCTTCGTGATCGACGACATCATCGATGAGGAGGGACTCGAGGAATTCACGCTCATCGAGAGCATCACGCAGGATATCAGCGACCTTGAAGAGGTGGCGGGCCAGTCGCCGGTCGTCAAGCTTGTGAACTACCTGCTCTACAATGCGGTCCGGGAGAATGCCAGCGACATCCACATCGAGCCGGACGAAAGAAAACTTCGCGTCCGCTATCGCGTGGACGGCAGGCTGTACGAGAAGATGCGACCGCCGTACCAGATGCACCCGGCCATTGTCTCCCGAATCAAGATCATGGCCGAGCTCGACATCGCGCAGCGACGCCTCCCGCAGGACGGCGGCATCCATGTCCTCGTCGAAGGCCGGCCGATCGACCTGCGCGTCTCCGTCATGCCCGGGAACTTCGGGGAGAAGGTCGTCGTTCGTGTCCTCGACCCGCAGAAGATCCTATACAATCTCGAGTCGCTCGGATTCACGTACGACAATCTGCTCCGCTTTCGACAGGTCATCCAGTCGCCGAACGGGGTCGTCCTGGTAACGGGGCCCACCGGTTCGGGGAAGAATACGACACTCTATGCGGCCCTGTCGGAGATCAACGGCGAGGAAGTGAACATCTGCACCGTCGAGGACCCGGTGGAGTGCAACATCTCCGGCATCAATCAGTTCCAGGTCAATACGGGCGTCGGATTCGCCTTCTCGACCGCATTGCGAAGCCTCTTGAGACAGGACCCCGACATCATCATGGTGGGAGAGATCCGTGACGAACCCACGGCCAACATCGCCGTTCAGGCGGCCTTGACGGGGCACCTCGTGCTGTCCACGCTGCACACGAACGATGCTCCCGGCGCGGTGACCCGGCTCCTGGACCTGGGCGTGGCGCCGTATCTGGTCAGTGCTTCCCTCAAAGGCGTACTGGCGCAGCGGCTCGTCCGTCGGATCTGTGCAAACTGCAAGACGGAGTACGAGCCTCCCGCCAGCATCCGAAAGACGGTGGAGGCGGCAGGGGGGGAAGTCACGAAGTTCTACCGCGGCGTCGGGTGCAGAAAATGTCGCAACACAGGTTATGCGGGCAGAATCGCCATTCACGAGCTGTTCGTTCCCGACGACGAAATGTGCGAGATGATTAACGAGCGGATCAGCACGAAAAGACTGCGGGCCAAGACGCTCGAAACGGGAATGGTCCCGCTGCAGTACGACGGGATCGAGAAGGTCCGGGCCGGGATCGTTTCCATTGAGGAAGTCCTGCGAACCGCCGCCGCCGACGGTCCGACCGTGTGAAGTGTGATGTGAAAGGGATTGGGACTGGACGGTATGAATACCCTATTGGCTCAGACGCAACAGACCCATACCGAGGCTCCGATGCACGAGGATCCGGGCGCCCAGCGGCAGCCGGTTCGCCCTCGAGAGACTCGCACGATTGCCTGGTCTGAACGTCTCTACCGAGTGCGGGTCAGATCCGGAGACCTCATCCTGTTCACGACGCAGTTGGCCGTCATGCTCGACAGCGGCGTCGTCCTGAGCGACGCGCTCGATGCCATCGCCGAACAAGCCGGGGATCTGCGATTCAAAGCCGTCATCCTGGACCTCTCGCAGCGCGTCAAGAGCGGCGAGACGTTCTCCAGGACGCTATCATACTATCCGAACACGTTTAACTCCATGTTCACCAGCATGGTCCAGGCCTCGGAAGCCTCGGGAAAGATGGTCGAGATGCTCACCGTGCTCACCGGCTATCTCAGTTTCGAGGCGGATACCCGCAAGCAGATCAAGAGCGCCCTGACCTATCCGTTCATCATGGTTCTCATGGCCATCGCGGCCACGGGCACGCTGATGTTTTTCGTGCTGCCCCGGTTCATGCGGATCTACGCCGCCCGGGGCGCCTCGCTTCCCAAGCTTACCCAGGTGCTTGTCGCGGTCAGCAGGATCCTCGGCAATCTCGAAATCATGACGGTCATCGTCACCACGGCCATTGTCGGCGGCGGTTTCCTCTGGTACTGGTCCGGGACAGCGACCGGCCGCCGCGTCCTCTCCGCTATCAAGATCCGCACGCCGGTGATTGGGCCGATGTTCGTCGATATGGTCGTGACACGCAGCATGCGCATCATGGCCACCATGGTCAACACCGGTGTCCGGCTGTTGGACGCGATCCAGGTGATCCAGGGGGCCGTGGACAACTACTACTTTCAGCGGTTGTGGGAGGAGGTGGACGAGAAGATCCAGGATGGATATCAACTCTCCGAATCCATCCTGCTTGCGAAGAGCGGCGACCTGATTTCACCGGGCATCATCCAGATGCTGCGCGCCGGCGAGAAGAGCGGCCGGCTCGGCGAGGTCTGTGACAAGGTCTCCGTCTTCTACGAGAAGAAGCTGGAGGCTTCGATTCGGAACGTGATGACCTTGATCGAGCCGCTGATGATCGTGGTGCTCGGCGGCATCATCGGAACTATCGCCATCGCGCTGCTTCTGCCGGTTTTCCGGGTTTCAAGCGTCATCGCCCACTGATTGGGAGCCAACCTGCCGCTGCGGCTGCCCGCACGGGCTGGGGGCCGTCAGAGGCTCGCTGCGGCCAGAATCTTGCGACAGGTGCAGTGATTTCCCAGATGACATAATGCGAGACGGGTGACGCGAAACTCAATTGGGAAAGACAGGCCCGGCTCCAGTTCGCCGTATCCGATCGTGATGTGGGGGCCGAAGCGTTCGGAACTCGCCTTCTGCGGGTAGTCGCGAATCCATTCCAGCGTCGTCGCGGCGACCACGTCATCGAAGATCATGGTCTCGGTCACATCGTGGCTGAAGAAGGGTCCCATCTCCCCCATGATCCGTTCGTGGAGCCTCTGCAATTCGTCGGTCTTGGCGACCTCGAGGAGCGATGTCTTTTCGCCACGCGAATTGATCGAACTGATAATTCCCACCATGCTCAGGCGATCCACAGTCGTCTCCCTCGCAAGGTTATGCAACAGCTCCCCGATCGTGGCGATGTCTTTCTCGTCGATGCATCCCATGGCGAGGGAGATGTGCGGCAGGTGGGTTTTCCGGCTCAGGACGATTTCCTCGCGATGATCTCCGACGAGCCGCTTGTTCACTTCGATGGCCCGCTCGGTCATCGTTTCATCGGGTAGGAGCACAACGTCTGTCGCTATCCGGACCATATCCTTCTCCTTATCGTTTGCTTGCGCCGGAACGTGCCGCTGTCGCGATTCTATTTTTGGGCGGCGGTCTGCACTCCGGCTCGCCGCATTTCCTCAACCACTTCATCGAATTGCTGCAACACGCGCGGATTCTCTTGTCGGACGATGCGATTTCCGATCAGGATGACCGCGAAGTTCGCCACAAATCCGGGGACGATCTCGTACATGTGCTCACCCAGGCCGACCTGTTTCCATACGACGAGGACTACCGTACCGGTCACCATGCCCAGCAGAGCCGGCAGCCAGCTCGTTCGGCGCGAGAACAGGGCGAAGAGCACCAGCGGCCCGAACGCCGCCCCGAATCCGCCCCACGCGTACGCCACGATTCCGAGGATCGTCTCATCCGCGCGCAGCAGGGCCAGGATCATGGCGATAACCGAGATGGCGATGACGCCAAGCCGGCTCATGAAGACCAGCTCGCGAGGGCCGGCGTCGCGATTGATGGCCTTCTGGTAGAAATCCTCCGTGAGGGCGGACGAGGAAACGAGCAGTTGCGAATCGATCGTCGACATGATGGCCGAGAGGATGGCGGAGAGCATAATCCCGGCCAGCCACGGATGCATTACCTCCGCGATCATGACGAGGAAGACCCTCTCTTCATCATCGCCGGGCAGGCTCTCGAACAGGCCGATCCCAATCAACCCGATGACGACGGCTCCCGTCAGCGACACAAAGACCCACACGATTGCGATCGCCGTGTATTCCGAGAGCTTGGCCAGCGTCCTGGCGCTCATGAATCGCACGAGAATGTGGGGCTGGCCGAAGTAGCCGAGCCCCCACGCCATGGCCGAAACAATCGCCAGCACGGCGATACCCTCCTGCGGAACCAGGCTTGCGGAGATCTCTTTGGCCGCCATCGCCTCGCGAATCCCCGCGACGCCACCGGCTCGCGTATAGGCGATGGCCGGTACCACGACCAGCGCCACGACCATGAGCGACCCTTGAAACAGGTCGGTCCAACAGACGGCCAGGAAGCCGCCCATGAACGTGTAGGCAATGATGATGGCCCCGCCCAGGATCACGGCGGTCGTATAGGAAAAGCCGAACGTTGACTCGAACAGCTTGCCGGCCGCCACGAGTCCGCTGGAGGCATAGACGGTAAAGAAGATCAGGATGATGATGGCTGAGACCACTCGGAGCAATCCCGTGGGGTCGCCGAAACGCTCCTCGAAGAAGCAGGGCAGCGTGATCGTGTTCGTCTTCTGGGTGTACACACGAAGACGCCTCGCGACGAGGATCCAGTTCAACACGGTTCCGATGAACAGCCCGACAGCGATCCATGCGTTCGTCAGGCCGCCGATGTAGATGGCCCCGGGCAGAGCCATCAGCAGCCAGCCGCTCATATCGCTCGCCTGCGCCGACAAGGCCGTCACCCATGCCCCCATCCCTCGCCCGCCGAGCAGATAATCCTCGATGCTGACGCTGCGCCGGTAGAAATAGAGCCCGATGCACAACAGCAGGACGAAGTACACGATAAAGGTGACAAGCGTCGGTGTCGTCATAACGTGCTCTTGTGAAACCGCAACGGTGCTAACTCGTATTCAGGATTTCCTCGTCCGTCTGCTTCCACGCGGGATCGACGATGCAGAGAAAGACCAAGTCATCCGCGCCGGTGTTCTCGATGTACTGAACGGACCGCGGTGGGATACACACGGCACAGCCGGCGGTGACCGGCGCCGCCTCTTCATCGATGTGCATTTTGCCGTGCCCTTGCAGGATGTAGTAGACCTCCGCCGTCTTGAGGCGGTGCGCTCTGGTTCTGCAACCCGAACCGACCTTCGCATGGGCCAGACTATAGCGGATTTCGATATCGCTCTTGTCCGGATGAAGCAGCTCCCGCAGGAGAGAGTCGTCCCCGGCGACGAATTCCTCGCAATCGTCCACGTGTCGGATCAACATCAGGAGCCCCCCAGGAGAATAGAGCCCTCCGTGAAGAAGACGCCCGCCACGCAGGCCGTCATCAGGCAAGCCAGCGTTGCAGCAACCAGCGCGCGACAGGCGATTGGCCCGATGGTCTTGGCGTGCTGCGGCGCCAGGGCACAGAGGCTGCCAACGAAGATAGCCATCGATGCGATGTGCGCGAACCCGCACAGCGCATAGGTCGTAATGACCGCGGAACGCTGGTGCTGCAGCAGACCCTGCTCCATCATGGCAGCCAGATCCCCGTAGGCGGCGACCTCGGTGACGATGAGCCGCTCACCGATGATCTGCGAGATCTCACGCGCGTCGCCCACCGGTACGCCCAGCACGAGCGTCACCGGGTAGAAGAGGTATCCAAACAGGCCTCGCAGCGACCATTCAGCCTCCACGCCGAGCAGCGGATTCACGAGATGGCCGAGGCTCGAAAGCCCCAGATCGACCAGTGCGACCAGTCCCAGGACGGCGATCAGCAGGGCGACGATCCCCACAATCATGCGGACCCCGGCGTTGGCCCCGTTGATGATCGCCTCGAAGAGGCTGTTGTCGCGCTCGTAATAGGGCTCGACGCGCACCCCTAACGTCTCCGGCTCTCCCGCCTCGGGCAGAAGGATCTTCGACATCACCAGCGCCGCCGGGGCCGACAGCAGCGAAGCTGAGACCAGATGCCCCGCGATCGTGGGGAATTGCTTCTGGAGGCTCAGGACGTAGAGCGCCAGGACGTTGGACGCGACGGTCGCCATGCCCGCCGTGAGAACGGTGCACAGCTCCGACGCGGTCATCCGTCCCAGGTAGGGCTTGACCGTCAGCATCGATTCGACCCCGACGAAGATGTTGCTCGAGGCCACGAGCGATTCGGCCCCGGAGATTCGCATCAGACGCGTGAACACCCACGCGAATGCTTTGATCAGCAGAGGCATGAGGCGCACGTAGTACAGGATCGCGATCAGGGCCGAAAAGAAGATGATCGTCGGGAACGCCTGAAACGCCAAGATGAATCCGAGTGACTTCGCACCCTCGTCGCTCACCTGTCCGGGGCCGAGGGCCAGGGGACCGAACACGAAACGTGCGCCTGCGCCGGCCGAATCGAGAATGCTGACGACGACGTCGTTGACAACCAGGAACACCCTCGCTCCCGCCGGGACCACGAAGATCAACAGGGCCACCAGAAGTTGCAAGCCGACGCCCCAACCGATCACGCGCCAATTCATATTCCGCCGGCCGGCGGACAGACACCATGCCACGGCCATGAGAACGAAGATACCCGCGAAGCTGACGAGATTGTAGATATCCATATCCGTGGCTTCAGCCCGTGATCGAGGACGTCACTCGGGCCGGCGGGCTCCGGCGCCGGCCCCTGCGAATGCGTTCAGTTCTCGTTATCGGCTATTCGACTTCTTTGCGCCGTTGTCCTTGTCGCCGATCCGCACGACGGCATAGACGAGTGCGGCCAGTAGACCGGCCAGCAGACCCAGCACGATCCAGAGGCCTGAGCCGGCATTTCGATGTCGGATGTCCTGATAGATCCAGACCGCCACCAGAACGTGCACGACCGCACAGATGATCAGCAGCACGGCCAGCGGGCCGCCCTCACGCGGATTCATCGCTTGCTCAAGCTGCATCTTCTTGCCTTCCAGCTCAAGCTCCTGCATCCGCCGTTCAAGCTCGGCCTCTGCCCGCAGGTTCTCCATCTCGAGCTCCATTCGCTGCAGCTCCATTTGGAATTCGGGATTTCCCTGCGGATCGTCCTGCTCCTGACAGAATGTCAATCCCGGCAGCAGAAGGCTTACCAAGGCCACGTACATCATCAGTCGTTTCATCGTAGGTCTCCTTCAGACACGTTAACAGGAACGACCCGATTATACTGCGCAATCACGCTGTTTGCTACCCTCTATTTGGACCGGCGAAGGTGCGCCGATTTGCAGAGAGTACCCTGCGAGGGCGGGCCTGTCCTGTGGCGTCGCGGGTTACAGGGGGATCTCGCCGACGTCTTTCAAGACGTGGTGCGGCTTGTAGGGATAGCGTTCCAGATCGTCCTCACCGGTGATGCCGCTGAGGACCAGGACCGTATCGATGCCGGACTCGATGCCCGCGACGATGTCCGTATCCATGCGATCGCCGATGATGACCGTTTCTTCGCGATGGCAGCCGAGCAATTCGACCGCGTGACGCATGATCAGCGGATTGGGCTTGCCGATGAAGTACGCCTGTCGGTCGGTGGCCATCTCAATCGGGGCGATCAAGGCCCGGCAGGCCGGCCCGATTCCCCGTTCGGTCGGGCCCGTCAGGTCCGGATTCGTCCCGATGAGCTTGGCTCCGCCCAGGACTAACTGGATGGCGGTCTCGATCTTTTCATAGCTGTAACTTCGCGTCTCGCCGACGACAACGTAGTCGGGCTTGCTCTCGTCAACGGACAATCCCGCCTCGTACAGGGCCTGGTACAGGCCCGAGTCGCCGATGGCGAACACGCGTCCGCCGGGGCATTGCGAGGCGATGAAATGGGCCGTCGCCATGGCGGATGTGATGAAGTGGTTCTCGCCGACCTCGATGCCCATGTGCCGGAGTCGCTGATGCAGCTCCCGTGGCGAGCGGGCGGAACTATTGGTCAGGAAGAGAAATTGCTTGCCTTCCGCCTTCAACCAGTCGACGAATCCCTTGGAGCAGTCGAGCAGCCGGGATCCGTGGTAGATCACGCCGTCCATATCGCAGATGAACCCGCGTTTGTTCTTCATCGCTTCCATAGGCGGTTAGCCCGTCTCCGCTACGGCGGCGTCCGGCACGTGGTGGTCTCCCTCTCCCCAGCGCAGCCACGCGCGCACACGCAGGGACAGACGCGTGAGCATCACGTAGAGCGACGGAACGACGACGAGCGTCAGGATGGTGGCGAAGCCCAGGCCGAAGATGACCACCACCGCCATGTTCCGCCACCACTGCGTGGACTCGCTCTTCGTGGCCCAGGAGAACGTGTGAAAGTCGTACGAGATGCCGATGGCCATGGGGAGCAGGCCGATAATCGTCGTGGCGGCGGTCAGCAGCACGGGCCGCAGACGCGTCGCGCCCGCCTCGGCCGCCGCCGAGACGAGGTCCTGGCCCTCGGCCTGCAACTGGCGGGTGAAGGCGAGCAGCACGATGGCGTTGTTGACGACGACGCCGGCCAGACTGATTACGCCGATGCCTGTCATGATGATGCCGAAGGGCAAATCACAGATCAGCAGGCCCATCAGGGCGCCGATCAGCGACAGAATCACCGTCGTCATGATGATCACCGGCACAAGCAGCGAGTTGAACTGGATGACGAGCACCATGGTCACGAGCAGAATAGCGATGATGAATGCTCTGCCAAGAAACGCCCGTGATTCATCCTCCGTCTCCTTCTCGCCGGCGTAGCGGATCTCGTAGCCGGCCGGAAGCTCCAGGCCGGTCAGTCTCTTCTGCACGTCGGCCAGCACCGCAGAGCTCAGACGTCCTTCGGCATCGGCCGTGAGGGTGACCACTCGCTTCTGGTTGACGCGATTGATCGTGCCGAATCCGCCTTGATAGTCGAATTCGCCGAGGGCGCTGAGCGGCACCGCCGCACCGGCGGCGTTGGGGATTTTGAGACGATACAGATCGTCGATGTTCTTGCGGTCGGCCAGCGGCAGACGGACCGTGATGTCGTATTCATCGTTGAATTGACGGTACGTGCCGACCTTGGTTCCGAAGATCGCCATCTTCAGGAAGTTGCCCACGGTGGCCGTGTCCACGCCCAACAGCATGGCCACGCGGCGGTTCACCGTAAACGCCAGCTCGGGACGGGCGGCCTCCAGGTCGCTCCGCAAGTTGACGATATTCGGCACGTCCGCGATCATTCGCTGCGCGCGGGCGCTGAGCTGTTCGAGAGTCTTGAAGTCTTTCCCGATGATACGCACGGTCACCGGGGCGCCGGTGGGCGGCCCGTTCTCCTGTTTCTCGACCTTGATCTCGGCGCCGGCAACATCGGCCAGTGCCTGCCGGATCTCCGCAATGACCTCAGTCGACGGTCGCTCACGCTCGATGTAGTCGTAGAAGATGAGCGAAATATTGGCCAGATGCGGGCCACCCGCGCTGGCTACGAGTGTCATGCCGCCGGAAGAGCCCACGTTCGTCACCACGTGTTCGAGCCAAGGGTCGTAGGGCTTTATACGCTCCTCGATGATGCGCGTGATGCGGTCGGTCTCGTGGATGTTCGTGCCCTGCGGCATGCGTACATCGATGATTGCCCGTTCCGGATCGCCTTCCGGGAAGAACTCCGTGCCCTTGCCGATCTTGCCGTACAGCATGCCCATGCCCACCAGAAGGCAGATCGCCAGGAACAACGCCAATCCCGGATTGGCGAGCCCTGCATGCAGGATCCGGCGATAGCCTCGCATGAACCAGTGGTTCCCTTGCCGCCGTTGGGCCGGACGGCCCGCCCATATCGACGTGATGACCGGGCTGAACACCAGGGCGACAAACAGCGAGGCCAGCAGGCCCAACGTCAGGGTGATCGGCAGGTATTTCATGAAGTCGCCCATGATCCCCGGCCAGAAGATCATCGGCAGAAACGCACAGACCGTGGTGAACGTGGACGTGATGACCGGCCAGGCAACCTCGGCGGCGCCGCGCTTGGCCGCTTCGAGGCGACCAAAGCCAAGCTGCATGTACCGGAAGATGTTCTCTACGATCACGATGGCGTTGTCCACCAGCATGCCCAGCACGAGCACCAGGCTGAACAGCACGATCATGTTCAGCGTGTAGCCGAGCATCTGGACGAGGAAGAAGGTGATGAGCATGCTCAGCGGGATGATCATGGCCACGATCATGCTTGAACGCAGGCCGAGGAACAGCATCAGCACGCCCGTCACCAGGATCAGCGCCGCGGCGATATTGTTCTCCAGGTCGGCGACCGTATTGCGGATATATTTCGACATGTCGTAGGTAATGTCGAACTCCACGGCCCCGGGCACTTGCTGCCGCGCCTTGTCGAGAACAGCCCGGATGTAATCGGAGACGTAGACGATGTTGGCGCCGACCCGCTTCTGGATGCTCAGGGTCACATTGTCGGCGCCGTCGAGGCGCGAGAACGTAGTGCGGTCCTTGAACGCATCGCGCACGTTGGCGACATCGGCGAGATAAATCGGCTTTCCGTCCCGCACCGCCAGCAGCAGATGATCGACCTCCTCGGCCGTCACGAATTCGGCGGGGACGCGGACGCTGAACTTCGTGCCGGGCGTCTCCAGACCGCCGGCGGAGATATTCACGTTCTCCGAGGGGATCAGCTTCAGGATTTCCGGAATCGTCAGATTGTACACGGCGATGCGATCGGGATCGAACTCCAGCCGGATCTCCGGCTCGAGCGCCCCCAGGACTTCCACCTTGAGCACGCCCGGGACGATCTCGAGCTGGTCCTGCAATTCATCGGCGATCGTCTTGAGCTGGACGGGCGAGACGTCCCCGGAGATGCTGACCAGCATGATCGGGAACTCGGCGACGTTGATCTCCTTGATGATCGGCTCTTCCACCGCCTGGGGAAGCTCCCCCTTGGCCAGATCCACGCGGTCGCGAACGCGCTGGAGGGCGACCTCGGTCGGGACGTCCGGCGTGAACTCCACGTCGATCATCGACATGCCTTCGAGACTGCTGGAGCGCACTTCCTTCACGCCCCGGATGCCCGTCAGCTCCTTCTCGATCTTCATCGTCACGGCGGTCTCGACGTCCTCCGGCGAGACTCCCTCGTACATCGCCGTCACGAGGATATGAGGGATCGGCACATCCGGGAATGCCTCGCGCGGCAGCTTGAGATAACTGTAGCTGCCGAGCAGGACGATGATCAGACCCAGAACGGCGACGGTAGTTCGGTTTCGCAGGGACAGATCGGTGAGGAGCATGGCCGTTACTTGCCTTCTGAGGGAGCGTTCACAACGTTGACATTCTGGTCCGGCGCCACGAAGCGGTGGCCGGCCACGATCAACTGGTCGCCGGGTGCCAGGCCGCTGGTGACCTGGACGCTGTCGCCCTTGATGACGTCGAGCTTGACCTCGCGGCGCTCGGCCTTCGACGACTCGACCACATACACGGTTTTGCTGTCCTCCATGGGGATGACGGCCAGCAACGGTATCAAGATGGCATCTTCAAGAATTCGTCGCGTCAGGGTGATTTGGACGATCTGCCCGCTGCGCAGGAGACCGTCTTCATTCGCAAGCGTGATCTCCATGCGGGTCGATCGCGTTCGAGGGTCCGCCAACTCGCTGATGAATGTGATCGTTCCCTGCACCGACCTTTCGCGGGGCTTCACGCCTACAAGGACGTTCGCAGTCTCGCCCTCGGAGAAGAAGGCAACATCCCGTTCGGGGACCTCGACAGCCACCTTGACGGTGCGAGTGTTCACGATGTCAGCCACGGCTGTTCCCGCTTGGACGTATTCTCCGACCTCAACGGGCAGGTCGTTCAGCACGCCGGCAAGCGGGGCGACGATACGCGTCCGTTCCAGACGCGCGCGGACTTCCTCGAACTGAGCCTTGCTGATGGCCAGTTTCATTGCGGCCTCGTCCAGGTCACGGTCGGGGGCGGCCCCGCCCTGAACGAGCCCCTTCTTGCGATCGAACTCGGTCTGGTCATACTCGGCCTGCGCCTGCACGCGTTCAAATTCCGCCTGAAGCAGGTCGGTGTTGAGCCGGATGAGCAGATCCCCGGCCTGTACGGACGCGCCTTCTTTCGGGCCGATCCATTCGATGCGGCCGGCCACTTCGGCCGAGAGGGTTACAATCCGGTTCGGCTCGACGACCGCCGGCAGGGTGAATGTATCAGGGAGGCTCGGCACGGCCGAGACCGTCATGACCGTTACGTTCACTGGGGGGGCCTCCGTGGGGGGACCCTCCTCTTTGCGTCCGTTGATTCCGAGAGCCACGATGGCCAATGCCGCTACGGCAGCCAACGCTATGAGCAGTTTCAAAGCGCTGTGACGCAGTCCGCCCCGGCTTGCCCGGCTCCCATCGATTCTCGACGATTTATTGCCCATCACCTGCACCTGTCTAACATCTCTGGCCCTGAACTCCCCAGGGATAGCACAGTTTATGTCCAAAACGCACGTTTAATACGTTAGTTTAAAACGTTTGTTTAAGGGGTCAAGGCCATCCGTGCAATTTTCCGCAGGAAAATGAGTGCCACGTGCGCAACTAACTTCTGGTAAAGGGTGTACGTGGATTGCGGTTTATTTTCTTGGGCCCCTTATCATTCTTCTGCGGTCTCCTTGGAAGCTCAGGACAGACTCTTCACGGCCACAGACGTTGCGAAAATCAACCGTCATCTGTACTACCGGCCGGATTCGCCTTCGGTGGTTGAGCCTCGCCGGGCGGGCATTCAACCTCGCTGTTTGTTCGACAAGCAGGAAAAGCACGGCCTGCGCAAGGAAGATCAGAGGATCTGGGCCACTGTGCTTCGATCGGACAGGTCTCTTCGCACCCAGCGCTGCCTACTGTGCCCATCTGACGAGGTTCGGGTAAAGGTCTTGCAGGATCGGCGTCGAGGGCTTGATGCGTGCGTTCATACTGAGCAGGCCGCGACCGGCGATCTCGAACTCACACGCAAAGACCGAAGGGGTCTTTTCCGCATCCCGGGCGCGCATGGGGACGACCCGATACTCATTCTGATCGTGCAATACGTAGAACAATTCCACGGCAAACAGGTCTGCCGGCGCCCCGTTGAGGTTCACCGTGCACGTTACCTCGACCCGCTCCCCTTCTGCGACCACCTCCTTCTTGTCCACGCTCGTGGAGAAGCCCGTCACCGTGATCCGGTCCCAATTTCGCAATACTTCCTGTGCGTCACGGAGGGCATGTTTCAGCGGCTCGCGGTCCCCCCGCACGAGATCGTTCACCGCCTTCTTGGACGGGACGTAGAATTTCTCGATGTACTCGCTCAGCACACGGTTCATGTTGAACTGGCAGCAGATGGAGTAGACGGATTCTTTCATCATCTCGACCCATCGGGCGGGCACGCCAGCCTCGTTGCGGTCGTAATACAGTTCCGTGATCTCTTCCTCCAACAGGTCGTACACCTGCTCGGCCTCAGAGGCTTCCTGCATCTCGAGCTGATGATCGTACTCGGCCCCGGTGATGGCCCAGCCGTTCCTGCCGTTGTAGCCTTCGGGCCACCAGCCGTCCAGGACGCTCAGGTTCAATACGCCGTTGATGGCCGCCTTCATTCCGGAAGTGCCGCTGGCCTCGTTTTCCTTCATGGGATTGTTTAGCCAGATGTCCGCCCCCCAGACCAGGTGCCGGGCCACGTTCATGTCGTAGTTCTCGACAAAGACGACCCGGTCCTCGAGCTGGTAGCTTCTCGCGAATTCGATGATCTCCCGGATCATGTTCTTGCCCAGCGCATCGGCCGGATGGGCCTTGCCGGCGAAGATGAGCTGCACCGGCTTGGCCGAGTTGCTGAGGATCTTGGCCAGTCGGTCCTTGTCCCGAAGGATGAGCGTGGCCCGCTTGTAGCGCGCGAAGCGTCGCGCGTAGACGACCGTCAGATACTCCGGATTCAGCGCCCGAGTCAGTTTGAGGATCTTGGATTCGATATAGCCTCTTGCCGTCAGATCGTCGGCAAGCTTCTTTCGGACAAAGGTGATCAGGCTCTGCTTGTTTCGATGGTGGGCCTGCCACACTTCTTCCGGGTCGATGGCCAGCACTTGCAGCCACCGTTGCGGGTCACCTCCACAGCGGACGTATTCGGGGCCCAGGCGCCTCCTGAGCAGCTCGACGAAGGGCTCGCTCAGCCAGGAATGGTGCACGCCGTTCGTGACATAATCAACGGGCAGCTCGACTTCCGGCCTCTCCGGAAAAAGTCCCGCCCACATCCGTCGCGATACATCTCGATGCATCCTCGAAACCGCATTGATGTATCGCGAGAATCGCATGGCGAACGCCGGCAGCCAGAACGTCTTGTCGTCGTTGTTGATGAACGCCTCGGATGCCAGGTCCTCGAAGGACAGCCCCAGTGCTTTCACCTCCCCCTCGAGGTACTCTTTGACGAGGCGGGCCTCGAAGTTCTCGTTTCCCGCGATAACGGGCGTGTGCGTGGTGAAGACGGTCGAGGCGCGGATGAGGGCTTTGGCCTCCATAAAGGTCAGCCCGTCGCGGAGCATGAGCCTCTGGAGTCGCGCCAGGATCAAGAAGGCGGAGTGCCCCTCGTTGATGTGGTAGACCTTTGGCTCGATTCCGATCCGCTCCAGGGCCCGGACCCCACCGATGCCGAGGACCAGTTCCTGCTGCAGGCGTTTGGCGCGGTCGGCCACATAGAGCTCCTGCGTGATGTCCCTCAGGTCCGCGGGATTGGCCTCGATGTCGGTATCGAGCAGAATCAGCCGGGTTTTCCCGACGTCAATCTCCCAGAGCTTGACCTTCAGTGTCTGGTCCCGTATCTGCATTTCAACGCAGGCCTTCTCGCCTTCGGGCCCCCGCACCTCGCGCATCGGGATGAGATGGTTGTCGAATTCAATGAACTGCTCCTCCTGCTCGCCCTTCGGATTGATCCGTTGGGTGAAGTACCCGTATTTGTAGATCAGGCCGATACCGACCAGCGGCACATTCAAGTCGGAGGCAGCCTTGAGGAAATCGCCCGACAGGACGCCGAGCCCGCCGCCGTAGATCGGAATGCACTCGTGCAGCCCGAATTCCATCGCGAAGTAGGCCACCATGTCGTCGGCCTCGAGGACGTCGCCGGAGGTCGTCGCAAATCGTTCGTCGTACTCTGTGTATTCCCGGAACTGGTCCCAGACCTTCTCCAACTCAAACAGAAAGCCCCGGTCCTGGGCCAACTGCTGGATGCGCTCCCGGGGCAGGTTGAGAAGGAACTGAATGGGGTTGTGGTTGGACGCGCGGAACAGTTGCCCGTCGATGCGGTAGAACAGATTGATCGCCTCGTAGTTCCACGTGCCCCAGAGGTTGTAGGCGAGCGAATGCAGTCTGTCCAGGTTCTCCGGGAGTCGCGGGTAGACAAAGACGTTCTTTAGAATCATCGTAGTCACAGCTCCGACTCATCGTGCCATTTCGCCGCAGTTCACGTGGGGCCACCAAGCCGCCACCTGCCTCTCATTTCGGCCAACCGGTCGCTGCTTCTTCGGACCGACCCATTCGGGCCGTGGTATTGTACAGGTTCTTCACAATGGTTGTCCATCACCAGGTTTCCGGCCAAATCATTCCGGCCTTGACAGCAGCTCGCCGTTGTCCTACCATGGCCGCACTGGGATGAACTGGTGGTTGTGAAGGAGTGATTGAGGTGTAAGCCATGGCTTCTCTGATTGTGACAAACGGTAAGAAGGAGGGGGATTACTACCCGTTGGGCCGTCGGACGAACGTTGTCGGCCGGGATGAGGCCCTGCCCATCCAGATCCTGGACCACATGGTTTCCAGGAAGCACCTCCAGATCCGATTCGACCCGAGCACGAACCGGTACTCTGCCTTCGATATGAGGAGCCGCAACGGCGTCTACGTCAACAATCGACGCATTGAGGACGAGACGGTCCTCAGAGACGGCGACATCATCCTGGTCGGCCTGACCAGCCTGCTGTTCACGGACAAGGATTTCAAGGACAAGGACAGCGCTCTGCTGCACTACAAAAAGGTGGGCGAGCGAATGCGTGTGACCAGCTACGGCCCGGGCGAGTTCGAGCAGGCCCGCGTCGGTCCGGGCGAGACGGGCCATCCTCTCCCCCAGTCGTAGCCGTGCGGGACACTGGCTCGCTGCGTTCCGCCAGATCGATCTGCCCGGCGGCGATTAGAGAGGGGCCGGACACTGCCTACGATCTTCACTTGTACCCAAGGAGAAGCCCTATGCATGCCACGGCGTACCAACGATGCTTCCTGTTCATTCCCTTTCTTCTCCTGCTGCCGGCAGGGATCCTCGAGGCCAAAGTCTTCAAGCTGTACTACTTAGGGGGCCAGTCCAACATGGACGGCTACGGGTACGTCAATGAACTGCTCGGCGACCTCCGGGGCCCGGTCAAGGGCGTGATGATCTTTCACGGCAACGCGGCGCCGGATGGTTCCGAGATCGACGGCAGGGGGCTTTGGGCGGAGCTTCAGGCGGGCCACGGCGGAGACTTCGCCTCCGACGGCAAAACGAACACGTATTCCGATCGATTTGGCGTCGAGCTGACGTTTGCGCGGCGCCTGCTGGAGTTGGAGCCGGACGCCAACATCGCCATCATCAAATACTCGCGGAGCGGGACGTCCATCGACCCGCGTGCGGCCGACCGATTCGGCTGCTGGGATCCGGACTACAGTGCGGCTAATGGCGTCAACCAGTACGACCACTTCCTCGCAACGATCCGGCACGCCTTCTCGGATGGCGATATCGACGACGACGGCCAGCCGGATACACTTGTCCCCGCGGGGATCGTTTGGATGCAGGGCGAGAGCGATGCCGCTCATGGCCAGGAGATTGCCCGCCGCTACGAGGCGAACTTGAAACGACTCATCGACTTGATTCGTGCCTCCTTGCGTCAGGATGACCTGCCGGTTGTCATCGGTCGGATTTCAGACTCAGGCCAGGATGCGGACGGCAAGGTCTGGGATCATGGCGATACTGTCCGCAACGCGCAAGCCATGTTCGTTCGCAGCGATAGGGCGGCCGCCCTCGTCACGACGACGGATCGCTACGGGTACTCCGACAAGTGGCACTACGATACCGCGGGCTACATCGACCTCGGAAGGCAATTCGCCCAGGCTCTCGTCAGGCTGCACAAGCACACGGAACAACAGCGTGTACAATCCGGAGACAAGTGATGAAGAGAACCTTCGCTCTGCTCTTGGTGACCCTCGGCCCGCTTTGTCCTTTGGCGAACGGCTATGCGCCGACCAGCGCTTATGAGCGGCAAACGATCTGCGGGTGGACGGTGTTCGTCAACCGGGGGCTGTCGGGCGAGCATGGTGAGCTGGCCGATGAGGTACTTGAATTGCTGAAATTTCAACTCTATCAGATCGCAAGAGTCGTTCCGGATGAGGCGCTGGGCGCGCTGCGGAACGTCCCGATTTGGGTGGAGTACAAGCATCCCCGGCACCCGTGCATGTGCTACCATCCCAGCAGACAATGGCTCACGGAGAACGACTTCAACCCGGAGAAAGCCGGCAGTGTCGAGATCGCCAACGCCGAGAATTTCCTCACGTGGACGATCGGTCAGCCCTGGATGGTCCTGCACGAACTGGCCCACGCGTATCACCATCAGGTGGTGGGATATGACCATGCGGAATTAAAACGGCTCTTCAAGAGCGCCGGAGGATCGGCCACGTACGATTCCGTCCTTCATATCTCGGGCGAGTTTCGGCGGGCCTACGCGCTGAACAACGATCAGGAGTATTTCGCCGAGTGTACGGAGGCCTTCTTCGGCACCAATGATTTCTTTCCCTTCGTTCGCGCCGAGCTCAAGCGGCACGACCCCGAGATGTACGGACTGCTTGCGAAGCTCTGGAAAGTGGATGAGTAGCGTCGCGCACCCAGCGGTGGCGGCGCGGTCCGTGTCATAACTCCACGGCAAGCATCGTGGCGTCATCGTTCTGGGGCGCGCCTCCTCGGAATTCGGTCAATGTCGTCATCAGACGATCGGGCAGCGCCTCGATAGGCAGGGAGCGGGTGTCCTTCAGGATCTGTCTAAGTCGATCCTGGCCGAACGGCTCACCGTCGCGAGACAGCATTTCGGTCACTCCGTCGGTAATCATCACCAGGCGTTCTCTGTCCGGTACGTGCAGAGTCTTCTCGGACCATCCCGTAAACCCCTTGATGCCCAGAATGGGCCCCGTTGACTCAAGAGATGTCAAGCCGTCAGTGCCTTCGCTCAGGTACGCCGTTTCGTGGCCTGCGCTCACATACGTCAACGTACGCGTCCCAGACCTCCAGCGCGCCAGGACCATCGTGGCGAAGTCTTCCATGAGCGTGACCTGCGCGAACGCCTCATGCACCGAGGCCATCAGGTCAAGGAGCGTTGTGTGGGCGCCGACGCCCATGTTGAGCACGGCCTTGAGCATGGCGGCGCTCATGGCCGCAGGGACGTCGTGTCCGACGACATCGGCGATACAGAGCAGGAAATCGCCATCGTTCAGTTCCATCGCATCATAGTAGTCGCCCGCCACTTCCGTTGCAGGGCAGAACAAGGATGCCATTCGAATCGTCCCCGCCTCACCGGGAGATGGGAGCAGATTGTTCTGGATGCGGCGTGCCTTCTCCAGGCGGATCCGTCGTTCTTCCTCTGCCTTGCCGAGTGCATCGGCCATTGTATTGAACTCATCCGCGAAGATGCCAAGCTCGCGGGTCCGAACCGGCAGTATCCTGGCGCGCCTTTCGCCCCGGCCGAATCGGCGAACCACAGTCATCATCTCACCGAGTGGAATCGACACCAGTCGGAAGAACAGGATATTGAGCGTCACGCCCAGAACGACCGCGACCAAAACAACGGTGACGGCCCGTCCGACGAGCTGGCCGCGTGCGATTCGCCTTATGTTCGACAGATACTCCGAGACATACACGCGGGTATCCCCCGCGCCGGCGCTGCCAACCACAAGGGATTCGTTTCCAAAGGAGGCCCGCCCATCCAATGCACGAGCCGCGGCTTGAATGCTCGCCAGAATTCTCGGCGAGGCCCGGTGATGCGCGCGAGCCTGTAGCATCTCGCGCCCCATCGCCACCGCGATATGGTGCCCTGGCGATGTCGCCTCCTGCATTGTTCCGCACGTTTCGTCGATGAAACGCTGGACGTGCTCAGTGCCGCCCGGTCTGAGGTGCACCACGCTCGTCAGTAGAACGCGCGCCTCCTCATCCAGCGCGACCCTCTTCTCACGCACGTAGGCGTCGAAGGCAGCATGATAATCCCATACGAGAAGGACCGCAAACGCGGCCAGAAGCACAGCATTCACGGCAAGAATGATGCGTCCTGCCAGCGACGGTCTCTTCTCCTGGCTATCGCTCTGCTGCGGCAGCTGCATTTCTACCACTCGGGTCGTGTGCGTGGACAGAATTCTTCAACGGATCGTCAATCTGCGTCATAGCAATGTACGGTCGCGAGCGACTTTCGTTCTCTGGGGAGAATCCTGTTTGCGGCGCTTGTCCGCCATGTTCTCAGTGAGACGACGGCCCGGGGGCGCAAAGAATGGCGTTTTCGAGAAGAGCGTTACAGGCAATCAGCCGGGCGCACGAGACAGCTCTGTGAATCGCGCGGAGCTTACCGACGCCGGGCCACCGACAGGCGTGCGGCGAGGAATCCCCACGCGACACCGAGAGCGAGACCGACGGCGTGGGCGGCGTTCGCAATGGGCCCCATGAGGCCGGTCAAGCAGAGGAAGAACCACGCGATCATGAACGTGACGGTCTGCCGTTGGAGCGACAAGCGGGAGGCCGGATTGAATCGGCCCTGCATCCAGATGTAGCCGAGCAGGCCGTAGACTACGCCGGACATCCCGCCGAACGTCGGGCCGCTCACCAGATACTGCCCGAGATTCGACGCGCCCGCGAGGACCAGCACCAGCAGCAACAGCTTCCACGGGCCCTTTCTTGCCTCAACCATGCTGCCCAGGTCCCGCAGCCAGAGCATGTTGAAGAGAATGTGCAGGATGCCGAAGTGCAGGAACATAGGCGTGAAGAGCCGCCAGATCTGGCCGCGCCGCACCTCGGGCAGTCCTCCGTTCCACCGAACATGCCCATTGTCGTACTGGTATTGTGTGATCGACAATGGCTGTACGAAACGGTCTGCTCGGCCCAACTGGGTGAACAGGGCCGCGGCGATGCTGATTCCGATCAGCGTTATGGATACGGCGCCCAGCGAGACCGGCGGCGAGTACAAGATCGTCCGTGTATCGATCACCCGGGCTCGCCGGGGGACGGCTTTTTCGATGCCGAGCTGTCTCTGTCGGGTGGCGACGCGCGACGCCTTCACGAAGCGCGGATCGTCGGGGCTTTGCCGGAACTCATCGAGCAGAGACTTGGCCGCGTCCACATGCGCATCGTCGAGAACCCAGATCTCCCACGAATTTCCAGGCCCCGGATCCACCTGACTTTCAATCCCCTCGCCGTAGAGAAAATCCGCAAAACGTCTCGCCGGCGTCTCGTCCTTCAGATGGCCAATTGGTCGCATGCAGCCTCGCAGGTGCGAAGTTCTCTCCGCCCTATCCTATTGGATCTTCGCCTTGTGAAATTGAAGCCAGACACCATAGTTTATACCCTCCTCATTATCTACTCGCGGGCGGTCGAGACGGTAGTCTTCGATCCCGAGGGCCTGCATGATCGTGCGGAGCTGTTGCTCGGTCTCAGCGGGATCGTACTTCATTGTCTTTCCTTGCTCGCCGCGTATCTGCTTGGCCGTCTCCAGCGGCAGGCGCTGCGGGAAGCCCCGGCCCATGTAGGCGACGCCGCCGGGTTTGAGCACGCGGTGAATCTCGGCCAGGCCCTTCTGCAGGTCCGGCCAGAAGTGAAACGAGCCCCGTGAGACCACCACGTCGGCGAAGTCGCTCCGAAAGGGCAGAGCGCAGGCGTCCGCGCGGATCGCACTGACTCGCCCCCCATACCCCGCCGCCTCGGCTCGGTTGAAGAAGTAGGGGAAGAAATGCGGATTGATGTCGGCGTTGATCCAATGCAGCTTTGTTCGCTTGCACAATTCGAGAATCAGCATGCCGGGCCCGCTGCCCAGATCGATCCCGACGCCCGCTCCGTTCCCGAGGTCGAGCTTCTCGACGATTTCCTCCGCCAGCGGCGCGTACACCGGGGCGAGTGTCCCCTCAGCCGCCCGGATCATGCGTTCCGCATCGGCCCGGGTGTGTTGAGGTTCTTTGCCCCCGAACCCCGTCGCGCCACAAGCCAGCACGGCCAGGACGCTCCACCACAGCGCGTTCGTCATAAGCACTCCATCCGTTCAGCGAACATCAGCCCGTGTGCCCGGGCAACTCACTCAAGCAGCGGCTTGTACCTGGCTCCGCCGGCGCTCTTTCGCGTCAGCTCCTTATATGCGTTCTCAAGGATGCCCTCCTGCAGCGGGCAGGACAAGTCGGCGTCGGAGACGATCTTGCAGAACCGTTTCTTCTGTGCTTCGCCGAACCCTTCACCTGCATCCAGGATCGTGAAGATCTCGTACAAGGCCGCGATATACACCGCCGACAGCCGCACGGCCTGCTGATAGTACTCGACGTACTTCGGCTGTGCAACATACTCCTGGTACATCGGCGAGGCCTGCCCGCGCTTTTCGTACTCGTCTTGTGCTTCCTTGTATGGCCCGCGGACCTTGCACACCCGCAGGATCAGCAGCAGGTTGTCGACCGAGTTCTCGATCTCATCCTCCGTGGGAAACGGCCCATACGTCTCGGCGAACCCACGCTGCAGGAAGTAGCGGAACCAGTCCTCGGTGTTCCGCGTCGTCAGGCGAGGCACGCAATCGACCCACTTGCGAAAATCCTGCTTGAAGAACTCGTATCGTGATTTCTGGCGGCCGCGGAGTCCTTCCCGCTCGTCGCGGTATACCTCCTCGTAGAGGAAATAGTCCTGGAAGACCTCGCATTCACGGTGTTTCCGGCGGTGCCGGCCGTCGCGATAGTATGGTTTGGCGATGCGGTTCACTACGGGATGGATGATCTGGTCGGCCGCAATGTGGCTGAGATGTCCCGCGATGTAGGCGAGCCGGCGGTGGTCCGAATCATCGAGCGTGACCTTGCCATCCTCTCGCTGGACGTCCTTGAAGAGGATCTCGCAGAGCCGCAGGGGAAATTCGTTGGGTCTGTGCGAGTGCAGATGGTAGGACCACGGGGTCACGCCCGCGGCCGCGACGAAGCCTTCCAGCAGCATATCCCTGCCGGACCGCGCCATGCTGGCATAGTAGTACAGGTCCGGGCCGATGCTGCCGAGGTTCATGTACGCTCGGTACGGACCGCTCGTCGTCGGCCTATCCAGCATCGCCGCGAAGGCCGCCAGCTCCCGAAACCCCTTTTCCTGTAACAGCTTGATCGCCTTGTGAACGATCACCATATGAGCGATATTCGCAGGCATCCTTGTTCTCCTTTCGCCAATGCCGTCTCCGGGATGTTTCGAGCCCTGCATCTCGTAACATCTCTGTTATCGGATTCTTGTCGCGTGATTCGCCAGAATGCCACGATGGAATCGCCTGCGCGGCAATCGACGCTCACGCTGACCACGCGCACGGTCCGTATTTCGGCCTGATCGGAGGGCTCGCAAGGCGGTTCTTTGGCCTTCGCGGGGGCATTCGTTATCCTTTAGGTGGAGATCGTATCATCGGGCGGCGGATGATAGACCGGAGCCGTTATGCACATACTCAGACGCGTTCGCGACGGGCGCAGTGGAATCGGGGGCGAGCTGGGCTATTTTGGCCTGGGTACGTGGTGGGTCTGCACCTTCTCGCCAACCGAGCGGCAGTACATGGAGGCCGCATTCGTTACGCCCGAAATGCCCCAGGGCGCACGACCCCTGACAAGAGATCGCGGCCTCGTGAATATCCAGGCCACGGCCGTCTTGCTGGCTGCGCTGGGCGAACGCCTCGGCGACAAGCCGCAAGACAGACCCCTGGCCTCCCGCGTTCTCGCAAAGGCCGAGGATCGGGCCCTGGCCGAGAACGATATTCTCGGACTGTACCTCACCTATCATCAGATGATTCGCCTCCACTCGAAATGGAAGGACGATTTTGCTGACGCCGCGGATTTGGCGTTTGCTGCCTGCCACAAGCAGATGAGGCTGGCCCCCCAGGCTGCCGCGGCCTTTCGCGAGAAGTACCCTGAAAAGCCCCTGCCGGCCCATCTGGGCTACCTGCAGGCGGCCACCATGCTCGAACAGCAGGGGGCATACGCCCCGGCCATCGAGATCTGTCGGCAGGCGGAATCCGAGGGCTGGAACGGCAACTGGTCCTGGCGAATCCATCGTATGGCCAAGAAACTCGCGGAACGCAGCCCGCTACGGCCGATCTCGCCCTCCGGAATCGGGCCCGTGTGAGTCCTGGCGGCATGACCGCCTGTGCTTGCCCATCCTCGAATCTCCTCGCGCCCCGGGGCCTTTGTGAATCATGAATCTGTGGTCCCTCACAGCGATGCGCTGTTTCCGTTATGTCCACACGCGCCCCGGCGTCCTCATCGGCTTCGATCCCACGGCCTCGCGGGGCCGGAAAAAGATCACTGATTGGGAAGAAAACGGCAAATATTTTGTTTGCTTAACACAGAACACGGCCTTATCATTATGTGATGCCAGCCTGCCCGCCGCACCGGCAGGGCGGCGCGGGAGAATTGGCCCGGCAACGGACGACCGGACACGACAAACTCGGGAGACAGACATGAACGGCGGCTTTCTCAAACTCCAACGCAGCCGTGAAGCATTCGAGTTGCTCAAAGATCCCCATGCTTTCGTCTTGTTGACCATCATCGCCTTGAGAGCCCGCCGGACAACTGAGTTCAATATCCACGGCCTGGGGCTCCGGCAGGCCCTTATCGGCGATTTCGCCAACTACGGTCTGACCGAACGCCAGTACCGCACGGCGAAGCGCCGGCTCACCCGCTGGGGCCTGGCGGTCTTCAAGGGAACCCCCCGCGGAACTATCGCAACACTATGCGATACAAGGATTTATGATATCAATGAGGCGCCTGCCCAACCACCTGACAACCATCAGGCAACCACCTGGCAACCACCAGACGACGAACAGGCGACGGACAGGCGACGACTAACAATAAAGGAAAGAATGGAAAGAATGAGAAGAATATAGAGAACGTCCCTGCAACGCTTGCGCGTTGCGATTTCTTTGATTGTTGTTTTGATTTTGCTTTGCGGAGAGAGTTGGCCCCATCTTCTCGCAAGATCGTCTCCGAGACGCCCGGGCTGAGAGGCCGTAGTCCACACCATATCCTCCGGGCCGCTGACGTATGCCGACCCTAGGCAGCCGCATGTCGCCGGTCCAGCCGGCGGAAAAACTGTCGGCATGATTTGACACGCCTGGCCTAACGTGCTATAATTGTAGGTACCGTCAGACAACCAGCGTTGAGTTTTCGGGCGCAGCAAGGTTTTTCGGCTTGCCACGCCGTCCGAAGCGCGCGAGGCGCGCAGGTTCTACGATGAGCTGTTTGAACGGACACTCGGTCAATCGCCATTTTCTGCCCCTGGGACGCTCTGCCCGTGAATCCTCTCGGGTCACGGATTCGGTTCCGCGCTATCGGTGCGCCGGCGGAGAATCCCGGGACGGCCGCCGCTTCGCCAGGAAGGAGGAACGCCATGGAAGGAGCCATATAAACCCGCGCACCGATGACCTTTGCGCGGGACGATTGTCGTCCCGGTGTGGGGCACAAGAATGATGGACTCGTACGAAACCTTGTAGGGAGGAATACCCAATGAACAGTGTGAACCAAACCAATGCGAAACGCTTTGTGGTGCTTGCAGCGTTGCTGGGGATGCTTGCGACCGTCGGTTACGGAGCGCCCGTGGTGCTGTCCAACGGCATACCGGTAACCGGCATCTCCGGGGCCGCCGGCAGCGAACTATTCTACACGATCGAAGTGCCGGCCGGACAGGATGAGCTGGAGATCAGCACCACCGGCGGAACCGGCGACGTCGATCTCTACGTCCGCCAAGGCTCACCGCCAACAACCACCAGCTACGACTACCGGCCCTATGAGATCGGTAACGAAGAAACCGTGACCGTCACCAACCCGGCGCCCGGAACCTGGCACATCATGCTCCGGGGCTATACCGCCTACGCCGGCGTGACGCTCCAGGCCACCTATTCGGCCGCGATCGTCATCACCCCGCTGGCCGACGGCGTGCCCGTGACCGGCCTGGCCGCCACCGAGGGGACCGAGAAGTACTTCCAGATCGACCTGCCCGCCGGCCAGACCAAGCTCGAGATCGCCATCTCCGGCGGCACCGGCGACGCCGATCTCTACGTCAAGCTCGGGGCCCTGCCCACGTCGACGGATTACGACTACCGTCCCTTCCTGTTC
>Ga0207752_1000057_pt1 | contig 45681 bp, 48 predicted proteins | sample Pon2CUnioCityCA_6_FD_187272 | JGI IMG/M metagenome (GOLD analysis project Ga0207752, IMG submission 187272) | Marine sediment microbial community from Union City, CA, USA - Pond 2C Sediment 2 (SPAdes) | ecosystem: Environmental > Aquatic > Marine > Intertidal zone > Salt pond sediment ... | reverse complement strand
AGCGGAATCCGGTTGCGGTTGCGCCGGATCTGGGCGAGCTCGTCCTGGAAGGCGTCGAGTTCAGGCCAGCGACCGGCCGCAGCCAGTGCTGCCTGCTTCTGCCAGGACTCGATGACGTTATAGCGGGTCAGCCGGTAACGATCGCCCCCGCTTTGCAACTTGTTCTCTAGAGTCGCCGTATCGGTGGCGGCCAGTTGGGCGAAGGTGGTGATTCCTCCGGCAAACAGGAGGGCTTCCACCTTGGGACCAATCCCCCAGATGCGCTGCAGATCGTCGTCTTCTTCCTCTTCGTCTTCTTCCTCTTCTTGCTCCCTGGTGTCCTCCCGCTGTTGGCGGCGTAGGCGCGATACTTCCCGTTTCAGGATCACTGTCGCTTCCTGCAGCTCCTCCTCTGCCTCTGGACAGATGCGGCGCGGGCGCCAGAAAAAATAATCGACGGCAAACTCCACGAGCCAGCCAATAATCAACCCTGCCAGAAACGCTTGCCAGGTCATATACTCGCTCCTTGCGATCGGGCGGCAGCTACGAACAGGGTCGCGCGGCCACGGCTATGAGTGTGTAAGTGCCAGCGGTGAATCTGGAATAGGAGTAGAGTACCATCAGATACTAACCGATGTCAACATACCCATTTCTTCGCAACCACGTCAGGGACAGCTCGATGCCCTCCCCTTCAGCTTCAATCGCCCAGAGCGCCTCCGGCGCGTACCTCTCCAGCGCCGCGCACACCTCTTTCACCGGCAGCGTCCCCGCGCCCAGTCCCAGGTGTTCGTCTTCGGCGCCGTGATTATCGTGCAGGTGCACGTAACCAATATTACGGCCCAACACCTCGACCCACCGGAGGACAGGCACGCGCGCGTTCGCCTGAACGTGGCCGATATCCAGACAAACGTCCACAGCCGGATGCCCAATCCCCGCGACGACGTCCAGTAGGATCGCCGGATCATGCTCCAGCATGTTCTCCAGATGAATCGTCATCTCCGGCGAGCGCGCCGCTAGAAAATCCTTCCAGAAGCCGACGCAGCGCGCGACCCAGCGCGTTTCGCTCCCATTGCCCGGCAGCGCACAGGAGCAGCGCCTTCATTCTCCTCCTCTGGCTACATTCTCGCGCAGATAGCGTTCCAAGTGCGTTAAGGCTTCGCCAAATCCTGCCCGCCCGAAGCCCATGCGCATCTGTCCGTCGTTCCCGCCCAGGGTCACGGCCGGCAGAATCAATACCCCTGCCTCGGCGGCCAGCTTCTCTGCCAGCGCCGTCACCGAAGGCACCTTCACCTCTACCAGGGCCGTCGAGCCTGCCTGCGGGGGACGCCACACGAACAGATCCGGCCAGCGCTCAAAAAAAGCCGTCGCCAGCGCGAGGTTCTGCTCAATCTGCACGATACTCCGCCGCCGCAGCATCTCCCGCGCCCGCAATGCCGCCAGTGCCAGGAACTCCGACGGCGCCGGGGGGCAGATACTGGTGTAATATTTCCAGTTGAGCACCCGCTCCCGCACCACCTCATCCTGGATTACCAGCCAGCCACTACGTAGTCCTGGTAGTCCATACGTCTTCGACAGCCCCGACAGCACTACTGCCCGTTCCGTCACATCCGCCGCCGAAGGAATCGCCTCGGTCCCCGAATGAAACAGCCCATGATACATCTCGTCGCAAAATAGCCACAGCCCGTGCTCCTCCACGATCCGGGCGAGGGCCTCCAGCCGCCCCCGCGCCGGCGAAAACCCGGTCGGATTGTGGGGAAAGTTCACTACCAGTAGCCGGGTCTGCGGCGTAATCAGCCCCTCCAGTTCCGCCATATCCAGCGCCCAGCCGGTTGCCGTCGCCCTGAATGCCCACCTCTTCACCTGCTCTGCCCCGGCCACGTGTTCAAAGAGGTTAATCAGGGCGTCATAGCCCGGCGTCAGCACGATCACCTCGTCCCCTGGTTCCAGCAGCGCCCGCGCCGCCAGGTATATTCCCTCCACCGGTGATCCTAATTCCACTACTTCCTGCGCCCCTACGTTAGTATATATCGCCGCGATCGCCTCTCGCACGGCCGGGCTGCCCTGGGTCTCGGTATAGCCCAGCGCCAGTTCGCGCAGCGCCGCCGGCGCCACCCCTGCCATCTCCAGCAATTCGCCCACCGTCACCGTTTCACAATCCGAGTTGCATAGTTGGTACGGTGTGCTGAATTCGTACCGCGCAAAAAAGTGCTCTGTCAAGAATGGCGCAATCTCCACAAGAACCTCCGCTCTCTCCGCTCCAGATATCGGTCACTTGCCACAATATATCGTCTGTGCCGGTACCTGTCGATAGTCAGGAACTGGGAAAAAAGACGCTCAACGGATACGCCCGGCGCCCCGGCCGTTCCATGATAGTGTAACCGGCGCGGCGGCGGTGCCACCGAGGATTCCTACCGCTGCTTAGTCGGTGAAGACGCTGCCACCTTTGGCGGGGCCATTCGCGACATGTGGGCACCGACCTGTGCCCAGGATCCGGGCAAGGTAAGCGACGACGAGTATCACTGTACCACCGACGATGGCGGCGGTGTCCACACCAACTCCGGTTTATGGCCCGCAACACCCAGGGTGAAACCTGCACCAATACCGTAGAAGTCGGCGTGCCGGCGTCAATAGACGCACCGGCGCTAGGCGACGGCCCCCTCTACGACGCAACCCAACCCTGATGCCGGGTTTTGAAGATGGCTCCCCCCCGCCTGGGAGGAACCATCTTCGCCTTTGCTTGCCTTCCCGGCGCTGATATTGGGCAATCTTCCGATTATCCCTTATAGTCGTTAGTAATTAAATTCACAATGACGCCAGCCATATGATTCGCGCGCGCGAATCAAGGGGATGGAGTGACATTTCTATGAAAACTAATGAACACATTCCTCAGGCGGATCCGCAGGACAAATCAGGCGGAATAGATGACTCCCTGGTCGAGGATGTCTGGCAGGAACTGGCCGGCCGGGTGTCGCACGCTCAGGTCCGGCGCCTCGCCTCCGAAATCGCGGTCGAGTATCAGGATGCCAGCGTGCAGGCCTTCGTACCTATCTTTATTCGCCGGAAAGTGCTTACCCAACTGGAAGCGGATCTGAGTCATAAATAGGGCAGGACCGGAGACTATGAAAGCGACGACCTGGCAGGCGACGCCACCGATTCAGAAATCACGGCTATCACCTTCGAAAAAACCCGGTTTCTCACGAGTTAGGGCCCCCAGCGCGGTTGCCAGTCGGCGTAGTCGTTAAACGTTAACTGGCGCACATCGCTGCCATCCGGGCGCATGATGAATAACTCGGCATCCTCCCCCTCCCGGTAGGAGGTGAAGACGATCCACTGGCCGTCGGGCGAGAAGCTGGGAGCCAGGTTGCGCCCGCCGTCGGTCAGCCGCCGCCACTCGCCGGAGCCGTCGGTGGCTACAAGGTAAATGTCCCGGTCGTCGCGGGGCCCGGCATAGAAGGCGAGCCAGCGCCCGTCCGGGGACCAGTCGCTACGGCCACCATGGAGCCGGACCTCGTCCGGCAGCAGGCGTACGTTGCTGCCGTCGGCCTCCATGACGTAGTGGCGCACAAAACCATTGCGGTCAGAGGCGAAGGAGAGCCGGGTGCCATCGGGAGACCAGGCAGGATCTACCTCATTATAGGGGCCGGTGGTCAGCGCGTGCGGATTGCTGCCGTCGGCGTCCATAATCCAGATATTCTGGTAGGCGCCCACAGCATTGGTGAAGGCGATCTGGCTGCCATCGGGTGAAATGGCCGGGGCAAAGAGGCTGCCGATGTCACCGGAGATCCGGCGCTGGTTGCCGCCAGCGGCATCCATCAGGAATATGTTGAATTCCCCACTGCGGCGGGAGGAGAAGATGATCTGCGCGCGCTCCGGCCCCCACTCCGGGTAGAAGTCGGTGGCCGTGGTGAAGGTCAACTGGCGGTAGTCACTGCCGTCGGCGTTGATGCGGCAGATCTGGTCCACGCCCTCGACGAAGCACACGAAAACGATCTCCCCGGCCGGCGTGGCTGCCGCGGGCAGGGGAGAGGCAGATGGTGGCCGGGTGGCGGCCGGTGTACTGGCCAATGGTGGGGATGCCGTGACGGTGGCGGCTACCGTAGCCAATGCCGATCCACCGGCTGTGGCAGGAGGTGGGGGCAGCGTTGCCAGGGCTCGACCGGGTAAACCGTCGCCTACGAACAGCCAGGCGACAAGGCCCAGGCAAAGCAGGCCGGCCAGGGCCAGCCCGCCACCGGCGACGATTCCCAGCCAGAGGCCGGGTTCACGTCTATTCATTTTCTGCCCCGGCCGGTCGGTGGTGGGAGGGCGTTTCTATGCCTGCCTTTGCGAAGACGGTACGCACCGGCCGTCCCGTCTGCAGGGCACCCAGCACCACCCGCTCGATGCGTGGATGGACGGCGATCTGGTCGGCGATCTGGATCGCTTTCTCCATTTGTGCTGCCGTTTCCACCTTGTTGATGAAGATCACGACCCGCGCTCCCGGTGGGGCGCGCTTAAGCCCACCCCTGGGGTGGGTGAGCAGGGTGGCGGCATCGGCCGGGCGCAGGCGCTCGCTCTGGGCCCGGCCGGTGAGGGCGCCGACCAGGTGCGGGCGGTGGGCGACGGTGTGCAGGGGGCCATCCAGGGCGTCGATGCCCATCAGGACGACGAAAAGGGTGGTGCCGGGGGGCACGGCCGGTTCGTGGGTGGCAGGGGCCTTGACCGGCAGCATCTTGGCACCGTCCGCTTCGACCAGCACCGCGTCCACCTCCGGCCGGGCCAGCAGGCGGCGGGGCAGCTCCAGGGGCACACTTTTCGCCTTCTCCGGGCCGGTGGCGCCGATGACGAGGCAGGGTGTCTTTAGCCGGGTGCTCCGCTGGCCGGGGAGGTGGTGGGTGAGGTAGACGGTGGGGACACGTTGGACTTCGGCGGTGGCAATGCGGGTGGTGGTGGTCAGCACGACGCCCCGGCCGGCAGCGGCCAGCTCGTCTGCAAGGGCAAAAAGGAGGCTGGTTTTGCCCCCGCCTCCCACCAGCGCCACCAGCTCGCGCTCGCCAATGCCCAGGGCCTCTATGAGGGGTCGATCTTCACGCGCCAATGTTTAATCCCCGCGCGCGTCCCGGTTTAACCAGGTCAGAACTGCTTCCAAAACACCCCCGCCGATTGCCAGTGCCTTATCGGAGATCTGGGTGCAGGCAGCGGGATCACCACGGGCGTCCACGTCGCCAATTTTGAGCCCATCCCAGACGGCCGTGCCCGGCGTGATCAGGCCGCGCACGACGCCGGCAAAGGGGGCGGTGACGGGCTCGTTTGCTACCTGGCCCAGGGTTTCTCCCGTTTCCACCAGATCGCCGATGCTTACCTGCCACCGGACCACGCCGCTGGTGGGTGCCCGGAGCACCCGTTCGCGCCCTTTGCCGGCGACTATGCCGGGGGTGCCGGTGTTGGGCAGCGCCGATCCTTCCCAGATGACGCGTCCCAGCCGGTGACCGCGCATCGTTTCGATTACAGCGTGGCAATCGACCCCGGCCGTAAAGCCGGGCCCCAGGGCAATGACCAGGGGCGCCTGATCTTTTTCGGTATCGATGTTGCGCTTGGCCATGCGGGCGTCGACTAGGATAGAGACTGGAGATTGGAAATTTGAGATTAGGGGGGCAAGGTCAGGGGCGGCAATGACCGGGATGGAACCGGTACTGTAGGCGATCTCTTCGGCGTCGGTGGGTGAGGTAGCGCGGCGCGCATGGAGATCTTCAATCGCCACTTCGCCCTCGTGGACGGCCGTGGCCAGGGCCACGGTGCGGCGCACGACGAGGGGGCGGGGAAGCTCGGTGACGATGAGGGGGAAACCGGCTTTGTGCAGCCGGTAGGCGACGCCGGTCGCCAGATCGCCGCCCCCGCGGAGCAGGACGAGATATTCTTGGAAGTACATGGAAGGATTGTAGCGGTGACGGCCAGCAGGTGGCAAATTATTGCCGGGAAGGGACGATGGCGTCTACCCGGCCATCCGCTCGCCCGTACCGCCGTGGCGCAACATCGTGATCTCGGCCATGATGCTGACGGCGATTTCGGCCGGTGTTTCCGCGTTAAGCTCCAGCCCGACGGGCGAGTGGAAGCGGCCCAACGCCTCCTCCGCTATGCCATCTTCACGCAATAGCTCGCGCGTGTGTTCCCAGCGACGGCGGCTGCCGATGACGCCGATGTAGGGGGCGGACGTTTCCAGGAGTTGGGGCAAGATCTGGCGGTCAATCATCACGTTGCGCGTCAGAAGCAGCACGAAGGTGTTACGGGTGATTTTCTGTTGGGCCAGCGCGTCTTCAATTGAGCCGGGCAGAAGCAGGTCGGCATCCGGTAGCAATTCCTCAGAGACCAGCTCTGCCCGGTCGTCGTTGACCACGACCCGGTAGCCGAGCCAGTGGGCCAGTTCGGTCACGGCCTGCCCCACGTGGCCGGCACCGATGATAAAGACAGTTGCCGGGGGCAAGTAGGGTTCCAAATAGACCTCCATTTCACCGCCACAGACGCCGGGATCGCCGCGCTCCGGTTCCACCAGGGAATAGGCCAGCACCTGCGGTTTACCCGTGGCCAGCACGTTGGATGCCGCGGTCACTACCCGCGCCTCCATCTCCCCGCCGCCGATGGTGCCGCTGATCCCGCCGTCTTCGTAGATTAGCATCTTGCTTCCCGCGTGGCGGGGGACACTGCCCCGCGCTTTGACGACGGTGGCCAGTACGACGCTTTCCCCCTGTTGCTGGGCGGATAACAGTTCCTTTAGTAAGGGTCGTGATTCCATGTTGAGAGTTGTTTTTCCTAAAAGCGAAACCGTATTCAAGTAGCTGAGATTGCGATTACACGGAGGTCTACAGAGCTTTTCACAGAGATCCACTGAGGCTGGCGCCGCTGACCAGGGCTACTTTTCCTGTTAATGGCTGGTTCATTGTTTGCTTCCATGGTTGCGATTGGTACCTGGCACCCCAGGCAACTCTGGCATGGCGTGCCGGGAGAGCCGGTTGGTTAGGAACCAGGCGCCCGGCCGAAACCGCGGACGACCTTCCCTGGGCCGGGCACCGCGTATCGCTGGCTGTTGAGGGGAATGTTGCCCACGATTTCGAATTGTTTGCCCGGCCGGACCTGGGAGAGGACCACCTGCCGGCCTGAGTAAAGGAACTGGCGAGAGGGTGACTGGACACCCGGCTGGTGGCCGTTCTGGTAAATCTTCTCCAGGGCGGTCACGTGCGGGTTCCAGGCTTCTCCCACCGGGTAATGGCCGGGTAACCCGGCATCATCCAGGACATTGGCAACGATATCGGCAAAGTGGCGCAACAGATCTGTTAGCTGTAGATCCCAGCGGAGTACCGAGAACTCCCAGAAAGGGTGTTGGGCCAGCACCAGTTCGCTGGCAGTGACGGGGAGGGCGGGTATCAGTGCCAGGCGCCTCTGCAATGCCTGGATGATGAGTGCCAGGTGTTCGTCGTCTTTCGGGCTGAAGCGCTGGCAGGTGAAGTGCGGGCGCCGGTGTAACCGGCCGCCGTAGCGTGACTTTAACGATTGTTGGAGTTTTTGTAGCTGGCCGTTTTCGGCAACGGCCGGCTCTACTAAAATGCAGACATCCCCGGCTTTGGCGACAGGAATCTGTTTCCTCATATGGACACTTTCCTCTCTTCCAGTAGAAAGGGCAGGCTTGTGAAAAGCTCTGCCCATCTCCACTGCGCTTTTGCTGGTTGTCGGACACAAGCATACCACAGTCCTAAATTGAGAAAAATGGGAGATATCTACTGTGACGGGGATCTGGCCAGAGCATAGCCTCCCGCAGTCAAAGAGGACGCCGGTTCAGGGGTGAGCCGTGCAGCCCTCTAACTGGCTGCAGAATGCCTGGCAGACCTCCGGCTTCGTTCCCGCGTAGAGGACGTAGAAAACGTTCTCCTCCTTCTCGAGGGTATAATTGGCGGTGCAGGGCTCAAAGTCGCCGGGAGCGCGGGCCGACGGGCCCGGCAGCGGGGAGACACAACGGAAGAAGTTAGCCGGGTCGCGCACGGCGTTGCGGTCGGCGATGGCCACCGCCCCCGCCGTCAGGGGATCTGCCTGGCTGTTGTAAACTCGGGCCCGGACGGCGCCCACTTCCTGGTAGCATTGGACGATCTCGTCAATAGCGGCGATGGTGGCGGCCAGTTGGGGCTGGCCGGAGAGCAAGGCCGCGCCGCCGCTGGCGGTGCTGATATAACGGGTGAGGGTTTGCCCTTCGACGGTGTTGTAATCGTCCAGGGTGGGCAACATTGTCGCCGCCGGTGGTTCGACCGGGCCGGTCTCGCCGCCAATCAGCCCGCAACCGGCGAGCAGTAACAGCACTATCAGGGCCGTCGCCAGCCATCCTGTTGCTTTGCGCATCGCGACCTCCTTTCTGATTAGAGGCTCATTTTCAGGATTCTTAGAGCCTCTTTAAACGCTGATTTGCCTGATTTTACTGATTTCTTTCTGCTAACTTTCTATCAGGTTGCGCCAGGCACCGTCTACCAGGCTCTCGCAGAAGTTCAAGGTGGCTTCGGACCAGGGCCGGCCGGGTTCGATCTCAATCTGGAAGAGGACCGGCCGGGTCTGGAACCAGCCGCCACCGGCGGCATCCGCGCGCAGGCGGGCGCTTTCGGGCAGGGTTTTGACCAGGTCGGCGTGGCCGGAAACGAGCAGGTGGGTTACTTCTCCCGTCGCCGCCAGGCTGGCCAGCTCGTCGCCCTCGATGGAACCGGCCGCGAGGCCGCCGTCGACCTCCACGGAGGAGGCCACCACCTGTTCATGGGCCAGCTCTTTGGCAAAGAGGAGCACTGTTTCCAGGCAACGTGGTTTGGGAGAGCTGAGAATCCACTCGATGGCAGGGGGAGTTTGCCTGGCTGTGAGGGCACGGTAGCGTTCGGCGGCGCGCACACTTTCGGTCTGTCCTGCTTCCGTAAGGCCGCGGAAGTTGTGTTCTTTATCTCTGGCGCTGGCATGAGTGATGGCCGTAATGAGCATGGTAACCTCCTGCAGTTAATGGTCGGTGTTCAGCAGTCACTGGCCGGCTTCGGCGCGCAGTGCCCGCCACACCCGCTCCGGCGTGTAGGGGATGCGGCGGATCCAGACGCCGGTGGCATCGTGGATGGCGCTGGCCAGGGCGGGGGCCAAACCGTCTTTGGGGATTTCGGCGATGGCCTTGGCACCGAAGGGGCCGGTCGGTTCGATGGTCTGCACCAGGATCACGTCCATCTCGGGCATCTCGTCGGCGCGATAGATCTTGTAGGGCCCGAAGTGGGGATTGACCATCCGCCCCTGCTCGTCGTAGGCCATCTCTTCGCAATGCGCGTATCCCAGGGCCTGGACCATGCCTCCTTCTACCTGGCCGCTGGCCGTAATGGGATTGATGGCCACACCGCAGTCCACGGCCATGACCATTTTCTTGACCGTTACCTGGCCCGTCTCGATGTCAACTTCGATCTCGACGAATTGGCCGGCGAAGGGGGGCGGTGAGTCGTGGCTGACGAAGCTGGCCGTGCCCATAATCTGGCGCTGGTCCTGCTGGTGGAGGGAGTGGAGGGCGATCTCCTGCAGGGTGACACTGCGCCCGTCCGGAGCGATCGCTCTGCCGTCGCGCAATTCGACGTCATCCCACGTATCCAGCGCCAGCATCAGGCCCGCCCGCTCTTTGATCTGCTCCCGCACCTTTTCCGCCGCCAGCTTCACGGCCGTGCCGGAGATATAGGTGGTGCTGGAGGCGTAGGCACCGGTGTCGAAGGGGGTCATGTCGGTATCGCTGGAGTAGATGATGATCTCACGCAGGGGCACGCCGAGTACCTCGGCCGCAATCTGGGCCAGGACGGTGTCGGAGCCGGTGCCCAGATCGGTGGCGCCGACCAGGACGTTAAAACTGCCGTCGTCGTTGATCTTGATGCTGGCGCCGCCCATGTCCAACCCGGGAATCGCCGTGCCGTGCATGGCGACGGCCATGCCCAGCCCCCGGCGCAGGTGCGGTTTGCCCGGCACCCGGTGCCACTCGGGATCGTTGCGGCGGTGCCAGCCAATGGCCTGCATCCCCTGGGCAATGCACTCGTCCAGCCCGCTGGAGAGAATGATCGGCACGTCGGTCACCTTATCCGCTTCCCCTTCGCCGAGATAGGGGGCGATATTGACCGGATCGCCTTCCCGGACATAGTTCTGCGCCTTAAACTCGATCGGATCCAGCCCCAGCGCTTCGGCGATCTCTTCCATGTGAACCTCCAGGGCGTAGAGAGCCTGGGGCGCGCCATAACCGCGGTAGGCGCCGGGCACGGGGATGTTGGTGTAGGCAACCCAGCAATCGAAGCGTTTGTTGGGGCAATTATAGGTGCTGAGGCCGCGGAGGCCGCTGACGGTCTGCACCGTCAAGCCGTGGGTTGCATAAGGGCCGGTGTTGCCGACGATGGTCAGGTGCTGGGCGACCAGTTTGCCCTTTTCGTCCACGCCGCTCTTGAAGGTAATGGTCTGCGGGTGGCGGGTGCGGCTGGAGATAAACTCTTCTTCGCGGGTCAGTTCCAGGCGCACCGGCCGGCCGGTCTTGATGGTCAGGTGGCCGACGATGTCTTCGATCAGCATCTCCTGCTTGGCGCCGAAACCGCCGCCAATGCGCGGCTTGATGACCCGGATGCGGCGTACCGGCAGTTCCAGAAGGGGAGCTACCATGCGCCGCACGTGGAAGGGCACCTGGGTGGAAGTACGGATCACCATCCGCTCGTCACTGTCCCAGTAGCTGATGGCGATGTGAGGCTCAATCGGCGTTTGCTGGACCTGGTGGACGTAGTACTCCCTCTCGAAGACGTGTTCTGCCTGTACAAATCCCGCTTCCACACTGCCCACTTCTGCTTCGATATAGTGGCTGATGTTTCGCCGGGGATCGTAAGCGCCGCTGTCCGCCATCTCCGGCTCGTCGTGGATGACGGGGGCCCCTTCCTTGATCGCTTCGTTCTCGTCGAAGACGGCGGGGAGCACTTCGTACTCGACCTTGATCCGTTTCACCGCTTCGGCAGCAATCTCCTCCGACTCGGCGGCCACGGCTGCCACCCGGTCGCCGACGTGGCGCACCTTGTTGTCAAAGCTGACCTGGTCGTACGGTCGGGGGTTGGGATAGCTCTGGCCGCCGGAGGCATAACGCACCCGCGGCACATTCTGGTAATGGATGACGGCGTGGACGCCGGGCAGCGCCCGCGCCTCGCTGTCGTCGATGTCCAGGATGCGCGCGTGAGCGTGGGGGCTGGTAAGCAGCTTGGCGTAGAGCATGCCGCGCATTTCGATATCGTCGGTGAAGGCCGGGTTTCCTTTGGCCAGCTTCAGCGCGTCCACCTTCTGTTCCGGCTTGCCCACTACCTGGGTTTCGGGGACATCGGGGGCCACAATAAATTTGGGCGGGCTGACGGTGCGGGTCTGTACTTCGACGTCGGGGCTTCCGCCGTCACCGGCCGCTCCTTCCTCAAAAGTGGGTGGGGGCTCCTCTCCCCGGAAGAAGTCGAGAAAATCACTGTCAAATTTGCTGACCGGGGTGAGCACGGTGGGCACCACCGGCGTCGGTTCCTCCCCGCGGAGGACGGCCGCCGCATCCAGCACGGCCTGCACCGGCTTGACGTAACCGGTTTCCCGGTCGAGGATGCCGGAGAGGGCATCGCGCACCTCTGCTTCGGTGGGATCGGGGTTCTTATCCAGCAACGCCTTGGCCGCCAGCACGGTGGCCGGGGTGGCATACCCGCTCTGGATGGCCCCGGTGCGGATGAAGGCTTCCTGGATCGGGTGCAGGTTTATGCCTTCTGCCAGGTTCTCGACGGTCTCGACGATGTGGCCGTCGACCTGGGCGGCAAGGAGGATGTCGGCGCTGACCAGGATGCCGTCTACGAGAACGGCGGCGGCACCGGTTTCGCCGGTGTTACTGCCGAAGCGCACGCTGAAAAGGCCTTCACGCCGCAATAGTTTGAGCAGGGTATCGCCCGGCTCGATGGTAAAGGTGCGTTTTTCGTCATTGAGAGTCAGGGTTATTTGCATGGTGGTTTCCTTCATGGGACGCTGATTATCAGGATTCTCAGGATTTTCCATCTTTGGACGCTGATCTTCCTGGTTTCTTTTTTGTTGCCAGACCGGAATCTCCAGTCTCTAATCTCCAATCTCCAGCTCTCGCATCACGCGCGCGGTCAGGATGCGGGCCATCTCTTTGCGGTAGTCGCTGCTGCCACGGAAGTCGGCCGGGGGATCGAGGATGTCCAGCTCATCGTAGCTTACCAGGATCGGGGTGGGAGCCACGCCGCAGAGGGCAAGGTAAGTGTCTGAAGCAGCACGGCGGGCGACGGCGGCGACGATGGGGCTGTCTTCCGGGGTGCGGGCGACGCGCTCGTGGGCGGTCTCACCGCCGGTGACCAGAGAGACGGATGTGAGCAGGCCGCCCTGGAGGCCGGCGTTGACGTCGTGGAAGAAGTCAGCCAGCGGCAGGATCTGTGTAGCCGCCCGGGTCTGGATGGTGACCTCGGCCTGGTAGACCAGCAGCGCTGCCAGAAATTCGCTCTCGGGGCCGGCGGTGACGATGGTGCCGCCGGCCGTTTCCTGGTTGCGGAAGGTGTTGGGCCCGGCCCGCCGGGCGCTTTCCCGCAAAAGGGCGGGCAGCTTTTCGTTCTCGACAATTGCTTGCAGGCGGACCATGGCGCCCAGGAGCAGCCGGTCACCTGATTTTTCGATTTGATCCAGGCCAGTAGCCTGTAAATCAACGACTTCTTCACTTTCTGCTGCCAGGGTGGGCACGAGGCGTGTGCCGCCGGCAAGGACGGTGGTGTGGACACCTTCCCGGTTAAGTAATTCAAGAGCGTCGGCGACCGTTTCCGGCCGGTGGTAGGCTTTTAGTTGGGGCATTGCGTCTTCCTTGCGTACTCCTTTGATTTTACTCGATGATGTGTACCAATTATATGGATTCTGAGGGGAAAAACACGTATCTTAAAATTTCTTGACACTTCAGGATAGGTGTGGTACGTTGATAGTGCTCCCCGCCCAGAGGAGGCAAAGACGGCTCCCGCTGACACTGGCCTCCTCACTTTTTTGCCCCAACATTTCGCATAGTAGATATCGAATCGCGACCAACATGGATGAAATTTCCCCTCAGAATATAGTATACTGATCCTCAACGGCGAAAGGCTCTATTAACAGGCGATGGATAGCTCACGCTTGCTTGCTACGAAATTGAATATTCCCGTCGGCCAGCCCGGATTGGTGCCGAGGCCGAAGCTGATGACGAGGATCGCGACGGTGCTCCGGGGCACAGATGGCGGTTTTGGGTGCAGGCTGACGCTGGTTTCGGCTCCGGCCGGCTATGGCAAGACCACCCTCCTGGCCGAATGGGCGCGCACGCGCGGGGAGGAGGTGGCGTGGTTGTCCCTGGACGAAGGAGATAATGACGTCACTCGCTTTCTGGCTTATCTTCTGGCGGCGATTCAGCGGCGGGTGCCGGAAATTGGCGAGGGAGCGATGGCCTTGTTGGGAACGACGCGTGCAGTGCCGGGCGAGCAGTTTCTGACCTCGCTGATCAACGACATCGCGGCGTTGCCGGAAAATAAAGGGCTTGTTCTCGTTCTGGACGATTACCAGTCCTTGACGAACCCGGCCGTCCACGAGCTGGTGGCCTTTTTGCTGGCGCATCTGCCCCGCCAGTTGCACCTGATGATTGCCACGCGGGCAGATCCGCCGTTGCCCCTGGCCCGGTTACGGGCACGGCGACAGATGGTAGAGATCCGGCAGGCAGATCTGCAGTTTACGGCGACGCAGGCGGCAAAGCTGCTGAATGAGGTGGCAGGGCTGGGCCTGTCGCCGGCGGAGGTTGCGGCGCTACACGAGCGCAGTGAAGGGTGGATTTCCGGCCTGCAGATGGCTGCCTTGGCCCTGCGGGATGCTGCGGGCCGGCCCGGAGAACGGGCGGCACGGGTCGAAGCGTTTACCGGCAGCCAGCGCTACATCCTCGACTATCTGCTGGAGGAGGTGTTGCAGCGACAGCCGGAGACGATCCGCAGCTTTCTGTTGCAGACGTCGGTGCTGCCCCAACTTAGCGCGCCCTTGTGTGAGGCGGTGTTGGCGCGAGAAGAAGCGGGGTGTATGCTGGCCGGCGACCGGCACCTGCCCGACGCCCAGGCGGTGCTGGAATACCTGGAGGCGGCTAACCTGTTCATCGTGCCCCTTGATGACCAGCGACGCTGGTACCGTTACCATCACCTGTTTGCCGAGCTACTGGTCCGCCGGCTGCAGCAGGTGGAGCCGGAGCAGGCGATGCGGGTCCAGAGACGGGCCAGCGAGTGGTACGAGCAGCAGGGGCTGGTGGAGATGGCCATCGAACAGGCGCTGGCGGCCGGTGCCTACGCGCGGGCAGCATATCTGCTCGAGGACGCGGCCGAAGGCATGTTGATGCGCAGCGAGATCGGGACCCTCCTGCGCCTGCTGGAGGCGATGCCGGAGGAGATGGTGCAGCAGCGTCCCCGGTTACGTGCCTATTGTGGGGGCGCCCGGCTGTTGATGGGTGAACCGCTGGAGCGAGTCCGGCCGTTTCTACGTGAAGCAGAGGAGGAGACAGCGCCAACAGCTACAGGCCTGGCGGCAGAATTGGTGGCTTTTCGGGCGTTGCTGGCGATGCTTCAGGGAGACGTGGCCAGGAGTGAAAGACATTCGCGCCGGGCGCTGGCCACCTTGCCGCCGGGCAGCCATTTCCTGCGCGGGCTGGTGGCGGAAAACCTGGGCTTTGTCCAAGTGTTGCGGGGCAACCTTGAAGGTGCCGTGGAAGCGTTTGCCGAGGCGATTCGCCTGGCCCGGGAGAGCGGCAACCGGCTGGTGACGGTGGGCGCGCTCTGCAACGTGGCCGGGCTGCACCTGACGAGGGGGCAGTTGCGGCGGGCCGAGCAGCTTTACCGGGAAGCGCTGGGTGTGGCGCGGGACCGGCACGGGCGCCCGTTGCCCATTGCCGGCAAGGTGCTGTTTGGTCTGGGGGACCTCTATCGCGAGTGGAACCGGCTGGAGGAGGCTGCACTCTATCTGGAGGAGGCGATGATCCTCTTCCGCCAGTACGGGGAGATCGGGTTGATCTTCGCCGGGACAAGTCTGGCCCGGGTGCGCATGGCGCAGCGAGATGTGGCGGCGACCGAAGCGCTGCTCCAGGAAGCTGAGGCGCAGGCCGCCCAGATGGACAGTACGCAGATGGACGACTTGCTGGTTCACATCTATCGCGTCCACGTTTGGTTGTTGCAGGGGGAGGTGGAAAAGGCGGCGCAGCGAGCCGGGCGCGCGCTCCAGGAGGTGCCGGTTGCTGCTCCCCAGTTTCGAGAGGCAGTGGACGGGACCGTGGCCCGGCTACGGCTGGCCGAGGGGGACGCGACGGAAGCGCTGGCCCTGCTGCGACCGCTGCTGGCGACAGTGGCCGAAAAGGGGCAGCGGGGAAGCGAAATCAAACTGTCCGTACCGCTGGCCCTGGCTCTTGAAGCGCAGGGGAAGCGGGAGGAGGCGCTGGCGGCATTGGCCCTGGCGCTGGAACTGGCCCGGCCGGAAGGATACATGCGCGCGTTCCTGGACGAGGCGACGATGCCGTACGGCCGGGAGGCATTGCCCCGTCTCCTTTATGCGGCCACTGAGCAGGGGATAGAGGCAGCGTATGCCGGGCGCTTATTGGCTGCCCTCAGCGAACAGCAGCCGGTTCCCGCGCCGCCGGCGGAGACAACGGCCGGCAGCGGTACGTTAATCGAGCCCTTGAGCGAGCGAGAGGTGGAGGTGCTGCAGCTCATTGCCGCCGGGCTGAGCAACCGGGAGATCGGCGAGCGGCTGGTGATCGCCCTGAGCACGGTCAAGGGGCATACCAGCAATATTTACGGCAAGCTGGGGGTGAGTAAACGGACGGAAGCGGTGGCGCGGGCTCGCGCGCTGGGAGTTATTGGTTGATAGCTGTTGGTTGCTGGTTGATGGTGCGCAGCGGATAGCATTTGGGGCGGCAGATCACGAGGGAAGGGAGGCCAGGATGACCGGGCTGGGGTAGGGCACGGAAGGCGTCGGGGTTGCAGATAGTACTCCTGACCCTACTTTCGTCTCGTTACAGCAGTACCCCTGATTTGCTACGATGTCAGTAGTTGGAATGAGGGGCGGGGCTGAGATGGAGGTGGTACCGATGAGAGCGGCGGATGATTCGCCTCACTATCGCATTGAAGTGCGCGGATGGCTGGAGGCGGACTGGTCGGAGTGGTTTGAGGGGATGGCGGTCCAGACCGGGCACGACGATGGCGGCGGCCTGATTACGGTGATCAGCGGTCCCGTGCCCGACCAGGCGGCGCTGCAGGGTATTCTGACGAAGGTGTGGAACTTGAATCTGCCGCTACTGGCCGTGACATGCCTGGCAGGTTATGGGATCCGGGCCGGTGGGCGGTGAGGGGCAAGCCGCAGGCGACTGGCGGGCGTGGCGTCCGGGAGATCGAAAATGGTGGGAACGGCTACCACCAACTGACAACTACCAACCACCAACCGTTTTTTTTCGGAGGACAAGATGAGGGACGAACAAGTAGCGATCAGGACAGAGGGGTTGACCAAAGCGTACGGGCCGGTGCAGGCGCTGCGCGGCGTTGACCTGACCGTGCCTAGGGGTGAGATTTACGGTTTCCTGGGGCCGAATGGGGCGGGCAAGACGACGACGATCCGTTGCCTGCTGGACCTGATCCGGCCGGACGGTGGCACGATTCGTATCCTGGGGCACGATCCGCAGGCGGACCCGGTGGCGGTGCGCAGCCGCACCGGTTACCTGCCGGGCGAGTTGCGGCTCGACGACAATCTGACGGCTGAGGCGATGCTGCACTACCTGGCGGGCCTGCGGGGAAACGAGGTCGAGTGGGCGTTTGTGCGACAGCTTACAGCGCGGCTGGACCTGGACCTGGGACGGCAAATCAAGAATCTATCGAAGGGGAACAAGCAAAAGGTGGGGGTAGTGCAGGCCCTGATGGCCCGGCCGGCCCTGCTACTGCTGGATGAGCCGACGGCCGGGCTGGATCCGCTGATGCAGCAGGAAGTGTATCGCCTGCTGCGCGAGGCGCGGGATAGGGGTGCCACCGTCTTTTTCTCTTCCCACATTGTGGGGGAAGTAGAGGAGCTGGCCGACCGGGTAGCGATCTTGCGGGCGGGGACCATCGTGGAAGAGGCGGAACCGGAGCAAATGACGCGGCTGACCGTGCGCCGGGTACGGGTGCAGTTCCGCGAAGCCGTCGACGTGCAGCCGCTGGCAGAAGTGCCGGGCGTGGCCATTGCAGCCCGTAACGGTCGCCAGGCCACCCTCCAGGTGGAAGGAGAAATGGACCGGCTGGTGAAAGCGCTTGCTGCGTATCCCATCAGCGATCTGGTGACAGAAAATGTGTCGCTGGAGCAAGTCTTTCTGGCATATTATGGCGCCGGCTCCGGCCGGCAGGAGGTAAGCTAAGATGTTTGCCGAATTTACACACACGTTGCGCCGCCTGCGCGGCCAGATTATTGGCTGGAGCCTGGGTCTGGCCCTGTTCTCGTTGATGATGGCCTTCTTCTGGGAACAGGTCCTGGAGATGGAAGGGCTGCAGGAGATGATTGAAAATTATCCGCCGGAACTGGCCGCCTTCTTTGGGGGCATGACGGCGATTACGACCCCGGCCGGCTACATGGACACCTACTACTTCAGCATGATGCCCGTCATCGCCGGTATCTTCGCCGTCATCGCCGGTAGCGGTTTGCTCGCCGCCGACGAGGAGAAAGGCGTTCTCGATCTGATCCTGAGCCATCCCATCAGCCGCACCACGCTTTTCTGGAGCCGGGTGCTGGCGTTGGGTGTTGGGGTGGCGCTGGTCATGGTCGCCGGCTGGCTCGGCTGGTATCTGCCATCGCTGCGCACAAGTATGGACCTCAGCGCGCTCGAGTTCCTGTTTCCGTTCTTCTCCTTGTTCGCCGTGCTCACGCTCTTCGCGGCGCTGGCCCTCCTCTTCAGCATGGTATTACCGGCCGCGCGCCTGGCAGGCACCCTGGCCGGGGCGCTGGCCGTGGCCAACTACCTGCTGCTGGGCCTGTCCAACCTGAATCCGGAGCTGGCGTCGATCATGGAGGTGACGCCGCTGGCCTACTACCAGGGTGGAATGGCCGCCAACGGGCTCGAGGGATTATGGGTTGTGGGCTTGCTACTGGTGGCCGTTCTCCTGGCTGCCGGGGCCTGGCTCCTCTTCCTGCGCCGGGATATCCGGGTGGGTGGCGAGCGGAGCTGGCGGTTGCGGTTACCGTTGTTACGGGCTCAACGTAGTTAATGCAGGCGATTACGACCAATTACGACTGCAGTGATGAACAATGTTACCGGACCAGCAAATCAAGTGTTCCCGTCTCTGCTGTTGGTTGCGTAGTCAGGTTAGCAAGGCCCGGATCAGCATCGTTGCGCACAGTGCTCCTCTGGCTCAGTGCAAGGAGATCGGCTGTGTTCAGCGCGGCGAGAGTGAATTGGCGTACAGTCTGGCCGGTAGTCGCCTCCGTATCGGTGGCTCGAATCCAGTTGTTACCGAGATGGTAACCTTCATAGAAGATCCCACCGCCGGAGGCGCCCGGCTCGACAAAGTTATCCATTTCCAGCACCGGTGTCCCGTTCTTTTCGCCGATGGCCGACACTCGTACCCAATCGACAGAAGTTACCCGGCCGTCCCAATTCACCTGAGCGACCTCGTCTCCCGGTTGCGGGTTCAAGGCCTGCCACTGTCCGAACTCGGCCGAAGCCATTCCATAATAGGCCAGCGCTCCCTGCCGGTCGTACTCTCCGAAGTCGAAAACCAGCGTTTGGGGCTCGGCGATGAGGACCTCGAAAACATGGAAGGGCGCGTCGTAAATCAGGACGGTTCCATCGAGCCGGTATGCGGACAGCTTCCGTAGGTAACCGTCGTTGCGATTCTCCGGCGAGAGGCTGAAAGGGTTGTGGGTGACGAGATAACGGCCGGCCATGACAGTTGCGTGGCCGAGGGTTGCAAGCTTTCCAGGAAGCCGACGCCGACGATTTCTTCGGTCGCGAAACGCTGGTCGAGCAACTGATTAACCGGCTGGGGGTGACTGGCAAGGGACAGGAGAATCGTTTTCTCGCCGTTGTCGGGCCCAGCGGCAGCGGCAAATCCAGTGTTGACAACACGGTCCGCATCTGGGACGCTGCCGCCGGGGACGAATTGTTAAGATTAGCCCCACCACCGGCCATATTCGGAATAAATGCGAGCTGGTCACCGGATGGCCGCTATCTGGCCACCTCCGGTCTGGGAACGCCGACCAGCGTCTGGCGCGTATGGCAATCCCGAGAGGAACTGCTGGCTTACGCCCGTGAGTGTTGTGTCTTCCGCGAACTCATGCCCTACGAGCGCGAGCAGTTTGGCTTGGCACCAGACGATGGGTAGGAACCCCGGTTCTGCATGAGGAAAGTCACTATCCACCGGCCGCGTACTCATCTACAATAAGAGTACGCGGCCGGCCTGCGGGCGGCCACCCGGCGGAGTTGTTCCTGCTGGGCGAGAGATGGGGCGGGCAGCAGGAAGAAGATGGGGGATACACAGACAGCCTCCTCGCCGTTGCTACTGACGAAGTTTCAACCACCGCTGCGAGGGGGGCTGGTGGCGCGGCCCCGGCTGTTGCCGCGGCTGGCGCCCCGGCCGGGCGTGCGGGTGACGCTGGTTTCCGCCCCGGCCGGCGCCGGTAAAAGCACACTCCTCGGCCAGTGGTGTGCTGCCGGCGAGCGGCCCGTTGCCTGGCTCTCACTCAACGCTCGGGACAATTATCTCCACCGCTTCTTGCGCTACCTTATCGCAGCGCTGCGGCAGGTAGAAGTTAGTATTGAGCTTGAGGCGGGTGAAGTGCCTCCATCTCTGTCACCGCCGGCCGTGGAGTCACTACTGATCCGGCTGCTAAACGAGGTGGCTTCGACGCCGGAACCCTTCAGCCTGATCCTGGACGACTACCATCTGGTTACCGACGATCAGATCCATGAAGCATTGCTCTTCCTGATCGAGCATTTGCCGCCCACATTGCACCTGGTCATTGCCACGCGCACCGATCCGCCCTGGCCGCTGGCGCGACTACGGGCCCGGCAGGAGTTGGTGGAGATCCGGGGCGACGATTTACGCTTTACGGCCGGGGAAATTGCCACCTTTTTGAATGATGTGGCCGGCCTGGCGCTGGCACGGGAAACGTTGGCCACCCTGGAAGCGCAGACGGAAGGCTGGGTGGCCGGACTGCAATTGGCGGCACTGGCCCTGCGGAATGCCGAGCCTGAAGGGCGACAGGAAATGACCCGGCGGCTGGTAGACAATTTCACGGCCGGCCACCATTTTGTCCTCGATTATCTCGCCGAGGAGGTGCTGGCCCAGCAGCCGGCAGCAATCCGTACGTTTCTCCTCCAGACCTCGTTTCTGGAGCGAATGTGTGGCTCATTGTGTGATGCCGTGACCGGTGGCAGGGATGGCGTAGAAACCTTGCGTCACCTGGCGCAGCATAACGCCTTTGTGGTCCCCCTGGACGTGCAACACCACTGGTATCGTTACCACCATCTTTTTGCCGCGTTGCTGCAAAGACGTCTGCGAGAAACGCTTGCCACCGGTATCGTCGCTCTCTACCGGCGGGCCAGCGGCTGGTGCGAGGCGGAGGAGTTAACGGAGGAGGCCATTGTCTACGCGTTGGAGGCGGACGACCTCGAGCGCGCCGCCCGGCTGGTGGAGATGTATGGCATGTGCTTTATTGCCAGCGGGAATTGTTCCGTCGTCGCTGAGTGGCTGGCGGCGCTGCCCGAGACAGTTGTCAGCGAAAGGTTGCAACTGTGCGTATTTCGCGCTGCCACCGCTCACTGGACGGGGGAGCGTGCTCGCGTTGACCATTACTTACGGCAAGCGGAAAAGCTGCTGGCCGATTCAAACGGGCAGGGGCCGGCGCAGATCCTGGGCTACATGGACAGCATTCGCGCCCATGCCGCGCTGACCGGCGGGAAGGTCGCGCTGGCGCGGGAGATGGCAGAGCGAGCGGTGGACCGATTGCACCCCGGTGACGCTATCCACAGCCAGGCTGCCCTGGCCCTGGGGGGTGCTTACTGGGCCTTGGGGGATCGGTCTGCCAGCGAGAATGCGTTTCGGCAGGCGTATACGAGTGCCCTGGCCGGCGGTCACCGTCACTATGCCGTTATCCCTGCCAGCTATGTCACGCTGCAGCAGATCAAACACGGGCGCCTGCAGGAGGCCGCCGAAACGTGCCGGCTCGCCTGGGAACTGGGCACTGGTTTGGAGGGCCGGCCGCTGCCGGTCGTAGGCTTTCCCGCCATCCGCCTGGGCGATCTACAGCGGGAGTGGAACCGGCTGGACGAGGCCGGAACGACGCTGCAGGAGGCATTGGCCTTGTGCCAGCGCCTCAACCAGATGGACGTCCTGGTTGACGCGTACGTGGCGCTGGCTCGTTTCTGCCTGGCTCGGGCAGATTGGGAGGGAGCGGCACAGAAGGTGGCGGAAGCGGAACGGCTGGTGGCCCACACAAACGTGGACGGGTTTGTCATCTCCTGGCTCCAGGGGGTCCGCCTGCGGCTTTGGCTGGCAACGGGAAAGCTGGCAGCAGCGGTGCAGTGGGCGGACGCAGCCGGCTTGCGACCGGACGGCGAACTCAGCTACTATTTCGACCTCCACCACATCCATCTGGCGCGGTTGTTGCTGGCCCGAGGCAGCGTCGAAGGGGCTTCCTCCCACCTGGAAGTGGCCCTCGGCTTGCTGGCGCGCCTGGAGCAGGCAGCGAAAAGGGCCGGCTGGGTGCATGAGCTGATCCAGATCCATCTGCTGCAGGCTCGAGCCTGGTGTGAACGCGGTGAAGACGCTAGCGCTCTGGCGGCGCTGGCCGAGGCGGTGCGCCTGGCGGAACCGGGCGGGTACATCCGCACCTTTGTCGACGAGGGGCCGGTGGTAGCTACCCTACTGCGACAGGCGCGCGATCTGCCTGCGGCTTATGCCGGCCGGCTGCGGGCAGCGGTGGTGGGCGCGCCCAGGTCCCGGCCGGACCCACCCGAACCGCTGAGCGAGCGAGAGCTGGAGGTGCTGCACTTCCTGCCCACCTATCTGACCAGCACCGAAATCGCAGAAACGCTGACCGTTTCGCCGAACACCGTCCGCAGCCATATCAAGCATATCTACGGCAAGTTGGGCGTGCACAGCCGGGGTGAAGCTGTGGCGCGGGCTGAAGAACTCGACCTGCTTTAGGGAAAGGGGGCGACAGCCATTTCTTGTGACGAAATTGCAATCACAGGTGACCAGGTTGCCACACGCCTGCCATATGCCTGTCATCGCCGCCGGTTATAGTGGTAGATATCGACAAGAAACGGGGTTACGCCCGATTGTGCACGAAAGGAGCCGCAAATGAACAAGTTAAGTTACGTTCGAGGGAGTGTCCTCCTCTCTTTATTGATTGTCCTGTTATTGAGTGCGTGTGGCACGCTGAGTATTGAGGCAGAGCCGGTTGCTCCCGCTGTGGAAGAGGGCGACGCGACTGCCGCAGAGACCGGACCGGTGGCCGAACCCGAGCGCGAGGAAACGGACGAGCCGTCAGAAACGGTGGTGGCGGTGGAGCCGGAAGAAACATCCGTTGAACCGGAAGCGGGTGAGGCTGTGGATGCAGAGATAACGGAGGAACCTGCCGGCGACGAGAGTGAGCCGGCGGCCAACGTGCCTTCAGAGATCATGACGCTGGACGAGACCTGGTCGACCTACACCAATCACCAACTGGGATTCTCCATCAATTTTCCCGTGACGATGATGCATTTCCTGGGGGCCTGCCGCTGGGATGAGGCCGGTGAATCGTACCGGCCGGAATATGCCTACGTGCCGGTGAGGATCTTTGAAGATGAGAACATGGTCTACATTGCCGGCGAGTATTTCCACGAACTGGGCGGTGAGACCAGAGAAACGTCTGCAGATGGGGGCACGCGCCGGCGCTTTGCCGAGTGCGAGTCGGTGGACAACAGCCTGGCCCTGTTGCAGAATCCGGAGCGCTTTCACCAGCATTGGGCGCTTGAGGTCCAGGAGGTGACTGGCGACGAGGCGCTGGACGCCTTTATCAAAGCGCGCTATGGTGCCGGTTGCAACCTGGGCGAAAAGGTACCCTCCGCGCAGGACGGCGTCTATGATGTCAGCGTTCTGGGGGATGGCAAAGATCTGGAGCAAACAGAGTGCCCGTTGAACTTCTCCACGGTGGTCAAATATTATCCGGACGGCAACAAGGTAATTGCCTGGGATACGGGCCAGGCCTATACTTTTGCGGCCGACGAGAGCTTTTCCGTTGCCTACGATCAGGAGATGATAGATAGTTTCCGCTTCCTGACCGAAACCGGGGACGAAGCAGCGGAGTAAGGGAGTAGACAGAGGATGGCCGGCATCCAGTGTCAATGCCGGCCAGCTTTATCTCCTGTTCAGCCGGCGGGGGCGTGCCGGCCCATGCGCTCACTGAGCCGGCCGGTGCCCAGGCCGAGGGCGATGAGGGTCGCGCCGCTGAGGAAGAGGGCGATGGGCATGCCGACCTCGTCGGCGAAGTGCTCGAAGTTGACGTAGGTAATGAACAGCAGCAGGAAGATGGCGCCGCTATAGAGCAGGATGCGCGATTGGAGGCGCACACTGGCTGCGATGGCGATGAGGCAGGTAGCCAGCGAGATAAGTTCCATTGCTGTCCGCTGCCAGGTCGCGTCGAAGTTGGAAGGAGAGAGAAGGAAGGGCGTAGCCAGGGCAGTGACGGCACCGACCAGCAGGGAGACGGCAGCCAGCCGGTCCTGCCCCCGGCGGTTGAGCCAGGCGGAGAGAGCCAGCCAGAGGGCGCCCATCAACAGGCCGAGCACCAGGAAAACCCATAGACTAACCGGCTGGAATTCTACCCCCAACCAGCCCAGGAAGGAGAGGAATGCTGCGCTCAGCCAGAAATGGAAGGGCACACTCTGGACCACCGTCGGCAGCAATAGGTAGGCAATGCCGGCAATGCCCCCGGCCAGGAGACAACTGAGGGTGAAATAAATCTCGGTGGGTCCCCTATTCTGCCAGTCAATGAGGTCCAGTTCGTGAGAGGTGACCATGAACAAAACACCGGTGACGAGGCTGGCGCCAAGCCACAGGGCCTGAGCCCCACGGCGCCGGCGGGCGCTACTGGCGCTGCGTAACGGCCAGCCGAGGGCGAACATGGCCAGCGCGGGCAGCAGCAAGATCAGGATCCGGCCGGCACTTCCCAGCTCTTCCCAGTTCAGGACGGCGAGGAAGGCCAGGGCCAGAAAGACGATCAGGCTGCCCAGGTAGACAAGAATCTCGGTGCCCTGCACGTTCTGTTGTGCCGCTCCCTCCCCTTCGGCGGCAACACGGGCGCGCAGTGCCAGAGCCTGCTCGTTTGAAATCAGCCCCTCTTCCGCCCATTGGTCGATTTTCTGTAACAGCTCTTTGTTCGTTTCCACCATACACCTCCGCTCCCTCGCCCGGTTGGGTTGGCTCGCCCGGGCGGAGCCGCTTACTTATAGTATTCCATGGGCACCGACGACTTTCCAGATCATAACATATTCCATTGAGCCGTGTCACCTTTACAACGCGACCGTTGTCGTGGTTAGGTTATAATAGCGGCAATCTGAGTAGTGTGGAGGTAAATGATGAACGAGATGACGGCTGAAGTAGCGGCGACTATCGATGCTCCGGCGGCACGGGTGTACGCGGTGTTGCGCGATTACGAAGGGGGACACGCGGCGATTTTGCCGCCGGACACCTTCCGGGAACTTGTGGTATTGGAGGGCGGGCAGGGTGAAGGCACGCGCCTACGCTTGCGGATGGAAGTTATGGGCGAGGAAGTGGTGAGCGAGCAGGTGGTCAGCGAGCCGGAGCCCGGCCGGGTGCTGGTGGAGACGGACGAAAAGGGTATGAGCCAGACGACGTTCACCGTGGAACCGGCCGGGGCGAACCAGGCGCGGGTCACCATCCATACGGAGTTGCGCACGAAGCCGGGGTTGCGGGGGATGGTGGAGCGGGTGCTGACCCCGCGCCTGCTGGAACGCGTTTACCGCGAGGAGCTGGAGCGGTTGAACGAGTATGTGCAGCGGGATGCGGCAGGCGGGTTCGGATAAAGAGCCGCGGGGCGTGTTGGCGCGGGCTGATTCATTTTTTCTGCTACGCTTCCCAACGACGCAGGCGCCAGCCGGCAGCGACGAAGACGAGGATGACGGCGATGAGCGCAGCCGCCAGCCGGGGCCAGATCTCGGCCGCCGGCCAGGTGTTGCCAAAGGAGAGGCGCACCAGGTCAAAGGTGGCGGTGGTGGGTAGCCAGCGGAAGAGAGGTTGTACCCAGGCAGGTAACCGGTCGCTGCTGAAGAAGCTGAGCATCAAGGGAAACACCAGGAGCACGACCAGGAGGCCGATCCACATCTGGACTCCGCCTTCATTCTCTACGATGATGCCCACCAGGAGTCCCAGGCCGACGCCAAAGAGGATGAGGGCGAGCACGGCCGGGAGGATGATGCCCCACAGGTTGACCATGGAGAGGTTAAAAGCCAGCAACACGGCCGCGGCGAGGACGCCGTAAACGAGGCCGGCAAGCCCCTTGCCCAGCAGCATCTGGTTGACGGTCACCGGAGAGACGCGCAACAGGTCCAGGGTGTGGGCAGTTTTTTCCTCCAGAATCAGGTAGGGCACGAGAATGGTGGTGATCAGGATGGTGGCAAGCACCAGGCCCATGGCGATCATAACGGTGTGACCGCCGCTTTCCAGAGTGGGGTAGACGGTGCCAGTTTGAATTGTGACCGGGCGCCCGGTGGCGTCCGCCAGTGCCACTTCCGCCTGGTTGATGAGCCGGTTGGTGCTCTGCGCGCCGATCCAGTGGGCCAGGTAGCCGCCGCCGGTGATAGTGCCTGTGTCTGTGTCCCAACCTTCCGGCAAGGTCAGCGCCAGCAGGGGGCCACTGGTTTCGCGAGCAACGATCAGAGCATCGCCGGCGCTGCGCAGTTCCACCACCCGGACAGTGCCCTGGCGGCGAAGTTCATCGGCCAGGCCAGTGCGGCCGGCATCGTAGATGGCGATGCGCGGCCGGTCGTCCAACTTCAGAAGAAGGGGTAGGGCCTCGACGGTGAGCATCATCGTGGCCAGCCCGAGGATCATGGTCAGAGTAGTCTTGTTTTTGATCGCATCGACAATGTCCTTGGCAGCCAGGGCCAGGACGATGCGCCAGTAGTTCGCTTTCGTGGGGGATAATTGGCTTGTGTGTTCCATGGTTGCCTCCGCTAGAAAGAAACCGAGTTTTTACGAATCGTCCTCATGGGAAAGGGATCTCGAAAAAACTCGGTTTCTAAAGGTCACGCTCGATCCTGGCGGCGCACGACCCAGACGACCAGCGCCAGCAGCAGGAGGGTGCTGGCGAGGGTGACAGCCAGGGGCGCACCGAAGTGGGCCAAGGACGCATTGGGCGTCAGCGACAGGCGGAAGATCTTGGCTATCAGCACCGTCGGGATCCAGTTCAGTACCGCCACGGCGCCTGAGGGTACCAGTCCCTCCAGGGCGACGAGGATGACGGGAATGAGCAGGGGAATGATGATGAACCAGGCGACCAGTTGGAGCTGGGCGCGCACATTGGCATAGCTGCCGAGCAACAAGCCAATGGCAACCATGAACAGCGTGGCGAGGACGGCGGCGAGGAGAGCCAGATCCCACCGGATAATGAGGTAGCGGAAAGTGACGAGCACGACGGCGCTGCCCACCAGACCATAGAAGAGCCCGGCCAGCGCTTTGCCGGCCACCAGGTGGGTGGCAGAGGCGGGTGAAACGAGGAGTGCGTCCAGCGTTTTCGCCTGCTTTTCCTCAATCATCAGGTTGGGGATCAGGGAAATGCCGATCATCAACGTGATGAAGAGCAGGGCGATGGTCGCCGAAAAAACGAAGAAGAAAGTATCGGCGTCGAAGTAAACGTCGTGGCCGGTAAGGTTAACAGTCACCGGCCGGCCGAGTTCTGTGCTCAACTCATCTTCGACAAGGGCCTTCATCTCGGCCCGTTGTGCCGGACTAACCCAATACATCACGTGACCGTCGATGGCGAGCGGCTCTCCGGAGCGCTGCCCGGTAGCCGCCTCCTCGGGAATGACGACGGCCAGCTCTACGGACTCGGAACCGGCAAAGACCTCCAGCAATCGGTCGCGCGAATCGTACGTGTACACTGCCAGCGCCGGAGAGCGCTGCAGGGCCGTTACCAGTTCCTCGCTGCCTGCCGTGCTTTCTGCATAAAGAAGCACATTCAGGGTATCGGCGTCGCTGGTCAGCAGCGGGAAGTAGCGGTAGAAAGCGACCATCAAGAGGGAGATGATGATTGTTATCAGGGTGGTTTTGGTTTTGAGCGCATCGACGATGTCTTTCGCGGCCAGTGCCCAGACCAGGCGCAGGTGGCGACGTGGTCCGAATGATGGTTGTTTGCCGGGTAAGGTTTGCAGGGTAGTCATGAGCTTATCTCCTTCCGGCCGGTCCAGGACCGGTCAGGGCTCTGACCGGCCAGGGTGTAGCCGGTCAGGGAAAGGAAAACGTCTTCCAGGGTAGCATTTTCCTTATTGATATTGTGCTTGAGATTTCGGGGTGTGTCCAGGGCGGCGATGCGGCCGTTGTGCAAGATGGCGACCCGGTCACAGAGCCGGTCCGCCTCCTCCATGTAGTGGGTGGTGAGGAAGACGGTGACGCCCTCTTGCTTGAGATCCTGGATGTAGGAGCGGATGTCGCGGGAGACGCCCGGATCCAATCCCTTGGTTGGTTCGTCCAGGAAGAGCACGCGCGGCCGGTGGAGCAGCGCACGCGCGATCAGCAGTCGCTGCTTCATGCCATTAGAAAAGTCGGCCGTCTTCTTGCGTGCCTGATCCTGCAGACCCACCTGCTGCAGCATTTCCTGGACCCGCCGGCCGTTGACCCCATAGAGGCGGGCGCTGAAGCGCAGATTCTCGGCGGCCGTCATCCGCTCGTAGATGTTCTGGTATTCGAAGACGACGCCGATGGCGGGCTTGAGTTGCTGCCGCTGGGTGACGACATCGTAGCCACAGACAGTGGCCCGGCCGCTGCTGGGTCGCAACTGGCCGGTGAGCATCTTGATAGTGGTGGTTTTGCCGGCACCGTTGGGGCCGAGGAAGCCGAAGATCTCTCCGGCTTCCACGCCAAACGTGATCCGGTCGACAGCCCGCACCCCGTCGTAGTCGCGGGTTAATTCGTGGGCTTCAATCGTAAACATGACAGTCTCCTTCAGCTCCGGGCAGCAATAATCAGGCTAATGGTAACGCCCAGGGTCAGGCCAATGGCGATACCCAGCGTGTAGAGGCCCGGATGGTCCAGTACGTTCATTAAGACGACGCCCAGTGCTACGCCGGCACCGGCACCCACAGCAATCCCGGTACCGACAATCTGGTTCCTGCGTTCATCATTTTGCCTGTTCATGGTATTCTCCTTTCGCACAACGGTTGTCGTGCTCTGTTGCGTGCAAATCTGGAAAGCTGTAAACGTGTCGTTGTCTGCTGTTTGAGCGAGGATTCGAATCCTCGGCTACTTGTCTACAGCATAAAATAATAGGAGAGGGGGCGCATTATATTTGCGCCGGGTGGTGCGAAAGAAGGGCCGAATTGTGCGCAGCGGGGATTGAATGGTACGCTCTCCTGCCCACTGACCAGCGGCCACCGGCCACTGATCACTAATAATCGAGGAGTTCGCGCAGTTCGCGGGCGGCGTCCCGGCTGAGAGGGATTTTGGAGCCTTCGGGATCGTCCAGGCGCAGGCTGAAGCTGCTGCGAGTGTAGGGGATAACTTCGGTGACGTGTTGCAGGTTGACCAGGTAGCTGCGGTGGGCGCGGAAGAAACCGCTACGTACCAGACGCTCCTCCAGCTCGGTCAACGTGAACTGGGTTGGCAGGCGCTCATTGCGGGTCTGGAGGAAGGAACGACCGTCTTCCACCTCCACATAGAGGATATCGGCCGGATTGACCAGGGCAACGCGCCCTTCCAGCTTTACGGGAATTTTAAAGGGAAGTCCGGCGTCGGCCGCTTCCTCCTGGGGGTGCCGCTGGGCGACGATGCGGCCCTGGTCCAACTCGTAGATGGTGTGGCAGAGGGATGACAGGTAGGTTTCGGTGTTGGCCAGGATCAGAGCTGTGCCGCCGCCGGCTGCGTGGGCGGCGATCAACTGGCTCAGGAGGGAGATGGAGGCATCGTCACAGCGGGCAAAGGGTTCCGCCAGCATGAGCACGCGTGGCTGGTGGAGGAGGGCTACGCCAAACGCGAGCCGGCGCCGCAGGCCGGAGGAGAGCGCTTCGAATTTGGCGCGGCCATGATCGGCCAACCCGACCACAGCCAGCACCTCGTCGACCCGGGTGCCGGGCAGCCCCCGCAGGCGGGCATGAAAGCCGAGATTGGCGCTTGGAGAGCGGGTGGTGTAGAGGGTGTCCTCGGCAAAGAGAACGCCCACCCGGTGGCTGAACGGCTGTCGCTCAGCCGCCGGGTCACAGCCGGCCAGGCGCACGCTGCCGCTGGTAGGACGGGAGCGGCCGGTGAGGAGGCTCAACAGCGGCTCGATGCCGCTGCCGCTGGCGCCAACAATGGCAGCGATCTCGCCGGGCTCGACGTGCAGCGCGTCAATCTCCAGGGCTGTGCGTCCCTCAACCACTTTCTGGACCCCTTGCAGCTTAATCATGACAATCATTATTGTATCAGATCTGGCCCACTTTGGGCTGCACACTCCGGAAATCTGCCGGTAAAGAGGGAGGAGCGTTGGCGACCACGGAAGCGGACCGCCATCCTGGTAAATCACCCACCCGGATCACCCACTCCAGGGGACGACAATTCACCCACTCACCTTCTATCCTATGGTCAGACGGAAGAAAACCTTTTTGCGCACGGAGGTGACGAATGTGCACGGGACGCGATGACCTGGTTGCCGAATTATACCGGCGGAAGCGGCTGGATGAGGCGGAAGTGCACCGGCTGGGCCGGGCGCTTCCCCGTTCTCGCCGGCGTATGCTGTTCGAGATTGGCTCCTTCCTGCGTCACCTGCAGCCAGGTCAGGTCAGCGCTGAGCAGCCGGTCCGGCCGGCGACAACAGGCCAGAATGCGGGCGGACGATGAGCAAGGGGTGATGACCATGAAAAGAAAGACGATAATCTTATTGGTAACTCTTTTAGCCATACTGATCCTGGGGACGGCGTGTGGTGCGGGACTGGCAGCGAACGATTCCCCTGCCGGTCAGGCGATCACCCTCATCCCATACACCAATGGTTCTCTGGGCCTCACCGGCCTGGTACCGGAGGGGTGGCTTGAGGTCAAGCCGGGCCAGTTTCAGCCTGTCTCCGGCAGCGAGCGCGTGCAACGGGGCGGCGCCTGGCTTGACTATGAATCATGGGTCCGTACCACCGTTCGCCACGCCACCGAACCCTGGGTTCGCTGTGACGATTTAGGATTCCGTTGTGCAGCCCCGGCTGAGTGAGGCAGGGTTGTTTGCAAGGAGAAAGCGCATGGATACGCAGATGATTAAACCGCGACGTTTGTGGTACGGGGTAGCCGTTTTCGTGCTGGTGGCCGGCTGCCTGGCTGCTGCAATCGTCATTGTTGTCCGGCTGGCAACTTATCCGGCTCTGATTGCGGACGCTTACGCAGGCCCGCAGCAGAAGATCGAAGTTCCCGGCGTGGTGGAGCTTGACCTCACCCGGGAAGGCGCCTACGGCGTCTACTACGAAGGGCATGAAGGCGCTTACATTCACGCCGAATGGCCGCCACGCCTCAATTGCCACCTGACGGCAAAAGAAACCGGCGACGATGTGCCATTGGTGCCCGATTACGTGCCGGGTAACCGTTATTCGACCGCAGACGGCCGGGTGGGGGTCCTGATCTACAGCATGACGATTGAGGAACCCGGCCGCTACACGCTCTCCTGCAAGGATCCACTGGGAGCCGGCGGCACCACGCACCGGCTGAAAATTGGCCCCAACTACGTCTTTGAGTTCCTGAGGGTCGCCTGGCATCTGGGAGGTTCGCTGCTCGGTGCCCTCGCCATTTTCTGCGCGTCGATGCTCCTCTCGTCGCTCATCGCCACTGTTACCTTCGTTCGCAGGAGGCGAGAGCGCCGGGTCGCCGGATCGTGGCGTGACTGGTCTGTATAATAGTGAGTGTAAGAAGTATTGGAGGAAATGATGGAAAACGATCAGACCCAAACGTTACCCCGCTGGTTGTTCTTGCTGCTCGCCCTCGGCGGCGCCTGGGCCTCGGGCATTTACCTGGGGAAGATAACTATTGCCGGCGCCTCGACTGAACTACTAATCCCCACGCTGGCCTTTGCCGCGATGGCGCTGCTCATGGGGTGGGGGGCCTACGCCGCTCGTTGAAATTCAACGTCTGTAATGACCACACGCTCCGCGGCGCCCGGAGCGTGTGGTCAATATGGGCGCGATCAAGAATCCGCGCGGTGTGCTGGCGGCCGGTCGGTGGTATTCCCGGGAAACGCCGGATCAACTGATCGCCATCGCGGAACCCCGGGACGGCGCGTCCGGCACCGGCAGGAGCGGAGAGTGTCGGGCTGGCTCCAAGTCATAGAGGAACCCGGCCGTATTCTCGACACCAGTCTGTTTTTATACAGCCCTGGTTTCCTTGAAAGCTCCGTACGGCTCCGCCGAAAATTCAAGCTTCTCCACGATTAGCAGGAAGTCGACGTAGGTCGCAGGGACCGGCGTAACATTTGGGATGATGGCGATGACTTCGCCCTCCAGGCTATTGAGAAACTGCTCCAGCTTGCTCTGGTCTCGCGTCATGCGGATGGGGAACTGGTGAACTCTATATTTCATGGTCGTACCTCCAACGAAAACGATTAACCTACAATGCGAGCAAGACCACGAGCACGAGCGCAGCCAACAGGAGGGCGACGATGGAGAAGGTGTAATGGTAATAGAGGGCGCCGGTACTGCCAGACTTGCTAGTGGTCACGTTCCGATACTCGTGCAGATAGCGCCACGGCATGTAACGCATCACGAACATCGATTTCGCCGCGCTCGTCTTTTCCAGCTCCCGGACGATGCGAATTCCGCTGGCCAGGTTCCACAGGAGGGCGGCAGCGCAGAGCGCGATAAAGAAGTAGGTGGTCTCGTTCATTGACTCCTCCCTTTTTCTGAATGGTCGCCAATCCCGAAGGGGCTATCCATGTCGTCTGCTTTTCTATATCATGCCACAGGGGGAGATGGGTTGTAACCAGACCAAAGTATAGTTGCCGGCAATACAAAAACCGCCAGAAGTGTACAATCTGTTCCGATGAAGGGCAGAGCCAAATAACGAGGGACACGGCGCCGGTAAGCCTCGTAGGCCTGGCCATACACGTGGCGCAAATGCTCCTCTTCGGCGAGAACCATCATGTGTGCCACCGGCGGGTAGAGCAGAAACCAGCCTGCGGCAAGCCAGGAAGGCCACAAGAGCGCGTAGCCGGCGATTATCATGCCGTAGAAGATAATCTGGGGATTCCGGGAAAGGGCATAAACACCCGTTTGCTGCAGCGCGCTGCTCGCTTGACCGAAAACAGTTCGCAAGCCGAGCCGGGCCATGGCAGTAACAACCCCGGCCAGGCCGGCGAGCATCAACAGCAGGCCGGCGATGCGTAAGTACGGGTTTTGGGGGAGCGACGGGAGCGCTGGCCACACGGCCGGTACAAAGAAGTAGGAAAGATTGGCGTGAAAGGCGAAGGCCAGCAGCGCGAGCAGGATCGAAGCCGGACCGAGCCGTCCTTTGGTCCGATACTCCCGGGGCGTAATCCGGCGAAAGGTAAACCAGGCGAGGAGCAACAATAGTAGAGAAAGGCTCACGAAGTTAATTGCACGCATCGATCCATAACCTGTTGATGCACTCTTACCGTTCTTTGCGGGCCAGAGGTGTTTGCGTCCCGGCCGCTTCCACCAGGATTGTCTTCTCTTTATCCCCAATGTTCAGCCATCTCAGACTTATCAGGAAGCCGGCGAACAGAATGGCCGCGCCGCTAAAATACGGGTAGTTGACGTCGATGTCGAAGACAAAGCCGGCCCAGACCGGGGCTATGGCGCGCCCCACGTTGTTGGCGGAGTTGCTAAGCCCCATCAGGATTCCCTGGCGCTCCGGGACCATCTTGGAGGTCAGGGCGACCACGGCCGGGCGGAGGAGGGCATTGGGCAGGGTAAAGAGGGCGGTAGCCAGGAGGATGGTGGAAAAGGTACTGGCCTGCAGCAGAAGGAGAAAGGTGACGGCCCCGGCCAGCAGGGTCCACTTGATGAGCGGCTGCTCCCCCCAACGTTTGGTCAGGGGGCCGGCGAGGAGACCCTGGGCGACGACGGCCACGCCCCCCATGGTCGTCAGGATCCAGCCGACCTGCCCGGTACCGTAGCCGAATTTCTCCAGGGCGTACAGCCCAAAGATGCCCTGGAAGTTGGTGAGGGCGAAGCTGACCAGGAAGGCGAGGAAGAGGAGAAGGGCGATAGACCCGGTTGCCAGTTCCCGCCACTCGCGCCACGCCTGGCGCAGGCGAACCGCCGGGGAAGAACGGTCTGCACCGGCCGGTGCCGTCCGTTCGTGGGGCGGGAGGGACTCCGGTAGGAAGCGTAATAGGAGCAGGAGGGTGACGAGCGCCAGGCCGCCGGTGATGAAGAAGGGGGTGGAGAGGGAATCACCGCCAAGCCAGCCGCCGAAGGCCGGGCCAAAGATCATGCCCAGGCCCATGGCTGCGCCGAGAATGCCGATGCCGCCGCTACGCTCCTCAGCGGCGGTGCTGTCGCTGACGTAGGCGTAGGTAGTGGGGGTGGTAGCGGAGGAGAGCACGCTGCCCACGGCGCGGGCGGCGAAGAGCATCCACAGGCGCGTGGCCAAGCCGTAGAGAAAGAGCGAGATGGCGTAGCCGAAGATGCCGAGGGCCAGCACCGGTTTACGCCCATAGCGATCGGAGAAACTTCCCCAGAGTGGCGAAAAAAGGATCTGCATGAAGGGAGAGATGGCCAGCAGGAGCCCCAATTCGGTACCGCTGGCGCCCATGCTCTCGATGTAGAAGGGGAAAATGGGCATGACCATGCCAAAGCCTAGCATGACGACGAACATCACGGCGGCCAGGATGGTGAGGTTACGGCGATTGATCGTTTCCATCGCTATTGATCCCTCCGGCCGGCTAAACAAGTGAGAGTTGGGAGGTTGCTCATTGCCAGCCGGCCCCCTAAATGTCACGCTCCTCTAGAGTTGCTTGGTAAGGAAGAAGCGCTGGTGACCGGCAGGGAAATCGGGTAGTTCACCAAATACCCGGTACCCTTGTTTTTCGTAGAAGGCCGGTGCCTGAAAGCTGAAAGTGTCCAGATACGCATTCTTTGCGCCTCTCTTCCGCGCCTCCTCTTCGGCCAGGGTCAATAGGCGACGTCCATATCCGCGACCACGCAGATCTTCGCGGATCCACATTAAATCGATGTAAAGCCAATCCCAATATGTGGCGCCGATCACGCCGCCGGCAACTTCCTGGCCTGGTGCGCGAAAAACGAAACATAAACGTTGATGGTGATCGTCGCCTGCCTGTTCTGTATTGTAATTTCGTATGCCCTGACCAATGATGCCCCATTCAGGCTGGTCAAGGTATTCAATCTGATATCCTTCGTCCATGGCTCAAGCGCGCTCCTGTGTAATTTCCCGATTGCCCGTTACTCTGTCGGCAGAATCACCTCGCCGGCCGTGCCGTCGACGGTGACCTGCTGTCCGCTGCGGATGCGGCGCGTTGCCACGCCGGTGCCCAGCACGGCGGGAATCCCATACTCGCGGGCGACAATAGAACCGTGGCTGAGCGGGCCGCCGATGTCGGTGACAACACCCGAGGCCATGGCGAAGAGCGGGGTCCAGGCCGGCGTCGTGACCTCGGCGACGAGAATTGCGCCGGCCCGCATCTGGTCGAAGTTGTCTGGTCCCAATAAGACGCAGGCTGTTCCCGTCACCTGCCCGGGGCTGGCGGCGACGCCTTTGAGCCTGTTGCCCGACTGCTCTTCATCCCCAACGGGCATGAAGGCGTCCACTTTGATGCCCATGACCCGGCCCTTCTCCGGCAGTTGGTGCGGGGGAGCCAGCTTTCTCTTGGCTTGCCATGAGGTCTTTCGCTTTTCAACTCGCGGGATCAGGTTCTCCGGCGCCGTGCCCTGATCGAGGGCCGTCGCGCTGCGCCCCACTTCATCATGCTCCAGCCAGTAGATATCGCCCGGGTCGGCAATGACCCCGGCTTTGGCGAGGCGCCGGCCGAGCTCGTGCAGGAGCTGGCGCAGGGTGGGATAGCCGAGGCCAATGTCAAAGATGCTGTCTTCCCGGGCCTGGGAGAAGCTTTGTGCCAGGCGCAGGGTCCAACGCAGCAGGCGCAACCTCAGGCCTCGGATCCGGCCGAGCGTCGCTTGCACAGCGGCTTCGCGGCGTTCCAACAGTGTTCCCTGGCGCTCGTGGGGGTTCGTGCCCTCGCCACGGACATACAGCTTAAGGGTTTCTAGCAGCGGCAGCGGGTCGTCGGCGGGCACAGGCTTGGCGAAATCGAGCTCATAAATGGTGTGACCGTACTGGTCGAGATACTGGCGCATGCGACGCTGCCACTCGCCCCGCTCGTCGGGGAGCGGTTGTTCGCCTGCGAGTGCCGCAGCCAGTTGCCTGGAGGGCGTGTCCTGGAGGTAAGCCGCCAGCTCACTATCCTCGCGGCACCATTGGCCCAGATCGTACAGCGCCTTCTCGGCACGGATGGGCGTGCTGTCCGCACCCAGAAGCAGGGTTGCTGCCGGGGGATCGCCTTCGCGCCGGACAAAGCGATTATACACCTGCGTGAATAGCCCCTCGCTCCCGGCACCGGCGCCAAGGGTATCAACCTGCAGCGTCGTCAGATAGTCGGCCATGGCAGCGGTCAGTTCTTGGGCGCCGTCCAGCAACTGGGTTGCAGCGAGCGCGTCTGGTGATGTGCTGCGCCAGCGGTTGACGGTTTCTGCGTAACGAGGACGCGCTACCTCGCGCCAGTGGTGGTCGGCGTTGCGCAAAAGGCGGGGAAAAGCGGGAAGCATACGGGACAGGATCCACAGCCAGTCCCGGCAGCCGAGGTTCATATACATGTAGGCGTAGTCGTTGACCGTGGTCATGTAGTTATCCAGGAGCGGGGCGCTACCGCCGATCATTTCCGCCATCGTCCGTTGCATGCCGCGGTTGATCTCCGGGACGCCTATTGTCACGAAGAGGGGTGTTAGCGGATCGGGCATAAAGTCGACGATGCTGGTGCGCATGTACTGGCCGTCAGGATCGGGCACGCCCCACTCGGCCGGTGGCGCAGGCGTGGTGGCGGGCAATGCCGTTATCGGGCGGGCCTGCACGATGGCGAACTTGCCATCGGCCAATGCCCATTCGATATCCATGGGCATCTCGTAGAGCTGCTCGATCTGCTCGCCTAGCCGGGCCAGATCGGCCGCGGCAGCATCGTCGAGAACGGGCACCCGGCGTAGGCTATCCGGTACCGGCTTCTCGGCAGTACCGTCGTTGACGCGCACCGTCATTACCTCTTTCGAGGCCGTGTCGCGGCTGAGTACCCGGCCGCTCCCCTTTTCGATCACCAGGTTGTCGGGCGTCACCAACCCGCCGACCACCGCCTCGCCCAGCCCCCAGGCGGCGGAGATCACAAGCTGGTCGCGCTGGCCGCTTACGGGATTGGCGGTGAAGAGAATGCCAGCCGCTTCGGCCGGTACCAGCAACTGGACGACGACGGCCAGGGCCACCTGTTCCGGCGGAATCTCCTGCCGTGCCCGGTAGGCGATGGCGCGGGCAGTCCAGAGACTGGCCCAGCATTTCTTTGTCGCCTCCAGCAGCGCTTCGGGGCTGCTGACGTTGAGGTACGTTTCCTGCTGGCCGGCGAAGGAGGCCTCGGGCAGATCTTCGGCGGTGGCCGAGGAACGTACGGCCACGGCCGGGTTGCTGCCGGGCAGGGCGGCGTACGCCTGGACGATGTTGTTGGCCACGTCAGGGGGGATCTCGGCTTCGGCAAAGAGGAGCTGAATCTCCTTTGCAGCGCCTTCTAGCGTCGACGGTTGGGCGCGATCAACCCTTCCCAACGCAGAGAGAATATCCGGCTGCAATTCGTTGTGAGCGACCACCGACCGGTATGCGGCGGTCGTCACATGAAAGCCATCAGGCACCGGCAGGCCGGCCGAGGCGAGACGGGCAAGCGAGGCACCTTTGCCGCCGACGCGCGCCAGGATCGCCCTCTTGTCCTCCAGGGGCAGGATATATTTCTTTCGTTCGTCTGTTCTCGTGTCTGCGTCCATCGTCGCTCTCCATTGGGTTCCAGCGCCTCACTCGCGCTCGTTTTCTTTCATATGGTCCCTGGCGCTTCCAGCAACTCAAGGTTACTTCCCAGTATAGCCAGAGGGCGACGGGTTGATGCCAGGCGAAAGTATGGTTGGAGTCGGGGATGTGTAGCCCCGGTTGTGTTTACGCTCCGTCATCCATTACGCTTCTCTGCTATACATGATCCAGCCGGCGACTCCCCCAAAGAGAAGCATCGAAGTCAGCAACTCAAAAAAGTGCTCCTGGCGCACCAGCGGAGGCATGTACGGGTTGGGAAACAGGCCGAGAGGGATGGCCAGCAATGCGGTAAAGGTTAAGGCTACCGCGAGGGCGGCTTCCCAACGTCTGGCTCGGATCATCCGCAGAATGACAACGGACAGCAATGTCCAGAGGGCGCCGCGCAGCATCCCGCTCTGTTCACCCCACTCCTTTGAAGTGAGCGTAGGCGGTGGCGCCAAGACAAAGGAAATAGGTAGCCAGCGTGATCGCGCCGCAAATAGGCTGCACGAGGAAGGCATAGCCAATCAGGCCCATTTGCCCCAGGTGCCGCCTGCATGCACGAAATGGAATTCGCGTCCTTCACCGCCCAGGTTGAAGCCAAGGCTGTACGAGTCACAGAGGAACGACTCTTCGACCTCAATCTGCGCATTTAACAGCTACCGGCCTTCATGGCTACCTGTGCCACGCATGTTGGCGGCTGGCTACTGCAGGGATGGCATGTGTTCCGCCGGCTTCTGATGTGAAGTAAGGTTAAGCACAGTGCTCACAACGTACAGGGCCGTGTAGAGCAACCAGAGGGACCGGTCGATGTTCCACAGTGGCCACCAGTAGAACATTGTCGTCGCCAGATAGAGCGTCACGTACGGGCCAAAGATCGACCAGCGCGGCGGATTACGCCACTCAATGCCTCGGACAAATTCGACGGTGTAGCCGAAGATAGCCCAGACGAGATAGAGAATGCCGCCCAGCCACAGGGTCCACGATTTCCCGCCTGCCAGCAAAATCACGCTCACGGCCGTGGCGGGCACACTCAGCGCGTAAACAAGCCAGCCATAGCGCATGGCCAGGTTGAATCGCCACTTGCGCAAGGCGAAATGACCGATCAGCACTGCCTGGAAAAGAAAGGCGGTCACCACAAACAATATTTCCAGATTGTCCAGTGTGGACATCTTACTCCCTCCAGTTGAAATGGCGAGATGATTGCCCGCAGTCGCGAGCTATCATCTCCTCAGCTTCGAGATGGTTAGTTGTGTCCGGACCCTACTCCTGTGGGGCGACGCCGAGTCGCTTGCCGTCAAGTTCTACGTAGATCACGTCTAGCAGGGCCAGCACAATTACCAGCAGTAACGCATGTGGGGCGGCAAGGGAGAGGATCGCCGTCCACAACAGGGACAGATCCAGCAGCGGCTTGCCGTCTTTGTTGGTAAAGGTGACCCGGTGTTGCTTTCCAGCATCAATCAAATCACTCAAGTTTGACATCTTCTACCTCCATAAACCTCTCTTCTCAGGTAGGACACCATTCATTATGCCACTCTCGCGGTATGGAGCGCGGTAATCTGGCTCAGGAAGTAAGTGGACAGCGTGCTGAAACCGAATTCCTTGCTAGCTGGCTATGATTGGGCAGACGGTATAGGAGTAGAGCGGTGCATGAAATGGTAGCCCCCGATCAATGCGCAGACAATGGCTACTCCGAAGATGGCATAACTGAACCTAAACCCCTTGCCGCAGAAAATCCACCCCGCCACCAGGAGGAAACCGCAGGAGATGGCAAGGATGGAGGGCCGGTTTTTCCTGATGGCGAAGACGAGCATGCTCGTCCCACCAATTACGTATATGGCGGTGAAGAGCAGTTCAATCCACCAGATGGCCAGAAACGAAAACCGTGGTCTGGAGAATCCGTCCATGGGAATTGTCTGGTCGTTGATGACGGCCGAAGGTTGCAGCCAGCCGTAGCCACCCATCGGTCCGGAAAAGGTGACATCGCCCGCGGCCATAGCGTACACTGGGGTCCCGGCCGGGCGCAAGTAATCTTCCGCGGCATGATACTCGCCAGAGTACCGGTCGAATCTACAAAACTCGGTGTAGGCCCTCTCATAGCTCCCTAATCCTTCGAGGGGAAACTGAAAGGGTAATGTATCGTCGGCGGCAAGGGTTTCTATCGCGGGCAGATCAGCCCGCAGAAAGGCGGGGCAGTTCACGGCCGACCGGCTACAGCCAACGAGCAGAACCAGGACGAGAAGGGGCACAGCCGACATCCGTAACTTGAACATGATGGGGTAACCTCCCGGTGAACGCACCAATAATCTCCTTTAAGGCCGTCGTTCCAGGCGCCGGTCGCCGGATCGAAACCACTTTTGTTACTCATTTTTGTTAATGTAGTCAATCGCTGCCTCGAGCTGCGAGTCAATCCCCTGCAGTAGCAGATCTCGATCCAGTTCCACTTCTATGTTTGGGATCACACCACGACCTTCCGGGTCAGTGCCGTCGGCCGCGATGAGCCCGACGACGGGGTACATGAGCAAGGCACCGTTGGGCAGCGGCGCCATATCGGCGCCGCTAACCCCGCCCGGGCTGCGAACGCCGACGATCACGGCCCGGTCGAGCGCCTGCATGCTGGCGGAAAACCACTCGCTACCGGAGAAGCTCAGCCGGTCAATCAAGATGATCAGCAGTCCCCTATATGGCTTATCCGCAGGCTGGATAACCCATTCAATGGTGCGCTCCCTTGTCTTGAGCGTGCCCAGGCGGGTTTGCTCTGTGACAAATTGCGCAGCCAATGCTTCCAGCGCTGGGAGTGACCCGCCGGGGTTTCCGCGCAAATCGACGATGATGCCAGGGGTATCTTCCATCGACTGCCCGGCCGCGACCAATTCCGGGATCAGTTCCGGGTGGAAGGTGTTGAAGCGGATGTAACCGATATTCTCTTCCAGGCGCCGGGCCTCGAATTCGACGTAAGCGGGTGGCAGAGGCAGGCCTTCCATCGCCGCGGGCCGCTCCCGCTGCACGCGCCCAATGCACCTTTCGTGCTGTTCATGGTCTCCATCGAGCCAGCCGATCGTGACGCACGTGTCCGGCATCCCATATATCCGGCCGAGCACAGCGCGCGTGAGTTGATCGATGCGACCACTCGCGGTGTAAGGCGGGGCCAGCTCCGTTTCGGCTGCGGCGATGATCTGCTGAACTGGGGTGCCATCAATGCTCGTCAGGGTGAAACCGGACCGCAATCCGGCCCGCTCCGCCGGAGAGTCGGGCTCTACGCGGGTGACGACCACCTCGCCTGCCAGCAAGCGGACGTCGAGACCGGCTTTTCCCGCCATCCAGACAACGGGCTGGACGGATGGCCACATCCCGGCAGGCCCGACGGCGTTGTGCGAGACGCCCAGTTTCCACAGCATCTGATTGAGCAGCCGGTAAAGTTCCCGGTCATTCTTTGCATGGGCAACCAGCGGCTCGTAACGCTCGCGCTCGGCAGGCCAATCCACACCGCCGAAGCCGGGGTCGAAGTAGGAGTCGTTGACCGTTTGCCACACCGTGTCAAAGATAGCCAGGTAAGCTGCCGAGGGGGTGGTGGTAGGCGCAATCGTGGGCGTGAGAGTCGGCGCTGGCGTAGGGCTGGCGGCCGGCAGTGCGGTTGGGGTCGCGGACCTGATGGCGGCGCCCGGACCGCAGCCGGCCAACAGTAGGATGAGAAAGACGATGCCCGAAAGCATCATCACTTTTTTCAGGCTCCGTTCCACAATATCCTCCCCCAGGATCAACTGAACTGCGTGAAGCGACCGCAATCGCTCAGGTCGCGTGTTTATCTTTAAAAGCCCGGCTACGATACAAGAAGTCGGTTTCTTTTCAGGATAATGTCACTTCGCTAAAAGCCAAAGATAATGAACCAGAAGAGATCGGCGGCACCATGGAAGATGGTAGAGCCCCAGATGGCGCGTGACTGCTGCATCAGCCAGCCAAAGCCGACCGCCAGGGGAAAGAGCAGCAGCAGGAAAAGCCAGATCATTGCATCGGCGAGGTAGAGAGCACCGGCATGGGCCACGGTGAAGACGACGGAGGTGAGCAGTAGTGCCCCGTTGTCGCCGAGGAAGGGCGCCAGCCGGCCGAGGAAGAGACCGCGGAACCACAACTCTTCCATGAAGCCGTTGGCGAAGGCAAACAGTACCATCCACGGTAGCGCCGGGAGTAGCCGTTCCAGCTGCCCGGTGGTGTTGCCCGCGACGGCCAGGGCAGTTACAGCATAATTCATCAGAATCAGGCCGCCGGCAACCAGCCCAAAAGCCAGACGCCCGCGCCGGAGATAAAGGGAACCCAGATCCCAGCCGGCGGCCCGGCTTAACAGCAGAATGGGTACCACCATTAGCACTACTTCCACCACCTTGCTGACGGCCATGCCGGCGTCGCTGCGGAGGGCGAGCCCCAGGCGGGCAAGCAGCCAGTCATCCAGGTCGATCAGTAACCAGGCAAACAGGATGGCGGCGGACGCCACGAAGCAGGCGTAAGCCAGCGACCAATAAGGGCGTGCCTGCCGGCTGCGGCGACACAGGAGGGCGATACCGAGGAATCCGGCCGGCACGATAACCTTAAATGCTGTGCTATTGTTCGTTGGAAAAAGGTCGATGTAGCTGCTATCGAGGCTGAAGATCACCAGCCCGGCCGCCAGGAAGAGCAGGAAGTGCGCCAGCCGCCACTGCAGGCGGCGGTTTGCCGGTAAGCCTTCTTCCGGTAGCTCCAACATTGGTTCATAAACCTTGGCAACCATCGGATCACCTCCTTTCGTTCGCTATGCTATTGCTATTCAGCTTCTGCCGGCCACTGTGGGGCCTGGAACACTGCCGGGTGGCTGGAGGGTAATTTCTTCCACATATTGATGACGCTCAATCCAATCGGTTACCTGGTTCATTTCAATTATCATGGTAAACGGGTTGGGCAACGGCCACATCACACGGATGCCGGATTACAGGCTATGAAGAAACGATGATTTTTGCCTGGGATTGCTCTATCAAAAAGCAGAAGAAGGAAGGACACGATCCACCTAACCTGGCAATAGAAAGTGAGCGCGGCAATCGGACTGAGGAAGAAAGTCAGCGCGTTTCCTCCGTGTGGCCCCGAATGAAAGCCAGTACCTGTTCGGGTTGCTGCGTCGAAAAGGCGATATCCCTCACCGGCCCCTGTTTCTCCTTGAGGGCGACGACGACCCGGGGATACTCCAGGAAATTGAACATGGCACGATACCGTCTCTTGATGGGCGAAAAGTGGATGCCGGCACCGCCAATTCGCCAGAGAGAAGTCTGGTCCGGAAAGCAGTCGTCGATATTGTCCATGGCGATCTTCCACGTGAAGAGCCCAAAGCGGAGCTGAACGGTCTCTGGGGTCAGCCAGATGATCAGGGTGCGATAATTCAGCGTGTAAAAGAGACAGAAGAGGGAAGCGCCGGCTAAGATGTTCGCCAGGCGGTCGCGCCCGGCACCTTTCGCCCGCCGGATCTTAACCCGCCCCAACAAGAGTCCGAGGAAAAGAAGCGACAGCACCAGGAAAAGCGATTGGGTCCTCTTGGACGAAACCCTTTCGTAGTAGTAGGTCATTTTCTTATTCCTTCTCCGTATCACCGGGCGAATCGTTTAAGAACAGTATACTTTGTGGAGCAGGAGAGGAGACCCGTCAAAAGTAGGGGATCAGGAGAGGTGGGGCGAGGGTCCCTCGCCCCACCCCGGGATGAATTCCGGCTTCTTACTGTGCTGCAATCTCGTAGACGTTGCCACCGGTTTCACTCCCGTATACCTCGATGTGGCATCGGCCGGCATCGGGCACCCCACATCTCAGCTCGCCCCAAATGGTGACCTCAGCACCGCTGTCACCCACTGTGGCGATCACCTGGCGGGTGGGTTGTCGCCCGGCCGGCATTCACCCTGGAAGAAGGGCATCTCAGGACAGCCGGAGCCGTCGGCAAAGACGCAGGTGCCGATGTTACTGTCTTGCTCCACCTCCAGGCGAATACCGCCCTGGCTGAGACAATAGGAGTATTCCTGGCCACAACGTCCCGCCAGAAAATCCCATTGGTCACATTCATCCCCGTCGGGGAAGATGCAGGCAGCATCCATCCCGGCATCAGTCTCGCGAGATTCCAGCCGGTAACCAAGCCCTTCGCAATAGACGGCGGCGGGGTTCGCCAGGCCGGCAGCCGGTTCCGCCGACGTTTCGCCCTCGTCGACCACCGGAGCAGCCGGCTGTTCGACAGTTGCCTGCTGGCAGGCAACCAGGACTACCAGCAGCACGATCAGTAAAAAAGAAAGGTGTTGTTTCAGACACGCGTCCATCTCTTTACCCTCCAAAATCGTCAAATCGTCTCACGACTGTGAAACGTTGATTGTGAAACTCTGCACAATAGACGTTCTTTCGGGCGTTCCGGTTCCCGATCCGGGAGGGATTCTGGCCTGATTTACGTACCTGCTTCCGCGTTTACATCTCTCAACGCATTGCCCGTCTCCTGCTACCGGCGATGAGGGCAATGCCAGCTACCGTCAGCGCGATGGCGATTGGCAGGGAGGTATCCGGTTCCAGAAATAGGAATAGCATCCCTGCGGCTACCAGGAGTAGAATCCCCCCGAAAATTTGACCCTTTTTGACCATATTTGTCCTCCTAAAGTGAGATTGGACAGAAACCGTGAGTTTCGTAGTACAGGAGTCCTCTTTTGTACCGCTTCACAGCAGGACTATCGTTGTGGACAAACTCCAGGTTTCAAACCCTTTTCACATTAATTAAAAACTCCCGTTTTCGCCGGCAGGTACCAGGCCGGATCACGCAGGAGCCAGAACACGACGAGGGCCAGGCAGAGCAGGCCGTAGAGACCCAGACCAAACGACCAGATTTTATCTTCTGGCCGTACCAGGTAGGTCAGGCCAAAAGCGTAGACGCTGTTCACCAGGCCATGGAGAAAGGCTGCGACCCAGATGCTGCCGGTCTTGAGCACGGCATAGCTCTGGACCACACCCCACAGTGTGAAGAAGAGCAGACCTAGCAGCACCCCCAGAAGGGTGGGCGGGTAGGTGTGAATACCGGCCAGAATGACGGGTATGTGCCACACACCCCAGACCAGCCCCACCAGGAGGGCGGCCGGCCGGTTCCCATAGCGGGACCAGGTGTTTTGCAGGACGCCACGCCAGGCATATTCTTCGCCGAAGGTTGCCGCCAACCCGGCCAGCGGTGTGCCGGTGGCCGCGAGAAGCAAGCCGAGCACCAGGGCGAACGGGTAGAGTGCCCGCGGAATAGTGATGCCATAAAGCTGTTCCTGGAAGCCCTGAAAAGAGCCCAGATCAAAGAGCAGATTGAGCCCACTTTGTAGCAGCAAGAAGGCCACGGCGCCCAGGGCGATCTTGAAGCCGCGGCCGAGGTTGCCCAGCGGCAGGCCCAGGCGGTGGAACCCCGCGTCGCCGACCTGGCCGTACATGGTGAACAGGAGCAGCGTCCAGAGCGTGGTCAGCAGGTTGCCCAGCCCGCCGAAGAGAGTGCTCTGCGTGGGGAGCGCCGCGGCCAGCAGGGTAACGAGGCCATAGAGCACAGTCAGGATGAGGAAGCTGATGGGGACCAGAATGTGCCGGCCCCGGTTACGGCGCAGATAGAGCGGGCTATCGTCAAAGACAAAAATCTGCAATGTCAGGGCGACGGCCGCGGGGACAAACATCGACCAGGGAGCCAGACCCAGGTCGAGGAAGGCAGAATGGCCGGTGGTCAGGGCGATGGCCAGGTCAAAGCCCCAGGAGAGGGCAAAGGTCAGCATGAGAAACAGGCCGAGACGGCCTTGAAAGATACGCGTCTCAGGGATCATACAGGTCCTCCGTGCCCCTTTGTGGGACCGTCTGCATTAAGCGTAGGAGAAATTGAGTGACCGGAGACCAGCCGATAGTATGGGACAGGGATGGTTGGGTAGAATTGCTCCCGGGCTTTATGCTCTCATCCCTCGCCGGCCGGTTGCACCATGAGTAGCGTGTGGCGTCCAGTGGCGGATGCGGTGCCCTGCTAGAATCTCTCGATAAAGCTCGGTGGTCTCGGCCATCGGTTCCGTGCCCAGGTCCGCCAGCACTTGCTTCCGGCAAAGACCATACTGGGTCAGGGCCGCATTGCGTTGGCCCAGGCGGCAATAACTGCGCATCACCAGCCGGTGGGCATCTTCACGCAGAGGGTCGCGACCGAGGAGACGTAAGGCAATCGTCAACGCCGTCCGATGTGCACCTGCTGCCTCATGCGCCGTCATCAGACGGGACAGCACCTCGTGGAACAACGTTTCCAGCCGGTACCGTTCGCCTCTTGTTCATAACCGTTTACCTCCTGTAACTCGACTCAGAAGACGACGATGGTGGTGGAGATCTTGCTCGCTAATTGTGGTTGTGTTTTCCTACC
>Ga0207752_1000056_pt1 | contig 45714 bp, 37 predicted proteins | sample Pon2CUnioCityCA_6_FD_187272 | JGI IMG/M metagenome (GOLD analysis project Ga0207752, IMG submission 187272) | Marine sediment microbial community from Union City, CA, USA - Pond 2C Sediment 2 (SPAdes) | ecosystem: Environmental > Aquatic > Marine > Intertidal zone > Salt pond sediment ... | reverse complement strand
ACACCCCGGCGGCCGGTTTCACCGGCATCGAGAGCTTCAGCTACACCATCAGCGATAGCGCCGGTGCCACCGCCAGCGCGCAGGTGAAGGTGTCTGTAGATCCCGTTGATGTGGTGTTGAACACGCCACCGACCGCGGTGGCGGACAACTTCAGCACGACCGCCGGCACAGGCCCGATCACGCTCGACGTGCTGGATAACGACTACGACGCAGACGACGGCGACACGCTGACCATCAGCGCGCTTGGCAACACCAACGCCGGCGGCAGTGTGAGCATCTCCGGCAACGGTCCGAACAACACGCTCAGCTACACCCCGGCGGCCGGTTTCACCGGCATCGAGAGCTTCAGCTACACCATCAGCGATAGCGCCGGTGCCACCGCCAGCACGCAGGTGAGCGTGTCGGTCGGCGCGGTGTTAAACACGCCGCCAAGCGCGGTCGCGGATGACTTCAGTCTGGCCACCGACAGCGGGCCGGCCACGCTGAATGTGCTCGCCAATGACTACGACGCAGATGCTGGCGATAACCTGACCATCATCTCGGTCGGCAACCCCGCGTTCGGCGGCAGTGTGAGCATTTCCGGCAACGCTGCGAACAACCGCCTGAACTACAGCCCGGCGGCCGGCTTCAGTGGCGTGGAAACCTTCGGCTACACCATCAAAGACAGCGCCGGCGCCGTGGCCAGCGCGCAGGTACGGGTGGTGGTAAGCCCCGCTGAAGGCAACCAGGAAGAAGAGGATGACAACGGCGGCGGCAGCCTGTCGCTGGCCGCTCTGCTAGCGCTACTGATGACTCGGCTGATGCGCGCCGCGGCAGCTCGCCGCGGCGCTCGTGACGGTCTCGAATGCGCGGCTACTCGCCGCGGCAGCGAGCGCTGATCCGGCGGTTGTAGCGCGCCGCATAATCATGGGCGCGCTGCAGATAATCGAGGTGCCGGTCGCCGTAGACCACGTCGCCGGCACCTTCGAGGATCTCCACGTCACAATGCTGCAACAGCAGCGCATGCTCGCCCGGCTCGATGCCGGGCAGCGACATGCCACGACCACCGCTGCTCAGCAGCACCGGCCGCCCGCCACCGCTCAGTGCACTGCGTGCGGCACTCTCCGCATCGGCCCCATCCACCCAGCTCAAGCGCTCGATGGCGGCCGCTTCGAGTTCATCCATTTCGCTGGCAGCCTGCGTTCTGACCCCCTGGGTTTCGGCGGTTTGCACTTCGGCCTGCTGGCTCTCGGCAAGCTGGGCAGCAGCGCTCGATTCGGTTGCGGACTGCTCGCTCTGTGCGGCTTTGGACAGGCAGCCAGCCTGCAGAACAAGCAGGCTGGCGAGGGCGATACGACTGATCACAATGGTCTCTCCGGGGTTTCAGGTAGCCGCGCAGTATCCATCGGCCAGTGCGTTCGAGAATAGTGAGCACTACGTAGTCTTTGCGATTCGCCGATGACGGCGCGCTACTGCCCATCATGCAACCAACCGAGCCCGCTGCAGGTTTCGCCCAGCGGCAGGTATTCACAGCCGACCCAACCGCGATAGCCAATGCTATCGAGGTGGGCGAACAAAAACGGAAAATTGATCTCGCCACTGCCCGGTTCGTGGCGCCCGGGATTGTCGGCGATCTGCACGTGGCCGATGTGCGGCAGCATCCGCTGCAGGCTGCCGGCCAGCTCGCCGGACATCCGCTGGACGTGATAGACATCGAACTGCAGGCGCAGATTGTCGCGCTCCACGGCGTCGATGATCTGTAGCGCCCGCTCGCAGTGAGCCAGCCAGAACCCCGGCGCATCGAAGGTATTGATCGGCTCGATCAGCAGCTCCAGCCCCTGCCCTGCCAGCGCATCCGCGGCGAAACGCAGGTTGTCCACCAGCGTGCGCCGCAACAGTTCATCATCGGCCTGCGCCGGGGCGATACCGGCCAGGCAGTTGAGCCGTGGGCAGTCCAGCGCCGTGGCGTACTCCAGCGCCAGCCCGACCCCGTCGCGAAACTCCGCCACCCGCTCCGGCAGCGCGGCGATCCCGCGATCACCCGCCGCCCAATCCCCCGCCGGCAGATTGTGCAGCACCAGCGGCAGGCCACTGGCGCGCCGCTGCTCGGCGAGTAGCTCGCGCTCGAAAGCGTAGGGGAACTGGCACTCCACGGCGCAAAAACCGGCCTCCGCCGCGGCGGCGAAGCGCGCGGGGAAGTCCAGCTCGGTGAACAGCATGCTGAGATTGGCGGCAAAGGCGGGCATCGCGACACTCCTTTCTGCGTCGATCGGGCTGCGCCACTCTAGCAGCCCGTGGCCCGGGCGCGCCGGTTCGAGTGGATTGCGCAGCGCCGGGCTGCCGGCCCGGCCCACCAATGACTGTCCGCGGGCGACTCCTGCACGCATACGCCGGCGCCTTCGGAGCGGCAGCGCAAGGCGCGCCCAGCCTCGGCACAGCTGACCCACGCCATGCTGTCGAGGCGCGCCATTAGGCGCCCGGCAAGCGGCTCCAGCTCTGGAAAGGGTTTTCCGGGTTGATCGCCCCGCGCAGACCGGGGTGGTGGCGCAGCAGTACGCTGGCAAAGCCGTTGTCGGAGATCCAGTCCATGCCCAGCTCGGTGTAGACGCTGGCGTTGAAATCGGTGGTGTAGAAGCGATCGCTGTGAAAGCGCTGCGCGGCGTTGACGATGAAGATGCGGAAGGCCGTCTCGCTGAAACCGAATCCCTCCGGCGCGCGCTCGGCGAGCATGCCGATCATCAGATCCACGTCTTCGAGCTTGCCGCGATACACCGAGGCCAGCTCGCGGTGCCAGCGCGGGTCATCGCCGATCTCCTCGAAGCTGTTGCAGCGCGGCAGGCCGAGCGCGACGCGGAAAGCGTTGTAGCGCGGAATGCAGCGCTCGCGGTCGCGGATCACATCCAGTGCGCCGAGATCCACCGGCGGCTCATTGTCTACCTCCATCTCCAGCCGACGCATGTCGTTGGGGTAGTTGCCCAGGCACAGGCGCCCCGGCGGCGCGAGGCCAAAGGAGTAGATCAGCGCCTCCGGGCCGTAGTCGAGCATGGCGCGGCGCGCGCCCTGACCGATCTTGTCGCGCAGGCGAATGCTGCCGATGGCCCCGCGCCCATCCAGCGCATGCACCGTCAGCTCGTCGCGCAGCATCGAGTGCATGCGGTAGCAGGAGACAAATTCCTCGGTCTGTGCAAAGGGCACACCGAAATGATGGGTGGCAGAGCCGGGCAAACCGCGCCAGACATCATCCGGCAGCAGCTTGCCGAGACGGGCGAGCAGGTCGGATGGCTGCTGGCTGCCGATCCCCTCCCAGTAGGTGCGAAAAGCGATGTCGAGCGTCGGCGTATTCAGCACCGCCCGACTCCATTCCAGGGTGTGGATCTTGGCGATCAGCGCGGCGTTGATCAGCCGCGCGGTCTGGAACAGCCATTCGTGGTCATCGCGGCGCAGCGGATAAGCGGCGGCGAGGGCATCGCAAATGGCGTTGTGCTCGCGGGAAAACAGCGTGTGCAGCAGGCTCAGGCCCAGCCAGTAGCCGCGATTGACGCCGGTCAGATCGACCTGGTCGCGCAGATCCGGATCGGTGGCCAGCAGGCCATCGTCACCCACCGGCAGGCGGCTGCCGAGGCTGCCATCAGCGCGCCGGCGCAGTGCGGCCTGGCGCTTGGCGCTGGCGCCGTAGAGCTGCGACGCATCCCACCAGTGACTCTGGATATTGTTGAATACCGGCGGCGCACCGGGGTAGCCATCGCGCTCACCGACCTCAGCGCGGCTCGTCGGCACTGGCGCCATGCGCGCCAACTGCTCGCCATCGGCGCCGGTATCCTCGACGTGGATCAGCTCATCGTCCGCGCGCTCGTCGCTTGAATCCACGCGATGCCCCATCCAGTCGTGTACCTGGAACTGGGTCCAGGCCGGCACGAAGTAGTTGAGCCCCTCGGCGGCAATGAAGCGATCGCGACGCAGCAGGCGGCGGCTGATCTCCATCGGATTGGGGTCGAGAATGCGCGGTGACTCGACCACCGGCATATTGCGTGCGAATGGCGTCGAGGCGCGGCCGAGCTGGGGTTCGAGCAGATCATTGTGGCTGCCATCGGCGCTGCGCCAGCGGCGATGGGCATCGCTTGAAGGGACTTCTGACTGCTCCTGCAGTGGAGTGCGCGGCGGGGCCAGCATGTTTTCGCGCCGCGCGCGATTGCGGATCGCGGCGAGATTGGCCAGACCCGCCAGCGGTGGCAGGCGGTGCCAGGGCACGAAGCGATTGACCAACGCAAACAGCTTCTCTGCCAGCCACAGACCGACTCGCTGACTGGCCGGTTCCGCGGCGACGCTGCGCTTGCCGTGGCGCAGATCAGCGCTGGCGCGGTAGACGTGGCGCCGGGCGCGGTTGAGTCCGCCCAGCGGCCGGAAATCGGCGGCGCGGTTCCAGGGATTGAAGGCACATTCCTCGACCGCGGCCTCCTGCTCGATCAGTGAGTTCTCGGCGGGCTTCGGGACGACCAACCGGCCGACAGGGGTGAATTGGTCGTCATCGGACGGCCAGGGCACGGTGGCATCTTCAATCGGCGTGTGGCGCTCGTCGATGAACAGTTGCACCTGCAGCTCAAATACCACGTCGCCGTGGCGCAGCCGTTGGAGCAGCTCTTCGCGCAGCCGGTTCGGTCCGGTGAACGCCTGCGACAGGCTGTCCTCGCCCTGCCGTGGCACAAAGCGGAACTTCAGCGCGATGCCGCCCTGGCCCTCACCACTGCCGCCATCCACCGCGCCGCCGAGCGCATAGGGTGTGCGGCTCCAGTAGGTCTGGGTACTCAGGCTGTCGATGCGACCGGCGCCACGCAATAGCAGCCAGGCCATGCGCGGCCCGGCCGCCCCGCCACCGCCGAGGAAGCGCGGCAGCACCGCCAGGCGCAGCAGGCCGAGCAGGCGCTTGAAGGTGGTCGGTCGATTGGCGAGCACGCGCATTGAGGTGATGAAGTCCTCGGCGTTGCGCGCATGGCTGGTGGGGCCGTTGGTGGCGAGCAGATCCTGCAGGCGATGCCCGCCGCTAGCATCGGCTGCACCGCCGGGGTTGGGGGCACTGTGCAGCAGGCGCACAGCGAGACCGTGGACGCCGCGCTGCTGATCCGAACTCCAGCCACTGGCGGCGCTGGAAAAGCGCACCCAGGCGGGGTAAGTCATGCCGGGCTGGAAAAACTCCGAATGCAGCCAGTCGGGTAGCGAATCATCGACTTCGAAACGCGCCGTGGCCAGGCTCAGGTGTGGCTTGGCGTGCAGGGCGCGCCGTGCCCCGGCGGTGCGCAACCGCTGGCGGTGTACCGCGGCATTGGCCGAAGGCAGGCCGGCGACCTCGGCTTCGATCTGCTGTATTCGGTTGGTCTCGTCAATGATCCGCCGCAACCGCTCCCCTTCGGCCTGCGCGGCTTCGCGGGGTTCGATTTCAGAACCGGGTCGATTGGAGGCGAAGCGCGCAAGCTTTTCCGCGGCAACTTCGATGGACTGTTCTTTCCAGCCTGTTCCACGCATGGTGGCTACCTCTGGCACTGGCGACAGCGCGGTTCCCAGCCGGAAGTGGACCACTGCGACAATCCATGTCGAGGCTGTCGCAGCGACCACCTCAACCGTTCCCTGGTCGGGGTGGCCACTGCGCCTCTCCATCGCTTATGGTGTGCGTCGGCCTAAGTCTCGCTCTGCCCCGGCATCCAGCCGGGTGGGCCGCATGGTTTTGGCTCACTGCCCTGTGTGCCCGTGATCAGCAATGCGATCAAGTCAAGGTACGTCCTTGTCCGTGCACTCCCTACATAGGTACTCCCTGTCTGCACGCTCCCTTATGCACCTGACTTGATGCACGTCCAGACTACTCCCTTAGGGTATTGATTTTAAATAGGTCATTAGACCTATCCGGAAGGTAATTCGGGGGCACCCCCCTAACGAAAGTTATACAGACCTCGCCTTTGGAGCGGCTGTATTCATCCCGCAAGGCGTCAAACTACCCGGCCTGTGCCAGCCGATTGCTAAGCCGCGGCCGGTTTCACAACGACGCGCTTTGCCTTAGCCTTGGACGATTCACAACGGGAGTGTTGGCCTGTGTCCAAGGCTGGCGGCATAAGCCCGCAGACCGGTGACGAGGCGGGCGACAACATCGTCCGCGCCACGCTGATCCGCAATCTCTATCGCCAGAAGCCTTCCGGTGTGCTCGCGCACGTGATCACCAGCGGCGTACTTGCAAGCCTGCTCTGGCAACATCTCGACGACCACACCAAACTGCTCGCCTGGATGGCTGCGCTGGCGATCTTCGTCGTCATTCGCAGCCTGTCCATTGTCGCCTTCAATCGCTCATCCCCATCGCTGGCGCCCAGCCCGGCTCTCTGGGAGCGCCTGTCGACGCTCTTCTGCGGCATTTCTGGCGGCTTGTGGGCGCTTGCGCCCTGGCTATTCATGGTGCCGGGCGAAACCCTGAGCACGCTGTTGATAACGGTGATCGTGATGGGCCTGGGCGCCGGCGCGGCGATCTCCCTCGCCGGCCACCTGCCGGCCTGCTTCGCCTTCGTGCTGCCAACGCAGCTCGCCCTGATCGGTGCGCTGATCAACAGCGGCACCACGGAGATGTTCGGCCTCGCCCTGCTGGCCGGCTACGCCCTGATCGCCAACCTGGCTAACAGCGTGTCGCTGCATCGCGAACTGCGCGACAAGATACAGTTATCGCACGACAACGACCTGCTGCACCGCCAGGCTGAGGAGAACAATCACCTGCTGCGCACCACGCTGGACAACATGGCCCAGGGCATTGCACTGCTCGATGGAGAGCGGCGGCCGCAGATGAGCAACCGGCGCCTGTATGAATTGCTCGAAGTGGCGGAACCCGATCCACACGACGATCCGGGGCCGCTGGAGCACAGCAGCGGCGACGGCCGCGCGCGGCTGCGCGAACTGCACAGGCCCAGCGGTCGGGTCATCGAATTCGCCGAGCAACCGCTGCAGACCGGGCAGAGCGTCATCACCGTCACCGACATCACCGAGCTCAAGGTGCACGAACGCAAGCTGCGCCGCGCGCTCGACGAAGCCGAGCAGGCCAACCGCGCCAAAACGCGATTTCTGGCGGCGGCCAGCCACGATATGCGCCAGCCCATTCACGCTCTGGGGCTGTATTTCGAGAGCCTGTCGCAGCGTGCCGAAGCGGCCACCCTGCAGCCGCTGATCCTGCGTATCGACGACGCCATCGACGCCATCAACAGCATGCTCGACGCCCTGCTCGACATCTCCAAACTGGATGCCGGCGTGATCGAAACCAACATCGTTCAGATCGATCTCGCCTGTCTGCTCGAACGCCTGGCCAGCGAGCTGCAACCGCTGGCGCGCGCCAAGGGCAATCAACTGCGAATCCGCCCGCGCAAACTCTATGTGCGCAGCGACGAGGTGATGCTCGAGCGCGTGCTGCGCAACCTGATCGCCAACGCCCTGCGCTATACCGACGACGGTCGCGTACTGGTCGGTACGCGCTGCCGCGGCGACTGGGTGAGCATCGAGGTGCACGACACCGGGGTCGGGATCCCCGAGGCACAGCAGGACGAGATCTTTCTCGAATTCCGCCAGCTCGACAACCCCAGCCGCGATCGCGGCCACGGGCTGGGTCTTGGGCTGGCCATCGTCAAGCGCATCGTCAACCTGCTCGACCACCGCATCGAGCTGCGCTCGATAGCGGGGCGCGGCTCCTCCTTTATTCTGCGCGTGCCACGCGGTACGGAGCCGGTTGTGACGAGCCATGAAAACAGCCGGGCCGAGGCGCTGCGCCATCGCCTCGACAGCGGATTCAAGGGGCGTTGCGTGCTGCTGCTCGACGATGACGCCGCCATCGTCGAGGCGATGTGCCAGCTACTCGATGACTGGGGACTGCGGGTGATCGCCGCGCAGAGCATCGAGCAGGCGCGCGCGGCGCTCGCAAAGGCCCTGAGCAGCGGCACACCACCCGAGGCACTGCTGGTGGACTACCGCCTGCGCAACAAGGAAAACGGGCTGCAAGCCATCGAGCTGCTGCGCGCGGACATCAAACGCAGCGGCTTTGAACAGTGGCAGTCGCCGGCGGCACTGGTCACAGGCGATACGGGCCCGGAACGCTTGCGCCAGGCGCAGGACAGTGGCCACAGCCTGCTGCACAAGCCGGTGCGCCCAGCGGCTTTGCGCAGCATCCTTCGTCAGCTTCTCGACCGAGGCACAACGGCCTGACAGCGCCTCGCTGGCGCCACGCGCCACCTCTGCGCCGGATTCAACCGCGCGCGACCACGATCAGCATAATCACGAACAACACCACCAGCCCGATCGGCTTGAGCAGCCCGATCCAGTCATCCCGGCTGCCCTTGGGTGAATTTTTCAGCATACGGCTGCTGGTGGGGCCAAAGACGAAGATGATCAGCAATGCCAGGACGACGAGCAGTATCTGGTGCCAGAGTTCCACGGCGATCTACCCCGCAAGAGATTTCGCGAATGGCGAGTGCGGATGGTGGGTTCACATAGTCAGCTTCGCGCAACGCAAAGAGACCCCGCAGAAGCGAGGTCTCTTGCGATCAAAGACGTCGGATGACGCGACGCTCGGCCAGCACGACCCCAGTCGTCACCAATCAGTCGTCACCCAGAACGCCGAGCAGGTGCAACAGGCTGGTGAACAGATTGAGTATCGACAGGTACAGGTTGACCGTGGCCATCACGTAGTTGGTCTCGCCGCCGTTCACCATCAGGCTGGTCTGCCAGAGGATCAGGCCGGACATCAGCAGCACCACCATCGCTGACACACCCAGCGCCAGCGCCGGAATGCTGAACAGCATCGCGCCGATACCGGCGAGCATCGCGACCATCATACCGGCCATCAAGAAGCCACCGATGAAGCTGAAATCCTTGCGTGAAGTCAGCGCGTAGCCGGACAGGCCGAGGAAGATGCCACCAGTGCCCCCCATGGCCATCATCACCAACTGACCGCCATTGGGCAGCGCCAGGTAATGGGTCAGCAAGGGCCCGAGGCCGAAGCCGAGCATACCGGTGATGCCGAAGGTGACCGGAAGTGCCATCGAGGAATTGGCCACCCGTGGCAGTACGAACCACAGCATGACGATGGCGGCGATGTTGAGCACCAGCGCCAGCCCGAAGCCGGTTCCCACGGCGATGGAGACAGCTGCCATGATCGCGCTGAAAACCAGCGTCATGGACAGCAGCATGTAAGTGTTACGGATCAGCTTGTTGGTGGAGAGTACGCCAGACTGCTGATGCAGAACCCTTGTATCCATTGAGCGCTCCTGTAAGCGTTGAGTCAGTGTCTTGCTTGAGATCACGCCTGCGCTGGCAAGTTCCCGCCATCGCAGCGACGCATGCAGGTACTGTACGCGATGCCCGCAGGCTGTCAAACACCCGCTCAACGGAGCTGGCAGACGGCGGGGTGATTTTGTATGATCCGCGGCCTTGGAGAGGTGGCTGAGCGGCCGAAAGCGGCGGTCTTGAAAACCGTTGAAGGGCAACCTTCCGTGGGTTCGAATCCCACCCTCTCCGCCAAACAGAATCATCAAGTTAATGAAATAATTGATTTTTTTGTTTTCGCATACTCATGCAGCCCCCCAATTGGTCCCCCGCAGAATTTAAATCCAGTCATTCAACGATTCCCCGGCAGGTTCAGCTTTTCGGCCATCCCGGCCAATAGCGCCCTACACGAAGGCAGCGTGCTGCCCAGTCCACCTCACAAACGTGTTCCAGTGCGTCCAGGGTTGCTGGCGGTACGGTTGGAGATAGACTGGGTACTTTCGCCTTTTCCAGTGCCAGCCTGGCTGCCGGGTAGCCGCAAGCCATCACCCGTGCTGCAATACCGCCCATGTGCGGCCGCCTCAACATCCACGACCACCCCGGCATCCTCGACCTGCTCGATGCGCTCGGCATCCCGCTGCGCCTGCCCGAAGACGCTCTGCCGCCCGCACGCCACAACATCGCCCCCGGCGCCAGCCTGCTGATCGCGCTGGCGCACGGCGACGAGACCGGCGCCGTCCCTGCCCACTGGGGGATCACCCCGCGCTGGGCCAGGCCGGACCAGTTTCAGCGCCCGCTGATCAACGCCCGCGCCGAGACCGCCTGGGATAAGCCCTCCTTCCGCCACTCGATGGCCGAACGCCGCTGCCTGCTGCCGGTCGACGGCTTCTACGAGTGGCGTCGCGACGGCAAGGCGCGCACGCCGTTTCACTTCGGCGATCCCGCTGGGGGCAAGCTGCTGCTCGGCGCGCTGTACGAGTACGACGCCAGCGGCCAGCCCTGTTTCGCCATCCTCACCACCGCCGCCAACGAGACGATGGCGCCGATCCACGACCGCCAGCCGGTACTGCTGCCGAGCGAGGCGGTCTCCGACTGGCTGTTCTCGCGGGATCGTGCGCAGCTCGACTGTCTCATTCAGCCCGCATCGGCCCCCGCGCTGTGCGGCTGGCAGGTCACCGCCGCGGTCAACGATGCCCGCCACGACGGCACCGACTGCGCCGCGCCTCTCGATGATCTGTTCCCCGATCCGAACTGAGCCGCAGCCCACAGATCGTCGATTGAGTTGCCCGGCATCGCTGCTATCATGAGGTGTATATTTATACACCCTTTGGGTTTCCTGCGATGCGCGAACTCACCCCCCGCCAGCGCGACGTGCTGGCCTTCATCTGCCGCCAGCTGCGCGACACTGGCCTGCCGCCGACCCGCGCCGAGATCGTCGCGGCCTTCGGCCTCGCCTCGCCGAACGCCGCTCAGAAGCACCTGCTGGCGCTGGCCCGCGCCGGCGCGATCGAGCTGCAGCCGGGCATCAGCCGCGGCCTGCGCCTGCTGCCCGCCGCTTCCAGCGTGGTCGAGTGCGCTGAACTCAGCACGGGCGAACTGCCCGTAATTGGTCGCGTCGCCGCCGGCAGCCCGATCCTCGCCGCCGAGCACATCGAAGCCAGCCACCGCGTCGATCCGGCGCTGTTCCACCCGCGCGCCGACTACTTGCTGCGCGTGCGCGGTTCGAGCATGCGCGACGCCGGCATCCTCGACGGCGACCTGATCGCCGTGCACCGCACCCCCGAAGCCCGCGACCGCCAGATCGTCGTCGCGCGCATTGACGACGACGTCACCGTCAAGCGCTTCCGCCGCGATGGCGATCACGTGCAGCTGATCGCCGAGAACCCCGACTTCGCGCCGATCGAGATCGACCTGCGCCGCGAGACGCTGGACATCGAAGGCCTGTGCGTCGGTGTGCTGCGCTTCGGCGAGGACGGTCTGTGAGCGCCGCGCTCGACCCGCTCGACCAACTGCTGCGCGGCGAAGCCCGGTTGTGGCGCGGCCGCGAGCAGGCGCGCGGCGTCGTCGGCCTGCCCACCGGCTTCACCGCGCTGGATGCGGCACTGCCCGGCGGCGGCTGGCCGCGCGGGGCGCTGAGCGAAGTGCTCGCCGAACGCCCCGGCATCGGCGAGCTGTCGCTGCTGCTGCCGGCGCTGGCGCAACTGACCCGTGAAGGCCACGCTGTCGCACTGATCTCGCCGCCGCGCCGCCCCTGCGTCGCTGCGCTGCTCGCCGCAGACCTGCGGCTGCCGCAGCTCTACCTGATCGACGCCTCGGCGGAAGACGCCTGGTGGGCCGCCGAGCTGCTGCTGCGCGAGGGTGGCTGCGCCGCGGTGCTGCTGTGGCCGCAGCGCGTCGACGAACGCCGTCTGCGTCGCCTGCAACTGGCCGCCGAGGACGCCGACGGCTGGGCGATCATCAGCGGTGATCTGCGCGCAGCCCGGCACAGTTCCCCGGCTGCACTGCGCCTTGCCCTGTCCGCAGCGGACGGAGACCTCGCCATCGAGCTGCGCAAGTGCCGTGGCGGTCAGCGGCAGCCGGTCCTGCTGCGCGGCGGGCTTCCCGCCAACCTGCCCCACCTGCACTGAGTCGGAGTCATGCCGTGCTCTGGCTCGCCCTCTACCTGCCACAGCTGCTGCTCGACGACGCCGCGCGCGGCCTCGATCCGCCGCCACCACTGGCGCTGCTGGTCGAGCGCCGACTGGTGGCGATCAACCCGGCCGCGCGCGAGATTGGCCTGCGCGCCGGGCTGACGCAGGCCGAAGCACTGTCCATCTACCCCGGTTTGCTGCGCATCGCCCGCGACGCGTCCCGCGAAGCCGAGCTGCTCCAGCAACTCGCCGAGTGGGCCTTGCAGTATTCCTCCGTGGTCTGCCCCGAACCGCCCGCCCAACTGCTGCTGGAGATCGGCGGCAGCCGCCGCCTGTTCGGCGAACCGGATTTACTGCGCCAGCGAGTGCTGATCGAACTATCCGAGCTGGGCTACTCGGCCCGCGCCGGCATCGCACCAACGCCGACCGCCGCCGCGCTGTTCGCCCGCGCCCGCAGTGAACAGATCGTCGAACAGACTGCCGAGCTGCGCGCAGCGATCGCACCGCTGCCGCTGTCGCGTCTGCTGATCGACAACCCGTCGCTCGCCCGCCTCCACGGCGCCGGCCTGCGCCGCATCGGCCAGCTTTTGGATCTGCCACCGGCCGCGCTGGCGCGTCGCTGCGGCCCGGCACTCGGCAGCCAGCTGCTGCGCCTGCTCGGCCAGCTGCCCGATCCGAGGCAGGGTATCCGCCTGCCAGCGCGCTTCGAACAGCGCCTCGAACTGCCGGTGACGGTCGGTGAGAGCAGCGCGCTGCAGTTCCCGCTGCGCCGCCTGCTGCGCGGCCTGTGCGGCTTTCTCGCCGCGCGCGACGCCGGCATCAGCCAGTGCGCCCTGCGCCTGCGCCACCACGAACCGCCGGACACGGAGATCACCCTGCGCCTGCGCGACGCCAGCGCCGATTTCACACGGCTGGAGAAGCTCGCCAGTGAACGCCTCGCCGCGACCCGACTGCGCGCCCCGGTGCGCGAGCTGTGTCTGATCGCCGACCAGCTCGGCGACATACCGCGTGACGCTGCCGACCTGCTCGACGGCGAACGCGGCCGCAGCAACCTGCCCGCGGCGCTGGAGCGCATCGCCGCGCGGCTCGGCGAGACGGCGGTCTACCAGCTTGCGCCGCTAGCTGACCACCGACCCGAGTGTGCGCAGCGGCGATTGCCGCAGACCCGTCACAGCGCCGCGCCACCGCTCGGCCCACGGCCGCTGTGGTTGCTCGACGCGCCGCGCCCGCTGGCCGAACGGTTGACCATCGAGTCCGGCCCGGAGCGGATCGAGTCCGGCTGGTGGCCGCAGCCGGCAGGCACGAAGCCAGTCACAGCCAGCGTGCGTCGCGACTACTACATCGCCCGCGACCGGGGCGGGGCGCGCTACTGGGTATTCGAGACGCTCGACGCACCGGGATGCTGGTTCGTGCACGGGATCTTCGCGTGAACGACGCGAACCCAACCCCGGACTTCGCCGAGCTGCACTGCCTGAGCAACTTCAGCTTTCTGCGCGGGGCCTCGCATGCCGACGAGCTGGTCGAGACCGCTGCCGCGCTCGGCTATCGCGCGCTGGCGATCACCGACGAGTGCTCGCTGGCCGGCATCGTGCGTGCGCATCAGGCGGCCAGGCGCGTCGGCCTGCCGCTGATCGTCGGCGGCGAGTTCGCGCTGAGCGACGACGAACAGGGCTGGCGGCTGGTGCTGCTGGTCGAGCACGCGGCGGGCTATACGGCGCTGTGCGAGCTGATCACCCGTGCGCGCCGAAGGGCGGATAAGGGCGAGTACCGGGTCGACCGAACGGATTTCGCGGATTTCAAAGCCGGCCTGTCCGGCTGCTGCACGCTGCTGGTGCCACCGTCACAGGGACTTGGCTGGGCAGATGACGACTGGCTCGGCTGGTTTGCCGAACACTTCGCCGGCCGCGGCTGGCTGGCGGTCGAGCTGCATCGCGGGCCGCAGGATGCACAGCGCCTGTCGCTGCTGCGCGCTCTGTCGCAGCGACACGCCCTGCCGCTGGTCGCCGCCGACGATGTGCACATGCACAGCCGCGGGCGCCGCGCCCTGCAGGACGCCGTCACCTGCATCCGCCACGGCTGCACGCTGGCTGAAGCGGGCTATCGCCTGTTCGCCAACGGCGAGCGACATCTGCGCCGTCGCGAGGATCTGGCGCAGATTTATCCGCGCGAGCTGCTGGCCGAGACGCTCACCGTCGCCGACCGCTGTCGCTTCTCGCTCGACGAACTGGGCTACCAGTACCCGGCCGAAGTCGTCCCCGAGGGACGCACACCGATGCAGCATCTGCGCGAACTCACCGAAGCCGGTGCGCGCGAGCGCTGGCCGGACGGCGTACCGCAACGGGTGCGCGAGCTGATCGAGCACGAGCTGGCGCTGATCGGCGAGCTGGCCTATGCGCACTACTTTCTGACCGTGCACGACATCGTGCGCTTTGCGCGCAGTCGCAACATTCTCTGTCAGGGGCGCGGCTCGGCGGCCAACTCGGCGGTCTGCTACTGCCTCGGCATCACCGAGGTCGATCCCTCGCGGATCAGCGTGCTGTTCGAGCGCTTCATCTCCAAGGAGCGCGATGAGCCGCCGGACATTGACGTCGACTTCGAGCACGAGCGTCGCGAGGAGGTAATCCAGTATCTCTACCGCAAGTACGGCCGCGAACGCGCCGCGCTGGCGGCGACCGTGATCAGCTATCGGCCGAGGTCGGCGATACGCGATCTCAGCAAGGTGCTCGGCATGGACCCGGCGCAGGTCGATCTGCTCGCCGCCAGCATCACCTGGTGGGACGACCGCGATGCCTTGGCCGAGCGGCTCGCCGAGCGCGGGCTGTCGGCAGAAGACCCCACGGTGCAGCGCCTGCTGTGGCTGCTCGACCAGCTGGTCGGCATGCCGCGGCACCTGTCGCAGCACGTCGGCGGCTTTGTGATCTCCGAGCAGCCGCTGGCCACGCTGGTGCCGGTGGAGAACGCCGCGATGGCTGAACGCACGGTGATTCAGTGGGACAAGGACGATCTGGAGGCCTTGGGGCTGATGAAGGTCGACGTGCTGGCGCTGGGCATGCTGACCGCGATCCGCAAGTGTCTCGACCTGATCGGCCAGCAGAACGGACGGCCGATGTGCCTGCAGGACATCCCCGCCGACGACCCGGCGACCTGGGCGATGATCCAGCGCGCCGACACGGTCGGCGTGTTCCAGATCGAGTCGCGCGCGCAGATGAGCATGCTGCCGCGCCTGCGCCCCGCCTGTTTTTACGACCTGGTGATCGAAGTCGCCATCGTGCGGCCGGGGCCGATTCAGGGGGGCATGGTCAACCCCTATCTGCTGCGCCGCCAGGGGCTGGAGGTGGTGCACTACCCCAGCGAAGCGCTGCGCCCGGTGCTGGAACGCACCCTCGGCGTGCCAGTGTTTCAGGAGCAGGTGATGCAGCTGGCGATGGTCGCGGCGGGCTTCACTGCCGGCGAAGCCGACGCGCTGCGCCGCGCGATGGCAGCCTGGCGTCGCAACGGCTCGGTCGAGCGTTTTCGCGGGCGGCTGCTCGGCGGCATGCGCGAACGCGGCTACGACGCAGGCTTCGCCGAGGCGATCTATCGCCAGATCCGGGGCTTCGGTGAATACGGCTTCCCGGAAAGCCATGCGGCCAGCTTCGCATTGCTCGCCTGGGTGTCGTCGTGGCTCAAGTGCCACCATCCGGCAGCGTTCACCTGCGCGCTGCTCAACAGCCAGCCGATGGGCTTTTACGCGCCGTCGGATCTGGTGCGCGATGCCCGAGAACACGGCGTCGAAGTCAAGCCGGTGGATGTGCTGCACAGCCAGTGGGATCACACGCTGGCGCAGAAAAAAGCAGCACAGCCTGCGCTGCGACTCGGCCTGCGGCTGGTGAAGGGGCTATCGCAGACCGGTGCCGAGCGACTCATCGACAGGAGAACAAGCTGTCAGCTCAATAGCACCCGCGATCTCGCTGTGCTCGACAGCCGCGACCGCGAGGCGCTGGCGGACGCCGGCGCGTTGCGCTCACTAACGGCGGATCGGCACGCGGCGAGCTGGGCGGTTTCCGGCATCGAAGCTCTGCCGGGCCTGCTCGACAGGGCCTCCGCTGAGGAGGCGCAACTCGACCTGCCCGCGACCAGCGAAGCTGCCGAGATCGTCGCCGACTACGCCAGCCTCGGCCTGACGCTCGGTCGCCATCCGCTCGCGCTGCTGCGCCCGCAGCTCAAAGCGCGCGGCATGCTCAGCGTCGCCGAGTGGGGCGGCGTCGAGGATGGCCGACCTGCGCGGCTCGCCGGACTGGTGCGCATCCGCCAGCGCCCCGGCAGCGCTGAAGGTGTAGTGTTCATCACCATCGAGGACGAGACCGGCATCGCCAACGTCATCGTCTGGTCGAAGCTCGTGGCCAGATGCCGCGATGTGGTGGTCGGCAGCCGGTTGTTGGCGGTGTGGGGTACGACACAGCGCGAAGGGGAGGTAGTGCATCTGGTCGCCGGCAGGCTGGAAAGTTGGGATCGGCTACTCGGCGAGCTGGAGTTGGTGTCGCGGGATTTTCACTAGTGGTTGCGGCGGGCGTGGGCCGGTAACGCCAAAGTGTGAGTCATTCTCAACGCATCGCAAAACACGCTGTGTAACCTCGCGGGACTTGACAGCTGCGCCGCTTCGCCAGGTTGATGCCGCTCAGATCGGCCATCTCTGCCTCCGCCGGGAAGTGCGGGCCAGGCCAGCGCCCGCAGAAGATCTGATCGCGGCCGTCGGCGACACCGCTCAGCCGCCTTTGAGCGGCGGCAGCACGAGCATCTCGTCACCCTCGGCGAGGCGCTCGCTGGCGCGCTGGCTGGGCGGCACATTGGCGCCGTTGACGATCACCAGCAGGGTCTTTTCCTGATTGACGGCGCCGATCTGTTCGAGCACATCGCCGGGCGTGGCGCCGTCTGCAACCTCCAGCTGCAGACGGCCGTCGGCATCGCCGAGGCGAAGCTCATCCTGCAGGGCCTCGCCGAGTTGGAGTCGAATACGCATATGACTGGTGATTTCCCGTAGCGGCGAAAGACCCCCGCGGAGGCGGCGGCGCAGTGAACCCGATCGGCGAAAAGCGCGCTGGCGCGGCTCAGACGCCGAGCTGTTCGACCAGCTCGGCGGGCAGCGTGCCGTCGGCATTCCAGCCGCGCAGCTGGTAGTACTCCCCAAGCATCCGCTCCAGCTCGCAGACGCGCCCTTCGGCGGTCCCCGATGGCGCCGGCACCTCCAGCAGCCGTCGCGGCAGGGTGTCGTCGGCGGCGGTGAAGCCGGCGCGCTCGTTGAACAGCCGCTCCAGCGTCCAGGTGCGCTCGCCGATGCGCCGCAGATCGTCCATCGACCAGTCTTTGCCGCAGGCCGGGTTGAGCAGCGCGCGGTAGTCCTCGGCGCCCCAGCCGGCGCTGGCGGCGAAGCAGCACAGGCCGCTGGAATCGATCATCGCGATCTCGTCCTGCGATTTGCGGATCGGCTCGGCCTTGCCGGCGCCGCTCTGATCGGACATGTCTTCAGCGAAGGCGTCGTGCTTCATGTGGCAGGCGCCGCGATTGCTGGTGGCGTAACCCAGGCCCATGCCCTGCAGGGCGCGCGAATCGTAGCCGGCGAACTCCTGCCCCTTGACGTGCATGGCGATCTCCGGGCGGCCGAAGTGCTCGCACAGGCGCTTGGCGCCGAGGCCGAGCAGCTTGCCGAAACCCAGGCCCTTGCCGGCCAGTTCGGTCATCACCACCAGGGCTTCGGCATTGCCGAAGCGCAGCTCGACCCCGCCGGTGTCCTCGCTGCTGATGGCGCCGATCTCAAACAGCTCCATCGCCGCGGCGATGGTGCCGCCGAGGGAGATCGGGTCCATGCCGTGCTCGTTGGTGAGAAAGCCGGCGAAGGTGGCGGCATCGATGTCGTCGACACCGACCATCGCGCCCAGCGCGAAGGCGGTCTCGTATTCGAGGCCACCGCCGGCGATCTGGTATTCGGGTCGATCCTTCACCGACCAGTGCTTCGGGTTGACCTTCGAGACCCGCTGGCAGGCGATGGTGCAGCCGAAGCAGGCGGCGTTCTGCACCATGTTGCGATGGCCGTCGCGGCCCACCTCCCACATGGCTTTGGCGCCGATCTTGTGCGCGCCCTCGAACTGCACCGACTGAAAGTTGCGCGTCGGCAGACCGCCGAAGCGGTCCATGGTCTGCATCATCGCGTTGGTGCCCCAGCGGCTGAAAGCCTTGCGGCTCTTGCTGCGCGCCAGCTTGCCGTTGGTCTCCATCACCGCTTTGGCGAAGCCCTGCGGATCGGCCGCCTGCACGCCGCGGGTGCCGCGCACGGCGATCGCCTTGAGGTTCTTCGAGCCCATCACCGCGCCGACCCCGGAGCGCCCGGCGGCGCGGTGGTAGTCGTTGACTACACAGGCGTAGCGGTTGCCGATCTCGCCGGCGCGACCGATCGAGGCGACCTTCAGGTTGGGCTGCTGGTGGCGCTTGCGCAGCCAGTCCTCGGTGTACCAGACGGTGTTGCCCCAGATGTCGTCGGCGGGCAGCAGTTCGAAGTGGTCGTCGTCGATGTGCAGGTAGACCGGCTTTTCCGCCCGACCGGTGATCAACAGCAGATCGTAGCCGGCCAGTTTCAGCTCGGCGCCGAAGCGGCCGCCGGAGTTGGAGCAGGCGATGGCGCCGGTCAGCGCGCCCTTGGTGATCACCGAGTAGCGGCTGGAGGTGGAGGCCGCGGTGGCGGTCAGCGGGCCGGTGGCAAAGACCAGTGCATTGCCCGGATCGAGGGCATCGACGGTTGGGTCCATGTTCTCAAAGACGTATTTGGTGCCCAGACCGCGCTGGCCGAGGTAGCTGTCCGCCCAGTCGCGATTGAGCGCTTCGCGAGTGACCTCGCCGCGATCCAGATCGACGCGCAAAATACTGTTCTGCCAGGCCATGCTGTCCCCTTGGCTCACTGCATTTGATAAATGGTGAATCGGTAAGAAATCGCTATCCGTCGATGTTATGCCGGCGACGCGGTGGCGCGCAATCGCTACTGCCGCCGCCAGCCGCAGCTGACCGCCATCGCGGCCGTCTGCGCATCTGCAACACAGCACGCCACAGACGCCCGGCGACGACGCATGGGCACAAAAGCTTGACCCACTTCACATTGACCACGATGATCTTTGCCCGCTGGCACGGCCGCGTTTGGTCGCCGCAGCCGGCATCCGGGCGGCACAAATAACAGCGATGAGGGGTGCGCCATGCCCAAAGCCATCCGCATTTACGTGCACTGCGTGGAGGCGCTGACCCGCACCGTCGGCCGCGCCACCATGTGGCTGATTTTCGGCATGATGGGCATCCTGCTGTACTCATCGATCGGCAAGGCCGTCGACGCGCCGCCGCTGTGGACGCTGGAGATGGCGCAGTTCGCGATGGTCGCCTACTACCTGCTCGGCGGCGGCTATTCCATGCAGCTCGGCGCCCACGTGCGCATGGATCTGCTCTACGGCAACTGGTCCGAGCGCACCCGCAGCTGGGTGGACAGCGTCACCGTGCTGTTTCTGATCTTCTACCTGATCTTCCTGCTCTACGGCGGCTATTCCAGCACCGAGTACGCGCTGCAATACGGCGAGCGCAGCTACTCCGCCTGGCGGCCGTACATGGCGCCGGTCAAGATCATCGCCTGCATCGGCATCGCGCTGATGCTGCTGCAGGCCGTGGCGATGCTGTTTCGGGACATCGCCAAACTGCGCGGCGAGGAGCTCTGAATGAGCCACGAGATGATCGCCCTGCTGATGTTCTCGTCGATGATGCTGATGCTGATGACCGGCCAGCGGGTATTCGGCGCGATCGGCGCGGTGGCGGTGATCGCCGCGCTGCTGCTGTGGGGCGACGGCGGTTCGGAGATGGCCTTCTCCGCGGCCATGAAGCTGATGAAGTGGTACCCGCTGCTGACCCTGCCGCTGTTCATCTACATGGGCTTCATGCTCTCCGAATCGGGCATCGCCAACGATCTCTACGAGATGTTCCACGTCTGGTTCGGCCCGCTCAAGGGCGGGCTGGCGATCGGCACCATCGTGCTGATGGTGGCGGTCTCGGCGATGAACGGCCTGAGCGTCGCCGGCATGGCGATCGGCGCCAGCATCGCCCTGCCCGAGCTGCTGCGCCGCGGCTACGACAAAATCATGGTCACCGGGGTGATCCAGGCGGGCAGCTCGCTGGGCATTCTGGTGCCGCCGAGCGTGGTGCTGGTGCTGTACGGCATGATCGCCCGCCAGCCGGTCGGCCAGCTGTGGCTGGCCGGGGCGATCCCCGGGCTGATGATGGCCGGCATGTTCATCCTCTACATCGCCATCCGCTGCCATTTCCAGCCGCAGCTCGGCCCGGCGCTGCCGCCCGAGGAGCGCGATGTCCCGCTGCGCGACAAGCTCCGCCTGCTGCGCGCTGGCATCCTGCCACTGGCGATCTTCTTCTGCATGACCGGGCTGTTCCTGATGGGCATCACCAGCCTGGTGGAGAGCGCCGCGGTGGGCGCGCTGGCGGCTACCGTGGCGGCGCTGCTCAAGCGGCGGCTCAGCGCGCAGGTGATGGAGGAAACCCTGCGCAAGACGCTGGCCATCAGCTGCATGTTCATGTGGATCATCCTCGCCGCGCTGTGCTTTGGCGCGGTGTTCGACGGCCTCGGCGCGGTGCGCGCCATCGAGGGCTTCTTCCTCGATCAGCTCGGCCTCGGCCCCTGGCAGGTGCTGATCCTGATGCAGCTGTCCTTTCTGCTGATGGGCACCTTTCTCGACGACACCGCGATGCTGGTGATCGTCGCGCCGCTGTACGTGCCGCTGGTCGCCGCGCTGGGCTTTGATCTGGTCTGGTACGGCGTGCTGTACACCATCACCTGCCAGATCGCCTACATGACGCCGCCCTTCGGCTACAACCTGTTCCTGATGCGCGCCATGGCGCCGCCGGAGATCGGCCTGAAGGACATCTACATCTCGATCATCCCCTTCGTGCTGATCATGACCCTGGCACTGGCGCTGGTGATGATCTTCCCGCAGATCGCCCTGTGGCTGCCGCAGCTGCACTACGGGCACTGACCGATATACGGCGCGCGCCCCCGCAGGGGGCGACGCCTGAAACCAGCGGCGGGGCAATCGCCGCACCACCGAAGCAGGAGAGAGGACATGAGCAACAGACGCGAATTTCTCAAAAAGGCCGGCGCTGCCGGCGTCGCCGGGGCGGCCACTATCGGCGCCCCCGCGATCCACGCCGCCGGCAAGAAAATCAAGTGGCGCCTGCAGACCTACGCCGGGCCGGCGCTGGCCGAGCACGTCATCAAGCCCTCCATCGACGCCTTCAACAAGGTGGCCAATGGCGAGATGGAGATCGAGCTGTACTTCGCCGATCAGCTGGTGCCCACCGGCGAGCTGTTTCGCGCCATGCAACGCGGCACCATCGACGCGGTGCAATCCGACGACGACTCCATCGCCGCACCGGTGGACGTCTCCGTATTCGGCGGTTACTTCCCCTTCGGCACGCGCTACAGCCTGGACGTGCCGGTGCTGTTCAACGAGTGGGGGCTGGCGGACATCTGGCGCGAGGCCTACGGCGAAATCGAAGGCGTCACCTGGCTCAGCGCCGGCGCCTGGGATCCCTGCCACTTCGCCACCAAGGATCCGATCCGCAGCCTCGACGACCTCAAGGGCAAGCGCGTGTTCACCTTCCCCACCGCCGGGCGCTTTCTGTCGCGCTTCGGCGTGGTGCCGGTGACACTGCCGTGGGAGGACATCGAAGTCGCCGTACAGACCGGCGAGCTGGACGGCATCGCCTGGTCCGGGATCACCGAGGACTACACCGTCGGCTGGGCCGACGTGACCAACTACTTCCTCACCAACAACATCTCCGGCGCCTGGATCGGCTCCTACTTCGCCAACAGCGAACGCTGGAACGAGCTGCCCGAGCACCTCAAGCAGCTGTTCCACCTGTGCATGGACAGCTCGCACTACTACCGCCAGCACTGGTACTGGGGCGGCGAGGCCAGACTGCGCACCGAGGGCACCAAGATGCAGCTGACCAGCATCCCGGACGCCGAGTGGGCCACGGTCGAGGCCGAGGCGCTGAAGTTCTGGGACGAGATCGCCGAGACCAGCGAGCGCGCCGGCCGCGTGGTGCAGATCTTCAAGGATTACAACGCCGCGATGCAGAAGGCCGGGCGACCCTACCGCTACGACTGATCGATCGATTCGTGGCCACACGCCCGGGCGCGTCGCGCCCGGGTGCTGCCGCCGCCGCGTGGTCAGTTGAAGCGATCAGGCCACGCGCAGCGGCGGCCGGCGGCGCACCACCAGCGCGGCGCGGATCGCCACCGCCAGCAGCACCACGCCACCACCGATCAGGGTCGATTCACCGGGCCCCTCGGCGACCACCAGCCAGACCCAGAGCGGCCCCAGCAGCACTTCGATCAGCGCCAGCAGGCTGCACTCGGCGGCCGGCACGTGGCGCGCACCGCGGATGTACAGGAAACCGCCCAGCCCCATCTGCAATACCGCCATGTACACGCACAGCATCAGGCCCTCACCGTGCAGCTCGAAGGGCACATCCAGCCACAGCAGCGCGATGCTGCTGATCAGCAGCAGAAACAGACCGTTGAGCAACTGAAGCGGCTGCATTTCCACTGCGCGGCCAGCGCGCACGCTGACGTTGAACAGCGCAAAACACAGTGCGCAGACCAGCCCGAGAACAAACCCCGGCAGCGAATCCGCGGTCAGCTGGCCATCGATCATGATCAGCACGCCGCAGAACGCCAGCGCCATGGTCCACCAGGTGGCGCGGGCCACCGGCTCGCGCAGCAGCAGCAGTCCCAGCAAGGCGGTCAAAAACGGCGCCGTGGCGATCAGAAAGACCACATTGGCCACCGTGGTCATCTGCAGCGCAAGCACGTAGAAAATACTCGCACAGCTCACCGCGAGGCCGCCCAGCAGACCTCGCCAGCCGACATCGCAAAGCGCGCGCAGCAGCTGGAGCGGCTGCCCGCGACGCCTCCCGAGCAGCGCCATCAGCAGCAGCGCGGTGGGCACCAGAAACACCGCCCGCCAGAACAGGATCTGCCAGGCGCTGGCCTCGCCGATCAGCCGCACGGCCACCCCGGAAGTGCTCCACAGGGTGCCGGCCAGCAGCACCAGCAGCACGCCGCGCCGGTACAGCGGATCGTGCGATGCGCCCTGCGGCGAATCGGTCGGCAGCGGCTTCAGCGCAGCACTTTGATGAGACATCACAAGCTCCTCCCGAGCAGCGCTCGCGAGATAGAAGACAGGGCGAATCCGCCATCGAACAGCGACCGGCGACGGCCGGCTCAGGCGTGCCCGACGCGCGCGGCGCCGGCTTCAGCCTTTCAGCGAGACATCACGCAGAGCGCTCGCCATAGCGCGCCAAATGCTCCACGTCATCGCGGCTGGGCGTGGCGAAAACCCGCGCCAGCAGCGGCTCGAAATGCTCCAGCGGCTCGGCCGGGTAATCCGGATCGAAGCAGTTCTGGTCGTACTGCTCGCAAAAACGCACCGCCTCGTCGAACCAGGGGTGGTCGCGGAAGCGATCGCGCGCGTGCCGGTCGCCGCCGCAGTGGTGGGCGTAGTAGTACATCTGGAACAGGCCGTGGTGCTTGACGATCCAATAGACCTTCTCGGAGACGAAGGGACGCAGCACCGCGGCGGCCATCTCGCTGTGCGAGTGCGGCGCCAGCAGGTCGCCGATGTCGTGCAGCAGCGCCGCGGCGACCATCTCGTCCGGCTCGCCGGCGCGCTCGGCGCGGGTGGCCGACTGCAGGCAGTGGTCGAGGCGCGAGATGCGGTAGCCGGAGAGCGAGTCGTCGAGCAGCCGCAAGTGAGCCATCAGCCGCTGCGCCAGCCCGGCGCAGAACTGCTGCTCCAGCCGGTCGAGGAAGGCGTATTCCTCGGCACTGCCATCGATCATGCGGGTAAAACTGACCTGCTGCATGGGGATTCCTGTGTGTGGTTTATGAGCGCTGTGTCGAGGTGATTCTGAAACGCCGGGTCGGCGCCGACAAGCAATCAAAGCGCGGGGCAAAAGCAACTTTTTCTAATGCCGGCAGCAGCGCCGGGCCGGCCCCGTGGAACGGCCGGCAGCCCGATCCGCGAAGTGCTGTCGCCCGCGGCCTTCAGCGCGGCTCGCGCCTACTTCGCCATCCCCCGCGACAGGTACAGCACGCCGCCGATCACCAGCCCCAGCCCGAGCAGGTGCGCCCAGCTGAAGGCCTCATCCAGCACCATCACCGCCAGCAGCGAGGTGATCACCGGCCCGATGCTGCCGACGATGCTGGTGTGGCCCGGCCCGATGCGCTTGATCGCCTCACTGATCAGCAGCGACGGCAGTACGGTGGCCAGCAGTGCAATCGCCAGCGCCAGCCACAGCACCCTGGCGGAGACCTGATCCAGCGACATCTCGTGCAGCAGCGCGTAGTGCAGCAGGATCGCCAGACTGGCGGCGGACATCGCCAGGCAGGTGAACAGCCGGCTGCCGAGCTGTTCGATCAGCGGCTTGCTGAACAGCATGTAGCCGGCGAAGCACAGGCTGCTGAGCAGCACCAGCACAGTGCCAAAGGCCACATCGTCGCCAAAATCCTGCACATCATGGCCGAACACCACCGCGATACCCGCGTAGCTCATCGCCAAAGCCAGCAGCGCGTGGCCAGTCAGGCGCTGGCGAAAAAACAGCCAGCCCAGCAGTGCCACCAGAGTCGGATAGGTAAACAGGATCATCCGCTCGAACTGCGCGGTGATCAGCGTCAGCCCCCACAGGTCCAGATAGCTGGCGCCGTAGTAGCCGAGCACGCCGACCGCCGCGACCCGCCAGCCGAGCGCCCTCAGCTGTCCACTGGCCAGTCGCTCACCGGCCAGTCGCTTACCGGCCAGCGGCGAAACCAGCCAGGCGTGCCAGCCGATGGCGATGTAGATGGGTAGCGACAGGGCCATGCGCAGCGCCATCAGCGTGGTGCTGTCCACGCCCTCGGCGTAGGCCAGTTTGATCAGGATCGGTTTCAGCGAAAACAGCCCGGCGCCGGCGATCGCAATGGCGATCCCGGCGATGGCTGGATTGCCTGACCGCACATCAGGATTGGCCAAAGCCATATCACGATCCTCGTGGTCATGGCTGCGAGCCTGCACGGAAGCGGTGATCGACAAAGAAACCCGGCCGGCAGAAGCGCCGCAGCCGGGTGAAAAATCAGTCCACTGGTCGGCCGCTCTCGGTGGAGAGCAGCCAGAGTTCAACGATTTGTCGGCGGCGTCGCATGGCTTGGTCCGGCGCGTTGATCAGTACAGCGAAGGCGCAGGCTAGCAGCCCCCCGAAGGCACGGCAATGCCCGCCGCACGCGCCGAAACCGGGGCCTTTTCGGTGCACGGCCGGCCAATCCACCCCCTGTCGGCGGGCAGTCGCATCAGTCAATGCACCGACAAACCCGTCTGTTTTTCGACAGCCGCTACGCCGATTGCAAGCACCCGGCGCGCAAACCCCTGAGCGCGGCCTGCCGCGGCTGACTCGCACAGTCCGAGAGATGGCGCACATCGCGAAACTATCGCGCCGATCCACGAATTCGACACGACCAAGTGCCACCCATCCCCGGATCTGCGTCGGCGGGAACCTGCCAATTCATTGACGCAGTGGCACATGAATTGCGACCCCAGGGCAAGCACTGCCGGCGGCACACCCGCGCGGCACAAACTGGAATGCACCAAGGAGCCGCCGATCAATGATCGCCGAATTCATCCCCTCTACCCGCCTGCTGGCAACCCGCCTGCTGACCGCCGCATCGGCCGCCGCACTGGTCGCCTGCGACATCGGCAACAGCGGCGAACAGGCCCGCAGCAGCGATGCCGCACCACTGAGCATCGACAGCCCCGCCAGCCTGTCCGCTGCGGTGCGCTTCACCGGCGGCAGCCGCCACACCGGTCGTATTCCGGCGCCGGCCACATCCAGCGGCGAACCGCTCAGCGGCAGCCGCGAACTGGCGGTGACCACCAACTCGGTGTCGGAGATGCAGTTCGAGGTGCCGCTGCCCGACGACACGGCACGGGTCGGCGCGGTCTACCTGCAGATCGACGGTGTCGACGAGCATTTCCTGATCCCGCTGGGCGACGATGGCAGGCCGCTGGCGCCCTCGCCCAGCCGGCCGACGCGCTCGCGGATCGCCGCAATCGACGACGGCGCGGCACTGAAAACCGGCGCGCAGCGCGACGCGTGCCGCACCACCGGATCGCCCTGCCAGCGCATCTCGCTGAGCGCGCAGCCGGTGGCCGCCGGCAGCTGGGTGCGCGGCACACAGAGCCACCGCGCCACGCTGCGGGCGGCGATCATCGGCGCTGACGATGCCTGCTGCGCGCAGCTGCTCAAGCGCAGCCGCAGCGGCAGCGAGCAGCCGGTCGACTGGTCGCCGCCGACGCCGCTGACCATCAGCACCACGCCGGTAGGCTCCGGCGAGCTGCAGATCACCCTGACCTGGGACAGCCCGGCAGATATCGACCTGCACATCATCGAACCCGGCGACAGCAACTTGTCCTGGGCCAGCCCGGCCTCGGCCGGCGGCGGCTTCATCGACGTCGACGACATCAACGGCTTTGGCCCGGAAAACGCCTACTACGACCGGGCGCCGGAGGCTGGCGATTACCGCATCGAGGTGCACCACTGGTCCGGCGCGCTGCCGGCCAACTACACCGTGACCATCAACCGCGGCGGCAAACTGAGCAGCTACTCCGGCACCCTCAGCGCACAGCGCCAGCGGGACAGCGTGACCATCCTGCGCCAGCGCAAAGAGTAAGTCGGCGGCCGCCAGGCTGAGCGCCGTTCAGAGGATCGGATCGGCGCTCATCTCCAGGTGCAGTTCGCCATCGCGGTAGGGATTGGCTCGGGCGAAATCCTCATTCAGCGCGAAGCCCAGCCCCGGCTCGGTCGGCGGGATCACGTAGCCGTCCTGCCACTGGATCGGCTTGTCGAGCAGATCGGTAAAAGCGCCCTCAAAGCGCTGAATACTTTCAAGAATCAGAAAATTGGGCGAGCAGGCGCCGAGCTGGATATTGGCCGCCGCGGTGAACGGCCCGCAGTACAGGTGCGGCGCGATCTGCGCGTAGTGGGTCTCGGCCATCGCGGCGATCTTCTTCGCCTCCAGCAGCCCGCCGACGCGGCCCAGATCCATCTGCAGAATCGACGCCGCGCGGCACTGCAGCACGCGGGCAAATTCGTATTTGGTGCACAGCCGCTCGCCGGTGGCCACCGGGATGTGGGTGTAGCGCGCCACCTCAGCCATCTCCTCGGGCATCTCCGGCGGCGTCGGCTCCTCGAACCACAGCGGGTCGTAGCGCTCCAGCCGCCGCGCCATGCGCTTGGCGCCGGAGACGCTGAACTGGCCGTGGGTGCCGAACAGCAGATCGGCGCGGTCGCCGACCGCTTCGCGGATGCGCTGGCACATGCGCTCGGAGAGATCCAGCGCCGCGCGGCTCGGCTGGCGCGGATCGAAGCAGGAGAAGCCGCCGACCGGATCGAACTTGACCGCGGTGAAGCCCTGCTCGACCAGCTGCAGCGCCACCCCGGCGGCGATGTCCGGGTCGTTGTAGGCATTCGGCGTGGCCGGGTCCGGGTAGACGTCATCGTCCTGCGGGTAGATGTAGGTGTAGCTGCGCAGGCGCTGGTTGACCAGGCCACCCAGCAGCCTGTAGACCGGCTGATCGGCGGCCTTGCCGATGATGTCCCAGCAGGCCATCTCCAGCCCGCTGAGCACGCCCATTACCGAAACATCCGGCCGCAGCGTGAAACCGGCGCCGTAGCTGCGCCGCCAGAGCTGCTCGATCTGGTGCGGGTCCTGCCCCTCGAACTGGCGCTCGAAGACATCGCGCGCCATCGCCGCGCAGAGATCCGGGCCGAAGGTGGCGTTGTAGATCTCGCCGTAACCGACGATGCCGCAGGCGGTGGTGAGCTTGACGAAGATGAAGTAGCGACCACCGCGCCGCGGGGGCGGGTTGCCGACGACGAAGGTTTCCAGGCTCTGCAGTTTCATGGTCTCTCCCGGATCAGGGGTGGTCTGCGAGGATCAGCTCGGCGCCGCGTTGCGCCAGCATCATCGTCGGCGCATTGGTGTTACCGGAGGTGACGTTGGGAAACGCCGAGGCATCCACCACCCGCAGCCCGGCCACGCCGTGCACCCGCAGCCGGCCATCGAGCACCGAGTCGCGCGCGTCGCGACCCATGCGGCAGGTGCAGCTGGGGTGGTAATTGGTGCTGCAGCGCTGGCGGAAATCGGCCAGCAGTTCAGCGTCGCTCATGGGCAGAATGTTCGGCGTGCGATGGGCGACGGTGACCGCCCGCAGCGCCGGTGTGCCCAGCAACTGGCGGATCAGCCGGTAGCCGCGCAGCACATCGGCGCGATCCTTTTCCGTGCTCAGCGAGTTGGGCCGGATCAGCGGCGCCGCGCGCGGATCGCCGCTGGCAATATCCACCCGCCCGCGGCTGGTCGGCCGGCAGGGCTGAACCGAGAGCAGAAAGCCCGGCGACTTGTCCAGCTTCGCCGCCGAGCCGGTGGCCGTAGTGTACGAAGCCGGGCAGCAGTAGAGCTGCATGTCCGGCGCGGCCAGCTCCGGCGATGAGCGAAAGTAACCGCCGATCTGATTGACGCCGATGCTCAACGGCCCGCGCCGCGTCAGCGCGTATTCGAGCGCCGCGCGCGCCCTGCCCCACAGCGGGCCGAGCTGCTGGTTGATGGTCGGCTCGTTGCTCTCGTAGTAATTGTTGATGGCCAGATGATCCTGCAGGCCGCCGCCGACCTCGGGCAGATCGGCGCGCACCGCGATGCCGTGCCCGGCCAGCAGCGCTGCCGGGCCGATGCCGGAGAGCTGCAGCAGCTGCGGCGAGTTGATCGCCCCGGCGCTGAGGATCACCTCGCGCCCGGCGCGCGCTTCGATCAGCCGCTCGCCGAGGCGATAGGCCACGCCGCAGACGCGACGGCCCTCGAACAGCAGCCGCTCGACCAGCGCGTGTTTCACCAGGTGCAGATTGGCTCTCTTCAGCGCCGGGCGCAGAAAGGCATCCGACGACGAGCAGCGCCAGCCGCCGCGGGTGGTGATGCGAAACGCGCCCAAGCCCTCTTTCTGCGCGCCGTTCATGTCGTCGGTGCTCGGCCAGCCCAGCGACTCGGCAGCGGCAAAGAAGTGGCGATTGAAGGGGTGGATCTCGCCGCGCACGTCGCTGACGGTGAGCGCGCCGTCACCGCGCACCCGGCGCTGGCCATCGACCCACTCGACGTGGCGCTCGATGCGCGCGTAGCTTTGCTCGGCAACTTCCGCGCTCCAGCCGCTGGCCCCGGCCGCGCCCCAGTCGTCGAAGTCCTGCGGCAGGCCGCGCGCGTAGACCATCGCGTTGATCGACGACGAGCCGCCGAGCAGCTTGCCGCGCGGCCAGTAGCCGCGGCGGCCGTCGAGGCCGGCATCCGCCGCGGTCTGGTATTTCCAGTTGAAACGCGCGTCCGTGAAGGTAAAGCCGTAGCCGACGGGAATCCGCACCCAGGGGTGGCGATCCGAGCCGCCGGCCTCGATCAGCAGCACGCGATGGCGACCGCTGGCGCTGAGCCGATCGGCCAGCAGACAGCCGGCGGAGCCGGCGCCGACGATGATGAAATCGCAGGGTTCGGCGCTGTCCGCAGACCCGCAGGGGGTAGAGCGCAGGGTCACAAATCCTTCGCGCGTTTACAGATCGACGACCAGTTTGCCGCCGCGGGCGCGCGACACGCACAGGCACATCAGCTCGCCGCTGTCGTGCTCTTCATCGCTGAGCACCGAATCGCGGTGTTCGATATCGCCCTCGATGACATCGACGACACAGGCGCCGCAGATGCCCGATGAACAGGCGTAGTCGACGTCCACATCGGCATCCTGCAGCACGCTGAGAATGCTCTGATCGGCGGGGATCTCGAAGCTCTGCCCGCTGCGCGCCAGCTCGATGGTGAAGGCCTGGTCCTCGCCCTCGGGCACCGTCGCCACCGCGGCGAAACGCTCAAAATGCACCCGCTCGCCCATGCCGGCCTTTTCGCCGGCGACCAGTACCGCGTTGAGCATGCCTTCGGGACCGCAGACGAAAACCCGCGCGTCCGCACCCAGCGGCGCCAGCAGGGCGTCGAAATCGCAAAAGCCCTGCTCGTCGTCGAAATGCTGGATCAGCTCGTCGTCGATGCCCGCGGCGGCGAACTTGTCGGCGAAGGCGGCCAGGCCGCGCTCGCGGCTCAGGTAGCAGCAGCGAAACGGCTTGCCCTGAGCCTTGAGCGCGCAGGCCATGGCGAAGATCGGGGTGACGCCGATGCCGCCGGCGATCAGCAGGTATTCGCTGGCCGGCTGCAGCTCGAAGGCGTTGCGCGGCCCGCCCAGCTCGACCCGATCGCCCTCGCGCAGCGCGTCGTGCAGCCAGCGCGAGCCGCCGCGGCCCTCGGCCTCACGCTTGGCGGCGACGCTGGCCCAGCGGCCGGCCGGATCCCAGTCCCACAGCGAATACTGGCGAAATTCGCCGCGCGCGGCGCCGGCGGGGATGGCGATATCGAGGTGCGAGCCAGCTGTGACCGCGGCGAAGGGCGCGCCATCGAGCGCCTCGAAGCGGAAGCTGCGGGTATCCGCGGAGAGGGTCTCGATCTGCGCCACGCGGGCGCGAAAGGTGTCAACGCTCATCGCTCTCTCCTCTGGTGATCGGGGTCGCCGGTGACCGGGTTGCAGTCGGCGGAACATACCGGGTTTGATGGGGCCGCGCGAGCCTGGTTGCCCCGCTTTGTTTGCCACAACCGACATCCGGCGCGACATGTGCCGGCACAGTCGCGTGATCACCTCGCCGAAGAGTGCTCGCGGCAGGTGACTACGGCGGCCAGATGCGGCAAGTTGGCGGCAGGACAACCACGGGAGAAATCCGGCAATGAGCCAGCAGAGCAAACTGGATCGCGTCGTCGCCGAGGCGCGACGCCATCGAGACGAGCGCGAACGCGGCTACCGCGAGCGGGCGCTGAAGATGTACCCCTGGGTGTGCGGGCGCTGCGGCCGCGAGTTCGAGCGCAGCAATCTGCGCGAGCTGACCGTGCACCACCGCAACCACGATCACGACTACAACCCCGAGGACGGCAGCAACTGGGAGCTGCTCTGCCTCTACTGCCACGACAACGAACACGCGCGCCGCGAAGAGGCCCTGCACCAGGCCGGCGGCGGCGGCAGAGACGGCGACAGTCGCGCGGCGGCCACGCACAACCCCTTCGCCGCACTCGGCAACCTGCTCGACAAGGGCGAATCGAGCGATTAGCGCAGGCTGCTGAAAAGCGTTCTCGGGTGGCCGGATTTTTAGAGCGCGCCCCAGCGTCGCAATCAGCCGTCCCCGCTTTGCTTTGGCGCGTCTTCCAGTGCCAGCTGTGGCCAGACGCCATCCAGATCTTTGATTTCGGATAGCGTCGGCAGCTGGTCAATGCCTTTCAGGTTGAAGTAGTCAAGAAATTGTCGAGTAGTACCGAACATGGCCGGGCGGCCGGGTACTTCACGGTGGCCGACGACGCGGATCCACTCGCGCTCCTGCAGGGTTTTGACGATGTTCGAGCTGACGCTCACCCCGCGGACCTCTTCGATTTCGCCGCGGGTGATCGGCTGGCGGTAGGCGATCAGCGCCAGCGTCTCCAGCAGTGCGCGCGAGTAGCGCTGCGGGCGCTCCTCCCACAGCCGCGAGACCCACGGCGCCATCTCTGCGCGCACCTGTAGACGCCAGCCGCTGGCGACCTCGACCAGCTCGACGCCACGGCCCTCGCAATCGGCCATCAGCTGGCGCAACGCGGCGCGGATGGCGTCGCGGCCGGGGCGCTGGGCATCGCCATCGAACAGGCTCTCCAGCTGGTTGATGGCGAGCGGCGCAGCGGCGGCCAGCAGCGCGGCTTCGAGAATGTTGGCCAGCTGGCGGTTTTGGGCTGCGTCGTGAGCTGCATCGCTGGTCACGGCATCACTCCGTGGTCGGTTCAAAATCGGCGTCAGCGGTGCTGACCGCGCCGCGCGCTTTGAGGTAGATGGGGGCAAAGGGCTCGGCCTGCACCAGATCGACCAGTGCGGCCTTGATCAGCTCGAGACTGGCGAGGAAGGTCACCACCACGCCCAGGCGCCCCTCATCGGGCCGGAACAGGGCGCCGAATTCGATGAATTCGTCGCCGCGCAGGGCGCTGAGCACATCGGCCATGCGTTCGCGCACCGACAGCGCTTCGCGCTGGATATGGTGGTCGGCGAACATCTCGGCGCGCTGCACCACTTCGCGAAAGGCCAGCAACAGCTCGCGCAGATCCACCTGCGGATGCGGGTTGCGGCGCTCGAAGGCCGGCGGCGCGGCGCGCGCCTGATGCAGCTCGCGCTCCAGCCGCGGTAGCGTGTCGAGGTCTTCGGCGGCGCGCTTGAAGCACTCGTACTCCTGCAGGCGGCGCACCAGCTCGGCGCGCGGGTCTTCTTCCTCGTCCGCGGCCTCACTGCGCGGCAGCAGCATGCGCGATTTGATCTCGGCGAGCATCGCCGCCATCACCAGATACTCGGCGGCCAGCTCCAGGCGCAGGCTCTCCATCATCGCGATGTACTGCATGTACTGCGCAGTGATCTCGGCGATGGGGATATCGAGCACATCGAGGTTCTGTCGCTTGATCAGGTACAGCAGCAGATCGAGCGGGCCTTCGAAGGCTTCGAGGAATACCTCCAACGCGTCCGGCGGGATGTACAGGTCCTGCGGCAGCACGGTCAGCGGCTCGCCCTGCACCAGCGCGAAGGGCATCTCCGACTGCCCCTGCGGGTCGCGCTGCCCGGCCGGTGGTTGCGCCGCGTCGCTCATCGCCGCCGCTCAGTCATCGAGGAAGTCAACCGCGCCGACACCGTGGCGCCGAACTTCGATATCACCTTCGTCAAAGGCCAGCACAGTGGTCGGGTCGAGGCCGCAGTTACCACCGTCGATGACCAGCTCGACCTGGTGCTCAAGGGCCTCGCGCATGTCCTCCGGATCGGTCATCGGCATGTCGTCGTCGGGCAGGATCAGCGTGCTGCTCATCAGCGGCTGGCCGAGCTCCTCGCACAGCGCCTGGGCGATGACGTTGTCCGGCACGCGGATGCCGATGGTCTTGCGGCGCGGGTTCTGCAAGCGCCGCGGAACCTCGTTGGTAGCGCGTAGGATGAACGTGTAGGGGCCGGGGGTGAGCGTCTTCAGCAGGCGGTAGATCTGGTTGTCGACGCGCGCGTAGGTGGCGATCTCGCCGAGATCGCGGCACACCAGGGTGAAGTTGTGCTTGGCGTCGACGCGGCGGATGCGGCGGATGCGCTCCTGCGCGGATTTGTACTCTATCGCACAGCCCAGGGCGTAGCAGGAATCTGTCGGGTAAGCGACGACACCACCGCGGCGGATGATCTCCACAGCCTGGCGGATCAGCCGCTGCTGTGGGTTTTGTGGGTGGATCTGGAAGAACTGGCTCATCGCGGCACGCGCTGCTGTATTTACTACAAACGGCGTATTTTGAGGCCTCGGGCCGTCAAATTACCAACGGTATTTGTGCGCTACAGCACGCTTGTGACCCGCTGTGGCGGGCGCGACATGGTGGCAAAATGCGCTAAGATACGCCGCCATCGATTTTCGGGGTTGGCATGAAGCTTCTCTACGACTTTTTCCCCATCCTGCTGTTTTTCGTCGCCTACAAGATGTCTGGCATCCTCGTGGCGACGGCAGTGGCGATCGCCGCCGCCTTCGTGCAGGTGGGACTGTTTTATGCGCGCCACCGCCGCTTCGAGCCCATGCACCTGGTATCGCTGGGGCTGATCACCGCGCTCGGTGGGCTGACCCTGTGGCTGGCCGACAAGCAGTTCATCATGTGGAAGCCGACGCTGATCAACTGGCTGTTCGCGGTAGTATTTCTGGCTAGTCATGTTATCGGTGATCGGCCGCTGGTACAGCGCATGCTGAGCGGCCAGATCAGCCTGCCGGCACCGGTCTGGCGGCGCTTGTCGCTTGGCTGGGTGGGATTTTTCCTGATCTCCGGCGCGGCCAACCTATACTTCGCCTTCGACTACCTCGACGCCGAAACCGCACTGCGCGCCGCGCTGCCGACCATCAGCGATGCCCAGCTGGCCGAGCTGGACTGTGCCACACTCACTGCCGGCAGCACCGCCGAGGCCAGCGCCGCCTGTGAGCAGGCTGCGGCGCGCGAGTCACTGTGGGTCAACTTCAAGCTCTTCGGCCTGCTCGGGATGACCGTGATCTTCGTGCTGCTGCAGGCCCTGTATCTCGCTCGTTATATCGAGACCGACGACGCTGAAGCCACGGTCAGCTCGGCGGACGGCAGCTAGAACTGCGGCCACAAACGGCAGCCGGAGACTGCGCGCCGAGCAACGGGAAAGCCCGAACTGCGGCCAGTCTCCTCTCAAGCGCGCAATTTTAGGAACCCTGAACATGCTCTACGCCATCATCGCCAAAGACGTCGAAGGCAGTCTGGAAAAGCGTCTCGGCGCGCGTCCCGCACACCTGCAACGCCTGCAGGCGCTGCAGGATGAGGGTCGCCTGCGCCTGGCCGGCCCGCACCCGGCAATCGATGGCGAAGATCCCGGCCCGGCTGGCTTCAGCGGCAGCCTGGTGGTGGCCGAGTTCGCCTCGCTGGAGGCCGCTCAAGCCTGGGCCGATGCCGACCCTTACGTCGCCGCCGGCGTCTATGCCGAAGTCACCGTCAAGCCCTTTCGCCAGGTGTTTCCGGCCTGAGCGCCATCGTTGCAGCGATCCCCCGAGTGACAGCATGAAACCAAGCCCCTCCCCCATCACTACCCGCCTCGTGGCCGCGCTGTTTGGCGCCGTCGCGCTCGTTGGCTGCGGCCAGCAGAGCGAACAGACCACCACGATGACCACCGAGGGACACAAGCCACTGATCACCGGTGACACGAGCAACGCCGACGTCATCGCCGTGGTCAACGGTCAGCCGCTCACCACCGCTGATCGCAGCCTGCACCAGCAACAGCGCGCCTCAGAGGGCAAGCAGCTCGACGGTGAAGAGTTGCTGCAGCAGCTGATCAATCTCGAATTGCTGCGCCAGCAGGCCGAGCGCCAAGGCATCGGCAAGCGCACTGAAGTGGCCGCCGAGCTGCATCGCCAGCGCACTGCGCTGCTGGCCAACGTGCTGATCCAGGAAGTCGTCGCCGGGCTGGAGATCACCGAAGATGAGATGCGCGAAGAGTACGAGCGGCAGATCGAACAGATGAATCTCTCCGAGTACCGCGCCCGACACATCCTCGTAGACAGTGACGAACAGGCCAACAAGATCATCAAGATGCTCGACACCGGCGCCGATTTCGCCGAGCTGGCGCGCGAGCAATCCACCGGGCCGACCGCCGCGCAAGGCGGTGATCTGGGCTGGTTCCGCGCCGAAACCATGGTGCCGCCGTTCGCCGCCGCGGTGCGCCTGATGGAGGTCGGCAGCTACAGCCGTCAGCCGGTCAAGACCCGCTTTGGCTGGCACGTGATTCTGCTCGAAGGCACGCGGCCGATGGCGCCGCCGCCGTTCGAGCAGTCCAAAGTGCAGATGCGCCAGCTGGTGATCAACAACCGCCTCAACGAATACGTCGCCGAATTGCGCGCCAAAGCCGAGCTGGAGCTGCGCTGAGCCCGGCCGTCGGCCGCCCCGCGACAGGATATCCCGCGCGCGCGGGCCGCCGGGCATAGACGGCGGAATCCCGTCACTGGCGGTCGCCCCGGCCACTAGCGGCCACCAATAGCGCCACAGGCCCGCCCATCGGTCCCACTTCCCTGGCGGCCAGTTCCCGGATACGGGCCGGGCGACGCGGCGGGTGCCGGCCTGGCACCCTGCACTTCTAGCCGACTCCTGCATTACACTGCGCTGAAAAGTCCCGCCGGGCCATCCCCATCCCGCGCGCAGAGGGGGCATCTCATCAGCGTCACCACTCCAGAGTCCCGGTTGCTGGCCGTGCGCGATCTGCACGTCGATTTCAACCTGCACGGCAGCCGCGTGCCGGCGCTGCGCGGCATCGGTTTCGATATCCATCGCGGGCGCACCCTGGCGCTGGTCGGTGAATCCGGCTCCGGCAAGTCCGTCACCGCGCAGGCGATCATGGGCATCCTGCCCAAAAGCGCAGCAATCAGCCGCGGCAGCATCGAGCTGCGCCGGCAGCCGCGGGGGCAGACGGTGGACATCGCCCGACTCGAACCCGACAGCCGCGCCATGCGCGCTATCCGCGGCGCAGTGGTCTCGATCATTTTCCAGGAACCGATGACCTCGCTGTCGCCGGTGCACACGATCGGCGAGCAGATCTCCGAAGCGCTGTTTCTGCACCGCAGCGCGAGCCGTGCCGAAGGTCTGGCGCTCACCGAAGCGATGCTCGATCGGGTCGGTTTCCCCGAGCCGGCGCGCGCCATGCGCAGGTACCCCTTCGAACTCTCCGGCGGTCTGCGCCAGCGGGCGATGATCGCCATGGCGATGATCTGCCAGCCGGCGCTGCTGATCGCCGACGAGCCGACCACCGCGCTGGACGTGACCATCCAGGCGCGCATCCTCCAGCTGATTCGCGAGCTGCAGCGCGAACTGCAGATGGCCGTGCTGCTGATCACCCACGACCTCGGCGTGGTCGCCAACCTGGCCGACGAGGTGGCGGTGATGTACCACGGCGAGATCCTCGAAGCCGGCCCGCTGGAGGCGATGTTCACCGACCCGCGACACCCCTATCTGCGCGCCCTGCACAACGCCGTGCCGCACATCGGGACCGGCGCCGAGCGGCTGCAACCGCTGCGTCCGGTAGCGTACAGACTCGGCCGGCTGATCAGCGACCGCAGCGCGCGCGCCGACGACCGCGCCGCGCAGGGTCCACATCTGGTGGTGCGCAATCTGTGCAAAAGCTTCGAGCGCCGCGAGGGCGGGCTGTTCGGCGGCAGCGGCCAGCGCCATACAGCGGTCGAACAGATCAGCTTCAGCCTGCGCCACGGCGAATGCCTGGCGCTGGTCGGCGAATCCGGCTGCGGCAAGACCACGCTGGCCCGGCTGATCCTGCGCGCGCTGCGCGCCGACAGCGGCGAGGTGATCTACAACGAGCGCGGCGAAACGCTGGATGTCATGGCGCTCAAGGGCGCGGCGCTGCAACGCTTCCGGCGCCGCGTGCAGTTCATCTTTCAGGACCCCTACGGCTCGCTGAATCCGCGCATGACGGTGCTCGATATCCTCCGCGAGCCACTGCTCATTCACCGCCTCGGCCGCAGCGACGAGCAGACCGAGATGGCCGTCGAGCTGCTGCGCCTGGTGGGTCTGGACCCGCGCTTTCTCAACCGCTATCCGCACAGCTTCTCCGGCGGCCAGCGGCAGCGCATCGGCATCGCCCGCGCGCTGGCCTTGCAGCCGGACCTGCTGATCTGCGACGAGCCGGTCTCGGCGCTGGATGTCTCGGTGCAGGCGCAGGTGCTCAATCTGCTGCAGGATCTGCGCAGCGAGCTGGGCCTGAGCTGCCTGTTCATCTCCCACAACCTCGGCGTGGTCAACTACATCGCCGACCGCATCGCGGTGATGTGCCGCGGCCGGCTGGTGGAGATCGCACCGCGCGAGCAGCTCTTTCTGCACCCCATCCACCCCTATACCCGCGCCCTGCTGGCCGCGGTGCCGCAAGCGGAGCTGAGCTGCCCGCTGGATTTCGCCACGCTGGATGAGCACAGCGGCGAACCGGCTGCCTGGCCGCAGCCGTTCACCGCCGGCCCGCTCGACGAGACCAGCCTGCTGTGCGTCGGCAGCGACCACCTGGTACGGGCGCGCAGCGACTGGCCGGTTGAAGAGCTGGTGGCGTGAACCGCTGTTGCCGCACCGCGCTCGCCGCCCTGCTGATCGCCGTCGCCGGTGGCGCGGCGGCACAGAGCTACATCGAAACCCCGGCGCTGGCGGCGCGCGTCGCCGCCGGCGAGCTGCCAGCGGTGGCCGAGCGCCTGCCGCACCAGCCGCTGCTCACCGAGCTGTCGCGCGACGGCTGGCGTCCCGGCCGCCACGGCGGCGATCTGCGCCTGCTGATGGCCAAGGCCAAGGACATCCGCCAGCTGACCGTGTACGGCTACGCGCGGCTGCTGGGCTACGATGAGCAACTCCAGCTGCGCGCCGATCTGCTCGCCGGCTACAGCGTGCGCGAAGGCCGCGAGTTCACCCTGCAGCTGCGCCCCGGGCACCGCTGGTCCGACGGCCAGCCGTTCACCAGCGAGGATTTCCGCTTCTACTGGGAGCACATCGCCAACGACGCGGATCTCTCCCCCGGCGGGCCGGACAAAAAACTGCTGGTGGAGGGCCGCCCGCCGCAGGTCGAATTCCCCGATGCGCACACGGTGATCTACCGCTGGCACAAACCCAACCCCTACTTTCTCACCGCGCTGGCAGCGCCGCGGCCGCTGTTCATCTATCGCCCGGCGCACTACCTGCGGCCGCTGCACAAGGCTTTCGCCACGGATCTCTACGACTTCGCCGACCAGGTGCTCAAAGGCGGTGCGCGCAACTGGATCAGCCGCTTCCAGCGTCTCGACCGGCCGTACAGGGCGAGCAACCCGGCGCGCCCGAGCCTGCAACCCTGGGTCAACACCACCGCCGGCCCGTCCGAGCACTTCACCTTTGTGCGCAACCCCTACTACCACCGCGTCGATGCCAACGGCCGCCAGCTGCCGTACATCGACCGGGTGCTGATCAACATCGCCAGCAACAAGCTGATCCCGGCCAAGACCGGCGCCGGCGAGAGCGATCTGCAGGCGCGCTACCTGCGCTTTGACAACTACACCTTTCTCAAACAGGCCGAAGCGCGCAGCGGCTATCGGGTGCGCCTGTGGCGCTCGGCGAAGGGCGCGCACCTGGCGCTGTACCCCAACCTCAATACCGCCGATCCGGGCTGGCGCGAGCTGCTGCGCGAGGCCGACTTCCGCCGCGCCCTGTCGCTGGCCATCGACCGCCGCGAGATCAATCAGGTGGTCTACTTCGGCCTGGTCGAGGCCGGCAACAACACGGTTCGCGAAGCCTGCCCGCTGTACCGACCCGAGTACCGCGAGCGCTGGGCCGACTTCGACCTGGCGCGCGCCAACCGCCTGCTCGATGGCCTCGGCCTGAGCCGCCGCGATAGCCGCGGCGTGCGCCTGCTGGACGATGGTCGGCCGCTGGAGATCACCGTGCAGACCGCCGGCGAAAGCACCGAGCAGAGCGACGTGCTGGCGCTGATCCACGACAGCTGGCTGCGCGCCGGCATCAAGCTCTACGTGGCCCCCTCGGTGCGCGAGGTATTCCGCAACCGGATCTTCTCCGGCGAAGCGCAAATGGCCATCTGGGGCGGTCTGGAAAACGGCATGCCGACCGCCGACAGCAGCCCCGAGGAGCTGGCACCGAGCAATAGATACCAGTATCAGTGGCCGCAGTGGGGCAGCTACGTAGCCAGCGATGGCGCCACCGGCGAGCCACCGGCGCTGCCCGCGGCCCGCCAGCTGGTCGCGCTGCACGACGCCTGGCGCGCAGCGCCGGACAGGGCCGCGCGCGCCGCGGCCTGGCACCGCATGCTGGAGATCCACAGCCGCGAGCTGTTCACCATCGGCATCGTCAGCGGCGTGCTGGTGCCGGTGGTGGTCAATCAGCGGCTGCGCAACGTGCCCGAACAGGGGCTGTACAACTTCGAGCCCGGCGCCTACTTCGGCATCTACCGGCCGGACAGCTTCTGGTTCGACAGCGACAGCGGCAGCGCGGAGGACTGAGATGCTGCGCTACACCCTGCGCCGGCTGCTGGCGATGATCCCCACCCTGCTGGTGATCAGCGCGCTGGTGTTCGCCATCATCCAGGCCCCGCCGGGCGATTATCTGCAGAGTTACATCGCCGAGCTGCAGGCCGCCGGGGAGACGGTCGACGAGGAAAAAATCGCCTTTCTGCGCCACGAATACGGTCTCGACCTGCCGCTGCACGAACAGTACTGGGTGTGGCTGACAGGCATGCTGCAGGGCGATTTCGGCTACTCCTTCGAGCACAACCTGCCGGTTTCGGAGATCATCGGCGACCGCCTGCTGCTGACCATCGCCCTGTCCATCGCCACCATCCTGTTCACCTGGGCGGTGGCCTTTCCGATCGGCATCTACTCGGCAACCCACCAGTATTCCTGGGGCGATTACGGCCTGACTCTGCTCGGCTTCATCGGCCTGGCGACACCCAACTTCCTGCTCGCTCTGGTGATGCTGTACTTCGCCAACGTCTGGTTCGGCGTCAGCATCGGCGGGCTGGTCGATCCGGCGCTGATCGACGCGCCGTGGAGCTGGGAGAAGATCCGCTCGCTGCTCGCCCACCTGTGGATTCCGGTGATCGTCATCGGCACCGCCGGCACCGCGGCGATGATCCGCCGGCTGCGCGCCAACCTGCTCGACGAGCTGCAAAAGCAGTACGTGGTCACCGCCCGCGCCAAGGGCCTGCCACCGGGCAGGCTGATGCGCAAATATCCGCTGCGGATGGCGATGAATTTTTTCATCGCCGACATCGGCAACCTGCTGCCGCAGGTCATCTCCGGCGCCGAGATCGTCGCCGTGGTGCTGTCGCTGCCGACCACCGGGCCGATGCTGCTGGGCGCCCTGCAAAGCCAGGACATGTACCTGGCCGGCGCCTTTTTGATGTTTCTCGCCCTGCTCACCGTGCTCGGCGTGCTGGTCTCGGATCTGCTGCTGGCCGCACTCGATCCACGCATCCGCCTCGGCGGCGGGACAGCGCGATGAGTGCGCCCATCCCCGGTGCTGGCGAGCACACGGTTTCCGCAGCGCCCTTCGACCCGGCCGCCGCAGAGGCGCTGACGCCCGAGCAGGAGCGCTACTACCTGGCCTCGCAGTGGCGGCTGATGTGGTGGAAGCTGCGCCGCCACCGGCTCGCGGTGTTCTGCGGCGCACTGCTGGTGCTGATGTACCTGGTGGTGATCTTCGCCGAGTTCTTCGCCCCCTACGATCTGCAGCGGCGCAACATCGACTACATCTACACCCCGCCGCAGGCGCTGCACCTGTTCCACGAGGGCGAGTTCGTCGGCCCCTTCGTCTACGGCCTCGGCTACCGGCTGGACATGCGGATCCTCAAGCGCGAATACCCCGAGGATCGCACCCGGATCCATCGCCTGCGATTTTTCTGCAGCGGTGACCGCTACCGCCTGTGGGGCCTGTGGGAGATGGATCTGCACCTGATCTGCCCGGCGCTCAACGACGACGGCAGCGCGGCGCCGATGTTTCTGCTCGGCACCGACCGCCTCGGCCGCGATCTGCTGTCGCGGATCATCTACGGCGCGCGCATCTCGCTGACCATCGGTCTGGTCGGCATCGCCATCAGCTTTTTCTTCGGCATCCTCTTCGGCGGCCTGGCCGGCTTCTACGGCGGCTGGGTGGATGCCGGCGTGCAGCGCATGATCGAGATCATCCGCTCCTTCCCGGAGCTGCCGCTGTGGATGGCGCTGTCGGCGATCCTGCCGATCAACTGGAGCCCGCTGTGGGTGTTCTTCGCCATCACCGTGATCCTCGCCACGCTCGACTGGACCGGGCTGGCGCGGGCGGTGCGCTCCAAGCTGCTGGCGCTGCGCGAGGAGGACTACTGCAGCGCCGCGCAACTGATGGGCGCCGGCCCCGGGCGGGTCATCGTCCGGCATCTGCTGCCGGGTTTCGCCAGTCACCTGATCGCCTCGGCAACCCTGTCGATCCCGACCATGATCCTCGGCGAGACCGCGCTGTCATTCCTCGGCCTCGGTCTGCGCCCGCCGGTGACCAGCTGGGGCGTGCTGCTCAACGAGGCGCAAAACATCAACGTGGTCGCCCTCTACCCCTGGCTGATGCTGCCGGTGGTACCGGTGATCGTCGTCATCCTCGCCTTCAATTTTTTCGGCGATGGCCTGCGCGATGCCGCCGACCCCTACAAGTAGCAGCCGGCGGCCGGCCACGCGCCGAGACCGCGGCGGCGATTCGGTGCTTTAATGCGCCCGCAGCCCGCAGCCCGCAGCCCGCAGCCCGCAGCCCATCGACAGAGACCACCGCATGTCCCGCAAGCCCGCCAGCGCCCCGGCGCACCGCCAGCCACTCGGCACCACGCTGATCCTCACCACCCTGGCGATGATCGCCTTCGCCGCCAACTCGGTGCTGTGCCGTGCGGCGCTCGACGGGCCGGACATCGACGCCGCCAGCTTCACCGCGCTGCGGCTGGCCTCCGGCGCGCTGATGCTGTGGCTGCTGTTGCGCGGCAAGGCCGGCGCACAGCGGCTGGCGGCGGCCGGCGACTGGCTCTCGGCGGGCTACCTCTACCTCTACGCGATCACCTTTTCGCTGGCCTATCTGCAACTGGCCACCGGCAGCGGCGCGCTGATCCTGTTCGGCTGCGTGCAACTGAGCATGATCGGCGTCTCGCTGCTGCGCGGCGAGCGCCCCGGCGGCATCGAGTGGGCCGGGTTGCTGCTGGCCGGCGCTGGACTGGTCTACCTGCTGTGGCCGGGGCTTGCGGCGCCGCCGGTCGGCGGTGCGCTGCTGATGGCGGTGGCCGGCATCGCCTGGGGGCTGTACTCGCTGCGCGGCCGTGGCGCCGCCGATCCGCTGCCGAGCACCGCCGGCAACTTTCTGCGCGCCGCACCGCTGGGGCTGGGCACGCTGCTGATCGCCGGCCTGCTGGATCTCACCGGCAGCGACGCTGGCCTGCACGCCAGCGCCAGCGGCATCGCACTGGCGCTGGCCTCCGGCGCGCTCACCTCGGGCCTCGGCTACGCCATCTGGTACGCCGCGTTGCGCGGCCTCGGCGCCACATCGGCGGCCAGCGTGCAGCTCTCGGTGCCGGTGATCGCCGCACTCGGCGGCGTGCTGTTCGTCGGCGAAAGCGTCAGTCTGCGACTGCTGCTGGCCAGCCTGCTGATCCTCGGTGGCATCGCCCTGGTGCTGCTCGGCCGCGAGCGCCAATCCCGCCACTGAAACGCGCCACTGAGACGCCGATGCTAGCGCGCCGCCGAGGCCAGCTCGCCGCCGGCCAGAAAGCTGTCGCGCAGGCGCAGGCGGAACTTCTCGGCGACGCCGTCGCGCGGGTGTCCCTGGGGCACGATCATCGCCAGCTCGAAATCGATGCGCGGCTCGAACGGCCGCGCGACGATGCCATCGTGCAGATCCATCCGCCCGTTGACGAAATCCACCAGCGCCACGCCGGAGCCATTGCGCACCAGGTTGCGGGCGATGGCGAAATAGAAGCAGGAAACCCGCCGCTGCACGGTGACGCCGGCCTCGGCCAGCGCGCTGTCGAGGCGCCGGTCGACCAGATGATCGCCGGTGATGGCGATCACCGCGCGGCCGTCGAGCATGCGCGGGCGTACTACCGATTCGGACGCCAGCGGGTCGTCCTCGCGCAGGATGCACACGCAGGGCAGGCGGAACAGCTCGATCTCCAGCCCGGCCACCGGTACCGGGGTCTCGATCAGGCCGATGTCCACCTGCCGGCTGCTGACCAGGCTGGCGGTGAGGCGCGAAATCAGCACCCGCAGATCGATGTGGATGCCGGGAAATTCGCGCTGAAAATCGGCGATCAGCCAGGGCATCAGGTTGATCGCCGGCGCGCCGTTGCTGGCGATGGTGATGGTGCCCAGCGTGCCGTCGCGGATCTGCGCGGCGCGGCGCTCGATGCGCGAAAAGGCGCTCAGCCCCTGCTCGGCCTCGGCGTACAGCAGCTGTGCTTCGCGGGTCGGGGCGAAAAAGCCCTTGCTGCGCTCGAACAGGCGAAAGCCCAGCTCGCGCTCCAGATTGGACAGCGCCACGCTGACCGCTGGCTGGGTGACGTTGAGCCGCTGCGCGGCGCTGGATACCGAACCGGCCTGCATCAGCGCGCTGAACACTTCGAGATGGCGGAGTTTGAGATGCATATCACGCTCTGCGGCGGCCACATATAAATTGTACTAATTATTTCATAATTTCTATTCAATTGACTTGATCGGCAATTTTGGCCGAGCCTGAGCCTCCCCGCCCGCCGGAGGCCGCAATGCCGCTGCCGTTGACAAAGCCCCGTCCCGCGAGCACCAGCGGTATCGCCGAACTGGCGCGGCGCGCTTCGCTTTACGGCGTTCAGCACGGCGCGGCGCCCGCCGCGGGTCGTGACAACCTGTTCAGCGACGATTTCAGCGACCACGCCTTCTGGCTCGACGACGCCCGCGGCGACGCGGCGCAATCCACCGCCCCATCACCGGCCGGCCCATCCGGCCAGCTGCCAGCGCGCGCCGATGTGGTAATCGTCGGCTCCGGCTACACCGGCCTGCACGCCGCCATCCAGACCGCACGCGCCGGGCGCGACACCGTGGTGCTGGAGGCCGGCGAGCCGGGCGGCGGCTGCAGCACGCGCAACGGCGGGCAGATCAGCAACAGTGTCAAACCCTCGCTGGAGGCGCTGACGCGACGCTTCGGCGCCGCGCGCGCGCGGGCGATCCGCAGCGAGGGCGTGGCCGCGCTGGAGTGGATCGAAACCTTCATTCGCGACGAGGGCATCGACTGCGACTTCCGCCGCGCCGGCCGCTTCCACGGCGCGCACACCCCGGCCAGCTACGAGCGGCTGGCGCGCGAGGCCGAACTGAGCATGCGCCGCGAGGGCATCGAAGCCTTCGCCGTGCCGCGCGCCGAACAGCGCAGCCAGCTGGGCAGCGATCTCTACCACGGCGGCGTGGTCTTTCCGCACTTCGCCGCGCTGCACCCGGCGCGCTACCACCGCGGCCTGCTCGATGCGGCGCGCGCCGCCGGGGTGCGGATCGTGCCGCACTGCCGCGCCGAGCGCATCGAAAGGCGTGGCGGGGCTGGCGACACTGGCGCTGTACACAGCTCGCTGGGGACGATCCGCTGCCGCGAGCTGGCGATCGCCACCAACGGTTACACCGACCAACTGCTGCCCTGGCTGCAGCGTCGCGTGATCCCCATCGGCAGCTACGTGATCGCCACCGAACAGCTGCCGACCGAGGTCATCGACGCGCTGTTCCCCGCCGCGCGCGTGGCTACCGACACGCGCCGCGTGGTCTACTACTACGCGCCCTCGCCGGATCGCCGCCGGGTGGTATTCGGCGGCCGCGTCTCCAGCGGCGAGACCGACCCGCGGATCAGCGGCCCGCGGCTGCGCGCGGAGATGGTGCGCATCTTTCCCGAGCTGGCGACCACGCGCATCGCCCATTCCTGGTCGGGTTTTGTCGCCTACACCTTCGACCAGCTGGCCCATTGCGGGCAGCGCGACGGCATCCACTACAGCCTCGGCTACTGCGGCTCCGGGGTATCCATGTCCAGCTATCTGGGCATGCGCATGGGCCAGCGGATACTGGGCCTTGCCGAGGGCCGCACAGCCTTCGACGAACTGCCCTTTCCGAGCCGCCCGCTGTACACCGGCAAACCCTGGTTTTTACCCGCGACGGTGGCCTGGTATCGCTGGCGCGACCAGCTGGAGATGCGCCGTGCGGCGCGCCGCTCAACGATTTCCAAGGCGCCTGGCGCGGCGCCGTGACAGTGGTCGGCAACGGCGAACGCCCGACGCCATCGCCGGCCCAAAGCGCAATCGACAAACACAAGGGCGATCCCGAGGAGGAACAGAAATGAGCCACATTAAAACCACCAGCCTGGCCGTCGCAGCGGCGCTGAGCATCGCCGCCGGCAGCGCCGCCGCCGACAAGACGGTGACCATCGCATCCTGGGGCGGCTCCTATCAGGAGGCGCAGAGCAAGGCGCTGTTCGAGCCGGCCGCGGCCGACACCGGCATCGAAGTCAAGCAGGAAACCTACGGCGGCATGTCCGACGTGCGCCTGCAGGTACAGACCGGCGCGGTGACGCTGGATATCGTCGCCTCCGGCTCCGGCTCGGCGG